>Ga0129336_10002852_pt1 | contig 10649 bp, 2 predicted proteins | sample CPB6_02_DNA_FD_96878 | JGI IMG/M metagenome (GOLD analysis project Ga0129336, IMG submission 96878) | Freshwater to marine salinity gradient microbial communities from Chesapeake Bay, USA - CPBay_Sum_0.6_0.2_DNA | ecosystem: Environmental > Aquatic > Marine > Coastal | place: USA: Chesapeake Bay...
AACTAAACACTCTCGTGGAAAAATAAAAGGCCAAGAGGGAGAGTGGAAGGATAGAAGTAGAAAGCATAGATACTTGATGGTATTTGATAAGCAACTGCAAAAACGCTTGACATGGAAGGAAGAGAAGTGGTAAAATAATATGGTGTGAAGGAAGGCGCACTTAATGTGCAGACGAGCATCCAGGAAACTGGATGCTTTTTTTATGTAATAAATAATCTATAATAGAACTTATCGTGCAAATAAAATGCCATTAAGCAGATTAGATAATTTCCTGAAGAATGCTCGCGGCAATATCTTATATGTCAATCCAAATGATTTAGATTCAACGGATAGTATTGAAAATCAGGGCAATTCACTCACTAGACCATTTAAAACTATTCAGCGTGCTCTGATTGAAGCATCAAGATTTTCGTATCAAAGGGGACTTGATAACGATAGATTTGGTCAGACAACAATTTTAATTTATCCTGGTGATCATCTTATAGATAATCGTCCTGGATGGATACCTGATGGTTCTCCAAGTAGTTTTAAACTGAGAAATGGTTCTACTTCGTCTGACTTTTCTCAATTTGACCTATCAACTAATTTTGATTTAACCACTGAGAATAATGCTCTGTATAAGTTGAATAGTATTCACGGTGGTGTTATTATTCCTCGTGGTACGTCATTAGTTGGTCTTGATCTTCGTAAAACAAAAATTCGTCCAAAATATATTCCAAATCCAGAAAATGATAACATTGAAAGATCTGCAATTTTTCGTGTAACTGGTGCATGTTATTTCTGGCAGTTTTCAATTCTTGATGCTGATCCAAATGGTGTAGTTTATAAAGATTATACTAGTAATATTTTTGTTCCTAATTTCTCACACCACAAACTTACTTGCTTTGAGTATGCAGATGGTAAGAATTCTGTAGATATTAATGATGCATTTTTGAATTATAGTACAACTAGAACTGATCTAGATATGTACTATGAAAAAGTAGGTCTTGTCTATGGACCCTCTTCTGGACGTGAGATTGAACCTGATTATCCTTCATCATCACTTGATATTCAACCAAAAATCGATGAATATCGTATTGTTGGTCCTACCGGAGGTGAAGTTGGAATTAGTAGCATTAAAGCAGGTGATGGTGTAACATCATCTACAGTCATTACTGTCACCACAACCGAAACATTTGATCAACTTGCTGTAGATACTGCTATTAGAATTGATGGCATTACTGCAACTGGATATGATGGTCAATATGTTGTAAGTGATGTTGTTGGTCCAAATGAATTTAAATATAACGTATCCTCTGCACCATTAAATCCACTTCCAACACCAACAGGAGCAACGGTCAATCTTTCTGTTGATACTGTTTCTTCTGCATCACCTTACATCTTCAATGTATCATTGAGATCTGTATTTGGTATGTGTGGTCTTCATGCTGACGGTGACAAGGCAGATGGATTTAAGTCAATGGTTGTTGCACAATTCACTGGAATTGGGCTACAGAAAGATAATAATGCATTTGTCAAGTATGATACTGCCAGTGGAATATACAAAGACTCTACATATGCTGGAAATGAAAATATTTCCACAGATTCTTTAGCAGTTTATAAACCAACATACGAAAACTATCACATTAAGTGTTCTAATAATGCATTTTTACAGATTGTTTCTGTATTTGCAATTGGATTTGCACAACATTTCGTTGGAGAAACTGGTGGAGATCAATCTATCACAAACTCCAATTCCAATTTTGGAGCAAAATCGTTAATTGCATCTGGTTTCAGAAAAGAGGCATTTTCTAGAGATGATGTTGGTTATATTACTCACATTATTCCTCCTAAGGAACTCACTACTGCAAATACAAATATAGAATTTAATGCAATTGATGTTGCAAGAACTGTAGGTGTTGCTTCTACAAATAGACTTTATCTTTACAATCAGTCTAATGAAGATGTATTTCCTGACAGTGTAATTGAAGGATATCGTATCGGTGCAGAGGAAAGAGATACTCTCAAATGCCTGATATCTCAAGGCGGATCTCCAATAGAATATTCTGCAAGAATTATTATTCCAAACACAGAGTTTACCTCTAATGAGGTTACTTCTGAGAAGAAGTTTATTGTGGGTAGATCTTCAGGAATTAACAGTATTTCTTCCAATACTATCACACTCACACAACCTCACAGTTTTATTGCTGGAGAATCAATTCGTTTCTTAAGTGATAATGGTCATCTTCCTGATGGTGTTGAAAGTAATAGAATTTACTATGCAATTACCTCTGGAATCGGAACAAATCAAATCAAAGTTGCACAAACTTTAAATGATGCCCTAAATGCACAATCACTTAATGTTAATAATAAAGGTGGAGCAATAACAGTAGTTTCACGAGTATCTGATAAGAGTTCGGGTGATATCGGGCATCCAATTCAATATGATGGATCTGTTGGTCAATGGTATATTAACGTATCTACTGCATCAACTGATAATAATCTTTATTCGACTATTGTATCTTTAGGTACAACAACTCTAGGTGCAGCCACTCCAAGAACATATTTTACTAGACAACCAGATACCAGAAACCTTGCAGATACTATCTACAAATTGAGATATGTAATTCCTGCTGGATCTGGAATTACTTCTGCAAGACCTCCTATTGACGGATTTGTAATCCAAGAATCAAATGATACCACAGGACTTACAAATTCCGAAGTTGCAACATATTTTAGTCCTACAACTGTTTCTTTATCGAATGTAAGTGAACAGAGAAACTTTAAGTTTATTTCTAATGCAACATGGGATGGTAACTTTGCATATTATCAAACAGAACTTCCACACAATCTTTCTGTTGGATCTGTAGTTGAAACTTTAAATATTACAAGTACAAATAATACTACTGGAATTTCAAGCTCTGGATTTAATAACACATTCACTGTTTCTGGAATTAGTAGCGCAAATTCATTTTATGTTCCTCTCACTGAAAATCCAGGAACATTTACTAATAATGTTTCAAATAGAACAACAACTCTTCCTAGATTTAGTCGTAAGAGATATAATGAAACGTATTATGTCTACAGATCTCAGGAAATTCAAAAGTATATTCCAGGCGAACAAGATGGTATCTATCATTTAGTTGTTCTCAATGCTTCTAATTCTCCAACTGTTGCGCCATTTACAGGACAAAATTTCTCGCAACCAGTTCAATATCTTTATCCACAAACTAATAGAGATTCTCCAAAATCAGATCCAAAAGAAGCAGCATCATTTGCCGTCGCATCTCCAGTAGGTCAGGTTGTCATTGATGATCCAAAACATAGCGTCACCAAAGAAACTATTATTAAAAACTTAAGTGATACAAATGTTGGATTTGCAATTACCGATATTATATCAAATCAAACAGGAACAGCACATACAATTCGCACTAAAATTGATCATGGTTTGAACAGAATTACTTCTGTAAGTATTGGAAGTAGTGGATCTGGATATGGAAATGGTTCTGCTGCAACGTTCTATAATGCTCGTCTTGTTGGATTTGCAGGATCTGTGACGGGTCAATATGCAACTGCAAGAATAACTGTAGATGCTGTTGGTGGAATCACGAATGTCAAGATTATGGACGGTGGTTCTGCATATGGAATTGGTAATACCCTTGCTGTTGTGGGTGTTGCAACAACTGCAGGATTTACTCAAGGTTATGTTACAGTAACTGATGTCTATGATAATACTGGTGATGTAGTCAGAGTTACTGGTGTTTCTTCTGAATCTCTATCAGATTATAACCAACTCTATCGCATTACTTCAGTACCTGTTGGTTTCACCACAACGATTAATGTTGCATCAGCTTCTACTGTAGGAAGTGCTCATACGAATGGAATTGGTGTCAATTTCACTACTAATTCTTTTGGATATATTACGGGAGAAGCACTTAACGTTGTCTCTCTGACTTATGATAATGTATCTGGTCTTGCAACCGTTGTTACTTCTCAAAGACATGGATTGAGAGTTGATAATAAAATTCGTGTTGCTGGTGCTAATAATGATTTTTACAACAAAGATTTTATTGTAAAGCAAAATACAGACTTAAACACCTTCGTTTTAAATATTGGAGTTAGCACTACTTCTCCTTCAACTACAGGAACACTTTACGTTTATAGAAATGGTATTACTTCAAATGACGGAAATGTAACAATTGAAAATGAAAATATTAGTGGTCGTCAAGTTGTAGAGTATGCAGGTATTACAACTACTCTATCTGCTGTAATATCAAATGCAACGACAACTAACATTGAACTTCAAAATATTACGTCATTAGATGTTAATATTGGTGATTATTTGATTATTGATGATGAAATTGTAAGAGTAAAAGAAACTGTAACTGGAAATCCAATTTCTGTCTTCAGAGGTGTTCTTGGAACAAGAGCATCTTCGCATCCTATCAACAGTGTCGTTAGAAGAATTCGTGCAGTCCCTGTAGAATTTAGAAGAAATTCAATTCTTCGTGCTTCTGGTCATACATTTGAATATCTTGGATATGGTCCTGGTAATTATTCAACAGCACTTCCAGATCGTCAAGATCGTCAACTTTCATCGGCAGAGGAATTCCTTTCTCAGTCAATTAAGTATGATGGTGGTATCGTTGTTTACACTGGTATGAACAGCGACGGTGACTTCTATATTGGAAATAAGAAAGTCAGTTCTGCAACTGGACAGGAAGAAGTATTTGATGCACCAATTCCTACTGTTACTGGTGAAGATATTGCACCTACAGGAGTTAGTATTGGATTTGATGTTCTTTCTCCTCTTGAAGTTTCGATTAGTCGCTCTCTGAGAGTTGAAGGTGGTCCAGACAATAATATTATTTCTGAATTTGATGGACCTGTAGTTTTCAATGATAAGATTACTTCCACTTCTACAAAAGGAATTGAAGCAGCATCTATATTCCTTCAAGGTGATGCAACGGTTTCGAGAAAGCACACTGTTGGTGTTTCTATTCCGTCTCTGTCTGGAAACCCTGGAGATATTGTTTATAACGCAACTCCTGATAAAGGTGGATATCTTGGTTGGGTTTATACTAACCAAAATGACTGGTATCGTTTCGGAAATGTAAGTATATCTCAATCAAGTAATATTGCACTTTTTGATCAAGTAGGAATTGGAACCACTTCAGTTGGTACTAGTGTTCTTCAAGTTGGATCTGGTTCTTCTGCATTCTTTGTGGATGGATCTGGGCAAGTTGGTCTTGGAACAACGTCCACCCAAGGATATAAGATGTATATCAATGGGAATGTATTTGGTACATTCGTTGGTGATGGATCTGGACTTACAAATCTTGACAGTATTTGGGAAGAAGATATATCTAATGTATTCGTTTATGATAAAGATAATGTAGATCATTTTGTTGGAATTGGAACAAGTGTTGGAGTTACTGCTCAACTTCAAATTGCAGGTACAGCAGCAACGTCACTTTATGTAAGAAATGGATCTCGTTTTATTTCAACTGCAACATTTGAGAGTGAAGTTTCAGTTGGTGGAACATTTACATCAACTAAGTTTAATCTTAATGGTCTATCTCAAGGATCTATTCAGTCTGGTGTAACAACTTCAAATATTATTCATGTTGGAACTTCTGGAACTGTATTTAATGCTGTAGTTTCGACTGGAAACGTTGGTATTGGTACTTCAGTTGCAAGAGCAAAACTTGATATAGAAGGAAGAGCAAGATTAAAAACATACTTTGAACATGTACATTCTGTTACTAGTTCTTCAAATGTTGTAACTCTTGATCTTTCCGAAGCACAAAACTTTACTCTAACTGCGACTGAAAACATAGGATATTTTGTAATCACTAATACTCCATCAGAAACGAGTTCTTTTACAATTAAGATTGCTCAAGATGGTACTGGTGGGAGAACAGTTGATATTGATGATTTTAGAACCTCTGGTGGATCTGCAATTCCTGTTTATTGGCCTGCGGGTGGAGTTCTTCCTATTGTTACTTCAACCGCAAGTAGATCTGATATCTATTCATTTAAAACATTTGATGGTGGTTCTAGTTGGTATGCTGTAGTCGTAGGTCAAAACTTCGCTTAATAAACAATGATTAATAAGCAAACTACACTGGACCTTAATGGTCCAGTTCTTTCATTTACGCAACATCCATCTTCTGTTACTGTTTCCGACCAAGGAAGTGCTACTTTTGTTGGACTTGCCACTGCAACATTTCCATCACAAGATCCTGCAAATCTTCCAACTAATACAGGAACAATATCCTATCGTTGGTATGACCAAAATGGTCCTCTATCTGATGGTCCAAATATAACCGGATCTACTACTACAACATTATCTATCACCAATCTTAGAACACCTGGTGATAATAATCGTCGTATCTATCTCAAAGCAGACTACATTCCCTCTGCATATGGATTATCTGGGGTTCCAGTTACAGTTGGTAGCGCAAGATCTACGGGAAATGCTTCTAATGATACCTTAGATTCTAATATTGCAACTATAACTGTTTTTTCAAATATAAGCATCACTAGTCAACCATCAAGTTCAACTGTTTCTCAAGAAGTTAGTACAACATTTAGTGTTGTTGCTAGTCTTTCCGATGGAACACAGAGTGGATTGTCTTACAAATGGATGTTAAATGAAAATGATTTGGTTGATAGTTCAACAGTAAGTGGATCATCAACTCCCAACCTCACTATTTCTTCATCAGTAATTGGTACTTATAGTGTAAGAGTGAGAATTACTCATCCAACTGCAGGAAATTCTCCTCTCTATTCACAATCGGTTCAATTTGGAGTTATTCCTAGTCCTCTTACAATAAACACAGAAACTGTAACTAATTCTTCAACATCAGCTTCTTTATCTTCTCATAATTTATCAATAAATGGCGATTTGTATTTGCCCGCTGCAAACTATACGGATTCAACAACACTCATATCGTTATATGCACCAAATCGTGATATTGATGTTGAAATGGATATTTATGGTGGAAAGGGAATTGATTTTGGGTCATATTCTGGAGGTCAAGGTGGATACTCTAGAATTGCTTTCACCATGAAACAAAACGAAGAATATGTTATTTCTGGATTAAATGTAGTTGATAATTGTCCTTATATTTACAGAAAGGGAAAATTAATTGCTTCTGTTGGTAGTGGTGGAGATGCTTCTAGTTCAGGATCTGGTGGTGCAGGAGGCGGTGTTAATCTCTCAGGAGCAGCAGGAGGAGGTGTTGGTGCTGGAGTAGGTGGAAGAAAAATTAGATCTGGAGAATTGACAACAACGGGTGTTTTTGGATCCTCGTCTTCATCAACTCCTATAAGTCCAGATACAAAAGAATCTGGACAAAATGGGGGAAGAACTGTTTCTTGTTCAAAAGGAAGTTATTGGACTTCAAGAGGTTTTTCTTCTTGCGAAGATATTGGTAATGTGAAGTTATATCTTGGTAATGGTACTGAGATTACAAATTCTGCACAAATTCAGAGAGGATATAAAGCAGGATATTCTATAAAACAAACTGCTGGTGCAGGAGCTCCATCTACTACAACAACGCGATTAGTTTCGAAAACATGTACAAGAACATTACCTCAAACTTGCTATCGAAGTGTTGCTGGTCCTGTAACAAAAAGCGTTATAGTAACTGATACTGAGGGTGCCATAGCAACATCTGGTGATTTTTTCATTATATCAAGATATAATAATGGAGCAACTGGAACAGAAGGTAATCTTCCGGGAATTATTGGATATAGAATTGAAGTAACTCCTCTAGGTCTTTCTGATTTTAATTATTCAGTTTCAGTAAACCTATTAGATAGTACAACAAGAGCGAGCGGATTGATTGATCCTAATTCGTCAATAAGAGTTATGCCAGGATATCCTTATATTGAGGGTGATAGAAGATTTTTCGTAGTTGCGTTTGATATGATTGCTTCGCCAGCATATAGTGATAGATGGTCAGGACGCCAGGCTACATACGCAAGAAGGTGGAGTATTACTCTTAATGGCACTCAAACTACTCAACAACCATATGATTGCAGCACTACAGAATCGTATGATTGTAGTTATTATGAAACAGTTCCTATAAGTGGAGGTGGAAAGGGTGGAAATGGAGTTACAGGTGGTACTGGAGGAAGTATTTCTGCTGGTGGAGGGGGTGGAAGTGGATACACTGATGGTTCAGTTACCGTTGTTTCTTCAACAGTTGGTGGAAGTAATAGTGCTGGGATTTACATTCGTTCTAATGTTTCTCCGGTTGTACCTATAACTTTTACGAGTTGGGTTAGATACTTTAATTCAAGTCCAAGTGGTGTGTTTGGTTCTGCTCCTTACGGGGAAATAACTTTAGGAACTCCTATTATTGTTGGTGATAATATCTCTTGTTCCGGATATCTTGCAGCATCAGTTAGTGCTTATTATACTTTCCAATCTCGATTCAACGATAAAGGTGAGATATTAAACACAGTTTGGGACACTGATTATATTTCAATTTCAAATAGCGATGTAATTAATTCTTATGGAACTTCCGTATCTGGAAGTTTAATAATGAGTAATGGAAGATTATTGCATAATAGATCATCTTCTACATTTGATCTTTCTAATGTAGTTTCTTTATCTTTACCATGCAACACATCTCTGATATCTGATATATCGGGGAACATCTACGGTTCTTCATATAATAGTATATCTTCACTTACAAGTAGTTTTTCTGATCGATGGAATGTTTTAATGACAGGTGGAATTATCACTTGTATGGATATTTTACCTAATGGAAATTTAGTTGCTGGTGGATATGCACAGGTATCTGGATCTACATATCAAGCTCAGTTCTATATACTTTCATCAACTAACGGATCAGTAGTTAGTGCTTACAAGGGTCAAAGTGGAAACAGTGTTTTTATTAATGATATTGCAACAGATTCTTCAGGGAACATTTACACCGTTGGTAGATCTCCAGTATCTTTACAGGGTACAATGATAACCAAATTGAATAGTTTTGGTACTAAAATATGGGAATATGATTTGCAATTGTTTTATGGAAGTGGCGGCACTGGAATTCCAGTTGGAATGGCAATATCAATTGCAGTAGATTCTACCTCTAATGTGTTTATTTTAACCGCCTCCGGATCTTTAATAAAGTATGATTCTTCTGGAAATTATCAGTGGGGAGTTGGTTTGTATGGTGTTGGATCTCCAAGCACAATTAGTAAATGTTTAAGAACAAATGGAAGTTCTTTATATGTATCTATAGGTAGAGCATTAGTTAAACTTTCTACAAATACCCCTCCACCTGAAGGAAAATATGGAAATTTGGAAATAGTAAATTATCCTGCTGGAGTGTATCCAACATACCCATCGACTACTTGGTCCTCAGTTTCAGTATCTACCTCACCAGTAACAAATACAATAACTAGTAAAACTAGATCTTTCAGTATATATTCTCCAGTAGGAACTCCATCCTTAGATATTATTTCATAAATAATCTATAAATACTTAAAAATACGAGGGGACAGTGAACCTCAGGAGCAATTATGGCAGTAAATAAGAATTTCGTCATAAAAAATGGTCTTGAGGTAAATACTAATCTTATTCTTGCTAATGCCGATACAAATAAGGTTGGTATTGGTTCTACAGCACCAAGATTTGAGTTAGATGTTGCTGGTGGAATTGGAGCAACTGATTTCTACTTATCTGGTATCGGTACTTTTGCAAATGAATTAAATGTAGGAACAGATGGATCTGTTCTTACAGCTCTTGGCGTTGGAGGATCTGTTGGGGTTGGAACAGCACTTCCTGCATACTTACTAGATGTTCGCTCAACAACAAGTACAGGAACTACAGCACTTTATGTTCAAGGTGATGTAAGAGTTACTGGAGATTTGAGTGTTGATGATATTAGTTTTGATCAAGCAAGTATTAATTCATTAAATGTAACTGGAGTATCGACATTCTTAAGCAGCGTCAATGTCCAAAGTGGTCTTTTAATATCTGGAATTACCACAATAAGTAATACCACAAATTCGACTACTTTTAATAATGGAGCACTTGTAATTGATGGTGGTCTTGGAGTTGAAAAGAATGTTAATGTTGGTGGAGATCTTAATGTAACTGGAAATGTTTCTCTTGGAGGAACAACGGTTACACTTAAAGGAGTGGATGTTTATATTGAAAATAAGGATATAATTCTTGGATTTACAACTACAATAACTCCAAATGACAACACCGCAAATCATGCTGGAGTTGCAATTGCATCAACAGAAGGAAATCCATTAGTATCATTCTCAGCATCTGGAATTAATACTCTTCCAGATACTTATAAACAAATGATGTGGTTCAGGAGTGGAACTCTTGGATTTTCGACAGATATATTTGCTCTTAACTACGGCCTTGCGATTGGAACTACAACAGTTTCGAATGGTGTTCGTCTTGCTGTTGGTTCTAATGTAACAGTCACCGATAATGCTGTTAATGCAACTACCGGTAATTTCACTGCAGGATCTATTACAAATTTAAGTGGTACAAACTTAAATTACAGTGGTATTTCTACTCTAGGAAATGTTAGAATTTCTTCTGGTATCGTAACTGCAACTTCAGGAATAGTCACTTATTATGGTGATGGTTCAAAACTCACTGGTGTTATTTCTGGAGTTGGTATTAA
>Ga0129336_10002854_pt1 | contig 10646 bp, 8 predicted proteins | sample CPB6_02_DNA_FD_96878 | JGI IMG/M metagenome (GOLD analysis project Ga0129336, IMG submission 96878) | Freshwater to marine salinity gradient microbial communities from Chesapeake Bay, USA - CPBay_Sum_0.6_0.2_DNA | ecosystem: Environmental > Aquatic > Marine > Coastal | place: USA: Chesapeake Bay...
GAACGAGTACGCGCTCAGCGTTATAGAACGCGTGTAAGGTGGTCGCGAGTTCGCGCAAATAGTGCACGAGAGCGTGGGGCGCACGCTGCGCAGCCGACTGCTGGATGACTTCGGGATAACGCGACACACAGGAAAGCATCGCTTCGGCCTGCTGTCCCGCCAGGAGAGAGGCGCCCCGCTCTAAAACGATGCTGCGCGCCGTCTCTGCGTCGTACTCTATGCCTCGAGCCGCGAGTTCCTTCATAACGCTCGCGACGCGGGCATGCGCATACTGCACGTAGAACACAGGGTTCTCATTGGTCTTCGATTTCGCGAGGTCGAGATCGAAGTCGAGTGACTGGTCGTTGCTGCGCATCAAATAGAAAATGCGACATGCATCGTTACCCACTTCTTCGCGCAACTGACGCAGCGTGACGAAGTTGGCCTCTCGCTTGCCCATCGACATCTTCACGCCGTTTCTGAACAGAGCGACAAGCTGGATCAGTGGTGCTTGGAGGCAATCGCCGGGATGACCGAAAGCTTGCAGGCCACCGCGTACTCGGGTGACGTAGCCGTGATGATCGGCGCCGAGCACGTCGATGAGCATGTCGAAGCCGCGTTCGCGCTTATCGAGGTGATAGGCGATATCGGAGGCAAAATACGTTTTGACGCCGTTCTCGCGTACGACGACGCGGTCTTCGTCATCTCCGAATTGAGTGGCTTTGAACCACTCCGCACCGTCTTTCGTGTACAGCAAATCTTTGGCACGCAGTCGTTCGAGTGCGCGCTCGACAGCGCCGCCTTGGGTGAAAGCGCGCTCCGAAATCCAGTTGTCGAAGTGAACACCGTAACCGTCGAGATCATCGCGAATTTCTGCAAGCATCGCGGCGATGCTCGAGGCGAGCAGACTCTCCCACGCCGGTTCACCGATCAACTTACGACATCGCGCGATCAGCGCATCGATGTGCTTTTCTTTGTCGCCTTCGGGCGCATCGGCAGGCAGTCCGGCGAGTACTGTCGCTGCAGCGTGTCGCAGCGCAACGCCCTCACGCTCGTGTAACGCGACAGCGACGGGCCGAATGTAATCACCCCGATAACCGTTTTCCGGGAACTTCAGAACTTCGCCGCAGACTTCGAGGTAACGAATCCAGACGGATACCGCGAGAATCTCGGTTTGGCGACCCGCATCGTTGATGTAGTACTCACGAGTGACGATATCGCCTGCAGCGGCGAGCAAATTTCCTAAGGCATCTCCGAAGGCGGCCTGACGTCCGTGACCCACATGCATGGGCCCCGTTGGATTGGCGGAGACGAACTCGAGCAGCACCTTTCGTGGATGTTCGGGACGATGGCGTCCGTAGGCCTCGCCTTGTTCGTGGATGCGCACGAGCTCACGTGCGTAGAGATCTTTAGCGAGAAAAAAGTTGATGAACCCGGCGCCTGCCACCTCTACGCGTTCGACGATGGGCGATGCGGGCAGTGCGGCGATGATCGCCTCGGCGATCACCCGCGGCGGTTTGCCTGCAGTCTTGGCGAGACGCATGGCGATGTTCGAGGCAAAGTCGCCGTGCGCAGAATCGCGCGCCCGATCGAGAACGATCATCTGCGGATCGACTGGGCCGGAGAGCAGCGAGCCCTCGAGTGACTGCAGCGCGCGCTGCAGCAGGATGTGCAGGTCTTCTTTCACGGGCGCGATTCTACCGGGTCAGAACAATTCGAGCGGGTCGACATCGAGGGCCCAACGAACTCTCCTGGCCTCGGGCAGCGCCTCGACGGCTGGTAGCCACTGATCGAGCAGCCGATGCAGCGCCCCGCGATCGGCGCTTTCCAGAAGCAGCTGAGCATGATGGCGGTCCGCTCGCCGAGCCATGGCCGCCGGCGCCGGCCCGAGCAGTCGAACGGCCCCGGTGTTGAGCGTCCGGGTTGCGCGTCGCGCGGCTTCGAGAAACTGGATGGCGGTCTCCGCCTCGGTGGCGGATGCGCGCAGCGCGGCGAGTCGGGAGAACGGCGGCCAGGCAGCGCTACGCCGTTCTTCGAGTGCGGCCGACGCAAAGGCGTCGTAGCCGCCCGTGAGCAAACCCGAGAGCAGGGGGTGCTCCGGATATTCGGTTTGGATCAGCACTTCGCCGGGGCGACTCGCTCGACCTGCTCGCCCGGCCACTTGGACGATGGTTTGCGCGAGCCGCTCGGCGGCGCGAAAGTCGGTACTAAAAAGGCCTTGATCGGCATTGAGTACGACGACGAGCGTGAGGGAGGGGAAATCATGTCCCTTGGCGACCATCTGCGTACCCACCAAAATCTTTGCCTCGCCGCCCGACATACGTGCCACCACGGCCTCGAGTTCGTCGCTACGTCGGACGACGTCGCGATCGAGTCGTGCGATTCCAACCCCCAGGAAAGTTTCGGCGAGACTTTCTTCGATGCGCTCGGTGCCTTGTCCGACGGTCTTCACGGCGTAGCCGCATTGAGGGCATTCGCGCGGCAGGTCGCGATCGGCACCACAGTGATGACAACGTAGTCGCGCGGCTTGACGGTATACGGTCATGCGCGCATCGCAGGACTGGCAGGGCGCCACCCAGCCACAGGCCGTGCAGGCGAGAGTCGGCGCGTAGCCGCGTCGATTGATGTACACGAGCACCTGACCGTCCGCGGCGAGATGACGCTGGATCGCCGACACGGCCGTGGTCGATAGTCCCGCGTGAACGCGCTCTTGCCGCAAGTCGACAAGGCGCAAGGTCGGTGGCGATGCCGAGGCTGCACGATCGGGCAGCGAAAGACGGGTCAGTCGTCCCGAAGCGGCGTTATGCAGCGATTCGAGTGAAGGAGTCGCCGATCCGAGCACGATCGGAATATCGAGCAGATGGGCGCGCACCAAGGCGAGATCGCGCGCCGAATAACGGAATCCACCTTCCTGCTGCTTGAAGGACGAATCATGCTCTTCGTCGACGATGATGATTCCGAGCGACGGGATGGGCGCAAACACCGCGGAGCGGGTGCCGATCACGAGTTGCGCGTGACCACTATGCGCGGCACGCCACGCGGCGAGTCGCTCCGAATCTGTGAGCCCGGAATGCAGTACGGCGAGGGGCGTCTGCGGAAACCGCCGTGCGAACCGTCCGACCAGTTGCGGAGTTAGACCGATTTCAGGCACGAGCACTAGCACGCGACGACCTGCTTGCAACTGCTCTTCAGCGAGCCGCAGGTACACCTCGGTCTTGCCGCTGCCGGTGACGCCGTGCAGCAGCCACGCGTGGTATCGCGTCACGCCCGAAGATTGTATGGCTTCGAGTACCTGCCGCTGTTGCGCGGAGAGTTCGGGCTGGATATCCCTCGAGACCGGGTCTTCGGTAGTGACCGGCTCGCTCGGCTCAAAGAAAGTGTCGCGTGAGGCAGAGATCAACCACTCGCGCTTGGCGAGCGCCTTTACCGCCTCTCTCCAACCGGGCAGCTGTTTATTGAGTTCTACGACGTCGAGACCCCGAGCGCCCGCTGCGACGAGTCGCTCGAGAAGCTCACGCTGTTTCGGGGCGCGCTTGGGTTCGCCCGAGGTGTGCGCAAGGATCCCGGCATCGGTGGCCGCCCAGTACTCAGTCTGCGAAACGAGAGGCGCACCCTCGCGCAGCAGTTTGGGTAAGGCGGCGGCAATCACTTCGCCGATCGGGTGGTGGTAGTACTCCGTCGCCCATCGAAGCAGCTTCAGGAGAGGAGCGTCGAATGTGGGCTCCAGGTCGAGCGTTTTCGAGATCGTCTTGAGTTTGGACTCTTCGATGTCGGACTCGGACTCCAGCGAGATGGCTACACCGACCAGTTGGCGTCGGCCGAAGGGTACGGAGACGCGACTGCCGAGAGTCGGCGCCGGGGCGTCCGTCTCGATTCGGTAGTCGAACGTTCGCCGCAACGGCGTGTCGAGCGCCACTCGGCAGATCGACGGTTTCGATGCCTTAAGTTTGTCCACAGAGGGTGTGGATAACGTTGTGGATAGTGGGCTTTTCAAGCGAAAAATCGCCGCGTTTTCTGCGGATTTTCGTTGGCTTGGTTAAAGATTGACCAGATAATAAAAAGTTCAATTAAATCAGAAGCTTAAGTTGAGATGTATGAGTTTGCAGACACTCTTATGACGCATTTCTGAATCCGTTTCTCCGCGACCTCGCGCAAGTTGCTGATTTACCGTGACCTACTCCAGTTCGTGAGCGTCACTCCGCTGATCGCGACGAGACCTCCCACCATCATCGAGACGAGCAAGGGCTCGCCCAAGATCAGGGTGCCGAACGATACGCCGAATACCGGCACGAGATTGTTGAACACCGCAGTACGCGCTGCTCCGAGACGTTGAAGACCCTCGGCGTACCAGACGAAGGCGAGTGCGGTTCCCCCGGCGCCAAGATAGACGATCGAGCCCCAGGCTGCGACCGAGACTTCCTTGGCTTGCCAAGCATCCCACTCGAAAGGCATGCCAATCGTCAGCATCAAGGCGCCCCAGAGCGTGGTGACGGTGGTGATGGCGAGAGGCGATGCGGCAGCCTCCCCGTCGAGGGCATAGCGGCCCACCACCGTGTAAATCGCCCAGCAACAGGCGCCCCCCAGCATCAACCATTCGCCGAGCCCTACCCGCTGCAGCAACAGCGAGGGATCACCCTTGGAAAGGACGATCGAGACACCGGTCAGCGCGAGAAGGATGCCTAGCCATCGATGGCGCTGCAGTCGTTCTCCGAATACGAGAGCCATGGTGAGTGCGGTCAGGATGGGATTGAGCGCGACGACGAGCGCCGTGCGCCCGGCCGGAATGAGTTCGAGTGCTCCGAGAAACAGCAGGTTGTAGAGCACGAGGCCGAAGAGGGCGAGAAGCGCTGTGAAGCCGAAATCACTAGGCCGAAGCCGAGGTAGTCGTCCTTCGACGGCAATCAATAGCGGGGCGAGGATGGCGAACGCCACCCAGAATCTCAGTGCGGATATCGTGAAATGCGGAAGCTCGGGCGCCACGATACGGCCCGCGATGAAGGTGCCGCCCCAGAGTGCCGCGACACCCGCGAGACGGAGATACAGGGTATTCACGACGGAGAGTGTGTCACCACTCGCTCTCGCCAGGCGACATAGAGACCCGCTGCGATGACGAGTGAGGCTCCGCTCAATATGACGGTGCCTGGCAATACCGCCCAAGCCACCCAGTCGATGGCGATACCCCAAAGCAGCGCCGTGTATTCGATCGGCGCCACGACAGCGGCTGGCGCATTACGAAAGGCCTCGGTGATGTAGTGCTGACCTGCTGCACCTAAACCTCCGACCGCTACGATGAGCCACCAGTCGGAGGGGCGGATCGATACCCATCCCGGAGCTGCGAGCACTCCGGCGACGACAGTGACGATCATCAAAAAGGTGAACACCATGGTCGATGAGCGCTCAGTACGCGTGAGGACACGCGCTGTGATGGCTGCCAGGGCGTAACACAGCGCAGAGGCCGCGGCAGCGAGTCCTGCGATTAGCGGCAAGCCATCAGGGCGCGGTCTAAGAATAACGAGTACGCCGATGAGTCCGATGACGATGGCGAGCCATCGTCCTCGATCGACTTTCTCACCGAGCCACCATGCGGCAAGCGCTGCGATCAGCAAGGGCGCAGCCATGTAGATCGAGTAGACCGAGGCAAGTGGCGCTTCGCGCAGGGCGAGCACAAAGGTCGCCAACATGATGATGCCGAGGATGCCGCGCACGAGGTGCAGCCCGAAGCGCGAGGGCTTGAGTTCGCGAAGGCGACCTGAATACCACAGAGGAATGATCACGAAGGGCAGCGATGCCGCACCACGAATGGCAGCCACCTGCATCGGTGGGTAATGCGCTGCAAATAACTTGAGCAGCGCATCCATGAACGAAAACGCTGCGACGGCGATGAACATCGCCGTGACACCTCGACCACTCGTCGTCACCGGATAGAGCTCGCAGCCCCGTTCTTGATCACCTCGCCGCCTTTCAGCACGACGCTCACGCGCTCGAGTGCGCGGATATCAGCCAGCGGATCGTCATCGACGGCGATGAGATCGGCATAAGCGCCGGTCGCGAGCGTGCCGACTTGACCGGCGAGACCCAGCGCATCGGCGCTATTAGTCGTCGCAGCCTGGATGGCCTGCATGGGTTTCATTCCGTAGCGCACCATCACCGCAAGCTGCTTGGCGTTGTTGCCATGCGGATAGATTCCCGCGTCGGTGCCGAGTGTCATGCGTATGCCTGCCTTCAGGGCGCGCTCGAAGTTGCGCCGCTGAATTTCACCGATCATCGCGTCTTTCTGGATGAACTCTGCAAGCTCTCCACGACGCTTCGACTCGCTCTGTGTGTAGTCGGTATTGTAGATATCCATCGAGAAGTAGACCTTGTACTTCTTCGCGAGCTCGAGGCCTTCGTCGTCGATGAGGCTCACATGCTCGATCGAGTCGACCCCCGCGCGCAGAGCGACCTTGATGCCGCTTGCGCCATGGGCATGCACGGCAACTTTACGGCCATGCATCCGCGCTTCATCGACGAGCGCCGCAACCTCTTCGGGCGTGAACTGTTGCATGCCGGGCTGCGTGCCTTTGGAGAAGACCCCACCCGTACCGCAATATTTGATGACGTCGGCGCCATAGCGTACGTTTTGCCGGACGGCCTTCCGCACTTCATCGGGACCATCCGCAGTGCCGAGTGAGGTTTGTCGAAACTCAGGCGCGAGCAGGTTGCTGCCGCAATGTCCGCCGGTGATGCCGATGCCGGGGCCGGAGACCACGAGGCGAGGCCCAATGATGTCTCCCGCATTGATCGCATCGCGCAGCGCGACGTCTGCATAACCGTCGGCGCCCAGATTTCTTACGGTCGTGAATCCCGCCAGGAGCGTACGACGCGCGTTGGCCGCGCCGATCAGTGCAAGACGGGGAATCGAGAGACCGAGTCGCTCGTAACGCAGGATCGTCGGATCCGAGGTGAGGTGCGTGTGGGTATCGATTAGGCCGGGTAGCACCGTGGAACGAGAGAGGTCGAGCACTTGCGGACAGCCGAGAAGGGCTGCATCACTCGCAGGGGACACCCCCAAAATTCGATCGCCTGCGATGCGGATGACTTGGTCGCGCGATACGGTGCCGCGGTCGGGATCGATTAGCCGACCCGCCCTCACGGCGAGGCTGCAGGCTGGCGTGAGGGCTGCCTCGTTTTGGGCTTCCGCTTGGGCATTTAGGGAGCCGACGCTGAGCAATGTCAGCAGCAGGGCGGAACGAGTGCCAAAACAGCGTAGTTGGCTAAAAAGAAGCGTTTTCATTACTACGAATCATAAGGGAGACGAGCCTGAGTCATCCGGCATTCGTTCAAAATACCCAAAAAAGGTAATTAACAATGACCAGTAAATTTGGTCTAGTAAGGCGCACAAAAGTTTGGGACTCGGTTAAGGTTCAAAAACTTGGAATTCGACCCATTTAGGAAGGGTCTGCATTAAAAAAACAACAATCAGTCGGAGCTTCCACGAGTGAACTCTTTGAGTAGATCGGACCGAGCTAAAAAATCACAGCTCGAGCCTTTGTTTCGTCATTTGCATCTCACCCCGGCTCTGGTCCTTGCAGCCCAGAACGAATCCGTGTCGATTTCGGATTTGGTCATGGTGCTGCGCTTAAACGGACTCGGCGGAGATCGGGCATGCCGCAAGTTGATCCATCGGCTGCATCGCCTCGATTTTCTCGTCATCGAAGTGGGTAAACGGGACGACAGGCGCGAAAAATCCGTTCGTATTTCGGCCGAGACAAAGAAGCTTTTGGCCGAAATACGGACCTACCTCGAGTCGATGAAGCTTTAGTTTCACCGAGTCGACAGCAGCGTCAGTCGGACTGCACGCTGCGTCTATTCTTCAAGGCTCGTCGATGCTGTAGCCGCGCGCTTTCATTCGCGCGATCACCCCATTGCGGCCGAACAGCTCGTCGATGGGAACAACCGCGAGCGTCACGTCGTGTTTCTCGACGGCCTCGACGGCCAGACGAAACCACCCGTCCTCGAATTGCTGACGGATCCCGGCGATTTTCGGACTCTGCTGCAGTGCCGACCAGCATGCTTCGCGCTGTTCCGAGGCGCTCGGCGAGCGTAGAAGGTCGATGTTTCCGACCGACCACGCTTCGGCTTTGCGACGCGCAGCGTCGAGGTCGCTCTCCATCCGTGAGAGAGTCGAGCGGATACAGGCAAGCTCCGCATCTTTCGAGATGTTCCCTACTTCCGCCAAGGCCCCCTTGGGGTCGTCGATCACGATGGTGGGTACGACGATCGGCACCTTACGAGATTTGGCGAGTTTTTCGACTTGGCGACTGACGTCGTTGCGACCGGTCAGCCCGCTACGGGAGAGCGCTTCACGCCAAAGCTCTCCGGCGGCGATCAAGGGGCGGTGTTTCAGCATGTCGCGCTCCCGCGGCGCGTATTTCTGCCGCAAGGCTTCGAAGCGACCGAACACATCGGGCGGCAACACGGCTTCGAGCGACTGTTTTTCCGAGTTACCCCGCAGTTTGCGGTACTGCAGATAAAGTTGGACGGCTTTGATCGGCCCGATATCCGCGTCAACGTCACTGCGTGCCGGGATGACCTGCTTCGCGCGCGACAGGACGTTCTCGACCTCACGGGAGCGCCACTGCAACTTCTTGGGGAGCGGGCTCAGGGTGCCGAGCAGATACAGGGTGTTATCGCCGTTGCGAACCTTCCAGAGTCCGGGACCTGCGGCTTCACCGATGATCGTGACCTCTTCGATCTCGCCGGGTTCAGTCTCGGCGGATTCGATCTCACTCGGGGTGCTGCCCTCCAGGCGAATCGGCTCCCCGGCCGGCTCGCCGATCGGATCTGTCGTCTGCGCCGACAGGCTGGCAGAGCCGAGGAGCGCGGCCAGGAGTACGGGAAAAATTGTGGGGGGGCGATTCATCGTGAGTTTGATTGAGACCAACCGCCCGACGGCGAGTTCGGAACCGTTGAATGTTGTAACAAAACTACCGTAAATTACATCGCAGATGTCGAGTCTGGATCACGAAGAGTTCGGTATCGTCGCACGCCCTGCGGAAGGGGTGTCGCTGCGCCAGCATGTGCTGCGCACTGACGTCGCCGGCATGCCTCTTGAATGGATCGACTACCGCGAAGCGGCGCGGCTCTACCACCAAGATCAAATCGCCTATACCTGCGGCACGCCGCTTTTTCGGCTGTTCGGAGGGACCAACGCGCTGACCGGCCGTCGAACCGTCCTCGAGGTCAACTCCATCATCGCGACGGTAGGGCAGAGCGGTAATCCAGGTCACCTGCGCAACGATTACGTCCCGCCTCTCAATAACCAAACCCTGTTCCGGCGTGACGCTTTCCTGTGCCTATATTGCGGAGAGCGTTTTTCGACTCGTGATCTCTCGCGCGATCACGTGCGGCCTTTTAGTCAGGGAGGCCGCGACGTTTGGACCAATGTGGTGACGGCTTGTCGCCGGTGCAATAACTACAAGGCGTGGCGGACGCCCGAGCAAGCCAAGATGCAACTATTGGCCGTGCCCTTCACGCCGACGTACGCGGAATATATTTTTTTGAAGGGCCGGCGGGTGCTCTTCGATCAGATGGAATACCTGCTCGCACATTTCCCGCGCAGCAGTCCGTTGCATGGGCGGATCAAGCACCTGATGGCCTGACCGTCATCGTGGGCGTGCCCACGGCGCCGCGGCCGGTACAATGAGGCGTGGTTTATCTCGTTGACGCCTCGGTTTACGTCTTTCGCGCGTATTACTCGCTGCCCCCCGACATGTTGGACCGTGATGGTAATCCGGTTCACGCCTTGTTCGGCTTCGCCCGCTTTCTCGGCGATCTCGTGGAGCGCGCCAAACCTCGCTACCTCGCGGTAGCATTTGATGAAAGCCTCGAGACGTCGTTTCGTAATCGAATCGACCCTTCGTACAAGGCGAATCGCGAGCCCGCCCCACCGGATCTCAAGCTGCAGTTCGAGCGCTGCAGGGAGTTTTGCCGGCATCTGGGTGTCGCGGACTTCGGCAGTGGCGAGTATGAGGCCGACGACATTATTGGCACCTTGCATGCGCGTTTTCGTGCAGAAGGCATGCCTGCCACGGTAGTGACACGAGATAAAGATCTCGCCCAACTCATTCGTGAGGGCGACATCTATTGGAACTACACGGAAAACAAGCGGCTGACTTACGATCAGATCGAGCCACATTTCGGCGTCGCTCCTGAACGATATGCCGACTACCTCGCTTTGACGGGCGACGCGGTCGATAACATCCGCGGCGTACCGGGTATAGGACCTAAAACGGCAGCTGCCTTGCTACGCGATTTTGTTTCGCTCGAGGAGCTTTACGACAATCTCGATGCCGTCGCGCAGCTCCCGATCCGCGGCGCTGCCAAATTGCCCGAGAAACTGGAGCGTCACCGCGACGAGGCTTTCCTTGCGCGCCGACTGACGGAGATCGTCCGAGATATGCCTATCGAGTTCGATCGCAACACGCTTCGCCCGCGTGCGCCCGATCTAGATTCTTTGAGCGCATTCTACGATCGTCAGAATTTTGGACCGACATTACGTAAGCAAGGCGAGCGACTTGCTGCGCTTCTCGATGCTCCGGTCTAGTGAGTCGCGCATGAATTGGCGTTTTTACCTGCCTCAGCATTGGCCGATGTGGGCTGCGTTGTGGGTGCTCAAGTCGCTCGCA
>Ga0129336_10002857_pt1 | contig 10643 bp, 17 predicted proteins | sample CPB6_02_DNA_FD_96878 | JGI IMG/M metagenome (GOLD analysis project Ga0129336, IMG submission 96878) | Freshwater to marine salinity gradient microbial communities from Chesapeake Bay, USA - CPBay_Sum_0.6_0.2_DNA | ecosystem: Environmental > Aquatic > Marine > Coastal | place: USA: Chesapeake...
ATTTATGATAATGTAGATTTTACAGTTGGACTTACAGGAGATATTCAAGAATTTACTATCGGTACAGAAAACTATTTCCAATACGAAGTTGATTTAATAGAGGTACTGTAATGACAAGATCATTAACTGCTGGAGTTATAGCCGAGATAGCAACTAATAAACTCAATCCAGTAGAACTTGTTTATTTAGGAATTAGCACAGGAACTTATTATACAGATCATTATAAAGATTTAACCTTTGATGGAAATACTTACACAGCTTCATCATTATTCTTAGGAAGTTCAGAAGTACAAGAAAACGCAGACGTTGCAGTAAATACATTATCACTTAAATTTTCAGGTGCAGATACAACAATAATTTCTTTATTGCTTAACAACAATTACATGAACAAACCTGCAAAAGTTTATAGAGGTTTTTTAAATGATAGTCAGGCATTAATAGCTGACCCATTTCTTTTGTTTGATGGAAGAATATCTAGCTTTACTTTAGAAGAAAATGAAACAACTTCATCTGTTAATATTATTATATCTTCTCATTGGTCAGATTTTGAAAAGACTTCAGGAAGAAGAACTGCTGAAAACTCACAAAAGATATATTTTCCTAATGACAAAGGTATGGAGTTTGCAAGTAAGACAGCACAAAGAATTAAGTGGGGTTCAGCATAATGAATGACTTGTATAGAACAATTCATTTATTTAGACAATTTCCTAAGTACGATAAATTATCTTATGAATTTTTAGTTAAGATGGTTACACCATCAATTAACTTAGACCAATATCAAATACACAGAATAGGAAATCAAGATATTGGATTTACTAACTGGGCATATCTAAGTGATAATGTTGAACAAAGATTTGTTTTAACTGGAAAGCTAAAAGACAATGAATGGAATTGTGGAGACAATATTTGGGTTATGAATGTATTAGCAAAAAGTAATTGTTTACAAATTATGAAATGGGTTAAAAATTATTTTAAAGAAAAAATTGAAGTTAATGAATCTGTTAAATGGGTAAGGCAAGATAATAACTTTCATATTTATAGAAAAGCAGAAAAGTTTAAAAGGGAGTTTCACGTTTAATGGCTAAAGGTGCAATAGTATCAGCAATCATTCAGTTCGTTATAACAACTGCGATAAGTTATATTATATCGCCTAAACCAAAAGCACCTAGACAATCATCACAAGACGAAGCAAAAGGAACATTAGTAAATAAAGATTCTAATAACAATCCTATTCCTGTTGTTTATGGTAAAAGACAAGTAGGATTAACTAGAGTATTTGTTGAAAGTTCTGGTGCTGACAATCAATATCTTTATGTAGCTGGAGTTCTTTGTGAAGGTGGTGGTGCAGGAATTACTGCAATAGATGAAGTTTACGTTGATGACAAACTAGTAACATTTGATGGTGCATTAACTAATGGAACTATAAGAGGAGTATCTAGTGGAGATGCCAATTATTATAAAGGTGGTGAAAGTTTAATATCTATTCAAGGATTTTTTGGATTAGATAATCAATCAGCTTCTTCTTTACTTGATGAGACTACTAATTGGACATCAGATCATAAACTATCTGGTCTTGCTTATGTTGCTTTACGTTTTAAATGGAATCAAGATGCTTTTAATGGATTACCAGAAGTTAGAGTAACAGTTAGAGGTAAAAAGATTTATGACCCAAGATTAGATTCAACTAAAGGTGGTTCTGGTTCTCATAGACAAGATGATGCAACTACTTGGGCTTATTCTGCGAACTCATCATTAGTTCTTTTAGATTATCTAAGAAATAGCAGATATGGAAAAGGATTGCCTAATGATGCCTTTGAAACAAACTACGATTCATTTAAGACTTCTGCAAATACCTGCGATACACAAGTTACACCTTATTCTGGTGCAGTAAGCGATATAAACTTATTTGAAACAAATGCAGTTATAGATAGTGAGAAAAAGGTATTAGAGAATGTAAGAGAACTCTTAGTGCCAATGAGAGCAATCTTTAATTACACACAAGGTAAATACAAAGTTATTATTGAAGGAACAGGAAGTTCACAATTACTATTAACTAAAGATAATGTTGTAAGCGAAGTTAAATTACAAGGCGAAAGCAAATCTGAAAAATATAATAGAGTTATAGGAACATTCACAAACCCTGAAAAAGATTATCAATCAGATACAGTTTCATATCCACCTTATGATGATTCTGCATTAGACCCAGCAGATCAACACGCAACAATGTTAAGTGATGATAATAATACTTTATTAGAGAGAAGCTTTGATATGTTACAGGTAACTTCTCCTTATCAAGCAGAAGAAATTTGCGAGAACATATTAAAGAGATCAAGAAACAATTTAAAAGCAGAAGTAACAGTTACATCAGAAGCACTTAACTTATCTATTGGCGATATTGTAACAGCTACATACGACACAGCAGGATTTAGTGCTAAACCATTTAGAGTAATGTCTTTAGCTATTAATTCAGATTCAACAGTAACTCTTGGACTAGAAGAACATCAAGATAACTTTTATACTTGGGAAGAAAAAGGCGAAGCACCTACAATAGCTGATACTGTACTTCCAAATCCTTTTTCTGTATCTGCACCAGCTTCAGTTACTTTAGATGACCAACTTATTGAATACTCAGATGGAGTTGTTATTACAGCTTTAGATGTAACCATTGGTGCATCAACAGATAACTTCGTGGACTATTACCAAGTAGAATACAAACTAAGTACCGATACTGACTACATTGTATCTGGTCAAGTTAAAGGATTAAATCACAGAATACTAAACGTAGTAGATGGATTAATTTATAATGTAAGAGTAAAAGCATTTAATACATTAGGAGTACAATCTACTTATACATCTGCAACAAGAACTATTGTTGGTGGAATTGCACCACCTTCTGATGTAACAGATTTCTCTTGTAACATTATTGGTGGAGACGCACATTTATCTTGGCAACAAATTAGTGATTTAGATTTAGCACATTATCAAATTAGATATTCTACATTAACAACTGGTGCTTCTTGGGCTAACTCAGTTTCTTTGGTTGAAAAAGTTGCAAGACCAGCTACTTCAGTAACAGTTCCAGCAAGAGTTGGTTCATATCTTATTAAAGCAGTAGATAAAAATGGTAACTATTCTTCTAATGAAACAATCATTGAAACAAATGTATTATCAATAGGAAACTATAATGCTGTTGCAACACAAACAGAATCTCCTACATTTTCAGGTACTAAAACTAATACAGTTGTTTTAGATAATACATTAAGATTAGATTCATCAGAACTATTTGATTCTGCTACTGGCAATTTTGATTCAGGAACTTCATTATTTGATTCTGGTGTAAGTTCTTATGATTTATATTCTGAAGGAACTTATTTATTCTCAACTCCAATAGACATTGGTGCAGTTTATACTTCAAGAGTAACTGCTTCTATTACACAAACATCAGATAACTTAGATGATTTATTTGACTTAAGAACTGGAGATTTTGATGACGCACCATCTAACTTTGATGGAGATACTCCAGCTAATTGTAATGCTCATATTGAGATTGCTTTATCTAATGACAATATTACTTACACTACATTTAGAAACTTTGTTGTCGGAGATTACACAGCTAGATATTATAAATTTAGAGTAACATTGAGGTCTTTTGATTTATCATCTACTCCAGTTATTAGTGCTTTATCAGTAAGTATAGATATGCCTGACAGAATATTTAGTGGAAATGATATTGTTTCAGGAACAGGAACTTATACAGTTGTATTTACTTTACCTTTTTATTCAACTTCTTATGCAGTAGGAATTACAGGACAAGGAATGGCGACAGGAGACTACTTTACAATTTCAAATAAAACTGTTAATGGTTTTGATGTTGCATTTAAAAATAGTAGCAATTCAGGAGTTACCAAAACTTTTGATTATTTAGCTAAAGGATATTAGATAGAATATGGCACAACACGACATGAATATTGCGAATCAGGGTTTCCCTGCATTTCGTTCAGATTTAAACAACGCACTTTCAGCAATTCAAACAAATCACTCAGGAACATCAAGACCAACTGGTGCTGTCGCTGGACAAATCTGGTTAGATACTACAAACGCAACTTCTCCTACTTTAAAATTTTTTGATGGTTCTGATGATATATCTTTAGCAACAATTAACTACTCAGCTAACACAGTTGATTGGTTAGATTCTTCAATCACAATAACTGGACTTTCAACAACTGCGACTGGAACTGTTTTAACACTTTCAGATTCAGCTACAACATCTTCTGTTAATTTAATTTTAGACAATCAAAAAGAAGTAAGATTTAGAGAAACAACAGCTAATGGAACTAACTATGTTGCATTAAAAGCACCAGCTAGTGTTAGTGCTGATTTAACTTTTACATTACCTGCAACTGATGGAACAAATGGACAAGTATTAAGCACAAATGGTTCTGGAGTATTGTCTTTTAGTACAATTTCTGCTGATGGAACTGCTGATTGGGATACAACTGTTAAAACAACAGGATTTACAGCAACTGCTAATAAAGGATATTTTTGTAACACAACATCAGCAGGATTTACAGTAACTTTACCTGCAACTCCAAGTGCTGGAGATGAAGTTATAATTTTAGATTACGCAGGAACTTTTGATACAAATGCACTTACTATTAATCCTAATGGTGGAAAAATAGAAGGTGTAGCAAGTAATTTTCAATTAACTGGTGAAAGAGAAGGTGCAAGATTAGTTTATATAGATTCAACACAAGGTTGGTTAGCTTATTCAGGTGTTAATGAAGGAACAGATGTTTTTTCACCAGCACCTTATTCAGTAGATTTTTTAGTAATAGCTGGTGGTGGAGGAGGAGGAGGTTCAAATCCTGGTGGTGCAGCAAATGCAGGTGGTGGTGCAGGAGGATATAGAAATTCATATTCAACAGAAACATCTGGAGGTGGAGGAAGTTCAGAAACAGAACTATCATTTACACCAGGAACAATTTATACAATTACAGTTGGTGCTGGAGGAACTGCTGGTACAGCAAGTAATACAACTGGTATTGGAGGTGTAGGAAGTAATAGTTCAATTTCAGGAACAGGAATATCAACAATTACATCATCTGGTGGTGGTAAGGGACAAGTTTATAATACTACAAGAGATAATAATGGAGGTTCTGGTGGTGGAGGTGCAGGTTCAACAACAGATGTGGCTGGTGGTGTAGGAGGTTCTGGTACTGCTAATCAAGGATATAATGGTGGAACTTGTAATGTTAATACCGCAGGTGCTGGTGGAGGAGGAGCTGGTGCTGTTGGTGGTAACAATTCTTCTAGTACTGGAGGTGCTGGAGGTGCTGGTTTAGCTTCTTCAATAACTGGTTCTTCAGTTACAAGAGCAGGTGGTGGTGGTGGTGGTGGAAATACAGCAGGAGGGACAGCTTCTGGCGGAGGTGGTGCTGGAGGTGGAGGTAATAGTGCTGGTACATCAGCTACTGTAAATACTGGTGGAGGTGGTGGAGGTGCTTCTTCAGTATCAAGTTCTTATACTGGGGGTGCTGGTGGTTCAGGAGTTGTAATACTTCGTATGCCTACTGCTAGTTATTCAGGAACAACTACTGGTTCACCAACAGTTACAACATCTGGTTCAGATACAATATTAACATACACAGCATCAGGAACTTATACAGGATAATTTATGGCACACTTTGCAAAACTAGGAGTAGGAAATATAGTTGAACAAGTAATTGTAGTATCAAATGATATTGCAACTACTGAACAAGCTGGAGTAGATTTTATTAATAAACTTTATAATACAAGAGATGTCTGGAAACAAACTTCTTACAATAATAATTTTAGAAAAAATTACGCAGGTATTGGTTATCAATATGACCAACAAAGAGATGCTTTTATAGCACCTAAACCTTTTAACTCTTGGATATTAAACGAAGATACTTGTCATTGGGAAGCACCAGTTACTATGCCTACAACGGAATTAGAAGAAAATCAGTATTATTCTTGGAATGAATCCATTATAAATTGGGAAATTAAAACAAGATAATTAAATAGGAAGGTATATGTCAAAAATAATTAAGTTAGAAAAACAAAAAATCACTAAATTAAAACTAGATAATAAATCTGATAAGTTTATTGGGTTTACTAATGTTGCTGACAATCCTGATTTTAAAGGAAAAGCTATCTACTTAAACATTAACAATATAACATCTATTTTTAGTACAAACAAAAATACAACAATACTTCATAATGGCACTACTGGTTGGGAAGTTTTAGAAACATTAGACGAAGTAATTAAAAAAATATGATTACATTTATATTAGGAGTTATCTTAGGAATTTATCTTGGTTGGAAGTTTGAACCAGCTATAAACGACTTCATAGAATCAATTAAAATACATTTAAACATCAAGTAGTCTTGAACTTCGTTGGTTGCAACATTATATGTTGGCAATAACTAACGGAGATAACAATGCTAAACTATTCTGACATTAAGAACTACTGGTCTAAATTCTATGCAGATGCTTTTGAAGATGCTAAAAGCTTTTGGAAGAACTACGCAGATACAGTAGAAAAATTCTATAAAAAATAACTTTATTAAAACACAATAGTTTGATATTAGTGCATAAAATTTAATGTGCATTTTCAAACTAGCAAATGGTGGGTGCGTCTTGCTAAAGTCTTGCAAATGCGAAAAAGACAATGGCAAGTACACAATACCTAAAAGAATATCGTTTAAAAAATAAAGATAAAATAAAACAATATCAAAAAGAATATAGTTTAAAAAATAAACAGTCTAAAAAACTATATTACTTAAAAAATAAAGAAAAACAAAAAGAAAACTATTTAAAAAACAAAGAACAAATTAAAGAATACAGAAAATTGTATTATTTAACCAATAAAGAAAAATTAAAAGAATATAGCAGACAATATCGTTTAGATAATAAAGAAAAGATAAAGGAAAAAGATAAATTGTTTTATTTAAATAATAAAGAAAAAATAAAAAAGGTGAATAGATTATATCGTTTAAACAAACCACACATTCATAGTGCTTTAAGTGCTAAAAGACGTGCAGTAAAATTAAAAGCAACTCCTAGATTTGCTAATCTTAAAAAGATAAAAGAGATATATATGAACTGTCCAAAAGGTTACCATGTAGACCATATTGTACCACTTCAAGGTAAAAATGTTTGTGGACTTCATGTTGAATGGAATCTTCAATATCTTACACCATTAGAAAATTCATTTAAATCAAACAAATTAAATTAATGAAAAGAACACAGTCTGAAGAACTAATATCTTTAAAAGGTCATATCACAGGTGTCAAAGCTAGTTTAAAAGTATTGTCTTGTGCTGTCTATAAACTGGAACGAAGATTAGAAAAACTTTTTTGGTCAATTTTTATTGCTTTGGGAACTTTAAGCATGGCTTTATTGACTTTATTTTTAGCTAAGTAACTATTGCTAAAAAATACGAATACTAATAACAGAATAGGTATATGAAAAATAAAAGAATATTAGTCATATCTGATTTACACTTTCCATTTGCTCATAAAGACTGGCATGGATTTCTTACAAAATTAAAAGCTAAATACAAACCAGATACCATTGTAAATATTGGTGATGAAATGGATTTTCATTCTATCAACGTATCTCACACAATAGACCCTGATCTTCCATCTCCTAAAGATGAATTAGAACTTGGTAAAAAAGAAATACAAAAACTTCATAAACTATTTCCACAAATGACTTTATTAGAATCAAATCATGGTTCTATGGTTTTAAGACGTGCTATGGCAAAAGGAATGACTAAATCTTTTATCAAATCTTACAATCAAATCTTAGAAGTAGGTAAAGGTTGGAACTGGAAAGAAAAACATTTTATAGACACAGGCAAAGGTAGAATACTTTTTGGTCATCAATTCTCTCCTGATGTTTCTAAAGCTGTTGCTCAATATGCTCTATCAGTTGTTCAGGGACATTATCATACAATTAGTGAAGTAAGATTTCATGGTAATGATTTCCATTTAAACTTTGGTATGACTGTAGGTTGCTTAATTAATAAAGATGCTTTAGCTATGAACTACATGAGACTTAATTTAAAAAAACCTATTTTATCTTGTGGACTAATAACAAATGGTATGCCACATTTAACACCAATGTATTTGAAACGTAACGGAGATTGGGATAACAATATCTATATATGAGAGAAGTAAGTTTGAAGGAACTGCTTTTTAGTGAGACTGCTACAAGACTTGGAATAGACAATACTCCAACAGATCAAATCTTAATTAATCTACAAACATTAATCTACGAAGTTATACAACCAATTATAAATCAATTTGGAGATATTAAAATAACATCTGGTTATCGTTCTCCTGAATTATCAAAAGTTATAGGTAGTTCTCCCAGCAGTCAGCATTGTCTTGGAATGGCAGTTGATTTTGAAATACTAGGAGTTTCTAATCAAGAAGTAAGTTTATGGATTGTGAAGAACTTAGAATTTGACCAATGTATTCTTGAATATTGGTCTCCTGAAAATCCTAACTCAGGTTGGATTCATTGTAGCTACAACAAAAGTAATAATCGTAAGATGTATTTAAGAGCATACAAAGCTAATGGAAGAACAGTCTATGAAGTCTTATAAAAAACAAGTTGGTGGAAACCACTACAAAAAATACCAGATACAACCAGTAGAATTTATAGTAAAAAATAATATTGGATTTTGTGAAGGTAATATCATAAAGTATGTTTTACGATTTAAAGAGAAGGGTGGTGTCCAAGACTTAGAAAAGGCAAAACACTACATAGAACTGCTAATAGATACAACTAAAAGTAGATAATATCATTTAAACGCATTTTAAGGCATAGTGGCTTTAAAACGAGCATTATCTTAAAAACTTCTATAACATTAAAATTTAGGGGTATTTTAAGGGTTTAAATAGGCAAATTTAAGGAGTTTTATATGTCAAATTATACAATAGTTACAATAGATAACGATTTTACACCAGAAACATTCACTATTGGTGCTACATCAGCACAATCATCAGCTATTATTACTCAATCTGGTATAGTTAGAATAGCCGTAACTGGCACTCATGCACATATTAAGTTTGGTTCTAATCCAACTGCAACAGAAGATGATATAATAGTAACTCAAGATTCTGTTAATTATTTTACTTTTAAATCAGGAGACAAAATAGCTTTTATTAAATCTGGTGATGGTTCTGGTCAAATCAACATTTGTGCAGTAGATTAATATGTGGTGGAATATCATACCAACAGTAGTTAAAACTGGTGCTGAGATTTATAAGAATCATAAGCAATCAGAACTATTAGAATCTGAAGCTGAACGTAGATACTATGAACGTATGGCAAAGGGTGAGATAGAGTACACTAGAGATGTTTACGACCAACAAGACAAATCTATTAAAGATGAAATAGTATTATTTGTTGTTTGCATACCCATTGTCGTACTGTCTTATGCAATAATTAGTGATGATGCTAACATCAAATCTAAACTAGATTTATTCTTTGATTACTTTGGTAAGTTTCCTAGTTGGTATCAATGGTTGATTGTAGGTATCTTCTCAGCAATTTATGGATTGAAGCCGACACTAGACATATTTAAAAAATGAACTTCTACTTAATCACTTATGCTGTAAGCTTTGTGAAAGTAAATGATGAAAGTATAAAGGAAGATGTAGCTTTTTGCAGATTCTTTGATACTGACAGCTTTGTAAATGCCAGTTCATTTCTTGCTTCATTAAAACAAGTTAAGAAACTTAGAATAACTGGAGTTGAGTTTGAAGTAGAGGAGTGTAATTGGTATGATTATTATGAAGATATTTCCAACACTATTCACTAATTTAACTGTACTTCAAAGTATTCTATACTATCATTTGGAAAGCATTTTAATTGCGATTTTGGTAGTAGCTTTAATATTTGATCTACACTTTTAAATATAATCTTATCAGCTAAAGGAAAGCAGATTGTGAATTTAGTGTGATAGTTTGTAAAAGCTTGTTCAAAATAAATATATCTTTTAACATCTCTAACTTTAATCTTAGTTAAAGTCTTACCATGTTCCCAAGTTGCGTTCTTTAATTCAACAAAGAACTGCTCTTGCTTATGTGCTTCTTTAGGTGCGTAAACGAAGTAGTCTGGGAAAGCTTTGATAAGGGTTGGGAGTTTGGCAAACAAAGGTATAATACTTTCAGCGAAAGATTGAGAATCACTAACAGCATTAAGACCAAGCTTCCTGTAAAGATAGCCACGATTAATGCAATACTGAACGAAACGATCTTCACTAATGTTAAGATAATTCTTTGTGCGATTTTCATAAGATTCATGGTTAAAGTTTTCAATGTATTTTTTATCATTCATTTAGCGACTCAGTTCACGATTAGTAACTAACCAGCTTCTATACAAGTCCACCCAAGACTGTAAGTTAGCATACTTGCCTTTTAGAATTGAATAGTTCTTTTCTGCAACTAATAAACCTTCTACTAATGTTGCATAGTTATTATCGGCATAAGCCCACTTTTCTGCTTCACTTACACTGCAATTCTTTTCTAATTTCTTAGTAATAGTTAATTGTGCAAATGTTATTTTCTTAAATTCTTCGCAACGTCTAAATGTATATAACGCATTA
>Ga0129336_10002858_pt1 | contig 10640 bp, 9 predicted proteins | sample CPB6_02_DNA_FD_96878 | JGI IMG/M metagenome (GOLD analysis project Ga0129336, IMG submission 96878) | Freshwater to marine salinity gradient microbial communities from Chesapeake Bay, USA - CPBay_Sum_0.6_0.2_DNA | ecosystem: Environmental > Aquatic > Marine > Coastal | place: USA: Chesapeake Bay...
TCAAGTCCAACCATCCTTAAGGCGGATGTTGGAAGGGTAACGGAGCAAACAGGACCAACTGAAATAAAACGCAGCGCACAGATGATTCCCAGCGCACTATCGCTGGGAATCGAGATGAATGATATTATCACAACAGCTAACGCCAAAGCTGGTATCACGTTCAAAGATGAAACTCGTGTGCAAATCACGGAGCACTCCAAACTCGTGATAGACAACTTCGTTTATGACGGTGAGAAGAAAACTGGCAAGCTCGGTATCAAGATGGCGCTCGGTACTATCAAATATGCTTCCGGTCAAATAGCAAAGAGCGATCCACAACAAGTCGTCGTAACAACGCCAACCGCAACGATTGGTGTTCGTGGTACGGACTTTTCTAGCACAGTCGATGAGATAGGAAGATCAACGATTGTTCTTCTTCCGTCTTGTCCTACGGGTTGGAAAAATCTTGAGCGCGATTGTGTCGTAGGTGCAATCAGTGTAACAACTGATATGGGAACAATAATCCTCACGCGCGCATTCGAGTCTGTATCTGTACAATCAAGCATGACGCAACCTAGATCAGCGTTGCTGAATCTGTCGATGGATCAAATCAATAATATGCTAATTGTTACTCCGCCTAAACGCGTCGCAGAATCTGCGGGACCTGTTGTGCGACAGAAAGATGCGCTCGATGAAGATCTCCTGGGAAAAGATTTCCTGAAGTACGATGAGCTCAAGAAAAACTATCTTGAGGAAGATAACAACAAACTAAAGAAAAATTATCTAGACACAGATTATCTTGTTGACTTTATTCTTATAGCCAATACGCAAATCATGGGAAATGAGCTCGACGAGTTCTCGCAATTGTTGCCTAAATATGATCCGAGGACAGGGCTCAAGTTTGCAATAGAAAATGATTTCCTGTATCTTAATCGTGAATCGCTGAACGCATACGCTGAAATTAGAGTACCTACGACGGCTGCTGTTACGACAAGATTTGCTCAGGATGGCGTTGATATCAAGCAAATGGTCAACAGTGCAGGAACAACAACTATTACGATAAAGCAAAGTCAATGAAAACAATTATCGCACTACTACTCATGACAACTTCTGCGATCGCGCAGACTGTTCCCACAACGCAAAATAATGCGACTGTGAACATCACAGGAAACAATCAAAATGTTATCATTAATCAGTCTGGTGCTGGGCATAACGCTAATCTTAATCTTAATGGAAACGATATTCCTGTTAATGTCAGTCAGTCTGGGCTTACTCCGCAGACTTTTACTCTTACTCATACCTGCAGCAGCGCTTGTGCTAGTAATCCTATTGTGGTTAATCAATACTGATGATGGAAAAACTTGGTCAACTACTAACAAGTACACTAGCAGCTGCTACCAGCGGTATTCTCCTGTTGATATTGTATGTCGTCAATCCAAGTCCGATTGAAATTCTGCAACTGAAAACATTTGACTATCTCATTACTTCGTTAGAATCTAAGAAGTCAGAGGAAGTAGTCTTTGTTGAGTTTGGCGAAAAGTCTGTACAAGAGTTTGGTCAGTGGCCTTTCGATCGTCGCGATATCGCTCTCACGATTGAACGACTCCGTCATGCTGGCGCGGGTCCGATCGTCATTCCTGTATTGTTCAGTGAGAAAGATCGCGCTGGTGGCGATGAGACTCTTGCTAAGTCCATCGGCAGCGGCGGTGTGGTTATATCGCAAACACCAACAACTCAGTCTCGACCACCAGACGCAGCTCGCAGAGGGTTTGCTGCTATCGGTGATGATCCTAAGCCATGGATCTATACTTGGCCTGGGGCTGTTGCTCCTCTCGGACCTTTTGCAAACGCTTCCGAAGGCGTCGGACTACTCGCTTCACTTCCTGAGCGCGACGGTGTTGTTCGTCGCTTGCCTATGCTGGGTCGTATTGGGGATACACTGTATCCTTCACTTGTACTCGAAACGCTACGAGTTGCTGCTGGAGATCCTTCTTATCAAATTAAGTCCTCCGAAGCGGGCGTCGAGTTCGTCCGCATCCCTGCGTTCCCGCCAATCGCAACCGACGAAAGAGGGCGTATCTGGCTCACCTGGAACAACGAGTTCGAACGAGTTGAAGCTACAGATATCACAAAAGAAAAAGTCGAAGGGAAAGTTGTTGTCCTAGGATTGACGATTGAGGGCGTTGGTGGTATCATCGCAACGCCGATTGGCGAGAAGTGGGCGCATGAAATACAGGGACAAGCGCTGCAGACTGTTATCGACGGGTCTTCGATATCCAGATTAGCATACGGTAGGATACTAGAAATATCAGCACTGACGCTAGTATTATTATTGCTACTTTTTCTGGTGCCGAGAACATCTGTTATGTGGACCGTTCCGCTTTACTTACTCGTTGTAGGCGGAGCTGCAGGGTTTGCATACTATATGTTCGTTTCCAGTATGCAGCTCTGGGACGTGAGTTATTTAGTTGTAGCCAGCACTTTTAGCTTTGGTCATCTCACATACAACAATTTCGCACGCGAGAACAGACTGAAACTGCAAATCAAAAAGCAGTTTGGCACATATCTTTCACCAGCTCTCGTTGAGAAACTTCAGAAAAATCCTGAACTACTCAAACTCGGAGGAGAAACCCGTGAGCTGTCAATTATGTTTACGGATGTTCGTGGTTTTACTACTATTTCTGAGCACTATGGTGATAATGTGCAAGGTCTTACGGAAATAATGAATCGCTACATGACGGCGATGACTGCAAAGATTCTTGAGAACAACGGAACGCTCGACAAATATATCGGCGACGCACAGATGGCGTTCTGGAACGCGCCGCTCGATGATAAAGATCACGCGAAACACGCTGTGAAAACTGGACTGGAGATGCTGAATGATCTCGACGCTTTCAACGCTGCTATCGCAGTTGAAGGAATTCCTGCTTTTGGTATGGGCTTGGGTATCAATACTGGTAGTGTGGTCGTTGGCAATATGGGCTCTAGTCAACGTTTTGATTATACCTGCTTGGGGGACTCTGTCAACTTGGCTTCAAGATTAGAGGGACAATCTAAGCCGTATCATGTTCGTATCATTCTTGGTGAGCGCACCGCAGAGTTAGTGCAAGACGAATATCCTCTAGCAGAACTGGATTGCATTGCAGTCAAAGGTAAAACAAAAGGTGTAAAGATTTACACTATTGTTGATGGAAAAGGTATAAATCGATCGTATCTAAAAACGCACGAAGATTTCATAAGATACTATCGTAGTCAGGATTGGGAAGCAGCAAGATATCATATCAAATATCTAAAGACTGCGTTCAATGGCGAACTGAGCGATTATTATGATATGATGCTAGAACGCATCGACCAGCTGCAGACTAATCCTCCTGGGACTAATTGGGACGGCGTTTATAGGGCTACGTCTAAATAGTATAAATAGGGGAAGCACAAATATGGAGCTCCCTGATGGCTACAGCATCGAGACAAGAATTTAAGGACTATATCCTACGCCGTCTAGGCTATCCTGTGATTGATATCAACGTGGATGATGAGCAGGTTGAAGATCGTATCGACGACGCCTTACTCAAGTTCCGCGATTATCATTACGATGGTACGGAGCACGTTTACTATCCGCATCAAGTTACAGATCAAGATAGAACTAACAAATACATCACGCTCCCTGAAGGTATAATTGGCGTAACTCGTATCTTTGATATCAACGATTCATACAATGCGATGAATCTGTTCAATATTCGTTATCAGCTTCATCTAAACGAACTGTTTAACATTTCTAGCGTATCGGTAACCCCATACGTTATTGCTATGCGTCACATCGAGTTCCTCGAAGAAGTATTCGTAGGTAAAAAACCAATCCGTTTCAATCGTCATATGGATAAGCTCCATATCGACATGAAATGGGATGAAGACGTTCAGGTAGGACAGTTTATCATCATCGATTGTTATCGCACGGTTGATCCAGAAGTCTATACAGATGTGTGGAATGATCCGTGGCTAAAACAGTATGCAACTGCGCTCGTCAAACGTCAGTGGGGTGAGAATCTTAAGAAGTTCGAAGGTATGAATCTTCCTGGCGGAATTACATTTAACGGACAAAAGATCTGGGAAGAAGCCCGCGAAGAAATCGAAAAGCTCGATGCGGAAGTCATTAACAATTACTCGCTGCCTGTCACTGACATGATTGGATAAAGATGACTACGAACAAATACTTTCGTCCTTTCACATACGCGCGCGAGCAAGACGTTGCTGAAGACTTGATCATTGAGTCAATCAAGATTCATGGTATTGACGTAAAGTATTTGCCAAGAACTATAGAAGATCTAGATACATTGCTAGGTGAAGATCCAGGTTCTAGATTTGATCTAGCTGTTGATCTAGAAATGTATATTAAGAATACACAGCAGTTCGAGGGCGAAGGCGATTTCCTTTCCAAGTTCAATCTTGAGATTCGAGATCAAATTACATTTGTTATGGCTCGTAAGCGTTGGGAACAGATATCAAACGAAAAGATTCTGACGGAAGTTGGTTACAACATTCAGATGGAAGACGCTAATACGGGAGCGTGGGCAAATTCTGTTGCACTAGGACTAGAATCTGGTGGAGCTGATCAATACTCAATAACAAGCAGTCGTCCTTTAGAAGGTGATTTTATTTACTTTCCATTGAACAAAAAATTATATGAAATCAAGTTCGTCGAGCACGAAAACATTTTCTATCAGCACGGCAAACTCTATACATATGAGTTAACTTGCGAGCTTGTAGATCGTATTACTGGTATTCAAATCAATACAGCTAATACTGAAATTAATTCTATCGAAGATCGTTATACTCAAAATCTCCTGCAGCTTTACAGAATAATGATGGAAGATGGAGCAGGCTCTATTCTTGACGAAGGACACGATGATCCTGCAGGACATGGCGAATCTATTCTGCAAGAATACAGAGTGGAAGTTCAAGCGCCTACAGCCAATAACGAAATATTCACTCAGAAATCGATTGACTATCTTGATTTCAGTGAACGTAACCCATTTTCTGAATTGGATCGCTACTAATGTTCGGATCACAATTTTATCATCAGTCTCTTAGAAAATATGTTATCATGTTTGGTAACATGTTTAATGATATTGTTGTGCGCAGATATAACGATTCTGGTAATCCTTTACAAGCTGTAGCAGTTCCGCTTGCATATGGACCAAAAGAAAAATTCTTAGTGCGTTTAACTCAAGATCCTAATCTTGATCAGCAAATCGCGATTCAGCTACCGCGCATGGGTTTTGAGATGACTACTCTTAACTATGACGGAAATCGTCGTCTAACTGGCGTAACGAGAAACATTCGCGTTGTTTCCGATAGAGATAAATTTGATTATAATTATGTTCCAGTCCCATACGATTTGCAGTTTAATCTGTATGCTTATGTTCGTAATGCGGACGACGGCGCACAGATTCTAGAACAGATCGTGCCATATTTTGGACCAGAGTGGACTAATCAGGTTCGCATTTTGCCGCAAACGAATATAACGATTGATGTTCCTACGATATTGAACACAGTATCTATTGAAGATACGTATGAAGGTGACTTTGAGACTCGACGCGCTCTAATCTATACATTTGATTTTACGATTAAAGCATACTTCTACGGACCGGTTCGTCGTCAGGGAATTATCAAGCGTTCGCAGATCGACTTTGGTATTGTCAGTTCAAATTCAGTTAATAAGATTACGATGGAAGACGTAGCCAATACAGGTCGTAGTTCTAGAATTGTTGTTGTTCCTGGATTATTGGCTAACGGTAGCCCAACGACTAACAGTGCAGCTTCAATAGCTTATAGTCAGATTGATGCAGATGATGATTACGGATTCTGCTCAAATACATTCTTTTATTCTGACGGATTAAAGTATAATCCGAAGTCTGGTGTGGATGAACCTATAGATGACTGAAAAAACTAATTTCGAAGTAAGTGTAGAACAAGCCCTCGGTCTGCCAGATTCGCCTCCGATGGTAACGGCTACGCCTCCAGTGGAGGTAAATCAAAATGCGGACATTGACGGGGATTTTGCAGTTGCTCGTAACAATCTGCATCAAATCATTCACAAGGGTAATGACGCTCTTGAAGAAGCCCTTCTTGTGGCTAAAACGTCCGAGCATCCCAGAGCATTCGAAGTCGTGGGACAACTTATCAAGACGCTCGTTGACGCTAACAAGGATCTTCTTGACATCCAGAAAAAACTGAAAGATCTCAAGAAAACTGATGATCCTAAAGAATCCAATGCTCCTGTACAAGCGCAAAATGCAATCTTTGTTGGTAATGCAGCTGAACTTCAACAGCTGATCAATGGTAGGAAGTAATGGCTGTAAAAACATATCTTGGTAATCCTAATCTTAAGGCAGCCGGTGTAGTTCATTCATATACAAAAGAAGAAGTTGAAGAATACATCAAATGCGCTAAAGACGTAGAGTATTTTGCCAGGAACTATATCAAAATCGTAAACGTCGATCGCGGCTTGATCCCATTCGAGATGTGGGATTTCCAGGCGAAGATGTTGCATACGTTTGCCAACAATCGTTTTTCTATCTGCAAGCTTCCTCGTCAGGTTGGTAAGTCTACGACGTCGGTCGCTTATATTCTTTGGTTGATTCTTTTTACTGATCAGCAGAACGTAGCAATCCTCGCGAACAAGGGAGCGCTCGCGCGCGATCTGCTCGCTAAGTTACAGCTCGCGTACGAATATCTGCCTAAGTTTCTGCAGCAAGGCGTTGTTACTTGGAACAAGGGTAATATTGAACTAGAGAATGGTTCAAAAGTGGTAGCAGCCGCGACCTCGTCGAGCGCCATCCGCGGTGGATCGTATAATCTAATCTTCCTCGACGAGTTTGCGTTCGTGCAGCGTAATCTTGCTGATCAGTTCTTTGCTTCTACTTATCCTACGATTTCATCAGGTACGACAACTAAGATCATCATCGTTTCTACACCAAACGGCATGAATCACTTCTACAAGATGTGGACGGATGCGCTTGATGGTAAGAGCGAGTATCAGCCAATTGAGATTCACTGGTCCGACGTTCCTGGGCGTGACGAAGAATGGCGTAAACAGACTATCGCCAACACCAGCGAAGAGCAGTTTCGTCAGGAGTTCGAGTGCGAATTTATTGGATCGTCGCATACGTTGATTCATCCTCTCAAACTGCGCGAGCTCGCATGGAGAACACCAAACAAAGATACGTTTGGGCTAGACTATTACGAAGCTCCAGATCCTAGAAAATTGTATGTTTGCGTGTTTGACGTATCCGAGGGCGTAGGTGGCGACTACTCAGCTCTATCCATATTTGACGTAACGCAGTTTCCGTATAAGCAAGTTGCTAAGTATCGAAGCCGCGAAGTGACACCACTTATGTTTCCTGACGTAATTTATCGTTTTGCTAAATGGTACAATAATGCTTATGTGCTAGGCGAAACGAACAATATCGGTCAGCAAGTTGTGCAATCGTTGTTTACCGATCTTGAGTATGAAAATGTTATTGCTACGTTCACGAAAAATAAAAATATTAAAATTGGTGGCGGATTCAGCGCAAGATCAGCTTTTGGTATTCGTACAACAAAGTCTGTAAAAAAGATTGGTTGTTCTAACCTTAAGACGATTATTGAATCAAATAAATTAAACATTATTGATTTTGAAACTATCGAAGAGTTAACAACGTTCGTTGAGACGAAAGATACGTACAAAGCTGAAGAAGGCTGTCATGACGATCTAGCTATGACTCTAGTTTTGTTCGGATGGCTTATAACCCAGCCATATTTCAAAGACTTAACGAACAGCGATATTCGCAGGAACTTAGCTCAAGAGACGATGAAAGAGATCCATGATGATATATTACCGGCTGGTTTTATAGACGACGGCGGCGTAGCTCAGTCAATGGATGATCCTGTTTCCGAAGAAGGGGGATTCCACGACGGGAGAATTTGGTAATAAAGCTCCGTTTTTATAAATAAAACGAGCAGAACTCAGGGCGCGAAGAAAAATACTTCGTTTTATAAAAAGGAGATAAGTCCGATGGCTTTCCAAGTTTCTCCCGGCGTAAATGTAAGTGAGATCGATCTCACAACGATTATTCCGGCTGTATCTACGTCTACGGGTGCGATTGCAGGCCATTTTCGCTGGGGTCCTGTAAACAAGCGCGTTCTGGTCGACTCAGAAGATACGCTGGTTAAGAATTTCTATGAGCCAAACTCTAACACGGCTTCCGATTTCTATACGGCTGCTAACTTCCTTTCATACGGAAACTCGCTGTACGTTGTTCGTGTAATTAAGGCTAACACGTCTTCTACAGATGCTGGTTCTGCTCGTAACGCTACGACGAACGCATCTAACACGAAGATTACGATTATCCGCAGCGACGACGAATACGCCGACAAGTTCAGCGATGGTATCTCGAACGTTGGTCCTTTCGTAGCAAAGTATCCAGGTGAAATTGGCAACTCGCTGCGCATTTCGCTGTGCCCAACAGCTAACGCATTCGAGAGCACGATTTCGGGTCTTGCTGCATTCACAAACAACTCAACAACGATGACGTTCACAACGGCAACCAGCGTTGATACGAAGGTTGTTGCTGGCGACATTCTTCTCGTTGGTCCAGATAAGCAACAGATCAAGGTTGCTTCAGTTTCTGGTAACACAGTAACGCTTCAGTCGAAGTATGTTGGTAACACTGGAACTCAGGCTACTACAACTCGTCGTTGGGAGTACTACAACTTCGTTCCAAATGCTCCTGGAACGTCAACTTCTGTTGCACAGAACGGCGGAAGCAATGACGAAATCCACGTTGTAGTTGTTGACGAAGACGGTCGTTTCTCTGGAACAGCCAACACAATCCTTGAGATTTTCCCAAATCTGTCGAAGGCTTCTGGCGCTTCTGACGATCTTGGCAACAACATTTATCTCAAGCAATATATTAACAACAACTCTCGTTATGTCTGGTGGACTTCTACAGTTGCTGGATATACGAACGGTGGCGCAAATCATACAAGAGCTGTTAACTTCGGTGCAGGTACTCAGGGTGTAGGAAGCTACTCATTCACTCAGGGTAAGGATGGCTCATCTCCTCGTGCTGTAGATTACATCAACGGATACAATCTGTTTAAAGCTGCAGAATCTGTAGATGTATCAATCGTTCTTGGTGGAGCTGCAGACGCTACTCGTGCAACGCATCTGATTAACAACATCGCAGAATATCGTAAGGATTGCATTGTTGTTCTTTCGCCACGTCAAGCTGATGTTGTTAACAACTCAGGTTACTCTGGCGCAGAAGTTGATGACATCGTAGCATTCCGCGATTCTCTGCCTTCTTCTTCATATGCAGTTCTTGATTCTGGATGGAAGTATCAGTACGACAAGTACAACGATGTTTATCGTTACGTTCCTGCAAACGGCGATACAGCTGGTACAATGGTTCGCACCGATCTCGAGCGTGATCCATGGTTCTCGCCAGCTGGATACAATCGCGGTCAGATCAAGAACGTAATTCGTATGGCGTTCAATCCTAACAAGACTGAGCGTGATCAGCTCTACAAGAAGGGTATCAACCCAATCGTAACATTCCCAGGTGAGGGAACTGTACTGTTTGGTGACAAGACTCTGCTTGCCAAGCCATCTGCTTTTGATCGCATCAATGTTCGTCGTCTGTTCATTGTTCTTGAGAAGGCAATCGCTACAGCAGCCAAGTACACTCTGTTCGAGTTCAACGATGCGTTTACTCGTGCTCAGTTCAAGGCTCTCGTAGAACCATTCCTGCGTGACGTTCAGGGTCGTCGTGGTATCACAGACTTCCGCGTTGTTTGCGACGATTCAAACAACACACCAGAAGTCATCGATCGCAACGAGTTCATCGGTGATATCTACATCAAGCCTGCTCGTTCAATCAACTTCATTCAGCTCAACTTCGTGGCTGTTCGCACCGGTGTTGACTTCTCTGAAGTTGTAGGAAAGTTCTAATCGGCGGAATAAATACTAGAAAGGATAGGGAGATAAACTAATGCCCTTTAATGTGTCTACATTCGCCGCTCAAGGACTTCCATACGGTGGAGCCCGCGCCTCGCTCTTCGAAGTGTTCATGACACTTCCTGGAGCGATCGCAGAAGCGGCTGCAGAATCTCAGTTTCGTTTCGTGTGTAAAGCATCAACAGTGCCATCAAGCACTGTTGGTCAAGTAGAAGTTCCATACTTCGGTCGTAAAGTAAAAATGGCTGGTAACAGAACGTTCGAGAACTGGACTGTTACAATCATGAACGACGAAGACTTCCTCGTACGTAATGCGTTCGAGAAGTGGAGTTCTTTCATTAATTCACACGAGAACAATCTGCGTAATCCAGGCGTAAATGCTGAACTCGGACTGGGTTCATATCGTACAGTTGCTACTGTTCGCCATTACGCTAAGACCAGCGTTCTTGGTGGAGGCGGCACTGTAGGCGATGCCGCAATCCCAACTCGCGAATATACATTCGTTAACATTTTCCCAATCAACGTTTCTACGATTGATCTTAACTGGGAAACAACTGACGCAATCGAAGAGTTTACGGTAGAATTCGCATACGATTACTGGACTGTTGATGCTGACATCAACAATAAGGTGATCATCACTTAATTGATCGCCTCTTCGTTATAA
>Ga0129336_10002859_pt1 | contig 10638 bp, 9 predicted proteins | sample CPB6_02_DNA_FD_96878 | JGI IMG/M metagenome (GOLD analysis project Ga0129336, IMG submission 96878) | Freshwater to marine salinity gradient microbial communities from Chesapeake Bay, USA - CPBay_Sum_0.6_0.2_DNA | ecosystem: Environmental > Aquatic > Marine > Coastal | place: USA: Chesapeake Bay...
CGGATCAAGGTGAGGACAAGAACGACAACCGCAGCGATTGCGATTGATGTCGATAGCAAGGTATTCCCATCGACAGTAAGCCCTACAACTGCTGGCGTGATGAGAAGTCCGACAAGATTCATGACCTTGAGGAGTGGGTTGATAGCAGGTCCGGCGGTGTCCTTGAATGGATCACCTACGGTGTCGCCGATGACAGTGGCTGCATGGGCCTCAGAGCCTTTGCCACCATAGTTTCCATCCTCGACCATCTTCTTTGCGTTATCCCACGCACCGCCAGAGTTGGCTAAAAAGACCGCCATCAAGGTTCCGGTTCCGATCGCACCTGCAAGGTATGCACCGAGGGCACCGACGCCGAGTCCAAAGCCGACGGCGATTGGAGCCATCACGGCAAGAAGTCCTGGGGTTGCTAGCTCGCGGAGCGAGTCGCGGGTGCAGATGTCGACGACACGACCATACTCAGGCTTCTGAGTCCCGTTCATGATGCCTGGGAACTTCTGGAACTGGTTACGAACTTCCATCACGACGGCACCAGCCGCGCGTGAGACTGCGTTGATCGCAAGTCCAGAGAAGAGGAAGACGACTGCCGATCCGATCATGAGACCGACCAGATTGCGAGGATCTGCAACGTCAAGGATTCCTTCGAGAGCACGGTCAGTTACCTGAGCACCCTTCTCGAGGACCGCTGCCTTGATCGCATCAGTAAAGGCGCCGAAGAGTGCGGTCGCGGCAAGGACTGCAGTCGCAATCGCGATTCCTTTGGTGATTGCCTTCGTCGTGTTACCAACTGCATCGAGTGAGGTGAGGATCTTCGCTCCCTCACCCTTCACATCGCCCGACATCTCGGCGATTCCTTGTGCGTTGTCAGAGATAGGTCCGAAGGTATCCATCGCAACAATGACTCCGACTGTGGTGAGTAGACCCGTTCCAGCGAGCGCAACTGCAAAGAGTGAGAGAACAATCGAACCACCACCCAAGAGGAATGAACCAAATACTGCTGCGGCAATGAGAAGTGCTGAGAAAACTGCGGATTCGAATCCAACTGAGACGCCCGCGAGGATGACTGTTGCAGGGCCAGTCTTCGAGGATGCAGCGACATCATTGACAGGACGCTTGCCAACCTCAGTGAAGAAGCCAGTGAGCATTTGGATTGCTGCGGCCAAGACGATGCCGATGATGACAGCTCCGAGAGCAAGGATTCGTGGGTTCTGAGTCTCAGCCATCAAATCTGGTGAAACACCAGCGAGCGCTGCGAATGAATCAGGGAGATAAGTGAAGGTAGCAAGCCCTACGAGAATCGCGCTGATCACTGCAGAGAGGTAGAAGGAGCGATTGATCGCAGTCATTGCGCTTCGATCGGTCGGCCGAAGTCGTGTGATGAAGACTCCAATGATCGCGGTGACAATTCCGATCGCAGGAACAATGAGTGGGTAAATCAGACCTGCATCGCCGAATGCAGCCTTACCGAGAATGAGTGCCGCAACAAGAGTCACTGCGTATGACTCGAAGAGATCCGCAGCCATACCAGCACAGTCGCCGACATTGTCACCGACATTGTCGGCGATCGTTGCGGCATTACGAGGATCATCCTCAGGGATTCCCTTTTCGACCTTACCTACAAGGTCAGCACCGACGTCAGCTGCCTTGGTGAAGATTCCGCCACCAACGCGCATGAACATCGCTAGCATCGCGGCTCCAAATCCAAAGCCCTCGAGGACGGTTGGGGCATCAGACTTGTAGAGGATGACGACGATGGCTGCACCTAAGAGACCTAGGCCTACTGTGAGCATGCCGACCACACCACCGGTCCTAAAAGCAATCTCGACAGCCTTGGGGGCTGAACCTGCGCGAGCAGCCTCAGCCACGCGGACGTTTGCGCGGACTGCGAGCCACATGCCGTTGTAGCCAACGAAGGCGGAGAATGCGGCACCCACCAGAAAGAAGATCGATCGACCGAGCTTCACATCAAAGTCACCTGGGAGGGCGAAGAGAAGAGCGAAGACGATTGCTACGAAGTAAGAAAGAGTTCGAAACTGTCGAGTGAGATAAGCGGCTGCACCCTCTTGGACTGCCTCGGCGATCTCTTGCATCTTCGCCGTACCCTCACTTTGAGCCAAGACCTGAGCCCTGAGGCCATAGGCGATGGCAAGGGCGACCAAGGCGACGCCTAGGACGACGTAGGCGATAGTGAGGTTGTTTCCAGTGACCTCGACGATTGAGGTCGTTGCCGCAAAGGCTTGCATGTCTCCTCCGTTGGAGAATCGGGCCGACCCCGTCCGGGTCGATCAGAATAGGTACGAGTGTAGGTCACAGCCCACTTCTTTCAGAAATATATAAGGTATTCGCTTGTGACCATAGGGTTACCCATTATGTCGTGGCTCTCGATTCCAGGTCTCGAATACCTCAGCCCAGAGTGGATAGTTGGCACGTTGGGTGTGGCCGGTGTCCTGACTGTCCTCTTCGTCGAAACCGGCCTTCTTGTTGGTCTGGTGCTTCCGGGAGACTCAATGCTCTTCTTGGCTGGCATAGCCGCCTCAGGAGCTGCCTCAAAGACCATAGGTCTTCAACTACCTATTGAAGTTCTATTGATTGGTAGTCCCATAGCCACCTTCGCGGGTTCACAAGTTGGATACCTCATTGGTAAAAGGTTTGGGCCACGCGTATTCAACAGACCCGAAGGAAAATATTTCTCGCAGGCTCGAGTGAAACAGACAGAGAGCTGGCTTCTAAAATACGGCGTCGGCAAGGCACTCTTTCTCTCACGGTTTATTCCCATCGTTAGAACGATCATAAATCCTATGTGTGGTGTAGCAAACATAGACGCCAAGAGGTTCCTGGTTGCTAATGCTGTGAGCGCAACTATTTGGGCAGGGGGTTTCATCCTTCTTGGTTATGTGATTGGTGAGAGAATTCAAGACAATGCTGAACGGTTTCTGCTTCCGATCACCCTGGCGGTAATCATCTTCAGTTTCTTTCCTATTTTCTCCGAGTTATTGCGTTCAAGGAAACGAAACTCATGAGAAATCTTGCTTCTAAACGACAATTCCTCGTCTCAATCGTCTTGCAACCTTGGTTTGCCTATGTCGTCACCTTCTTCATTTGGGGCCTTACGCTCGCAAGTCGATTGATGTACAACGGGCTTGTTTATGGGTTTGACTACGGGTTGTTTCACCCTGACGGTTCCCTCTACACATTCAGGGCTCTTCTCTTCGCGGGCTATACCGAGGAATCAGCCGGTGAGAAGGTCGCCGATTGGTACGAGGATCACTCGTTCAAGGCGAAGTACTCAGGGCCTGAACTCTATTTTGAAAATAACCCCTTCTTGTGGGATCAATACATGACTCGCGTCCTATATCCGTTGCTCTCCACTCCATTTGTGATGCTTTTTGGAGTACCGGGGATGCTCGTGGTTCCTTCAATAACCTACCTAATTACATTACTCATAAGCACTCGAATCGCGGTTAGGTTAGGGGCTCCGTTAGTTGGTTGGGTAAGTGCGATCCTTATAACCTCCTCCACCTCAATTGCGCGCTGGATGTTCGCAAACATCACCGATGGGCTCCTTCTACTCTTCGTATCCTTCTTCATACTATTGATCAGTCGACCGGATGGTCTCCTACTGAGTAAGTCCAGACTTCTAATCCTGATGCTTCTCATTTCGCTTTCGGCAATCACCCGGTTCAGCGCGCTCTTTTGGGTTGGTGTTGCTTTTCTCTTCTTATTTCATAGGAGGTTCTCGAGTGCTCTCCTGGTATTCCTCACTACAGTTGTCTCTCACATACCTATCTTCCTTAGACCATTCTCGGGGCATGTCTTGCCTGGACATAATGACAAGAGCTTTGGTGAAAAGTTGTTGATCTATCCGCTGAACTTGCTTCGTGTCACGGTGTTTGAATTAGGACAGCTTTTTGTACTCGATCGCGTGCTGCTTCTTCTGATCGGCATTGGAATCTTGATTTCGTTCAGGTTTATGCGTGAAATACCCTCGCAGTTATTCCTAATATCCGCTGTAGCTTTATGGATCACTGGCTCCATAAATGGGGTCTTGGGTGTGAACTTCAGATATCAACTACCGCTAGTGCCGGTGCTTCTCTATTTATTGGTTCATTCCACTGCTAAGGTCTACCAAAAGAGGAAATTCGCTCCTTTTGATACTTCGCCAAACTGATTTGAACCTTCATCTCTTTGATTCGCTCCAGAACAATTCCTGCACTCCATAGTAAGCAGGCAATCAGAAATGTCCCGACACCAGCCACTAATCGAGGTAGGTAGGGAACTAGACCTGTTTCCAGGTAGGTCCTAAATGGTAGATAGCAAAGTGCGACAGTTGCGACTAGCCAGGGTAGAGCAAGGATAGAGAAGGCTATGAAGGGTCTCTCCCCGCGAAAGTTCTTCATGGTGGTGCGGAGAATCCTTAGTCCGTCCTGATAGGTGTTGAGTTTTGAAGACGAACCCGAGGGTCTAGCGAAGTAGTCAACTTCAACATTCCTAACGAGTGATCGAAGGCTAAAAGCATGTGAGTTCAGTTGGGCCTCGATCTCAAACCCCTTCGAACCGCCGGGAAACGACTGGACAAATGGCCGGCTCATCACTCGCCACCCAGATAGGACATCATCAATTCCAGCAGGTAGAAGCAACTTCGCAATCTGTGTGAAGAGTCGATTTCCGAGCTTATGCCCAAATCGGAAGTGACTTCCTTCATCACTCTCATCCGGTCTCCTGCGGGGGACTCTCGTCCCTACCACCATATCAATGCCATCTCCTGTGACCATATCGATCGCTGACAAGATTTGGTCTGCTCCATAGGTGGCATCAGCATCCATCAAAATTATGGCGTCAAAGTCTTTTGATAGGGCGAAGTCAAATCCCAATTGAACAGCGAAGCCTTTTCCGCGACGACGCTCTTCGATGACAATTACTCCCTGTTCTAGGGCCACTTTCTTAGTGTCATCGGATGAATCATTATCGATGACGACAATGAGTGAGTTTCGGGCATGGGTTCGAATCTCCTGAATAGTTGAGGCAACAGTCAATTCCTCATTGAAGGCGGGGAGCAATACGACAGACTTTGAATCAATCCTCATCGTTCACCCTTATTCACGCGCTACAACCCCAGGTCCGGAAGAAAGAATACATTTCTATAGACGAGACCAGTCCGCTCAATCGCATCCTTGGCACCACGTTCGACGATTACTGCCACGCCAACGACAATTGCTCCTTCACTCTCTAGGGCATCCACAGCCGTCAAAACTGAGCCGCCTGTGGTGGAGGTGTCCTCAACAGCAAGGACTCGCTTACCTTTCACATCTGGTCCTTCTATACGTCGTTGAAGCCCATGCGCTTTCTCGCTCTTTCGCACGACAAAGGAGTCGAGGCGCCGTCCCTTCTGTGCAGCGATATGCATCATCGCGGTAGCCACAGGATCTGCACCCAATGTGAGACCGCCAACGGCGTCATAATCCAAATCTTTTGTGAGTTCCAACATCACCTCACCCACTAATGGTGCTGCAATTGAATCAAGGGTGATCCGACGCAAGTCGATGTAATAGTCGGCTTCCTTGCCTGATGAGAGGATGACTTTTCCGTGGACAACAGCCTTCTTGAGGATCTCTTCGCGCAGTTTTAACTTCGCATCACTCATTGGTTGTGGTTCCCCGTCTCTCTGTTCAAAGCCCTTATACTTAGCGGCAGAGTAACAAGGAGCAAGGTAGAATCTCGATTCTGAAACTAGAACACACGGTTGTGGGTCTTGCAAACCAGATCTAGTCGCTGGTTGTGGAGTCTTCTCAGAGCTTCGAGCGAGCAAGCCACTCAAGGCGAGGATTTTCGTCCTGCGTTGCTTCCTTGAACTCCTCCAAAGCTTTTCGTGCAGAACCATCTAAACGTTGTGGGACTTGTACATTGAGCGTCACGAGAAGATCACCCACATTCACGCCTTTCTTCACGCCGCGACCTTTGATGCGGAGCGTCTTACCATTCTGACTACCTGGTGCGATGCGAAGAATGACTTCTTCAGCATCAAGTGTTGGTACGGCAACATCCGCACCGAGAGCCGCTTCCGTGAATGTAATCGGTAGAGTGATTGTGAGGTTCTCACCCTTCCGTCCGAAGATCGGATGGGGAGTCACATGGACGATGATGTAAAGATCACCGGGACCAGCCTCACCTGGTCCACCTCGTCCCTTTATCCTGATTTTTGTCCCATCGCTCACTCCAGCCGGGATACGTGTAGTGATCGTCGATGGCGCGTTGCCTTGAGCACTAAGTTTTAGTGTTACCTCTTTACCAAAGATGCTCTCCTTGAATGTAACTGTGGTCTCCGTCTGAAAGTCTTGACCTTTACGGGGTGTTCTTCTTCCGCCAAAGAGGGACGAGAAGATGTCGCCGCCACCAGAGCCAAAGAGGTCACTGAAATCACCAGAGAAGCCGTTGGGGCTTCCTTGCCGAAACGCGCCTGATTCATACAAGGATCGAGCCTCGTCATACTCGGCACGCTTCTTCTCGTCTCCCAGGATGTCGTATGCCTCGGAGACTTCTTTGAACCGATCCTCTAATTTCTTGTCACCGCGGGTCTTGTCGGGGTGTAGCTCACGAGCAAGGTTTCGGTAAGTCTTCTTGATGGTTGCCGCCTTAGCATCCTTAGGGACCCCAAGAATTGCATAGAAGTCCTTCTCGTAAAGATCCTTTGCTGCCATCAGACCTTTGGATCCGTCACCGTGACCCTTGCGGGTCGCACGATCCTCTCCTTGAACCTATATCCAGGCTGCAAGATTGTCGTCACCGTTGTTTCTGTAACCTCATCGGAGGTCTCATGAAGCATCGCATCATGGATGTTTGGATCGAATGGCGAAGGAGCCTCACCAAAACGAACCAGACCGATACGAGTTGTAGCTGAAATCAACTGTTCTGCGACGGCCTTGAATCCTCCGGTCAGCTCGCCATGCTCAATTGCACGATCTAGATCGTCCAAGATAGGCAGGATCTCAGTAAGGACAGAAGCAATCGCAATCTCGTGAGCGACTGCACGGTCTCGCTCTACGCGCTTCCGGTAGTTGCTGTATTCAGCTTGTATTCGTTGGAGGTCCGTTGTGAGATCGGCGACGATATCGCGCTCTTCTTGAACTTCTTGTGCGATCGCATCTAGCTCCGCCGCAATCCCTTGTGCTTCCTCATCTGAAGTTAGTTCAGATGAGGAAGCATCACTAGCTGAGTCTTGATGACTCTGAGTCATTGGGACTACTTCTCTTCGACGATCTCAGCGTCTTCGACGCCATCTTCTGGGGTTGATTGTGATCCACCTTCAGATGCTCCCGCTGCTGCGCCCGCTGCGTAGAGTGCGGCGCCGAGCGCTTGACTCACTTCAGCCAACTTGTCAGTCGCACTCTTGATTGCGTTGTTATCGCTTCCTTCAAGAGCCTTTTTAGCATCCGTGAGAGCTGATTCGACTTCACTCTTCTTGGTCGCCATCTCACCTTCACTGAGTTTGGCTTCATTGTCCTTGAGGAACTTCTCGGTCTGATAGACGAGAGAGTCGGCAGAGTTCCTTACCTCCGCGGCCTCACGGCGCTCCTTATCCTCGTTGGCATGAGCCTCGGCATCCTTCATCATCCGATCGATCTCATCCTTAGGAAGGGCTGAGCCACCGGTGATCACCATGCTCTGCTCTTTGCCAGTACCTAGATCCTTGGCTGAGACATGGACGATTCCATTTGCATCGATATCGAAAGTTACCTCGATCTGTGGCACACCACGTGGTGCCGGAGCGATTCCAGTGAGTTCGAACATGCCGAGCTTCTTGTTGTATGCAGCCATCTCGCGTTCACCTTGATAGACCTGGATCTGAACCGCTGGCTGGTTGTCATCGGCGGTTGAGAAGATCTCAGAGCGCTTCGTTGGGATTGTGGTGTTGCGCTCGATCAACTTCGTCATGATCCCCCCTTTGGTCTCGATACCGAGAGAGAGTGGAGTGACATCAAGAAGAAGAACATCCTTGACTTCACCTTTGATGACACCTGCTTGAAGGCTTGCGCCGACAGCAACGACTTCGTCTGGGTTGACGCCCTTATTCGGCTCTTTTCCGCCAGTAAGTTCCTTCACAAGGTCGACGACTGCTGGCATACGGGTGGAGCCACCAACGAGGACAACGGAGTCGATCTCAGCGATCGGGATGCCTGCGTCCTTCAAAACTGCTTGGAATGGCTTGCGGCAACGATCTAGAAGATCTGCTGTCATCTGCTGGAACTGTGCTCGAGTCAAGGTCTCGTCGAGGAAGAGTGGATTCTTCTCAGCATCGACAGTGATGTAAGGGAGATTGATCGAAGTCTGTCCAGATGCGGAGAGTTCGATCTTCGCCTTCTCTGCTGCCTCTCGAATACGTTGCATCGCCATCTTGTCCTTGGTGAGATCGATCCCATTCTTCGATTGGAATGTCTTGACGAGGTAATCAACGACTGCTTGATCCCAGTCATCTCCACCAAGGTTGTTATCACCATTGGTTGCCTTAACTTCAACGACTCCGTCACCAATCTCAAGAAGAGATACGTCGAAGGTTCCGCCACCTAGGTCGAAGACGAGGATGGTCTGTTCCTTATCTGCCTTATCGAGTCCATAAGCGAGCGCTGCAGCAGTCGGCTCGTTGATGATTCGGAGGACGTTGAGACCTGCGATCTCGCCCGCCTCTTTCGTCGCCTGACGCTGCGCATCGTTGAAGTAAGCAGGGACCGTGATCACCGCATCAGTGACGCTTTCACCAAGATAGCTCTCGGCATCTCGCTTCAACTTCTGGAGGATTCGTGCGCTGATCTCTTGCGCGGTGTACTTCTTATCGTCGATCGTCATGGTCCAGTTAGTGCCCATATGGCGCTTGACTGAACGGATGGTGCGCTCCACGTTGGTCACTGACTGACGCTTTGCGACTTCACCAACCAGGACCTCACCATTCTTCGCGAATGCGACGATGGAAGGGGTTGTGCGCGCTCCTTCGGCATTTGCGATGACGGAGGGTTCGCCACCTTCAAGGACGGATACGCAACTATTGGTGGTTCCAAGGTCGATTCCGACTGCTCTAGCCATGATTCTTTGCTCCTTTGTGCCTGATCATCTTTAGATCATCTTCTTGGCCCGGATGGGGTTTCAGGTGGGCCACCTGACTAAGGCTGAGAACACCCAGGTGTGGGCGAGTTATTCCCAGCCTCGTAGCGAGGAAGGGACCTCTCAGTAGGCCCCGCCTCTCCGTTGGGGTATCAACTTGTAGACGGTGGCAACCACGACCCCACCAGCTAGACCGCCTAGATGGGCTCGCCAATCGATATTGGGGATTGCGATCGCAATCGCGGTATTGATCGCAAGAAGTGTGAGGGTTGAACGAGTATCTGCACCAAGACGCCTTCCGACAACCAAGAGTGCTCCGAAGAGGCCGAAGATCGCACCGGAGGCACCGACAGAGACCTGGTTCTCGGCATTGAAGGTGATCGATGCGTAGGAACCAGCTAGGAGGGAGATCAGAAGAAGGATCGCGTAGCGGGTGCGTCCGTATAGAGCCTCAAACGGAGTTCCGAGCGTGTAGAGGGCAAGGCAGTTGAAGAGCAAGTGCATCAGGCCGGCATGGAGGAATCCGGCTGTGATGAGGCGCCACCACTCACCTTCCGCAACGCCATGGATCTGACCGTCGCTCAAGATCGCACGATTGAAAAGGAAGAGATCCTCCTCAAGGTTCGGATAGATCTGTAGCCCTAGGTAAATGGCAACGAGAACCAAGAGGAGTTGATTCGTGAGGGTGTTGTTGATCCGGAAGATCATGGTCTGACTCTACTTCCGGCTCGTTGTGAGGCTACTTGTAGGTGACTGAGGTGATCTTGATCGCCTGGAGAGGCTTATCGCGAGGACCTGTTTTGGTATTCGCGATCTTGTCGACAACCTGTTGTGAGGTTGCATCCTTGACCTCGCCGAAGATGGTGTGTCGGTTGTTGAGGTGTGGAGTCTTTGCAACGGTTATGAAGAATTGTGAGCCATTGGTATTTGGTCCGGCATTTGCCATCGCCAAAAGATATGGACGATCGAATTGGAGTTCTGGGTGGAACTCATCTTTAAAGGAATAACCAGGACCACCAGTGCCGTCACCGATAGGGCATCCGCCTTGGATCATGAATCCGGCAATGACCCGGTGGAATGAGAGACCGTCGTAGAAGTTCTTCTTCTGCTTCTCTCCGGTGAAGGGGTCTTTCCATTCGATCTCACTGGTAGCGAGACCGATGAAGTTCTTCACTGTCTTCGGCGCGTGATTTGGGAAGAGTGTGATAGTGATGTCACCTTCGGAGGTATGTAGTGTCACTTCATTCGCTGTCTCAGCCATATGGACTCCATCGTGATTGGGTTGTTGGTTGGTTACGAGTTGGCATGTGGGGGTGAAGAGGAATGTGGAGACTAGGGGACTTGAACCCCTAACCCCCTGCTTGCAAAGCAGGTGCTCTACCAATTGAGCTAAGTCCCCGGATAAGAACTGGTCGAAGAATATTCAGTTTTTCGCTTCGCCGTGGTGGGCCTAAGTGGACTTGAACCACTGACCTCTTCCTTATCAGGGAAGCGCTCTAACCAGGCTGAGCTATAGGCCCGTTTTCACGGACGCCGAAGGCTACCTGAGAG
>Ga0129336_10002860_pt1 | contig 10638 bp, 9 predicted proteins | sample CPB6_02_DNA_FD_96878 | JGI IMG/M metagenome (GOLD analysis project Ga0129336, IMG submission 96878) | Freshwater to marine salinity gradient microbial communities from Chesapeake Bay, USA - CPBay_Sum_0.6_0.2_DNA | ecosystem: Environmental > Aquatic > Marine > Coastal | place: USA: Chesapeake Bay...
CTCTTTATGTCCCTCTAGTATTGTCATAGTAGATACAAAAACACTAGCAGCAGCAAGAGAATCTCCAAATAGCCTAATCTTTTTAGGTGTCGGATGAAAATAATATTTAAGTCCAAACTTCATGTCCATTTATCATTTATAAATTGGTTATTAACTACCCAATTCGTACCATCACTTTGTATTTGTAAAAAATTCCATTGATCGTAAATATACATCGTTGAAGCCCCATCAATTGTTTCTGAGCCATCTGGATCAATGATTACTTTATTTGCCGTTGAATCAACTTTAATAATATTATAAGATGCTTCATTTGCAGCAGCAGTAGGTAGGTAAATAGTAATATCCGTACTAGAACAAGTTACCACAAGCGTTACAAGCCCACTTGTTTGTGTAATAGTGGTATTTGTTGTAACACTCGTGGTATTATAATCTATACTAGCACTCGGAATATCTATATCCGCGCTATAATTACGACCGACTTCTTTTACTGTTCTCAAAGTTCTTCTTCTTGCGGCTTTTCGAACTCTACGCCACTTACCCAGCCTTCTAGGAACCAATAAGGGGCAAGGCCTTCTTTATTGATCACTTCGATTGGCTTATAATCAAATTCCTTAGCTTCGAGTTCTTTAAATGCCTTGTTAAATTTCTTGAGTTCTTCTTTAGAGTACTTATAGTTGCCCTTTTCATCAACGATCACATTGCCTTTGTCATCTATGCTTGCAAAGTCAAGTCTGATCTCGTCAATTTGTGCTTGATATTCATCAAGATAAGGCTTCAGCTTCTCATAAATTTTAAGTAGCTTCTTTTGCGCTTTTGTCTCTTGATTGCCAAGGTTTAACTTAATGTTTTGTGTTAGTACAAATAAATCTGAATATTTCATAGTTAAAATTTTTGTCTAAGTTAAATAGTTTCCTCTACATTATCAACTTTTTGCTCCTCTGGCTGCGGTTGAGGCACCCAAGGAAGCGGCAAATTTATAATAGGAGGATTTTTCTGATTTGCTATTTGGCTATCCAAACTTGCATCCAGAGCAGCCACATCCAAACTAGCCTCAAGCCATCCGCATACCTCTTCAAAAGTAAGCTCATTATAAGGCTTAAATGCCATTGGGTCTGGTGCTGCGCATCCCATAGCTCCGTACACATCACCATAATACTCTTTATCGCCATCAATCTCTTTGGCATCTCTACGCCAATGTACGGTCTTTACTACATCTGTAAGTCCATCTTCGCTTGGTGCGGTGTCCATTGCGGATATAATCCAATAATGTTCTATCATATATTTATTTTTTAAGTGTGTCTATTTCTGCTTTAAGTTCTTGGATGGCTTTTGTAAGAAGTGCCACCATGTTCTGGTAAGCTAATGCATCTGGACTTCCATCTTTTGCATAATGCACAAATTCTGTAAGTCCAATTTCATGTATTTGTTCAGCTATTAAACCTGCAAATTGTGTATCTCCATCTCTTTTACCTTTATAGTAAACTGGTTTTATTTGTAATACTTCTGATAATCCTTTATCATAATCTCTAACATCTGTTTTATATTTTAAAGAAGATGTACTTCTATATAAATAACCAGAAGAATCTACATACATATTTGCAGCAGAACCAGTAGTATAATTATATGGTGAATTTGCTCTTGAACCAGTTAATATTAATCCATCACTTCTTCCCCATAAAATATCTTGCCCGCCAGAATCAGTAAAAACAAATGAATATGTAGCCGATGATGTACCCTCTGAACGTACAATTAATTTACTTGCAGTGGTATATGTATTATTAATCAATAAATTGCCCCCACTCGTTATGCGCATTCTTTCGGTAGATGCTCCACTAGCATTTGTTGTACCAAAAACTAAACTACCAGTTGTAGAACCAATAGTATGTGAAGAAATTACAGACCATATTGCTGCCGCATCAGAACCGCCAGAACCTAAAAATGATATTCCAGCAAAGTTATTTGCGGTGTTAGAACCTTGCTGAATCATATATCTTGCACCATCATAATAATTAACAGTCCCAGTAGATGAATATTTAGCGTGTACAATATTACCCGGGCTGCTCGTCCCAATCCCCACATTGCCCCCACTCGTTAATCGTAATTGACCACTTGTTGTTGTTAGTAATAAATTATTATCAGCTCTTAATTCTAAATCACTGACTGCACCTGATCCACTTAATTGACTTGAGCTTCCAATATATCCTATACTTGTTGTTGTATTATAAGTATATCTTACATAACCTCCACTTGCAGTAGATGATTGTATTTCCATGACTTTTGCAGCACTCGAACTGAAAGTAGCTGCGCCAGTTGAGGCGATTGTAAGTTTAGCAGATGCTGATGTAGCAAAAATATGTTCAGAAGCATCATAAGTCATTCTCTTATAAACTGTATTAGCATTATTAACTGCAGTTATATAAGCACCATTTGCATCATGGTCAACATTAAACATATCTGTACCATTACTCACTTGTAATTTACCACCAGTAGATGATGTTTTATTAATTAACACATTGCCCCCACTCGTTATTGTCATTGCATTACTCCATGTTATAGATGCTCCAGCACCAGATGAATTAGATGCAGCATATCTCCATACGTGAGTACCATTATTTTGATAATAATTTGTTGCGTATCCATTTGCTAAATATTTCCATGCACCATCATAATAAGCATTAACATTAACAGATATTAAATCTGCCTCTGCTGCAATAGATGGCTGACTTTGTATTTGTAATGCCCGAAATCCAGATGCCCATGAGCTGCTTGGTGTTACCCCAATCCCCACATTGCCGCTCGCCGTTATCCTCATTTTCTCTGTCTGCGATGCACTTCCTTCACTTGTTAAAAAAGTCAAAGCAATATCTCTATTAGTAGCATTTGTAGAAAGTCCTCTTATCTCTCCTACGCTATCTCCTACTACACCGCTATTGGCAGTTGTAAGTCTTACAGATGAGTAAGAAGAAGCGCCTCCCGTTGTATTTTTGAAAGTAGCAATAGCATTGCTGCTATTTCTTGCATCAATAAGAGTAGAAGGACTGCTACTATGGTTGATTCCTAAAAATCCAGCGTTTATATTTACACTCGCATCATTATTGATTTGAAATTTTGTAGTAAATGAGATTACATTTCCAGCAGTACCGGCTGGGGCTGAAGTGAATGTAAATCCTCCGTTTGTTGAATCACCATAAACATCAATTAATGCTGCTCCATTACCAGTACTACTGTAATAATAATTTCCAGAAGTATAATAAGCATTGGACCCCATTTTTAAAGCAGCAGCATTTGTTTGGAAACCTATAAATTGTCCATAATCACCACCTTGTAATACATAAAATGGAGATGCCCAAGAGTTCATTGCACTATCGCCAATTTTTGCAACCCTTACTGCATTATCATAAATTATTCCACTTCCAATTGTAGAACTATTGGTAAATTTAGCATATGACCCAACATATCCAGTACCCGTAACTGGGTTAGTCAGTGCCGCTTGGTATTGCGGAATATTAAGAGTATTGCTGCTAAATGTTGCAGCTCCACTTGTACCCGTTGTTGTCAGAGTAATCGGAGATTGGAAATCAGTGTTGGCAACCGCAGCAATTATCTTACCTACACTATCGGTTTTTAATAATGAGCTTGTAACTCCAGTTTGGCGAATGCTGCCATTAACTACTAAAATTTCATCCAAACTAGCTGGGCTATTAATACCTACCCTACCAGTTGCGCTATCAATTAAAAAGTTTTGTGCGCCTAAAGTAATAATTTGAAAATCACCATCGCCGCCATTAATTGTCGTGCCGCCAGTTTCTAAATTGACAATAAACAATGATCCATCATTGCGCATCATTATTCTTGCACCATCGCCAAGTCCACTACCGCTTGATACTGTATGTAGGGCAATTCCAGCAGCATTTGTATTGCTTGAGCTATATATATCTAATCCATAAGCTGCATTACCAGTTGAACCAGTTACTGGACTTAATGTATTTATACCAACACTATTGTTCTCATCAAGAGCTAATATTGTTGTGTTATTTAAAAGCGTTAAATCCCTAGCCGTTGTACTACTTCCTCTTGACGTAGATATTGTATGACCATAAGTAGTATTATCAAATCCCATTACAAGTTCATAAAAACTTACTCCACTTGTTTTATAACCAAAAGCATTAACACCACTACTTGTACTTACGCCTACTTGCGCATTTGGAGAATTTCCACCAATACCAAGTCTATTTAAGCTATTATCCCAAAAAAGAGAAGTATCGCTATAAACAGTTGTTGCATTGCTGAATATTGCAATTTCACCACTTGTAATACTTCCAGTACTGCTTAAAGGTGAAGGCAAGTTGCCCGCGTTCCATATTTTATTGCCATTGATAGTTACATTGTCATTGTATGTGCTACCACCAGCCGCAACAGCAAAGTTGATAGTGTCAAGGCTATCATTACCAACATATAATTCAAGGATTAAATTCTCTCCACCAGCATTATGTAATCTAAGACCAGCAGTATCCCCAGATCCTCCGTAGCTATTATCTGGGAATTTTAAACCTCTAGTATAAGCACTAGCACCACTCTCACTTTTAATTACCAATTGCCCATCAACGGTCAAGTTATTATTCACATAAGCATTTGTCATGCTTAACTTATCAGTTGCATTGTCAAAAGTAAATGTAGTATATCCGACAATATTTGTTGTACTATTCCAAACACCTACTTGCCCAGCCGCAGTTGCGCCACCAGTTACATATCCGCTTAATGCATTATTAACCCAATTTGTCCCATTATATGACAAAATTTGTCCATTGCTAGGCGAGGTAATAATTACATCCGTTAAGCTATCTAAGTCATGCGTTGCAAGTGAGCCATCGCCTCTTAAATATTGGCTTGTTGTACCACTAGCAATGTACTTTTGAAAGCGTTGATTAGATGCTCCCGTACCGATATATAAGTCATAAGTGTCGCTAGTAAATAACGGCTCTGCTAACTCACCCGTAGGTATTGTCGATGCGGGACCCCTTTTTATCTTTAATTTATTTGGCATATTATTTTTATTACCACGTTCCTAAATCAATTGTGTTAGTCTTTGTCCAAAGCTGCGTACTAGCTACATAGCTAATTATCATTCCGTCATCTGGATTCTGTGCAGCAACATTATGTAGCTCATCAAGTTCGTAACCGTTTTGTATCTTAACCTGAATCACACCCATCGTAGGATGCGATCTAACCACTACTCCTATATATACAATATGTTGTGGTGCATAAGGCTTTGTAGATGTGTAAGCACCAGCCGTAGTAGGACTCAAGTAAAGAGCCGTACCCGCAGCATAGGATTGTGTGTCTAAGCTATTTAAACCACCAGCAACAACAACGTAGCCATTATTTTGATTAGTTATATCGCTTTGTACAATGCCAAATGTCTGCGCACTTGTTGTGTCTCCAACGGCAAGTGCCTTTGTAACCGTAGGCAAGTTGCCTTGACCGCCGTTTATATATACTACCGTACCTTTTGCAAGTGTAGCTCCCGTACTATTATACACTTCACGAATAAGCGTGAGAGATTGGTTAATTGTGGTTGGGAAAGTAGCTAAAGTGCCATCTCCCTTTATATATTGCGCTCCAGTTCCAGCACCAGTTACTGCTATTGTACCACTTACCGTTAAAGGAGAATTTGCAACTGTAAATGCTGCTGGCATTGTAAGCCCAACAGATGTAATATTTGTAGCTGCCCCACTCGCACTATAATCTAAATTAACGTAAACCGGTGCGGTACTACCTCCACTAACCGTAATGTTGGTTACATCATAAGTAACCTTAATTGTCGGTTGTGTTGAGCTATATGTAACTTTAATTAATATCATTATGAGGTAACTTGGTTTTGAACTTCAACGTAGCCTTGCATCCAAGTATATTTATTGCTTGAGATTGTTACCTCAAGTTCGTAAGTATATTCTCCCGCCGTATAAGCCGCAGTTTGAACTGGTGTTAAACTAACTTTTCTGCCGTTAGTTCCAACTGGGGCGAAGTCAGTATTAAGCCACTCAATCATAACTGTGCCGCTCGTATTTTTAGCTTGTAGCTTAAATGAGTAAGTTGATACGTTTAATGGCGTACTTTCGCACTCATCTTCATAAAATGAATAGGTGATTACATAAGTATCTCCCTTCTTTATCGGCTTCATGTTTAATTCACCTATCATGGCTTATCGGCTTTATCTTTTAATTCTAATTTGATCTCATTCAAGGCTTGCATAATTTCTTTAAACTGTATAGCAGTCTCATCCTCTTTCTTCTCTAACGTTTTTAACCTAAGATCATGCTCTCTCAGCTTTATTTTCATATCGGTATAAAGGCGAATAGCACCGAGTCCGAATGCTATTGTTTGAATGCCTAAAACTAACCAGAAATTTGCTTCCATTTGATTAAAATTACATAATTTTTTTATATTGCGAAATAGACCAAATTGGCCACTTTTCCGTTAAATTGTGTTCCAATATTTATGTAAAAGTTAGGTGAAGTCCCTTCAACAGTATAGTTGTAATACCACTTGCCTTCAATGCCTACGGCTACTAATTTATAAGCATCTGGATCATAAGCAGTAACTTGACCAGCAGTTACTGTTGGAGATTGGTATTGTGTTGCAGAAGTAAATCCTCCGGTACCTTGAAGCGTATAAGAGTAAGTTGCAAAGTTGGTCCCGCTAGATGATTCTAAACTTAGATCAGTAAAATAGCAATTAAATTTATATACATAAAAATTGTTCTGCTTATCTATAATATCTAAATAAGCGGTGTATAAAGTATCTGATGAACTAAACAAGTCAAATATTTGGAATCCATGCATAAAGGATTCACTTAATTTCAAAAGCCCGGTCCCACTAATTGTAAATTGCCTTTTATAGGGAATAAACTCTCTAAACTTACCATCTGTTTTAGGCGCAAGCGCAAGATACTCCCTACTAATACTTAATGTAGCATCCTTTGTACACGCAAGCGGGTAAACATTACCACTTTTTGTGAGTGTTACAACTAAACCTTCTGCTTTAACTACGTCTGCCATAATTATTTATATAAGAAATCTTTTGCGTAAGTAGGATAAGTAGTTGCAGTATCAGTATCTCTTGATGTGTCCCATACCTCAATCAGCGTTCCACTCCAAGTATTATTTGCAAAATCCATCTCTTTTAGATTAGCAAGATAATAAATTTTGTTAGGATCATCGTCAGTAAAAATAAATGTATTCAGCAGTCCTATCGGCACATTACCATTTGCAACACCATAAAAGTTTGCATCTATTTTTGTACGATTAAATTTGTTGAAATTATATCTAGCCGTTAGATTTTGTCTCAAAAAGCTAAATGACTCCGAGTTATATCTTAATCGGTACCATTCTGGGAATGTATTTTCATTAAATGTAGTACCAGGTGTTCCAACATTATAATATATAGTCCCAAATAAGTTATTATTTGTTTTTACATCAGATAGGTATATTTGCTGAATATCATTTTGTCTAATATCTTCTGACTTAGTAAATGTTTCTTTGAAGCCAGCAATATTTGATGTTGTGATATTATCCAAGGCTGCTTGGTATCTTAATTGTATTTGAGAAAACTTAGCTGGACCAAATAGTATAATATAAACCCATCCGTTATCTGGGAATGGCTTACTTAATACTGATTTCTCAATATATCTTCCGGTTTTAAAAGTACTATTGTCATCGGCCTTTATATTTAAACTAGGCCTTCCAAAAGCAGGAGATGTATATGGCTGCCAATCTCCATTATCATTTAAAAAATAATAAGAAGTGTTTGAGGCTTTTAAATATACATAACCAACAATAAAATTACCAGCAAATATTGTTGTTGCATTTGGACTCCATAAAAATGATAAATCAATTACATCATTTTTTGTACCCCATGCTGGTGTATTTCTCCAATATACCTCTGTTTCACCAGTACCTAAAAAACCTTGTATATATGAATCTGTAACATATCCATCAGCGTCCAATTCATCTTTACGATATTTTGTTCCAGTTGAATTTGATGGAGTTGCTAAAGGACCAGTTAAAAAACTCCAATCTTGTACTGTATATGTTTTATAAGTAGAAGTGGATGTTATTAAAGTACCTCTTTTAGTATTTTGGTTACTTATAAATTCAGTAGGATAATTGTAAAAGAAGTCATTTTCATTCATCTTTACATTTCTATTAACCATTCTTAGCATCTTAGGCTCAATTGGCTTAATAGATTGGTTGACTCCTATATTAATATCATACCTAGAAGTTGTATAAGACCACTGATTTGGGAAACCAATTGAATTATATCTATATCTTCTAAGATTTGTACTTGTTGGGCAATAAATATCTTCTAATCTAAATGTATAAAGTCCGTTATTATATTGAAATACAGTTTGATTAAATGCAGTATTTATTTTTTCTAAAACTGTATATTTATCATCGTATTCACCATCTCCAATACTAAATGTCCTAGCATCTAAATAAAGTTGTGCTAATGGACTTAATAATGATGTATCATCTATTGCATCATTAAATAAACTATTAATAAAATATAATCTTCTTGAATCAAATGCAGAAGTATTATATAATGAATCGTATATATATTTAAAAATTGTATTTAAACCTCTTACCTCAGCTCCAGTAGTATCTGTATATGGCTGGCTTTTTAAATAACCAAAACCATCTGAGGCTTTTAATTGTATTACTTTATTTTGATTGGTCCATTCTTGTTGTAAATCATCTTGAGAAAGCCAGCCTTCCCAAAATGGTGTAATCATATTATAATAATAAAAATATATTTTACAATATGTATCTGAATTACTTATAAAGTCGTCTATATTTAAAGAAGAACTAGCTATTATATTTATATCTGCTTGTTGTCCTCTTACTGGCTTAAATATATCATCTTCAGTATTAAATTCTCTAAGTATAAAAGGGCTATCTGCTCCTTGTATTGTTATGGCACTTCCACTATATCCTTCAATATGAAATTCAACTTTACAATCAACATTTTCAGTTGTTTTGAAAGACATAGTATATTTTAAAGCTAAAGCCATTATCCTACTCTATTTATTTGTGCGTTTGTTCTATTTATAGACCCAACTAAATCACTTCCTCTAAGTACTAAACTTACACCTCCACTTAAAGCTAATCCAGCTCCAGTCATTCCATTTATATTAGGGGCTGCAATACCACCTCCAAACAATCCTTGAAATCCTTGTAAATTTCTTTGGTTATATAATCTTCTTTGCAATGAATTAAAACTATCCATTTCATTAGGCACACCTACTGATGCCGCAAAACCCATCGGATTTAAAACTTGTGCAAGAGTTTTAATTATTTGTGTTGCAATTAATTGAGCCGCCATTTTTTTAATTGAAGTAATTACCGTTTTAGTAAATTCTTCAAATGTAAATCTTCCAGTAGTCAAGAAATTCTCAAATAATTTAGTCAAAGGATCAAAAAATGTATTTTGTAAGACAAGTTGTAATCCTTGAAATTCTTTTTGCAATTTTTCTAATGGTACTGTAATAGCTTCTATAAATCTGAAATTTCTTGCATTTGGATCACCAAGGGTATTATTTAATTCATTAATTTTTTGAATACTCTTCTCAAATTGTTCATTTTGATCCTTTAATGCATCGGCTGAATTTTTATCAGCCTGTGCTTGTAATTTAGCAGCATTTGTTCTAGCTATAATTTCATCTCTAGATATTTGTAATTTTCTTATTACTTGAGTTAAAATATCATCTAAATTTTCATAAGATGTATTCTGTAAATCTAAACTTTTTAAATCCTCTGGTGATATAGTAAATAATTCACTTGGAAATAATTCATCAAAAAATTGTAATTTAACTCCAGCGTTTTCTGCTAATTTTACAAATTCTTTAAATGCTTCATTTCTTTCTACGAATGTATTTGTATATTGTTGTGATACAACAACTCCATTTTTAATTTTTTGTTGCTGATCTAAAATTATAGAAGCTAATTGTGATGCATCATCAATAAGATTTTCATAATTAAATGCATTATTTAAATCTTTAACTTCAAATTTTAAATTCTTTACATCCTCTTTTATTTTCTTTGGTTCTTTAGTTTTAAATTGATCATCTAAGTTTATAAATTGCTTAAATACATCAATTTCGCCAAATACTCCAGTAAGCTGAGATTTTAATTCACCTTTTAATTGATCAACTGCTTCTTGTACAGTTTTTTTAGTAACTACTGGTGTTATACCAACTTTAATATCACCAGGTACATTTTTCTTAACATTTTCAGCAACACTTTTAAATAATTGCTCATTTGTTTGTGTTAATCCCTCAATCTCTTTTTTTGTATCTTTAACATTTTTCTTTCTTGTAACCTCTTGATCTACTATTTTAGTAATCTGCTCAGCATATTTAGTAAATAATTCATTAATTCTTTTTTGTTGAGATTCTATATAAATCTTACCAATAAATGAATTAATATATTTATCTAAACTCTGCGTTACTTCATCTATGCTAGTTTTTTCAGCTTTTAAATTACCAAAATATGTAGGAGATAATTGATTTAATTTTTGTATTATCTCTACTTGCTTTTCTCTATCATTTCCGAATTTAGGATATAATGCAACAAGTGTTGC
>Ga0129336_10002864_pt1 | contig 10634 bp, 14 predicted proteins | sample CPB6_02_DNA_FD_96878 | JGI IMG/M metagenome (GOLD analysis project Ga0129336, IMG submission 96878) | Freshwater to marine salinity gradient microbial communities from Chesapeake Bay, USA - CPBay_Sum_0.6_0.2_DNA | ecosystem: Environmental > Aquatic > Marine > Coastal | place: USA: Chesapeake...
AATACAAAATTGGATTCATTTGTAGGCAGTGTAACAAACAGCCAAGAATTGTGGATTGGACAAAGCGCATATCTTGGAGGAAGCTATCAATTTGTTGGAGATATTGGTCAAGTTTTCATCTATGATGCGGTATTGAATTCAGCGGAAATTTTGCAGAATTTTGATGATACGAAGGAAACATATTATCCACCAGCAACGCCTACCTCTACACCTACCCCAACTTCTACAGAAACGCCTACGCCTACGCCTACTCCTTCGGTCACATCTACACCCACCACGACGCCTACGCCATCTGTTACGCAGACTTCTACACCTACCCCAACTTCTACAGAAACACCCACACCTACACCTACTCCTTCGGTCACATCTACATCTACACCGACGCCGACTCCTTCGGTGACTCAGACCGCTACCTCAACTCCGACCGTTACTCCTTCTGTAACTCAAACTTCTACGCCAACGACTACGCCTACTCCTACAATAACACCGTCGTCAACGGAATATGAAAGGTTTTCAATCAGTCCGTTAAATTATAATTCTACTGAATTTCCACTTTGGAAAGGTTCTACGTTTGTTCTTAATGACCAAAAAACAGAACAGATATATCCTAGCAATCAGATTATATCAAACGGAGATATTATTCAACTATCCGCCACTCAACAATATTATAGCTTTGACTATTATGCCATATATCCTCCGCACACAATTTATAGTGCAGGAGCGTTTTGGTATACTACGGTTAAAGGATTTACTGCTTCTTACGATCCAAATACAATAGTTAAAATAGGAAGTGATGTAAATATCACTGGATCTGATGGCGGCATACGTGCTATTTATAGATAAAATTATGAGTATATACAACGACAAAATAAATCAAAATGAATTGAATAAGGTTATTAGAGATATGCAACCTGATATCAAGCGTGCTCCAAATTATAATGAAGTCGCTGCTAATATTGTGAAGCAAGGTATAGATCAAAAACACGCATTTCGTGCAGAAAACAATCCTTTTAAACCAAAAAGTAAACTATTATAAAATGAAGAAACGTATTCCATTTGATATAGAGTTTTTGCTGGAAAGTATTTTGGATGAAAGTCCGGATAAGTTTACTATTACTCCAGAAGACCAAAAGAAACTTGAAAAACTTGGAATAATTAAAAAAGCAGGTTCAACTTATTGGGCCGAACCTGATGCGTATCCATTCTTTATAGAACCAAAAGATAAAATTTTAATATACAAGCATACTGGCGTGCATGGAAATATGGAATTTATGTTGCGCGGTGCCGAAAAAAGATTGGATAGTGAAAACACATTTTCATTTAGTTATGAGTTTAGTACCATGCAAGGCGATCCCGGCTTTGTACCAAAAAGAGACAGAAATTCTGGCTGCTATTTTCACGGACTAAAAGCAAACAACCTTGAAGATATTCGCCAATATTTAAATAAGCACGCTGATTATTTTGCAGACCTTGAAATTCGCGGAAGTGGCGGAAATGGAGCAGAGGCGCGTGAAATTGCGGGTAGAATGTGGGTAGATAAAAATACAATAAGTTTTTGGAATGAAAAAGAAAAGATAATGCCATATATGAAACAAGTGTTAAGTTTTATGGAAAACTTCAACATGAACGTTGAAAAGGCATTGTATGAGTTCATTGATAGTCGCGGATTTTATACTCATTATGAACTAACTGGAAATCTTCCTGATACAAAGGAAAAATTAAGTGCGGCAGAAAAACAAGAACTGCTCGCACAAAAACATTTCAAGAAAGACAAAGCGGAATTTGGTCACGATTATTGGAAAAAGCATGCAAAGAAAGCAGCAAAAGGATTTGATTATCCAGCCAAAGCGGATGCGGCAATGCCAGCACGCGAAGGACATATCAAACTCAAAGATTTGATAAAGGAAAGTCCAGACGCTGTGCTTAGTATTGGTGGCGATTTAAGATTGGCGAGATATATGGACGCGGACGCTATAGCATTTTTTGTTTACCCAAAATTTTCAGCAATCAATGTCGGTGGAACACATAGCGATATAATGGAAGTGCTTCAACACGCTCACGAAAATATAGATTATATCACCGACAACCAAGAAGGAAAGAAAGAGTTGTATGATATGGCGAAAAGGCGTGGTATTGAAATATCAGATTTTGAAGCTATGTTAGATTCTGTATATTCTGGTCCATTGGCGAATTTTATCAAAGGTGGAGTTCATAACGACGATGATCCAGGATTATTTAGAATAAAATCCGGAGGGCTGGCTGGTAGAATATGGAATAGAAAAAAGTTCATATCGTTCTGGAATGATAAAGACGAAGTAATAGATAAGTGGAATGATATTGAAAGACTGTATAATGATTTTGGAGACAAGCTGGGAAACTTGGACGAATATCAAGTAGATTGGCTTGATAGAGATGTTCGCAATGGAGGACCATTGACGCCAGCAAGTTCTATATCAAGTTCTATTGGACAAAAGAAAGACGACAATCAACTTGATTTTATTGATAAGTTGACCGGTGAAGAACCTATAAGCAAAGAAGAAATACTAAAGATACAAAAAAGATTACATACATTAAAGCCGCAGGAAAAGAAAGAAGCACTGAAAAAGCTTGGAGCAACAAATACAAAGGCAGCAGATATTGCAGATAAATTGGGAATGACAGTGGCAGAATTCAATCACATAATGAATGTGAATGAATCTAATAACGCCGACTGAATATTGTTCTAAATAATCCTTTAAGGTAAAAACTAGGGTTCTTTCCTTTTAGCAAACACGCAAAAAGACACTTCAGGTGAATGTAACCATGTGATATTCGGTCATTAACATTAAACTTATCCACGGTCATTATAAATATTAAATGTTCTAATATTTTCCTCTTGATATTTTGGATATATATGGTATGGTTTGTATATGATGAATAATACATCAGAAACAAACACAATCAAGCGCCGTCGTGGTCGTCCCCGTAAGGTGGAGGCTGAGACGGATGGTGAAGAAGTTATGCGTGGCAAGACTGTGGGATTGCCTGTTATGCTTCCTCCCAGCGAACACGATGTTAATGACGAACTGTCTTATCTTGACAGTTATACATACGGTCGTTATACACAATATAGTGAGTAATATACGCTTCTTATGAGCAACGATACACTGGAAAAGACAGAAACCACAATGTACGCCGTTTTTCGGAATGGCGTCCGCGTCAGCGATTCGGAGTATGACTCCAAGCTCGACGCCCAGCGAGAGCTTGATTACTGGACCGGTATCATCAAGAGATACCCGGATGGTAGCAAGCTCGAAATCCGCCCTCTCAACCAAAAGAGAGTCAAGAACTAATCAAATAATATAAATTATGCAAGGTCTAAGACAACGTATTTTGCTTGCGATTTCACAGGATGAAGTTAGCAAGTTGCTAGCCGAAGGTAAGACATACGAGTTTGCAAGCGTGAAGACAAAGAACGCTTGGACAAACGCCGCCCGCCGCAAGTCGGCTGGTGAAAAGTATGTACCCACCAAGTCGGACAAACCTGCGAAGAAGAAGAAAGTTCGTCGCAGTCGCTAAAACAAAGGGGAGGGAAACCTCCCCTTAAATTTTTATGAAATTCGTCACAGATAAAGAATATAACAAGATTTATCAAGAATTGCTGAACATTGACAAAGTTTTCGCAGAAATGTGGAAACGATATGAGCGTATGGTTTTTGATGAGGATGAAGACTCTGCCGCACTTGAAGTATCAAACGCCAATTTCAGAATTGTTGTAAATCCAAAGTTTTGGAAGCGATGCAATAAGCATAAAAAGCTATTCATTATCTGTCACGAAATGTGTCACGGTATGTTTGCTCATTGGATGTATCCAGAAAATTTTATGCGAGAATGGGCGAACATTGCACAAGATATTCAGGTGAATGAATTTCTTTTTAATAACTATAAGTTCTCACCATCGCTTATCAACAGCAACAATCACGCATCTATAAAAACTGTATTTAAAGAGTCGGCCAAGTATGTGGAAAAGGACAGAGATTATATTTATTATTATAACCTCTTGATGAAATGTCTCAGGAAAGATTAATAAAAAAACAAGAGTTCGAAACGTTGCGTTGTAATGGAACGGTCACTATCTGCCGTTCTTGTTTCGACAACTCCAATAAGATAGTGTTATTAAATTATAAACCCGTCAAATCATTCCAAGTGTTTGACGGGTTTTGTAGTTCTTGTATAAAGTCAATGCAAAAGTGTGATTTTTGCAGCAAAACTTTTAAGTCTTAACAATATCCCATCTTGGAGGATTGTCTGGGCAGCGGGAACTTGGCATATATAATTTCATAATGCTGCATCCGCAGAGCTTACATCTCCCTGTATTATTAAATGCAGCCGCATCCCAATTTGGGCACGCAAGACATATATTTTTTCTTGTTTGAAATACTTCATCGGATACTTTTGAAAACCCATCCTGTGTAGCCCAATTTACTGCGGCAGTTGTGAGGCTTTTTGCTTTATCTACTAAACTTGGTTCTTTATTGTTTTCCATAATATTTATATGTAGTGCTAAACTCATATAAAACAGCAAATATACCCAAAGAATTTACACTTTTCGGCCACAAATATACTGTAAGGCTGGAGAAAGATTTGTTAGAAAAAGAAAATTGTTATGGTAATGCGGACGAGGACATGAAACTCATACGATTGCAGGATATAGGAAAGGCTATGAGAAAATACGAAGAAGACGGGCAAGTGTATGAGACGGAAATTGAAATAACAGAGAATACATTAGTTGAAACATTTTTTCACGAAATGGTTCATATCATACTTGATTCTTCTGGAGAAGAGTCTTTGTCGGAAAACGAAAAATTCGTGAATATAGCGGCAAAATGTATGCTTGAGATATATTTATCTAGTGTATATGAAAAAGAATCCAAACCGTAAGTCTGGATCGAAGTCTAAAGCAAAGTCTAAAATAAAATACACATACGAGGTTATAGAACTTCCGTCAAGTAATACGGAGATGGAAAAATATTTGGATATTCATCGTAAAGAAATCAACAGCCGTGTGTTATATAATATTGAATATGCCATAAAAATGCGTATGGCTGTGGTTGAGGTTTTTAGTTTTAAGGATTCCAATTTTGTGGTAATGATGAACCGCAAAGATTTCAAAGAGAATATTCAAAATATCATAGAATTTAGTCTTAAAACCCAAGACTATGAAGTTTGCAATCAAGCAAAAAAGGTTATGCAAATATTGGATAGAATGTCCATATATTTCACATATAAAAAAACAAAAAAATAGCCTATGTCAAAAAATAAAAGACTACTGAATAAGAAAAAGCACGAAGAAATTATCAACAATCAACAGCAACAGAAAAAAGATAAAAGTCCAGTAGTCCACCAACGAGGAAAAGTAGAACATTATTTGACAATAATTCAGAGAGAGTTAACAGAGAAACAGAAAAAATTTATTGAACTAGCACTTGATAAGAAAGTAAAATTATTATTAGTGTCTGGTCCAGCAGGTTCAACAAAAACATATTTGTCAGTCCTCGCGTCACTGATGCTTATAAATGAAAAAAAGGTCAGTGACATCCTTTATGTTCGTAGTATTGTAGAAAGCGCCGATGTTAAAATGGGAACATTACCCGGCGAAGCCGATGATAAATTGAGCCCATACAAACGTCCGTTAATTGACAAGTTGGATGAACTTCTACCAAAAGAAGATATCCAATTTCTCATCAAAGACAATCGCATCGAAGGTCTTCCCATTGGTTATCTTCGTGGATTGAATTGGAACGCAAAAGCAATCGTCGCAGATGAAATGCAAAATTGCACAAAGAAAGAATTAGTTACACTCATGACCAGAACTGGAGAATTTAGTAAAGTATTTATTTGCGGCGATCCTCAACAATCGGACATTAATGGTAGAAGTGGGTTTCAGAGCATTTTTAACCTGTTCAATGACGATGAGAGCAAAGAACACGGTATATATACGTTCGAATTCACAGAAGATGATATCTTACGCAGTGCTCTGGTGAAATTCATTGTGCAAAAGATCAAGAATCTGGGTTAATATAATAAATACCCTTACAAATATTAAATTCATATATATTTTTGGGGGTGCCTTGATATTTATAATAAAACGATATCTTTATTATGGCCAACCAGAAAACAACTGAACTGCGTAGACTTTTTTCCACAGACGTGGCAAGTGGAGATTGGATTCCAATCGTAGATGTTAGTGAATTGACAAGTCCTACTGGAGAAACGAAGAAAATTTCTGCTGGAGATTTTTCTGAATACGTTGTTTCTGGTGGACTTTTAAACTACGCTGCTCCTCAACACGGTTATCAAAATTCAAATGGGTTGTCGTTTGAAGCTAATGTTGCTCCGTTGGATGAACTGAATATGTATTGCTATGGAACTGCGCCTACTTTGTATGCGGATTTTTCGCTCACTGTGCGTGCGTTTATTCCATCGGATGCATACCTTTCAGATACTAGCAGACGAGTTTTATTCGGAATTGGTTCACAGGTAATAGGAATGGCGGACAGTGGAAGTCGAGTATATGTTGGGGTACAGTCCAGTAGTTTGATTGCATACATAAATGACGGAACTACTGAAAAAGTAATAGAATATTCCAACTTTTTAAACTTGTTTCCTGACAGAGCATTTGAAGCTACGATAACCAAAGAATATACTGGTGATTTTAAATTTTATATAAACTCTTCACTGGTTGGTGCAGTAACTGGCGCACCGCTGTATATAAATGGTACATACACCACTATGGGTAATGGTCAGAGCGGAAGCCATTGGAATATTAATTCGGTTGTATATGAAGCTCACGTGTTTGATGTCGGACTAACATCGGCTAATGTTCGTCAAAATTACTATGGAGGAGTAAGAAATAATCAATCTGGATTGGTGGCTTCATATCGATCAGAAAATTTGAATCCTGGTCCAACTCAGTGGTTGGACTCTGTTGGAGATAATCATCTATTGCTTCCTAGACAAGGCGCGGAAGCTACAAGTCCAACAAAGCAATTTGGTCTAATATTTTTCAACGACGGAACTTCTGGATATCTGGGTAACGGAACGCAGAGAGACGTGTTACCAGAAAATTATGTTTTAACCGATTGTTTTGTGTATTCTCCTGGCGCTCCACTACTTTCAGTCGGTTCTTCTCCAAACGTGGCTGTTCCTGGTGATAGTGGAATATATTCATTCAATAACAATCGAGTTCCGTTGGTAAGTGCATCATACGGAAGAAATGCACTCCCGTTGTTAGATCTGGGAATTGCCCACACAGATAGAAGTTTGTATGTATTTTACAGCGCAAGTGCGGCACCTTGCACATTTAGTTTCCAAGGATATGTTTCCAAATACGGAGCAATAAATTATATACCTCCTTCTCCAACACCAACACCAACGCCGACTATGACGGTCACTCCGTCAGAAACGCCGCCTGCTCCAACACCTACGACAACATCAACTCCTACGGAAACTCCTCCATTGCCTCCTGGCATATATCTGAGCGCAAACAGCTACAGATTGGACGACGCTCCGTTCGTATTCACAAACAATACAGCAATTACATCGTTGCCTCGCTACAAATTGAGAGTAAAGGCCAGAGAATTGGTTGGAACGGTTCCAAGAAAATCGCTAGAACACAGAGTCGATACATACAATACAAATTATTTAACTCTAAATAACCCTCCAGTTGGATTGTATACTACGGATCTATATTACGTTGAGTATGGAACTTCTCCCGATATTTATGGAAATTATCCAGTACTATCAGTGAATGGAGGAGCGGCATTCACTACTGTCACAATGAGTGTCGCTACGGCATCAACATTTACTCCACCGCCATATCCAGGACCAGATGTGTATCTGTCAGCAACCACATTCTCTTTGAGTAATCCTGCATATATATACACAGGAAATTCTTCTGTCACCAGCTACGATAGATATAGATTAAGATGTAAGGTTGTTGGTCACCAAGCAGGTGTGAATGAATTGACTCTCGCGGATGGCGCAAGTGCAGAGCAGCGTTCAGTTGCATACAATAATAATTATTCTGAAATAATTTCACCAGAAGTTGGAAAATGGCAGGCGGAATTGTATTGGGTAACTTATAATTCTTCGTATGTACCAACAGTTCAGCCAGCACCTTGGCAAAATGTCACAATGTCTATTACTACGGCATCCGGATTTATTCCTGTGTCTCCGCCGGGATACATACCTGCAAATCATCCAAATGTGTATTTGAGTTCAACTACAGGAACGACCACTACATTCACATATAACAATCCTCCGTACATTTATTGTACAGATCCTTCTGTATTAACATCTCCATCATATAGATTAAGATGTAAAGCGAGGTACTTCAATACTACAACTAGTACGTGGGATTTATTACCTGGTTCTACAGAGCACAGAGCAATTGCTTGGGACAACCAATATCAAATAATATATCCTCCGGCACCCGGCGTATACAAATTTGAATTATATTGGATAAAATATCCGTTGGGATTGTTCCAAACAAACGGTGGTGTTGTATATACCGGAAGTGCATATACGGTTGACGTAACAATCACGCCATAAAATGCATGAAAAGAGGTATACCGTCAAAAGGAAATCCAGAGTCGTCTGTATTTGGAATATTGGGAAAATATATTGGCGCCAATGACGGTAACTATTATTTAAAAAACAGGGATGATAGTAAAAATATTGGATGGGACTTGGTTGGAGAAAATAGAGCAACTCCTCCACCAAGCTCCACTGCCAATCCGACTCCAACTCCTACATATACTCCTACGGTAACTCCAACGTGTACTCTTACGCCAACATATACTCCTACCAAAACAAACACTCCGACGATATCGGTGACGCCAACAAAAACATCTACACAAACTCCGACCGTGACTCCGAGTATAGATTGGTCCGTATAAAATATATTTATGCAAGAAAAAGTAACAGTTCATAAAAATCCAGAAAAGTCAGTTTTCGGACTTATCGGAAAAGATATATTAACCGACGAAGAAAAACTTTATATAAAAGTTGATAACGATAGTAAAAATACAGGATGGATGGAAATTCCACCTACTCCCACTCCTACTCCTACGATATCATTGACCCCTTCACCGACGCCAATTGTATCAAAAACTCCAGCCACTTCTCCGACCAATACACCTACAATATCAATAACTCCGTCACAAACTCCATCACCGACCCAGACTAGACCAAATATCACACCTTCGCCAACAAGTACACCGGCAAAAACAACAACAATATATTTTATTTCATCCGATCCAGTAAATGGAGGATCTGCCGTCAGAACTGATGGGCCTGCAAATACGGGCACTATTGGGATTGGTACTGGTACAATGCAACTGCAAGCATCTCCGAACGCTGGTTTAAATTTTGCTGGATGGCGAGTTAGTCCATCAGATTCTGTGTTATTTACAGATGCGTCCGCATTAAATCCTATTGCGTACAATTTTAGTACAGTTGCCGATGTTTATATTACCGCAGTTTTTGTAACAGCCGGACAAGTGGCGTGTAATGTATGCTTCGCTGCTTCTGCGACTGGGAGAGTTGAAATAGAATATGTGGACCAGAATGGAAGAATCACAACATATAGTGCATCTGGATTAGTCGTCGGTACATCTTATTGTAACTATTTTAAAGCCATCGAAATATTGCAAGCAGTTGAAGGAAGTTGGTGGTGGGGACAATGTAACGATGGTTCAACAGGATTAAATCCAAATGGGTTTCGTATCGACGGAACTGCGGACGGAAATGGAGAAATAATGTTTGAATATTATGATGCCCAGAATGCACTTCGAACATTTTCTGGGTCTGGATATACCGCATATCAATCTCTGGTAGGTCTCGTATGTGGTTTAGGTCTGGGATTAGTATCCAAAGGAAGTCCAAATATAACACAAGTAGCTTGTTAATTTATTTATTATAACTTGTATATATACAAGAATATAGTAAACTAATGGTTATATGAGTTCCAATAATAAAATTTTCATACAGATCGCTGCATATCGTGATCCGCAACTAATTCCGACAGTGAAGGATTGTATCGACAATGCAAAGTGGCCAGAAAATCTTGTATTCTGCATTGCTTGGCAACACGCACCAAATGATAACATTGACGAGATTAAAAATATACCAAATGTAAAAATCATCGATATTCCATACATGCAAAGCAAGGGAGCTTGCTGGGCAAGAAATAGAATTCAACGAGAATATGATGGTGAAGAATATACTCTTCAGTTGGATTCACATCATCGTTTTGTAAAAAATTGGGACGAACTTATTATCGGAATGTATAAGCAATTGCAGGAAATGGGTCATAAAAAACCACTGCTTACTGGATATATTCCTTCGTTTGATCCGGAGAAAGATCCCGAAGCAAGAGTCCAAGTGCCGTGGAGAATGGATTTCGATAGATTCATTCCGGAAGGTGCAGTATTCTTTCTTCCAGCGTCGATTGATAATTGGAAAGAATTGGCAGCACCAGTTCCTGCTAGATTTTATTCTGCACATTTTTGTTTTACTGGTGGAAAATTCTGTGAAGAAGTTCCTCACGATCCGGAATATTATTTCCACGGAGAAGAAATTAGTATAGCCGT
>Ga0129336_10002866_pt1 | contig 10629 bp, 5 predicted proteins | sample CPB6_02_DNA_FD_96878 | JGI IMG/M metagenome (GOLD analysis project Ga0129336, IMG submission 96878) | Freshwater to marine salinity gradient microbial communities from Chesapeake Bay, USA - CPBay_Sum_0.6_0.2_DNA | ecosystem: Environmental > Aquatic > Marine > Coastal | place: USA: Chesapeake Bay...
ATGGCCGATATGATGATCGCCATAAACGAATACCTGACAGGCGTAGGCGGCGGGAAGAAAGGGGCAAAGCCCGTGGATATTTCCGATGTGGATATGACGGCGGACGAAAAGACAGATGCAAATAAATTCAATGAGAGTTTCCCGCCAGAAAGCGGGGAGGACGTTGAGCTGTCCATAACCGAGCAGAACACCGCAGAGGCGCTGGAAAAATCTTATGACGAATCCGTAAAAGCCTACGAGCCGCTCTTTGCAACCATTACCGTACCGGATGCCGCAAACCAAGACAACTTGGCCGGCCTTGCCGATGTGGAAAAAGCAAGGGTACTGCATGAGCGCACCAATGCTTTGCCAAACATTGCCGCTTTGCAGGTCGCCGTATCGGAAAGCCCACAAGCGCTATATTCGCTCTATGAGAACGTGATGCAAAAGGTGCGCACGTTGCAAAACGGCGTTATTGAAAAAACGGACGCGGCAAAAGCGATTTTCGCCGCTGCCTTCCAAGGCAAAATGGTAAACGCCGAGGCGATGATGGATCCTTTGCGCGTACTGGATCCCGTATTCGATGCCTCGCACAACGGGGCGTACATGTATAGCGGACAAGATGCAGCGGCTATCTTGCTCAACTCCGATGCCGGGCAACAGTTCTTGCAAGATTTATCGGAAGGAAGGCGCAGCCCCGCTTTTGAACAACAAGCACAAAGCGTACTAAATGTGTTCGGCCTTGATGCCGCTACCTTCTTTGATAACGTGTACGCAGCGCAGCAAGCTTTTGGTACGGCCAAAGACAATGTACAGGGGATTGCGGCAGCGGAAAAAACACTACAAAGCAAAGATTCATTACTTACCTCAGCACTCGGTCTGGGTCAGGCAACAAAAGCAGAGGCCAAAGCAATAGAGGCTTTGCTGCCGCTGGGTGCACCGCTTCGCGTACAAAGTACGGGCAACGACCGTTTAGATAGCCGGGCAGATGCCATGGCAATGGCATTAGGCATGGATAGGGGCTTAGCCCGCTTTGCGCTCAAGCAGCTCGCAGGGAAGCACATAGATAGCCCTATGGCTGACAATGCGGTAACGGATGCCATAGACTTGACGGATGCCACGTTCTACGATCAGTTGGCTATGATGACGGATATGCGCGATATTAGCGAAATGGGCACAATGTTCTCGCTACTTCCGTCCTCTAAATACTCCGACCGCCCGTGGTACGATAGCGCTAAAAAGTATGTCCATAGCGAACTTGCGATCGGCACACCGGACAAAGACATTGTGGCCGCGCTAAAGGGGATGTACTCTGGCGGACTAAACGATTTTGACTACAAAGACTTCTTTGCAGAAGTGGCAGGCAGACCGTACCGTTCCGCTAACACCGATATGGAAGACGGAAGCGCCGCTGTGTTTGCTTTCCTGCGTTCTTTGGCACGCCTAAAGTTTGGCGATGCTAAAATGCAACTGCCTGCGATAAAGAAGTTTGCCCGCGATACGGCCTACGACATAGACTACGACTTTGGCAACGACTTAGCGCCTGTGCGGAAAATACAGCGCGACCTTGAAAAGAAGGGCGGGTTTTTGTTCGATGCAAGCAAGGCCGGGTATCAGAAGATGCAGCTCTATATGTCCGCTGCGGCAGCTGAGATGCAGAAGTTTTCCGACCGCTATGTGGGCAAAAAGAAAACAATGACCCAAGCTGGGTTTAAGGATTCGTTTATCTCCCGCCTGACGCGCTCTAAGGTAGGCAGCGTAAACGAGTTCAACCATTTCCTTGTCGCGATGCACAAGCCGGAAAGGGAAGCGCGCCGGGTGGATATACAGGAACGGCTGATTGAGCGGATGTATGAGGTGATTATGAAAGAACTCACGCCGGTTGCAACCGCGCCTACACTCTTTGCCACTCAGAGCAATGATATGGTGGTTGAAATGCAAAACGCCGTTGATGCCATACCGGATGCGAGGCAAAAGAAAATGGCGGAATACAAGCTCAACCGCTTTAAAAAAGAGGTGGACAATTTGCAGATTGCCTACGACGCAAAGTCCAATGCGGACATGTACTTTGCAGACTACCTTGCAGGCAAAGGCATTGCAAACCCGGGGAGCGTTACGCCGGCACAGGCAAAGGCGATGCCGGAGTTTTCGGATACTGTTTTGCCAAGCGGGGAAATCATACCGGGGCACACGACTTTTATGGCCGAATTTAAGGCCATGCAAAAAGAGTACCTCAACATCTTGCTGGATACTGGTCAGATAAACAAAGAAAGGTATGACCATTTAGTATATGGCACCTCAACCGAATCCGGTGTTGTTTGGGAAAACTATGTACCACTGGTCTACGATGAATTTGCTTTCCGGGACGAGCTGGGATACCCGATCACTAACGGCGAAAAGAAAGCGAACTTCTTTATACGGGGCATTACGCGGGTAGGCAAAAAGCTGCCTTTGATTAGGCAGATGTACAAAAAGCCGGAACTGACCGCAACGGATATAGAAAAACCTACCGAGGTATTGTTCCACCGGATGATAACGGCCATACGCCAAAAGCACCGCAACGATGCGATAAAGAGTACGGCGGCCATGCTGTTGGAAACCAACGACCCGAAGTACCGTGTGCTTTCCAGTAGGATGAGCTCTACCAAAGACCGCTACGGGAACGTGTCGTTTACGGACTTAATCAGCGAGCGCGTAAAGCGGCAAACGGTTACATTCTATGAGGGCGGCAAAAAGAAGTACCTGTTCTTTGCCGATCCCAACGACCGGATTATGGCAAAGATGAAGGCGGGACAGGAAGCGCCGACTGGGTTTGAAATAGCGATGCGTGCGCTCAATAATGTTGCCCGGGGATTGTTTACCTACCTACGGCCTGCCTTTATTGTGCGCTCATTGGCACGGGATTTGCAAGAAGCATACGTAAACATACAGGTAGAGGGCAATACCTACTCCACGCAAAGCATTGCGCCGGGCGGGACTAATTACAAGAAATTCAAAAGCAAGCTGAAGAAAAATTACAGGAAGAACTATACAGCTTCGCTCAAGTTCCTGACGGCGCCGATGTTTAAGAAGGATCCGAAAATGGTTGCGTACTATGAGGAACTACAACGCATGGGCGGGCTTATGTCTTGGTCGTTTGATTCTATGCAAATGATTTCAGACCAAATCAACAATGTAAAAGAAAATATAGACTACGCCGAGCGCTATGCAAACGGGCGTACCACGCTGGAAAAAGGAAAGAAGTTCCTATCTAATGTCTTTGTGGAATCCATACATAACGTATCGAACGCCACAGAAACAATCGCCCGCCTTGCCACGTATGCTGCAATGCGGGATACCGGAATAGACCCGATTATTGCAGCCACCGCTGCAAAGAACGTGACGGTAAACTTTGAAAAGAAAGGCGCTTCTAAAGTGGTGCGCACGCTGAGCCTTCCGTGGTTGTTCTTAAACCCCTCTATACAGGGTATCCGAAAGACAGGAAAGCAACTGGCAACGCCGGAAGGGCGAAAGGCGCTTATGGCTTATGCGGTTATCACAGGCGCCGCCCGAGGCTTAATACTAAGCAGTCCTGCATTGGCTGGAATATTTGGGGGCGAAGACGAGGAGGAAGAAGTAAAGTCAAACATCCAGACATACTTGTATTCCACCTATATAGGGGAAACAAGCGTGATGTTCCCTAACCCGTTAGACCCAGATAACCCTATACTGTTCCCTAAGCCGTTCGGCGGTTTTCGCGTGGCAGCCTCCCTTGGCGAAGGCGTTGCAGATATGATTGGGGGTGTAAGAACACAGGCCGACGTATCGCAAGAAGTCCTAAAGCAAATCAAAGGCGCAATAGACCCTATTGCCGGCACGGCGTCCTATGTGAACCAGTGGACTTCTGTACTGCCCATGCCTATCTTGCACCCGGTTGTTGAAACCATGGCCAATATTGACCACAACGGGCGTATGATCCTGTTCGACCAAGGCGGCAGCTTTGACTATTTGAAGGCAAACCGCAGTACTTCCAACCTTGCAAGGGACATTGCAAGGGGCGTGTTCAAACACACACCGGGACACATGGATATATCGCCTACGTCCCTTGAGCATGTCTTTGAATCCTACATTGATTTAGGACCCGCACAAATCATAAAGAACTCTGTCAAAGTGGCCAACGAGTTCTTTGAGGCAAAAGATAAGCCGACAGCGGAGCGCGTAAAGGACTTGGCAGTAGAAACGGCCTTTATCAACCGCGTGTTTTACAACGACAATATTTCAGAGGATGACCGCAACGATTTGTACAACTACCTATCCATGTCCAAAGAACCGTTAGGGCGCTGGAACGAGGAAAAGGTCAAGTACGCACAGCGGGCAATTTTCCTTGCAAGGGAGAAGGGCTTGGTCAACGAGCGCGTGTTGCAGGCGTCTTTGGATGACTTGATTTCTCAGATAACGCTGGGCGGGAAACTTACACAAAAAGTGCCCGGGCAAAACCTTACGTGGCTGGATTGGTATTCCGCTATGGCCGACCCAGAAGGCAATATCGGGGAAGAAAGGCTTATGGAGAAGGTGTACAAGATGTACGAGGAGGCCGGATCGCCCAAGCAAAAATAGAATAGGGGCGCCGCTTTTGACGACGCCCCATCATAGGGGACACAAAGGAACCGATTACTTGTGCACCTTCTTTGCCAAAAAGGAGACCGTATACCGCGTACTTTGTGTTCCGCTTCCGGTGATAATCAAGCGCTGCCGGCGGCCATACATAAGGGCGGCGGACAAACGCACAGGGGAAACAAAGGCAGAGCCAGCGCCCGTGGATACTGTCACCCAGTCGGTTGCCCCGGAGCGCAAGACACTTTCCTGTATCGTAAAGCGCAGCGTGTCCGTTCCCGAGAGGGAATCCACGACAATGTGATAGGCATACGACCACGGCGAAACAAAGTCCGCAGGGAGCAGCAAGGTGTCCGCCTCTGTGTTTGTGATAGTGTCCGCCGTAAAGGAATATGTCCAAAAGGCGTCCAAGGTCTGTGCCTTTGCCTGTACCGACAAAAGCAACACAAGCAAGGCGAAGATTAGCGGCCTCATTGGATTGCGGGCGGGTTTACCGTGCCGCCGTTTTTAGCGCCCACAAGCCCCTCGAGCGTGGTCTGCACAAGGTTGGTAACGAATACCACCCATTGCTCGGTAGCGCCGGACTTGATAAGCAGCGGTTTTACGATGTGGTCAACAATCAGGGCGTGCGTCTGAGGGGCAACGATGATGCCTTCCCAGAGGGCATTGATTTGCTCTTTGTTCTTCTCGTCGTCGTCAGAGTAGATGCGCAGGGCTTCCACAAACTTGAGCGTAAGGAAGGCCAGCAGCGCCTTTACGTTCTCGTCTTTTTGCTTGACGATAAGGGCTGCGAAGATTTCCTCAAGGTAGTTTGCCAGTGGGCCGTTGGTCCAGTCCAACATGACTTCTTTTACTTGGCCGGTATTATCCGGGTTGTTGTCGGACAGAACCTCGATCATCTTGCGCGTGAGCGGGAAGATAAGGTCAACGCCTTTTTCAACGAGCGGGTCGTTGACGCGCTTTCCGACTTGGCCTTCGGCGAAGCCCACGCCCAGCTTCATGATCGTGGCCACAAGGTCATTGATGACCTTTACATTTTTTTCCTTTGACATTGGTAAACGGTTTTTGGTTATCTCATTGATTTTGTCCCCCGGCATTTCCATTTCTTTCTCGACAAGTCGTTTGGGCATGGCGGGTTTTTGCACTTCTTTATCTTTGCCGAACGCGCACAGTACGCATCGCCCTTCGGCGTTCCCGGGGCAATGGTAGCCCCCTTTTGCCCGTATCGGATGGTGCGCTTGCGCCCGCTGGGCGAGGTGACCACCTTCTTAAAGCGTTTTTGTATTGCTGCCATTAGTACATCTTTTTACCGGCCTTGGGCTTCATACCGCCTTTCTTGCCTTTGCATTTCTTTTTCATGGCTATTTGGTTTTTTTGGTTTTCTTTTTTGCTTTGGCCTTCGGCTTTGCCTTTGCCTTCTTTTTCATAGGCGTCACCTTCATGCCATATTCTTTGGCTTCCATTTTGAGCTCGGACATTTCGCCGCGCTCCATTTTTTCTTTTTTCACCGCTTAAATTTTTTCATTATGAACTCTATGAGGAACTTCGGGTTCTTTTGCATTTCGTCGAACAACTTGAACGCCGTTTCCATAACCTCTATGGAGAAAAGGCCGATAAGGTAGCCGATCCCACCGGAAATTTGCGCGGTGTTTGGAAGCCCAAGCCAGTAGACCAAAAGAGGCGTAACGAACAAAGAGGACGCGCCCCCCATAATGACAACAGAAACCTTTTGCCATAGCCGCATCTCTTTTTTTAGGGCGTATGAAAGCGCGCCCAGCATGCCGGAGACAAGCAGGATGGTGTTATTAAACCCAATGGAATCTATAATGGCCTTTATCTTTTCCATGGCACAAAGATAATAAACCCGTCCCGCCCGTACCGCATACAGCGGCTAAGTAAACAGTTTTATGGCAGCCCAAACAAGTAGGCCAATCAGTACCGCAGCGCCGGCAAAGAGGCCGTACACCAGTTTTTCCAAATCCTCAAAGTCGTTGTTCATAGTGGTTAGTTTGACTACCCAGTTGAAGGAAGCGGGGCAGCGGGTTATCTTAATCGCAGGGTAAACGTGTTCTCAACATTCCTAAAGACGCGTTCGCGCACTTTGTACAAGTCGGTATTTTGCCCCGCCGCTGGGTATCCGACTACCCGAAGCATCGTGTCCGCATAAAGGATAACACGGTATCCGGCGCCTGCAAAGATTAGGCGTAAGTTCCCCGCTGCGTTTTTCACCACATCCGCCGGGATAAAGTTAGCCGTACCAATCTTAACCTGTGCATCGCCTAAAAACTGCCCCTCAAACAATGCCTGCATAAGCGTGTCCAACCCCGGCAATTGCACCGCCTTGAGTGCCGTGTTCACGTCCTGCCATTCTACGATTACACGCCCTTTCTGCATCGCTTGCACGGCGTGATACGTGTGCTGACGTATGGCGTCTACCTCTTTACCTGTAAGGTAGCTGACAAGCTGTGCGCTGTCGCCTATGGGCTGCTTCGAAGCCAATTCATACCCATCCTCATAGGCTACCCAGCGGTTCACATAATACACGCTATCGCTTAGCGAGATAGATATGCTGTCTTTCGTGGTATCGCCGCTTTGCGCTATGGCGAAGTAGGGGAGTAGTGCGAAAAAGAAAAGAATCCGTTTCATGTTGTTCATTTTTTAGTTGCAAGTTGCTTTAATTTCTAATGTGAGGCCAAGCCCTATGAGCGTGCCACCCGTAACAGACACCTGTCCGCGTATGTAATCGCCTGTGACTAAGGCTATGTTCGTATCTTTGGTGTACACCGTCGTACCGGATATGGCCTGTAAGTTGCCACCTGTGCCATTCTTATCCAGTTGAATATCAGCCGTACCTGTGCCAGCAATGGCTTTCACAGTATAGCTGTCTATGCAGTAGCCGTTCAATCCTGAATGTACGAGAAAATACTCCTTAGAATCTACGGTGGTGGTTAGCGTGTCGCCTATTGCGAAAACGTTGAGCGGGATATACACACTTGTAATGCCGGATGCATTCAGCGTACCGGATGAGATACTTAACCCTGTGCCCAATGTGATTGCGCCTAAATCCCCGTCGGCGTCGGCTCCTACTATGCGGGTAGGGGTATCTGTGGTAAGGTCGGATATACGGGCTTCGCCTTCGACGTGTAGGGTGCGGGCAGGGGAGGTTGTGCCGATGCCTACGCGGCCTGCGCTTGTGATGCTCATTCTGTCGGTGGGTATTGAAGTTGTTCCGCCATTAGTTGCGAAGCGCATAGCAGTAGGCATACTGTCCAGCCCCGTAACTGCATCCGTAATGGCGTATATCTGTGCGCCTGTGACGTATTTAGCCCCGTCGGCTCCATTGAACATGTAGCGGCCTAACCAATCGCCATTATTGACTTTTGTGAAACTACCCACCGTGTTTGCCCGGCTGCGGTTAATCTGAAAGCGCCCCGTAAAATCTGCAAAACCACTTGCACCATGATACACGTCTATCGAGGATTGCGCCGTACCTGTGCCACTTGTTGCTGAATGCACCTCTATACCTGTGGTGAAAACGTTAGCCGATGTATGCCCCAACATGATTTTATTGCCCGACGGGTTGTATAACGGGCTATCTCCCACGCTATTCGCCCCCGTGAACTTAGGCAGGTAGTTCGTAGTACCTGACACACTCGGACCGTTCAACGTCCCCGACGCAATGCTCAACCCCGTCCCCAACGTCACCGCCGCCAAATCCCCATCTGCATCCGCGCCGACAATGCGCGTCGGTACATCGCGGGTAAGCGTATCCACGCGAACCGTGCCTGTGATGTGTAGCCGTCGCTGAGGGCTACTTGTGCCTATCCCCGTGTTGCCTTCGACGATAAGGCCATTGGTAGGGGCAGCAGTTGTACCGGAGTAGGTTGCGCCTATGGCCATGTTGCCCTCGACGTCGAGGGTGCTTTGCGGGTTGTTGACGTTTATGCCTGCTTTAGCCGTGGTTTGTATCGTTGTGCCCGTACCGCTTGCGCCTGTGCCGAAGATGAGGTTCTTAATTACCACTTGGTTGGAGCCGTTGCCTGTGGGGAGGTTTACGGAGTTGCCGAGGACGAGGTTGCCTGCGGCAGAGGATGCGATGTTTCTACCCGCACTTTGCCCTATTATTGTATTATTGTTTCCAGTAAGTGTGTCCGCTGTTGTGTTGTTTTGTGCTGTATTAGCGCCTATGAATATATTAGCACCTCCTGACCTATTATTATAGCCCGTGAATCGACCTATGAATATATTATCATTACCCGATCTACTAAAAAACCCTGCCCCGTCTCCGATATAAACATTGTATGAACCGCTAACAAAACTTACTCCAGCTTGAAATCCAAAAAAATTATTATTACCCCCATTACTTATTCTACCCGCCTGATACCCAAAAAGATTATTCTCTGAACCTGTTGTATTTGCTCTTCCGGCTTCGTATCCGAAAAAATTATTATTACTGCCTGTGGTGTTAAGATAGCCAGCTTCATACCCGAAGAAATTATTCAAACCTCCTACCGTGTTAGTGTATCCGGTTCGGAATCCAAAAAAATTATTATTATTTCCAAAGGTATTATTGTACCCTACATCATATCCAAAAAAATTATTATTTGCACCGATAGTATTCCTATATCCCGCCTGATACCCAAAAAAATTATTTCTTGTACCTATGGTATTTGAAAACCCAGAGTTAACTCCAAAAAAAACATTACCCTCTAATGCAGTGGTATATTGCCCTCCGCCACCAAATCCTATGGTTACAGCATCCGGCATACGCAATGGGCTATACAACGTATTGCTACTATTGTCTTGACCTGAAAATATAGGAGGAGCCGGATTACGTGTTTCAGAAATTGAAATATTGTCTAAATTTCCCGTAAACGTAGAAGTCGTGAATCTAAATCCACCCGTTGCGCTTGTTGGAAGCAGCAACACCGCGTTACCTGTAACGTTATATGTTGGCAACGTAAGCCCTACGTTACCAAGCGCAACTGTTACCGTACCCGCACTATAACCCGCAAGCGTGTACGTTACAACATAAGCCCGTCCTGCTATAATAGTATCCGGTAGCGTCGTGTATGTCAGCGCACCAGTAGCAGCCGTAGCCACTGCCTGCGTACCATTGAATGTCCATCCCGTGCCCCGTGTCCAGTTAGTTGTGTCCGCTCCGAAAGTTTGGTTAGGCAACCACGCCGCGTCCCGTACTGGTTCCTGCGTATTCTTAATAATGATATTCGCCCCGCTGGTTGTTGTGGTGTTAATCCCAAGCGTCCGGTTTGCCGCGCTCCAAGTTAGGTTTGCATCGCCTGTTACACTGTTTGTGCCGTTGAAGTACGTAATCTGTTCAGATGTACCGCTTATCTGAAAATCACGGGCAAAGACAGACGTATCCGCATTGGAGATATAGCTGCTAAGCATCGTTGCCGTGTCTGCTACATTGATATAGTTCGTCAACATGGCCGCGGTATCGGCAATGTTCACGTAGTTAGTCAACATAGCCGCTGTATCCACGACATTGATGTAGTTCGTCAACATCGCCGCCGTATCCCCCGCAACTATCCCCGCCGTGGTGCTGGCCTTCCAGTATTTCAATGCTGAATCGTAGCGGAGTACGCTGCCATTCGCGCGCCCCGCTGTGTCCACGTCGTGTAAGTCGTGTAAGGATGAACCCGCGTCTATGCGCACGGCTAACGTGCCATTGCTCGCTGAATGCACCACAAAAGCAATGGGTAGTTTCAGATAGCCGTTCCCCGGTTCTGTCTGCGTCAGCCCGCCTAATGTATCCACATCCGCATACAGTACCGCACCCTCGCTGTATGCTTGCGTGTTCACCTGTCGGATTTTGCCTTGCGTCATTACGTACCCGTCGGCACCTACGGCAATATCCTGCATGGCGATACCTAAGACGTACATGGCGGGTATTGTGCCGTTGGCTATCATGTGTTTCACCTTGATGCGCCCGGATGCGCCTAATGTACCGCTTGCGCGTACTACTGTGCCTTTAGGTATCGTTACGCTGGTATCGTTACGGACGTACCAGATACCGGGGAGCAGGGGGATTTG
>Ga0129336_10002867_pt1 | contig 10628 bp, 11 predicted proteins | sample CPB6_02_DNA_FD_96878 | JGI IMG/M metagenome (GOLD analysis project Ga0129336, IMG submission 96878) | Freshwater to marine salinity gradient microbial communities from Chesapeake Bay, USA - CPBay_Sum_0.6_0.2_DNA | ecosystem: Environmental > Aquatic > Marine > Coastal | place: USA: Chesapeake...
CCCCAAGGGGCCCAAGCCTTAGACTTCTTCGTCCAAGTCGTAATCATCTTGATATATAAACGCTTCAAGGCCATCAGATCTTTGCTCCACATTGCCAATTTCATAATCGCCTTGATAAGTATCAAAATAATCTACCATAGTCAAGCCATCGTCATTCTCTTCAATGTAAATATTATTAATTTCAAACTCTATTCCATCCAATTTCATTCTTGTGCATACTAAAGCCATATCGCAATCTTCTTCACAATAAACATTATCATATGCATCAATAAATGAACCTTTGCTCAACAATTGCGAAATTTGCAATTCACGAAGAGTCTGCAATGGTACTTTGAGATAGCCATGACCAGGTGTTGAATAAAACTCGAAATATTTCATTTAATTTACTTTCAAATTAAAAGATGGGCTAGTTCGGTCTAGCCCATCTTACACTGTTATTGTCAGACTACAGGAGACACAACAATATTCTTACCTACCTTTGCCATTCGATAGGGCTTGTCAACATCAGGAACCTTAAATTGAAGGTTGTTGTATTGGTCAGGTGTATGCCTTCGATAACCCTTCAAATTAGAAGGAGGAGTAGTAGTAATAGTAACTCGCCCATCGTCCTTCTTTGCCAGCCAGATTTCAGTGAGAACATCCTTGCTAGACTGAGAACCAATACTTCGCATCAAACTGGCAGGAACACGAACACGTCCATACTTGTCGGGCCAAAAAACTCGTTCGCTCTTAGCACTTACCTTCTTATCTGTAGAAACTTGCTTCAAAGTATTAACTCCATTCATATTAGTATTCTTGGGAACCAAAACGAAATTACCATTGACATTAGTCAAATTGTAATCCAAATTATCAAGATAATATACCTTGACCATAAGAGACTGAATGCGAGGCAAATCAGAATCAGGAGCCTTGATAAGATTTGCCAAGACCTTTGCGTCAATTGTCTGCCCCTTAGAAGCGAGAGACTTCATAATCAACTTGATATCACTTACTAAAACCATTGTGTAGTCCTTCCAATTTTGAGTTGAACAAGGTAATAGTTTGATATTCTAAAATTAATATAAAATTTTGCCTCGAAAGTCGCGGCCGGGGCCCCAAGGAGCCGAAGCCTTATCATCGATTCCAGACTATAGTGTCAACCATCCAGTCATCTGTTGCTTTGGCTCTACTTAGTGTAACAGTAGCCAATTCACATTCAAGTACAATATAAGTATGCAAATAGGATTCAGTTGGATTATTATTATATATTTCAGCAATCTTCCAATTGCCGTCACTATCACCAACTCTGCGTCCCCAACTCAAAATGGAAGGAAGTTCAAAAGTATTATTCATGTTTAATTTTCCAAGGGCGAGAAAATTTCTCCCTATTTAACCTAACCTATTTCAAGTCTTCTGCAATTTCTCGGAGGAAATCAAGATCTCCTTCGATATCATGCATTTTCCACCACGAAATAGTATCTTGATCAAAGAATTTCTTAGCCAAAGCCGATGCCAAGTCATCATATCCATTCTTGAAAAGATACCAAACCAAATCCCTAACAGAAACTTTGGATTTAAGGAAAAATTCATCGCAACAGCAAACCTCAAAAGTCTCATCACAACGCCAGCAATATTCAGTAGAAGGAAGTTCAGAAGCATTATTCATGTTTGATTATTCAAGGGGGACAATGTCCCCCTTGAATTGCCTCTATTAATTACCAAGTACAACCAAGGTCTTCTGCAATTTCCATAAGCCAATCAATACTTTGGTCGAAATTATGGATTTCGCTCCAAGTAACAGATTCCTTGCCCGAGAAGTGACTCACAAGAGTAACAGCCAAGTCATCGAAATCGTTCTTGAACAACCACCCAATTACATCATTGGGATTTACGGAAGAGTTAAGGAAATTGTCAACATCGCTTTCGCATTCGCAATCAGGATATCCACAATCATCACACAACTCTTCATCTTCCTCCTCAAACCAATCATCATTTTCGGTTTGGAAGTTAGAATCATACACACGGTTTTCCAAACGCTGAGTACAAATATCAACTACCTTATATCGGCAGGTACGCAACTTCTGACATTCGCAATCGTGAGGAACCGAAACAACATCCGCAGGGTCAATCTCAACAATAACGAGTACCCCATCATGCCCGCCGAAACCTTGAGCATACTCAAGAGTGCCCGCATGAAGGCCATAAGAGCAACCACGGTTGGCATCATCATCAACATTATTGCGATAAACTTGAATCTCCTCACCAACGCCATTGAAGATGCGACCATCCTTTTCACTACCCTTGAGCAACTTGACAGTACCCGAAGTGATGGAATACATATCAGGCCGAAGAGCCTTGTAAGCAAGGAAATTACCGTTGGTAGTAACAGTCAATTCATTACGTTCAAGGAACCGATACAATTCTTCAACAGAACGACGAGAAGGATTCTTCTGCAATTTGGACAGGAATCGAACCAAAGGCATTGGATTAAAACCAGAATCGCAGAATTGCAAAATACGGTCTACACACAAGGAATGAACATTGGAACCAGCAAAGAAGACTTGACCGTTCTCAACCTTAACATCCTCAAACTCAAAAAGATACTGGCGAACAGAATTCTCAGGATTCATATAACGCAACACAGAATCCCAATCCTCATTGCGGTACGCCTCAACGGCTTGGCCGAACATAGGATTCTCGCTTCGCATGGTATGACGGACATTGTCCGCAATTACGGAAAGCGCACCACCATGCTCTTCAGAAAGAGACAAGATAGCCGATTGAACATTAACAGACATTTTATTTTTACTCCTTAGCAAAGTAATAGAGGCTTTGCGTAAAATTAATATAAACTTGGCACCACTCTTGGAGCCTACATACTAATAGACAACTTCCCAGTTTTTAATATAGAATCCTAAAGCTTAGGGAGGTTGGGGCGCAGGGGGTTGTCAAAGTATGTTTTGTCAAGTCGTATTTGACCGGCCCCCCAAAGGGCCGAAGCCTTAAGGGTTTCTGGGGAGACAATTGGTGAAGGATGAAAGGTATAAATATTTGTCTCCCCAGAAATTGTTACCCGAGAATATCGGGATTCATCTTATTCAAATATCGCTTGAATTCTTGCTTTTGAGCATCATTACCATATTCATTTGCAAGCAAATAAGAAATACCGGGATACTTATCTTCAATCTCGCTCAATTGAATAGCCAAGGACGACTTTTGCGGGAAGTCCACATTGATTCGGTGATGCTTGACAAACTTGACAACACTTTGAATCTTATGAATAGAATAAGCACTATTGTCAATAATGTCTCTGCTATACATCATGGCAGTCTTCACGAAATTGTAAATGTCAGTCCCAACCAAATCAGTATTATTATAAATTTGATGGTATCCAGTGGTATTTGACCAATATCGTCCAAGCACCGTTGAAGGCGAGTGCCCGATGGTAAATTGCAAATCCTCAAAAGAATATACATTTGCAAACTTCTCGGTCAAATTGCGATTCTTAATAAAAGAATTGGTTTGCTTTTCGGCCCAATCCTTCAATTCAGTCCAACCATCGCCAATTTTATCCTTGGAAGAAGAGCGAATACCATAAATCTTAGGCAAATCTTTTCCGTCCAATGCAAGAACATCATTCTCAAGAGATGTCACAAACTTTTCAAATACGCTCATGCTATCGAAATTAATCGGCTGATATTTGTCAATCAAAACATAGACACCAGTATCGTTTTGCAAATCAACCTCTTCAATTGTCCAAGATTCAGAATTAATCTTGGAAAGACGACGAGAGTAAGAAAAGACCTTCGATTTGGTCATTTCATTTGTGACAATGCGATTTACAGTACGAGTTCGACCATTAGTATATTTGACAATATCGCATTCATGCAGATTAATAAACTTTGCACCTGCAAGCACACCTTTCTTCAATTTAGCAGAGGTATCTTTGCCAGCGAAATTAACCAATACAATTGTATGATTCGGATACAATGCTCTTGCACCACGCACCCTCCAAGCAATTTCATTGGACTTAACCTTGCCGGGAATATTCAATGCAAAAACATACTTATCGCTGGGAATAATCGTTTGCGAAACATAACTACGCAATTGAGGCCCACTAAAATAATTGTATTCACGCAATTCAACATCAAACTTATTGAGAATATGCTCACGAATAAACGGACTATCCCAAGTCAATGTGCGACAATAAGAATGATAAGAATAGTTACTTGCACGAAGTTCATAGACTAAATCTTTGAACTTGGTAATCGTGATACCCTTCGAAATACCCTCAGAAACCGTGACCGAAGTATTGAATTCACGACAAGATTCCCAAAAAGTATCATGCGAATCAACCTTGGTTTGAATTTCCGCAATCAATTCGGTTTGCATTTTAAGCAAGCAATCTTCAATAAACTGTTGAGTCTTGCGGTCGTATTCAAGAGATTCACGGGAAGCGGTAATTGAAACAGAGCCAATGGGCACATTGATAATTACCATAGTATTGTTTGAAAACAATTGACGCAATGAAGAATCCTTGAGATTAAGCGCATCGAAATTGAGCGGATAACCAACATTGCCCATAACAATTGTACCTGAAGCGGTATTGCGCCAATCATGGGTTTTATGTTCAATAATTGACCAATTGCTACCCGAATACAAAACCGGCAAATCATGGAAACTTTCGATATTTGCTTTGATATAATCAGGGCAACCCAAAAGCACAGGACAGGGATTGAAGAAACGATAGAAAGATTGTGCGTTTTCGGCAAACAAGTTAATATCGGAAGACTTCACCGACAATTCAATCTCAATGCCATTGTGTTCCGAGGTAGGTTCAGAGAATTCCTTGCGAATCTTACCAATATTGGATTCGTCAAGATAAGCGGTGTAAAAAGTCTTGGTGCCATTGAAATACGAAGTAATTCCAAAGGTATTGCCATAAGCAAAAGCCGACTTAGAACCCAGACCAAAAGTACCATTGAAATCATTGGAATTATCTTTGGTCGAAGTGCCGTAAGAGGTATAAACCTGCATTACCGTTTCTTCAGACATACCGACACCAAAATCACGCACCTTGAAAACAGGACTCAAGGTAGTAGGCAGGGTGACCTGAATTGGACGGTCGGGAGTACCAGCCATGACATGACCATCCCAGCCATTGGTGGAATACTCACGAATAACAGCGAGAATCTTATTGGAATAGATATTGGAACGCAAGATGCTGAAAATCTTGGCAGAATCCTCAATAGTGTAAGACGCCTCAACGACTTCGCCGATAGTAGAAACAGAACGAACAGTAGACTCAGTAATCATAGTTTATACCTTTCACCATAATAGAGGGCAGAACAATAATTAGTATACAATATCTGCCCGAGTGGCCTTCACCCCACTCATGGTATAAAAGGTACGACTGGAGTTTTTAATATAAAATCTTAAGGCTTGGGCGGTCTGGGGTCGGGACCTAATCCATCCCCCCAAGATGCCCAAGCCTTAGACTTCGTCGTCCAAGTCCCATTCCTCAAACATGAAAGATTCCAAACCCTCGGCTCTTTGTTTTACTTGGCCAATTTCTTCATCACCATGATACTTGTCAAATTGGTCTGTGAAACTGAAATCATCATCTTCATCTACATAATGCTCGATAATTGAAAATTCAATATTATCTAATTTCATTCTTGTGCAGACAATTGCCATATCACAATCTTCTTCACAATAAACATTATCTTTATTATCTATGTATGAGTAACCACTAATAAGTTGCGAAATTTGCAATTCACGAAGTAACTGCAATGGGACTTTTAGATATCCATGACCGGGAGTCGAATAAAATTCCAAAGTTTTCACTTACCACCATCCTTCTAGACAATGACCGGCATCAGCGTGAAGACGAAACATCTTTTTTAATTCTTTAAAATCATCTTCGCCAATTTCAAATCCATATGAGCAATCAGATTCAGGGTCATAATTAGATAGGTCAAAATTATCAAGTGAATCAGCAATTTTCAAAATATCTTTATTTTCAATCATCTCTTGATACAAGGAAATATTGGATGCTTTATTTACAATTCCGTCGTATACTTTACCACGAAAACTATCATTGCCATTGCCAGAAAATAGTCCGCCAGCGACATTAATATCGGCATCAATAGATGCCTTTTCAGTCTTAACTTCGTTGTTCTCTGTTGCTGTTTTCTTTACCCAAAAGCAGTCTAATCCCATTGGATTCTCCTATATTGATATGATATAAAAGATAAATAATTTATTTTTAAAATAAAAAGGATGGGTCAGTTCGGTCTAACCCATCCTTTGTCTTGTCACTCTACAGGAGAGACGACAATATCCTTGCCAACCTTTGCCATACGATAAGTCTTGCTGGCTTCTGGAGCCTTGAACAAGAGGTTATTATATTGGTCAGGAGTATAGCGACGATAGCCCTTCAGGTTCTTAGGTGGCGTTGCGGTAATCTTGACGCGACCATCTTCCTTGCGATTAAGCCAAATCTCTGTCGAACTATCCTTAGAAGCCTGAGAGCCAATACTACGCATCAAAGCAGAAGGCACACGAATTCGACCAAGGGAATCGGGCTTGAAGACATTATCCTTCTTTGCGGTGACAGGACTCTTAGTGACGGGATTCTTAGTAACAGTTTGCTTCAAATTTTTAACTCCATTCTTAACAGTAGACTTAGGAACCAAAACGAAATAGTTGCCTTCTGCAGACAAATCATAATTCTTGATTTCGTCAACAAAATATGCCTTAACCATTAGTGACTGAACCTTAGACAGTTCAGAATTAGAAACGTTGAGAAACTTTCCCAAAACTGCCGAATCAATCGGCTGACCGGACGTTGCAAGTGTCTTAACAGCAAGTCGGACATCTTCAAATCTCATAAATGAACCCTTCGTTTGTGTAGTCGAACAAGGTAATAGTAGAGATAGAAAAAATTAATATAAAATCCTAAGGCTTGGGATGTCTGGAGGTCGGGCCCCGATATCACCAGAGGAGGTTTTCACCCCCTCTGGTTTTTCCTCTATTTATCTACCAAGTGCAACCAAGTTCTTCGGCAATTTCCATAAGCCAATCTACACTACCTTCAAAATTATGGATATCGCTCCAAGTGACAGAGTCCTTATTAGCAAAATTGCTGACAAGTGTAACTGCCAATTCGTCGAAGTCGTTCTTAAACAACCAACCAATTACGTCATTGACATTGACGGTGGAAGCAAGGAAATTATCGGTATCAGAATCACAATCACATTCCTCGCAACCACAATCTCCACAGCAATCATCATCCTCGTACCAGTCATCGTTTTCAGTCTGGAAATTGGAATCGTAAACGCGATTCTCCAAACGCTGAGTACAAATGTCAACCACCTTGTACCGCGAAGTACGCAACTTTTGGCACTCACAATCATGGGGAACACTCACAACATCAGCAGGGTCAATTTCAACGATAACAAGAACACCATCCCGACCACCGAAACCCTGAGCATACTCAAGCGTACCGGCATGAAGACCATAGGAACAACCACGATTGGCATCATCATCAACATTATTGCGGAAGACTTCGATAGTTTCGCCAACACCATTGAAGATATGACCATTACCATCATCCTTGCCCTGAATCAACTTGACCTTACCTGCGGTAATAGAGTGCATATCACTACGAACTGCTTTATATGCAAGGAAATTACCATTGGTAGTAACAGTCAATTCATTGCGCTCAAGGAAGCGATACAATTCCTCAACAGAACGACGCGAAGGATTCTTCTGCAACTTAGACAAAAAGCGAACCAAAGGCATCGGATTGAAACCGGATTCACAGAACTGCAAGATACGGTCAACGCACAACGAATGGACGTCAGAGCCACCAAAAGTAACCTTACCATTCTCAACCTTAATATCTTCAAACTCAAACAGGTACTTGCGAACAGTATTCTCGGGATTCATATAGCGAAGGACCGAATCCCAATCCTCGTTGCGATATGCTTCAACCGCTTGACCAAACATAGGATTCTCACTACGCATGACAAAGCGAGTATTATCAGCGATGACAGAAAGCGCACCACCATGCTCTTCCGAAAGAGACAGGATAGCCGACTGGATGTTGATAGACATTTATTTTTTACTCCTAAGTAGATACAACGTAATAGAGGCGTTACGAAATTTTAATATATAATCTGGACCCACTTGTGGCCGATACATCTTAATAGACATCTTCCCAGTTTTTAATATAAAATCCTAAGGCTTGGGATGTCTGGGGCCCGGCCCCCAAGGGGCCCAAGCCTTGGCTTGGGATTCGGGGGAGGCAATTTGTGAAGGATGAAAGGTATAAATATTTGCCTCCCCCGAAATCTTTAATCCACGTTCAATTGACCGCAAGAAATCTTATTAAGATATCGCTTGAATTGGTCGAATCGAACATCAGAATCATATTGTTGGCTCAACATTTCTCCAATTGCAGGATACTTTGATTCAATATCTTGCAAATGCTTCTTCAAAGTGTTTTCACCTGTCAACGCAAAATCAGTAGCCCACTTTTTGACAAAGTCCACAATGCTATTGATTTGAGTCATGTCATCATTCTTAACTTCGCGAGAATATACCATCAATTCTTTTACAAAGTTTTGAATATCAGTACCATGCAATTCAGACATTTTCAGAACCTTATGGTAACCAAGGTTATTCACCCAATACCGTCCGACAGAATATGAAGGTTGAGGACCAATGACATATTCCAGTTTTTCGTAATTGTAAAGGTTGGTAACTTGTTCCATCCAATTGTTCTTGTCAATATACTTACGCAATTCGGTATTCGCCCATTGTCGGAATTCAACCCATCCACTTCCAATACTACCCATAGAAGAATGACGAATACCATAAATCTTAAGCGTATCAGTTTGCATAGCGGGAATTGCCTTTTTGAAAGAAGCGATATATCCACTCAATTGGTGAATATTGCCGAAAGCCAAAGGTTGGTATTTATCAATGATAACATAAACGCCTTTACCATTCTTCAAGTCTACTTCCTCAATATCCCAAGATTCGGATGCAACCCTGTTAATTGTGCCATTGAAAGAAAAGACTTTAGACTTTGTCATTTCATTGGAAACGACACGATTTACACTTCGCGTTCGACCATTGCTGTATTTAACAATATCGAAGTCTTCCAAATTGACAATCTTTGCACCCTTGAGAATTCCAGCCCGCAATTCATCAGAAGTATCGCCATTGTTGAAGTCAACCAAAACAATTGAATGGTCAGTATAAACTTTATTTACACCTCGCAGACGCCAACTAATTTCATTCGACTTAACCTTCTTAGGACGATTCAATACAAATACTACTTTACTGCGGGGAACAATATTAGACGTTTTGTAAGAGCGCAAAGAAGGACCGTGGAAATAATTGAAATCACGCATATCAACCTTGAATTTATCCATGATATGCTTCTTGATAAAAACAGAGTCCCAAGAATATTGACCAGAATAGTAATTGCCGTTCGTCTTAATTTCGGAAACCAAATTAGCATACTTGGCAATGGTAACTTTTTTAGCAACAAATTCCGAAATAAAAGACGAATTGTTGTATTCGGCACAGCAGTCCCAAAAATTATCAAAAGAATTAATTCGGTCTTGAATTTGATTGACCAATTCATTTTGCATATTCGACAATTGCTCGGAAATAAATTGTTGAGTTTTGCGGTCGTATTCCAAAGACTCACGCGAAGCGGTAATTGAAACGGAACCAATTGGCACGGTAATTGTAACCGTGGTATTGTTACTGAACAATTGACGCAAAGACCCATCAGTTAAATTTAAGGCGTCAAGATTAAGCGGGTAGCCAACATTACCCATAACAATCGTACCAGAAAAAGATTGACGCCAACCGTGGTTGCTAAATCGCTTGATAGACCAATTGGAACCAGAGTACAATTGTTCCATATTGTGAAAATCAAAAATATAATTTATTACGTTTTCACTAGCACCCAAGAAAATAGGTTGCGGTGTAAAAAACCGATAGAATTCTTGAGCAGTAGTCTGGAATGCATTAATATCGCTAGACTTAACAGACAATTCAATCTCAATACCATTCTCTTCAGTAGTGGGTTCGGAGAATTCCTTGCGAATCTTGCCAATGTTGGTTTCATCAAGATATGCGGTGTAAAAAGTCTTAGTGCCATTGAAATAAGACGTAATACCAAAGGTATTGCCGTAAGCAAATGCAGACTTGGAACCCAAACCAAACGTACCATTGAAATCGTTGGACGAATCTTTGGTGGAAGTACCATAAGAGGTATAAACCTTCATAACGGTCTCTTCGGACATACCGACACCAAAATCACGCACCTTAAAAACAGGGGTAAGAGGAGTCGGAAGCGTCACTCGGATAGGACGTTCGGGAGTACCTGCCATGATATGACCATCCCAACCGTTGGTGGAATATTCGCGAATCACGGCAAGAACCTTGTTGGAGTAAATGTTGGAACGCAAGATAGAAAAAATCTTAGCAGAATCTTCAATAGTGTAAGAAGATTCGACAACATTGCCGACAGTAGACACAGAACGAACAGTAGACTCAGTAATCATAGTTTATACCTTTCACAATAAAAGAGGGCAATCTAGTTCTTAGTATAGAATCTGCCC
>Ga0129336_10002868_pt1 | contig 10626 bp, 12 predicted proteins | sample CPB6_02_DNA_FD_96878 | JGI IMG/M metagenome (GOLD analysis project Ga0129336, IMG submission 96878) | Freshwater to marine salinity gradient microbial communities from Chesapeake Bay, USA - CPBay_Sum_0.6_0.2_DNA | ecosystem: Environmental > Aquatic > Marine > Coastal | place: USA: Chesapeake...
GCTCAAGATCAAGGAGAACGGTGGCGGAGACTTCATCTACTCGATCCGCGGACTTGGAGTTCGATTCGTGGCTCCAGAGCATCTTGCTCGACGCTCTTCATGATCCAACTTCCGAACCCTTAGGAAACTGATTAGGGCGGTATCTCAATGAGAGATACCGCCCTAATCAGTTTTTGATGTGAGAGATTGAGGCTCACGCCTCCTTGATTGGAATTCCCAACTTCGGTTTCAGTGAGTTCGACTCCCTCTTGATGTTGATCTCGAGGATGCCATGACGAAGAGTCGCTTCCAGGACTTTGTCGTGCTCGGTCAGTTGGAAACTCTGCCTGAAACTCTTAGCCTTTATGCCACGTTGCAGGTAGTCATCGCGTTCTTCACTCGTCTCTTCACTCTTCGACCCTGTGACGATAAGAGCATCTCCTTCGCGATCGACATGTAACTCATCACGCATGAAGCCTGCGACTGCGACCTCGATCCGATAGTGATGGTCATCGATCCGCTTGATGTTGGATGCCGGGTACTCATGGAAGCCATCGAAACCTTCCTCCCACTTCTCGACGAGGTTGTTGAAGACATCGTCGAATCCGACCATCCACTTCTCGCCGTCAGATAGCAATGACGAGAGTGGAGAGCGCAATCGGCTCTCGCGTTTGAGGATATTTGCCATTCTCTTCTCCTTGATCTACCGATGATGTTCGACATCATGGGATTCCAATGGGGATACCCAAAATGGGTTCATTATTTGGGGTGCGAGATGACGTGGATAGACACGCCATCTCGCGATACCTACGACGAGGTCGGTGTCGGGTCGCTTTGCTATCCGACCCTTTCCCAGCTCGCGACAGGTTGTATCGATGAGGGTTCGGCCTGTTCGATCTCGATTCGCAGGATTCCATGATGCAAATCGGTACCAACGACACATTTGTCCCGTCCCAGTTGGAAACTTCGACGGAATCCACGTGCGCTGATCCCCCGCTGTAGGTAGTTCTGATTGTGATGCTGCGCGTATTCAGTTTTCGTTCCAGTCACGACGAGGAAGCCGTCATCCACCTTCACCCTTGGGGTCGTCTGATCGAATCCCTTGAGGCTGAGTTGGACCTCGAATCCATCGTGACGATGAGCGATGATCCGAGAGGCCGGGTATCCGCTCATGCCATCGAATTCAAGGACGGACTCTTCATCCATGGTCTCGAAGATCGGGTCGAAACCCACCAACCAGTCCTCGCCTTCCACGATCAGAGAGACCAAAGGACTGCGAAGGAAAGACTGTGCTTTCACGATATAGATCACTTCGACTCCATGTCGTTACCGCAGAGTGACGTGGATAGTTCACGTCACTCCGCTATACCTACGACGGGAAGGCCTGTGCAGTTGAACTATCCTGCACATACCCACTACAGATCGAGCTCCTTTGCAAACAATCACCGCTCGATTGCTATCAGCCGACAGGTTGCGATCGGTGCCAGCTGGCGTCATGCCTAGTGGGCGACTTGAGCTCACGCCCTAACCACACAACTAGGATGACTCTCCGTCCTAGGTAATCCTCTTCTCTCTCGACTTCGCCTCTGATGAGACGAATCGCTTACAAGAGGAATCTTGTATCGAATACAAGGGAGAAAGGTCTCGATGGAATAAGGACCGAATCACAATCGCCACACTTGAGATCGGTGCCGTACCCTTGCAACATGATCGATGCGAAGGTCGTGGGGATCGCACTGGCGATCGGCTTGGTCTTGCTCTACGCCTTCGGTTCCGGGTTCTTCATGGATAACTCCGGTTGGTATCAGGGTCTGAAGAAGCCCTCTTGGCAACCACCTGGCGCGATCTTCGGTCTGATCTGGCCCTACAACTTCATCATGCTCGGTGTCAGTGGGGTCGCGGTGGTGCGAAACGGCTCAGGACTGCAAAGCTTGCTCTTCTTGGTCTTCCTTGCGTTGAGTGTCACCGCAGCGATCACTTGGTCGTACTTCTTCTATCAACCCCATAACTTCTTCGCAGCGAGTCTCTCTTTGGTTCTAGCCACCTTACTGACGCTTCCGATCCTGATTATCACCTTCCAGATCAACACCTTGCTTGGGTTGCTACTCATCCCGTATCAGATCTGGCTGACTATCGCGACCGTACTCTCGTTCAGCTACGGCAGATTGAACTAGGGCTACTTCCCACCGAAGAGTTTGGAGAAGAAACCACCGCTCGATGCAGAGGGCGTCGAGTCGCACTGACAGATCTGACTCTCGGATAGACCGTAGAGCGCTTCTTCAACATGTTCACCGCACCCTGACCAGGTGTACTTCTTACATGTCCCACAAGTGACGCGACTACACATACCTTGCTCCTCTCTCGTTCCTTCTCAGTGAGTGCTTTGCTTCAGAGTGCCAAGTCGGCGAGCGCCTTCCCGCTGACACGAAAGACGGTCCACTCATCCATCGCCTCAGCACCGATGCTCTTATAGAAGTCGATGGCCGGAGTGTTCCAATCCAAGACCCACCACTGCAATCTGCCGTAACCCTGATCCATACAAATCCTTGCGAGATGCACGAGAAGCGCTTTGCCGAAACCTCGGCCGCGAAACTCCGGTCTTACGAAGAGATCCTCGAGATAGATCCCGTGTTTGCCCTGCCAGGTCGAATAGTTGAGGAACCAGAGCGCCATGCCGACGACTCTCGGGGTTCCGTGGTCATCGACTTCGACGAGATCGCAGAAGACGCGTGGCTCTTCGGTGAAGAGAGTGGCGATGAGATCGGCTTCGCTCGCCTCGACCGCATCAGGTGCTCGTTCGTAATCCGCCAACTCCTGGATGAGGCGGAGTACTTCGGAGGCGTCGTCTTTGTTCGCTCGGCGAATTATCAACGCTTCACCTCTCAATCTCTCTGCGTGTAACCGGCCTAGTGTGACAGATGAGACAAGGCGCGGACTTTTCCGTAAGGACTCCTCGCTCCTATAGTGAGGTTTCTACCGAGGAGGATCAATGGCGATCCAGGCTCTATCTGCCGACGCTGCAGTCAAGCGGGTCAATCACCGCGCACTCGCAGCGTGGGTCGCTGAAGTCGCCGCTCTCACCGAGCCCGATGACGTCTACATCGTCGATGGCAGTGATGAAGAGTGGGTATCGATCACCGACACCTTGGTCGCCAGTGGGACCTTCATTCGATTGAAGAAGAAACCAAACTCTTTCTGGTGTGCCTCTGATCCCGATGATGTGGCACGCGTCGAGGATCGCACCTATATCTGTTGCCTCGATGAAGCAGACGCTGGACCGACCAACAATTGGGTAGCTCCCGATGAGATGAAGTCGACGATGCAGAATCTCTATCGCGGTTCGATGCGTGGACGAACGATGTATGTCATCCCGTTCTGCATGGGATCGCTTGAGGCGAAGGACCCGATGTTCGGTGTAGAGATCACAGATAGCGCCTACGTCGTAGCATCGATGCGGATCATGACTCGGATGGGTAAGAAGGTATTGGATCGGATGGGCGCGAGCGCGCCATTCGTGAAGGCGCTCCATTCCGTCGGCGCACCATTGGTCGACGGCGCGAAGGATGTCGCATGGCCTTGCAACAAGACCAAATACATAAGTCACTTCCCCGAGACGCGTGAGATCTGGTCCTATGGATCTGGTTATGGTGGCAATGCTCTCTTGGGTAAGAAGTGTTACTCGCTACGCATTGCCTCAGTGATGGGACGCGACGAGGGATGGCTCGCCGAACATATGCTGATCTTGAAACTCACCTCGCCGGAGAAGAAGACCCACTACATCGCAGCCGCATTCCCATCTGCTTGTGGCAAGACCAACCTTGCGATGCTTGAGCCGACCATCCCTGGTTGGGAGGTTGAGACGCTCGGTGATGACATCGCATGGATGCGATTCGGTGCCGATGGTCGCCTCTACGCGACCAACCCTGAATTTGGCTTCTTTGGAGTGGCTCCGGGTACTGGATGGCCGACCAATTCCAATGCGATGAGGACGATCGACCTTGGAAACTCAATCTTCACCAATGTTGCGCTCACCGACGATGGTGATGTCTGGTGGGAGGGGATGACCGACACACCGCCGGCACATCTGACCGATTGGAAGCGACGAGATTGGACTCCTGAGAGTAGTGAGACCTCCTCTCATGCCAACTCACGATTCTGTACTCCTGCAGCGCAATGCCCGATCATCGCGCCTGAGTGGGAGGATCCTGCCGGCGTTCCCATCTCTGCGATCATCTTCGGTGGACGACGCAAGACCACTGTCCCACTAGTCGTGCAAGCGCGATCATGGAACCACGGCGTCTTCCTCGGCGCGACGCTCTCCTCCGAGACGACAGCAGCAGCTACCGGTGCGGTCGGCGTAGTTCGACGCGATCCCTTCGCGATGTTGCCCTTCATCGGTTATCACGTCGGTGATTACTTCAAACATTGGCTGAGCCTTACCAAGAAGAGCGATGAGTCGAAGTTGCCGAAGATCTTCTACGTCAATTGGTTCCGTCGTGGATCCGATGGACGATTCCTATGGCCAGGTTTCGGAGAGAACTCACGCGTCTTGAAGTGGATCATTGATCGCGTCGAAGGCAATGTCGATGGTGTAGAGAGTGCCATCGGCCTCGCGCCAGACCCTGCGGATCTCGATGTAGCAGGGCTTGATATCCCTGCTGTTGATCTCGAGGAGGTCCTCACCGTACGAAATGAGGAGTGGCAGGCAGAGTTACCACTCATCGAAGAGTGGTTCACCAAGATCGGTGCGAAGTTACCGAGCGCACTTCGTGAGGAATTCGAAGGTCTGAAGTCTCGACTTCGCTGATCAGCGCGGGAAGGCAGCAGCGACGCCACCATCGACCGCTACGACGCTTCCAGTCGTACGCGAGGAGTCATCACTGAGCAAGAAGGCCGCTGTGGCAGCGACATCCTCGCTTCGCACCCTTACTTTGAGCATGTTACGTGAGGCGTAGAAGTCCTCGAGCTCTTCGGGTTTGACCCCATGTGCAGCGGCGCGTTGTTCTCGTATCCCGCCCGCCCAGAGCAATGAGTTATCGAAGACCGCATCTGGATTGATCGCATTGGCTCGAATACCCGCGGATCCACCTTCAAGGGCGGCGATACGCATCAATTGGAGCATTCCGGCTTTGCTGACGGAATAACCACCGAAGCCAGCCCCTGGTGAGAATGCGTTCTTGCTCGCGACATAGACGAGGGAGCCACCCATGCCTTGGGTGCGAAGCGCACTCATCGCGTACTTGGTCATCAAGAACGCACTGGTGAGGTTAATCGCTAAACCTTGGCTCCACTTCTCCACTGAGAGCTCCTCAAGACTTCCAGAGACTCCGATCCCTGCGTTGATCACCGCGCCATCGATGCCACCAAAGTGAGTGATCGCAGACTCCACGGTCTCTCTCACGCCCTCTTCCTTCGATTGATCTGCAACGATCAAGAGTGGCTTCTCACCCTTCTCTGCTGCGATCGCCGACTCGACTTCAGCAAGTCCCTCTTTGGAGATATCGGCAAGTACGAGATTGGCACCATGCTTGGCGAGATAGAGCGCGATCCCTCGACCGATACCGCTTCCAGCGCCAGTGACGATATAGATACCGCCCTCAAACTTCTTCGGTGCGGGTTTACTCTTGAGTTTGAAGAGTTCCATCGGCCAGTAGTCGAAACCGAAGATCTCGGATTCCGGAATCGTCCTTCCCTGACCGAAGCAATCGCGCACCCGAGCGGCGACTGCGTGGGTGTGAAGTGAGATATCAGCGAGCATCTGATTCTCTTTCATCGTCGGCGCTGCAGTGATTGCACCGAGCCCTGGGTAGAGCATCACCTTCGGATCGTTACCATGTGATGAGTAGCCGGTGGGGAGAAGAGCCTTATTCCGCTCGAAATAGGCCTCATACTCGGATCGATAGGAATCGACACTCGACTCGAGAGCGGCAGGATCTAGTGCAAGGGAGTTGGGGCGGATGCGCAGCATGTGATCAGCGCTCGATACGCCGGCAGCGACGATCTCCTTGAGGTCATCTCGTTTCGTTAGGTCTTGTAACCGTCGATCGACTCGAAGTACTTGGCGCTTTCCGATCTTCCCTCGGAGCTTGAGGAGAATCTCGCGCAGGTCGGAGTTACTGACGTCTCGATGGACGAACTTCGACTCCGGGCGCTTTTGCAGAGTGTTCAGGTACTTCTCTGCTGCATTCACCGCGTCGATCGTCTTCTGGTAGCACTTGTCAGAGTTCTCATCCCAGACCACGAGTCCGTGATGTGCAAGGACCACTCCTTCATGATCCTTGAGCGTGCCGACGAGTTTTGAGAGTTCGAATCCTGGCCTGATCCAATCGACATAGGCGAAGCCATCTCCCAGCGCTTCACGGGTCGCTTCCTTGCCGTTGGCGTGATTGGTGAGAGTGCAGATCGAATCAGCATGGACATGATCGATATGTTTTGCAGGCAAGAAGGCATGGAGAAGCGTCTCGATCGATGGACGGCGAGATGTCGGGTCGACGAGAGCGCGAGTGACGTAATCGACCATGAGGTCATCGGTCATCTCTTGGAATTCTTCAAGACTAAGGAGTTCTTCGAGATAGAGCGCCGGATAGTCACGATCGATCGCATACTGCATATCAGCGCCAGAACCTTTGACCCACAAGACCTTGCGACGACGACCTAAGTGATCGGCGATCTCACCTTTGCTCGATGTATTGCCGCCACCATAGACGACGAGGCTCTGATCGTGGCCGATACGCTGGGATCGCGCGACGAGTTCTTCGAGTGGTCGGAAATCGCTCACAGCGTCTCCCCTTTCGCGATCTCATAGGCTCTCTTCTCTGTGATGACTGCGCTGATGTACTTCGCGGGAGTCACATCGAAGGCTGGATTGAAAGTCTTCGCATCGAGAGGAGCCACCTGGATCCCTCTGAAGTGGGTCAATTCCTCGTCACTTCTGATCTCGATATGGATCTCATCGCCACTCGCCTTGCTTCGATCGACGGTGGATTCGGGAGCCACGACGAGGAATGGGATCCCAGCCTCGTGGCAGGCGAGCGCGACAGCGAGCGAGCCGATCTTGTTCGCCGAGTCTCCGTTCTTTGCGATCCGATCAGCGCCGATGAGGGCAGCATCGATTCGTCCGGTGAGGATCGCAAGTGCCGCTGCACCATCAGGTTGGATCCGATAAGGGATGCCTGACTTCTTCAACTCCCAAGCGGTGAGGCGACTTCCTTGCAGGAGTGGTCTCGTCTCATCGGCATAGACCTCTTTGATAGCACCACGGTTGTGCATCTCTCGAATCACACCGAGTGCGGTTCCAATACTTGTGGTGGCAAGTGAGCCGGTATTGCAGTGGGTGAGAAGTGTGAGCGGGCGCTTACCCAATCTCTCAATGAGCCAATCCGCACCGATCCGTCCCATCTCATCGCCACTTGCACGATCCTCATCCGCCACGCGCTTCGCTTCGGCAAGGACAGCCTCGCGACCTTGGGGGACGAATCTGCGGACTCTCTCCACCGCCCAAGCGAGATTGACCGCAGTAGGTCTGGCATCTCGGATCTCATCGATACGTCTCTCGAGGGCCGCAGCATCGGATCCATTGCGCTTAGCTTCATCCATCGCAATCACTACACCAAAGGCACCAGCGACGCCGATTGCCGGTGCACCTCGAACCACAAGGTGCTTGATCGCATCGATGATGGCATCGACATCGGTATAGGAGCGATATCGCTCTTCGACAGGGATCAGCGTCTGATCAAGGAGAACCAATGCATCATCGACCCAATCGACTGCTTTGATGGAATCAGACACGTTTCACTTCCCTAGCCGCTATTTCGGGTAACGCTATCGCTTCCGTGCGGATAAGAGAATCCGAGCGGAGTAAGGGATGAGTTCCTTGGCGCTGATGGTCACCATGATCCCTGCCACAGCGGCGAGCAAGATGGATGTAGCGCTATCACTCATGCCACTTCCCAAGAGATAGACCGCGCTTGCGCCAAAGACTTCTGCAAGGGCGGCGACCAAGACCATGACGACAGTCCCGACTCGACCGACTCCCGCAAGTCGTGCCATCGTCGCAATCGCAATCCCCTCCGGGACGTTATGTAGTGCGAGGACGATTGCAGTGGTGACTCCAGTATCGAAGCTGATCAAAGTGGCACCGATTGTGGTCGCGCCTTCAGGGAGATTGTGAAGTGTGATGGCGATGACTGTAATCCAGAGTGAGCGCTTCGTTGCATCTGCTCCGACATCCATCCGGGCAAGGAGGAGGACAGCTGCGATACCGACCAAGAGCCAAAGGACGATCCCTATTGCTGAGTCACCATTCTTGAGACTCGTCGGAAGAATCTGACCGAGACTGACCGTGATCATGGCACCGGCGACGAGAAGGAGGAGAAAAGCAAGGACCTTCTCACTGAGGTTCTCTTTCAGTGTGATCGCGAACATCCCGAGAAGGGTCGCGAATGCTGCAGCGATAGCGAGGAGATAACCAGTGAGAAGAGGTTCCATATCTCCTCAATCATTCGACTGGGCTAGCGGAAGAGCGATGCTGGTGGTGGGTAGTGGATTTGAACCACTGAAGGCAGAGCCGGCGGATTTACAGTCCGCTCCCATTGGCCGCTCGGGCAACCCACCTGGTTCAGCAACTTGCAGAGGATACCTGAAGCCAATTCTGATGGGTAATCGCGGGGATATGCTTAGGAGCATCACCGACCTGGCGTGAATAAGGCGAAAGTGAAGGAAAAATCGTGGCAGATTCAAGTTTCGATGTGGTCTCAAAGATCGATCAAGCGGAGTTGGACAATGCGATCAACCAGACCGCTCGAGAGTTGGATACACGCTTCGACTTCAAGAACACCGGTTCTAGCATCACCCGTAACGCCACTGCGATCGTGATCGAATCTGAGACCGAGGAGAGAGCGAAAGCGGCCCTTGATGTCTTCAAAGAGAAGTTAGTCAAGCGTGGTGTCTCACTCAAATCGATCGAACCAGGTGAGCCAGTTTTGAGCGGTAAGAGTTACAAGATCACGATCCAGAGCAAAGAGGGCATCAGCCAGGAGAATGCGAAGAAGATCACCAAATTGCTCAAAGAGCAGGGAGCGAAGAGCATCAAGGCCCAGATCCAAGGTGAGGAGCTACGGGTCTCGAGCAAGAGTAAGGACGACCTTCAAGAGGCGATCGCTCTCATCAAGGGGGCTTCGTTCGACTTCGCAGTCCAGTTCACGAACTATCGTTAGGAACCCTCTCAATTGCCTGACTCACGAAATTCGTTCGCTCGCGGTGTCCTCTTCGGTGTCTCGGCTTACACGCTCTGGGGTCTGCTTCCCTTCTATTGGCAATGGCTCGATGGCGTCGCAGCGACAGAGATCCTCGTCCACCGCGGCCTCTGGTCATTGATCATCTGTATCGCCTTCCTCGCTCTCGTCCGAAAGTTGCCGCTCTTCATCTCGCTACTACGGGATCGAAGGATCTTCGCCATCCTCGCCTTCGCTTCCCTCCTCTTGACCATCAACTGGGGCGTCTACATCTGGTCAGTGACCGTCGATCGAGTGGTGGAGTCAGCGCTCGGTTACTACATCACTCCATTGATGTCGGTGACATTCGGGGTTTTGATATTGAAGGAGACGATACGACCCGCACAGAAGGTCGCAGTGATCCTCGCAGGCATCGGTGTCCTAGTGCTCACGATCGGGTATGGCGCATTGCCCTGGATCGCACTCGCACTGGCGATGACCTGGGGCGGTTACAGCCTCTTGAAGAAGCAATTGAAGTTGGGTGCGCTCGAGTCGCTCTCCGTGGAGACGCTCGTCGCGCTGATTCCAAGCACCTTCTACATCATCCATCTCGCTCGCACTGGAGAGGCCGCATTCGGCAGCTCGCTCTCCACATCTCTACTTCTCGTCGGTGGTGGATTGGCGACGGTAGTGCCACTTCTCTTCTTCAATGGTGCCACCAATCGACTCCCGTTGGTGACGGTCGGATTACTGCAGTACCTGACTCCGACGATCATGTTCTTCATCGGTGTCGGGATCAATCATGAGGATATGAGCCCGATCAAACTCATCGGCTTCATCCTGATCTGGCTGGCGCTCTTCATCTTCGGAAGAGACTTAGTTCTCTCAAGCAGAACGCTTGATGATCGCGCCGATGAGGGTCGCTAACGCATCCTTGGTGGTCGATTCTGGGATCTGATTGAGAAGTAAATCCGCTTCATAGGCGATCGCTGCGAGTCTCTCCCGCGCCTGATCCATCGCCTTATGGTTTCGAAGCCGAGTGAGTGTCTGCTGCAAGAGCACCTCATCTTGGATCGGACCACTCAAGATCTCTTTGAGGTCTGCATCTGCTGGATCATTGGAAGCCCTCGCAAGGAGCGTTACAAGGGTCGGGATACCTTCCTTGAGGTCTGTTCCTGGTGTCTTTCCTGATTGCGCTGATTCGCTTGCGATATCGAGGATGTCATCGGCGAGCTGGAATGCAGTACCGATCAACTCACCGAACTCGGTGACGGTCTCGGTGATCCGAGGATCGGCACCCGAGAGCATCGCACCGAAGCGAGCTGAGGTAGAGATCAGCGATGCGGTCTTGTTCGAGACCACCTTCATGTAGTGATCCATCGGATCCTGTGAAGGATTCGGTCCTTGTGTCTCTTGGATCTGTCCGATGACGAGA
>Ga0129336_10002869_pt1 | contig 10624 bp, 24 predicted proteins | sample CPB6_02_DNA_FD_96878 | JGI IMG/M metagenome (GOLD analysis project Ga0129336, IMG submission 96878) | Freshwater to marine salinity gradient microbial communities from Chesapeake Bay, USA - CPBay_Sum_0.6_0.2_DNA | ecosystem: Environmental > Aquatic > Marine > Coastal | place: USA: Chesapeake...
AAGATTCCAAGGACTGGCCCATCTACCTTTTGGCAGCAGGCATAGCTTTTGGAATTACTTTTGGAGTGGCTTGTTTGGGGGCATGGGCGGTCCAGGCAATCTGGCCATCCGTGCCCTTTTGGCCTGCTTCAATTTTGATTTGGCTCGTAATGGGCCTGTTCAATCGCTCATCAAACAGTGCTTCTTAACGACAAGCAAATCAGCATCCTTGCTGAAAATGACATCATTTTCCCCTTTGTTGGAGAAAAGCGCCGTGAACTAGACAATGGCACTAAAGCATTGTCATATGGCCTGTCTCATGCTGGTTACGACCTGCGTCTTTCTCCTGAAGGCTTCATGGTCATTGACAACAGTGTGAGCAAGGACTTCCCTCTTGACGTGAAAAGCTTCGACACGGAGCTAATGGAAGAACAGCAGCCTCGTCAAGAAAACGGCAGCACGTTCTTCGTGCTTCCTCCTTTTTCTTACGCTCTTGGCGTTAGCCTTGAACGCATCTCAATGCCCAATAATGTAATGGGCATTACAGATGGGAAGTCAACGTATGCAAGGCAAGGGACCATCATTAACGTTACGCCAATTGAGCCTGGCTGGTCTGGTTTTCTCACTATTTGTATTGTCAATCCCTTGGCTTTTCCATGTCGCATCTACGCTAATGAAGGCATCGTTCAAGTGATGTTCATCAAGCTAGAAGGTGATGTTGCTAGCGCCTATGGCGATGGTAAATACCAAAACCAACAAGCTAAAGTAGCTTTTGCTGCTGTATAGCTAGTGAGCGCTCTTGAAGATCAATTTCTCGGCTTGTGGCAAGCACATTTTCCCGATCTTCCATTGATTAGGGAATACAGCGACGTTAGTAGCTGGGAGATGGATTTTCAAGAACGCTACGCTAAGAGCAAGCGCTCCAAACGCTATAGAGCAGATTTTGCACATCTTCCTTCTTGCTCTCTCATTGAAATACAAGGTGGCACTTTTAATCGTGGCCGTCATGTTACTGGCTCTGGCTACGAACGAGATGCCAGAAAATTCAATCTTGCCATGATTGGTGGCTGGAAAGTATTCCTACTTACTTCCCAAACGGCCAAAGAAATCGCCTGGCTTGAGAAGATCGCTGCTGTTCTGAGAACGCCTTGATTGCTTCTCCTGCTTCACCAAGAAGTTGATCTGCTGCCTCTAAATCCATTTCTTGCATTTGCATGGCTTGGCGTAGCTCAAGATTTTCTTTCACTAATGCAGTCACTGCCTCTTGCATATTGCTCCAGCCTTCCATCATCATACAGGCCACTTCACGCACCTTATTAATATCATCACACTCGGCAAGAGCCTTCTTGTTTGCTACAAGAGCAAAATCCCTTTCCATGCTCCGCTCAAAAGGCCCCATAGCAGCAATACATTCTTTTCCTTTGTAGCTTAATCCTACTGGAATAGAAAACATTCTTGACATTGTTCCTCTGTTGTTTGCTTTAGCCTAGCGATGCAGCAAAATGGCAGGCAGTTTGTTTACCAAGTGGACGATGGAAGGAAAGCCGAAAAGCTTGGTACGGCTTCCTTCAAGGCCCTCCCGAAAACGCGAGTGTCCCACACTTGGGAAGTTGGGCAAACCGTTGTGTACGTACAATGTACGGCTGCTGGCTGGATGCCAACAAGCCTACTAGGCACCATTGCTGCCATTGTGAAAGACGGAAGACAAACTAAAGCTCGCATTGTTTGGCACGCAGAAACCAAGGTGGCGCCTATCATTAGCTTCCAGAGGCTTCGTCCTTTTTTGTTAGTTCATGACTTCTTCTCCCCTTCAAGCCATTGATCCCCTCTGTGACGGTATTAGCTTTGTCAGGCTCGTTGATTGGATGGGAAGTTCGCTTGACATCGTTTGTGATGCGCGGCAATCTTTCGATCAAGCCTCTTTTGAATGGACTGATAAAGATCAAAAGCTTCTTAACTATCTGGTAAAGCATCAACACACTAGTCCCTTTAGGGGCGTTGTCACTAAATGGCAAGTTAAAGCTCCGCTGTTTATTGCTCGGCAATGGTGGAAGCATGTAATTGGTGGCACCTATGCCAATGATCAACTGGGATGGAATGAGAAAAGCTTCCGCTATTGCGAAGCGGACGATGACACTTACTATATGCCTCGTCAGTTTCGTTATCAAAGCGCAAGCAATAAGCAGGCTTCAGCGGGCGATCTAGAACCTTCTATGAACCAAGTGGCAATGATCGAATATGCCAAGGCGTTAGAGCAGTCCAAGCAGGCTTACAGGGCTCTCCTGACGCTAGGCGTAAGCAAAGAACAGGCTCGTGGAATTTCGCCCATGAGCACCTATACAACTTTTACGTGGACCTGCAGCCTCCAGGCCCTTCTGCATTTCCTTTCATTGCGGGATAAGCCTGATGCACAAGGCGAAATCCAATGCTATGCTCAAGCGCTAGCCACTCTGGCTCGCCCTCTCTTTAAAGAAGCTTTCCAAGCATTCGAGGAAAATGGCAATGCCTTTTGAGCAATCTCCTGAAACTTTCCATCCAGTAGAACGCCCTTCTCACTACGCCAGTGGGGGAGTGGAATGCATTGAAGCGCTTGAAGCCTGTTCTTCAACGGAAGGATTTCGCGCCCATCTGAAACTCACCGCCATGGCCTACCTTTGGCGCTACGAAAAGAAAAATGGGCTAGAAGATTTATGCAAGGCAAAGTGGTATCTTAATCAACTCATCTTTGCCCTTGAAACTGATCAAGAGCGTGAAGCTCTTGCCGCCATTCAAAACAATGCTGACAATAGCTGCAAAGATGGAGTGTGTCCCATTCCCGGTGTTCGCTTTGATCTTCCGCCTAAAGAAGGCGAATTATTCGCGCCAGTAAATAAAGTCTAAGCTGCTTGCCATTCCGTATAACAAAAGCCCCCAGCGATGGGGGCTTCTTCTTTTGACGGTGGAATGTAGTAATCACGACGCTCTGCAAATTCTTCAATATCTTGCAGGGAAGTATGAGCGCTAACAAAGCTATTATGATGCACCCACGCTAACAAAACCTCCTCACGCTTTTCGGTCCAAAAACGTTGTGGGCGCCACCATTCAAAAATAGGCTCTGCTCCTTTAAGAAGATTACAAGACTGGCAACTGGGCACTAAATTATATTTTGCAAAATGAGGCCCTCCTTTACTTTTGGGGACAATGTGATCAATGGTTAGCTTCTCATTCCATCGTCCACAATAAGCACAAGCGCACTGCCCAAGTGGCCCTTTTAACGGATAGTCCTCGAAAATAGCTTTGCGAAATCTTCTTCTAGCATCTCCAGGGCGAAGTTCAATGAGAGAATAAAGCAACTCATCAGGACCATTCGCTCTTTGCATGGCGCTATTTACTTTTTCTGCAAATAATCTAACGAGCCTCTATTGATTAATGCGCTTTAGCTAACATTAAGTTTGCAGAACTTCCCATGGACTTTTTTAGAGAAGGCATGGCCAATTTTGTGGCCACTATTACGGCGGGCATGCTTCTTTCTACGGGAGCTATGCTTATTACTGTTGGTAATCAACAAGCCAAAGTGGCAGTACAAATTGAAGCAATCACAGAAAAACTTAATACGCTCACCGACAATATGAGTGGCATTGAAACGCGATTACGCACTCTGGAAACCGAACGCTAGGCTATAGAAAACTCTCTTGGGACATTAACCATGACTGGTGCAGAATGGTTCGTCATTGGTGGTATCATCATCGCTGCTGCTGATCAAATTCTTGATCGTTCACCATGGAAAAGCAATAACGTATTGCAACTCCTTATGGAAGGCTTGAAAACTGTCTTCCGCGTTAAAGGCTGAAGCCATGACGGCTTCTAATAAAGCTTTCTGGGATTCGTGCTTTCTTCTTGCCCGTAGGCATGGTGCGCGTTTTCCAGAATTAGTTGCAGCTCAATGCTGTCTAGAAAGTGGTTTTGGAAAGCATACGTCTGGCATTCATAACTACGCAGGCTTAAAAGGCGATGGCACTAGGACCACCACTCAAGAATGGTACGATGGTCAATGGGTGACAATCAAAGCTGGTTTTCTTGATTTTCCTAGTCTTTCGGCTTGCATTGAATATTTAATCACGCGATGGTATAAAGACTATCGTCAATTTAAAGGCGTTAATAATGCGCCTAATCGTTATGCAGCGGCACGCATGCTTAAAGAGCAGTCGTATGCAACTGATCCAGAATACCCTGCGAAGCTATCAAAGCTTATGAAGGAATACGCTCCAGAATCCACGCAAACTACTATGATTGGCCCTAAAAAACGCCCTCAAGACTTTGGTTTTAAGCCTGGCGATTCGCATTTGATTGTGAACGATGCAGTGGAGACCATGAAAGCTTTTTCCTATGAAGGAAAGCTATTGTGGGAAATTCCTTGTCTTGCCCGTGGGCAATATAGTGATTTTGAATGGCGCATTAAAAATAGTGATTGTCCTCCAGGTTTGTACAAAGTAGGAACTATTTATCGAGATTATGACCGCGTAGGAGATAAACCTGCTTATGATCGTACCCTTATGGCTTACGGCTGGTATAGCTTTGACATGATTGATCTTGAGGGACAAGAAAGAAACAATGGACGTGCGGGGATTATGCTGCATGGCGGATCTAGTGCGCTCGGATGGCCAGGCGCGTGGGCTCCGAATCAAAAGTTAATGCCAACAATGGGTTGCTGCCGTGCTCGTAATATTGATCTTCGCGACAAAGTGTTGCCGCTGGCGAAGAAGGGGTCTATATTTATCAGTGTTTATCAAGAAAATTAGGCGATATGACTCCAGCCTGCATTTTTAGCTATATCTAAAATAGCTCCTCTTGAAACATTAAATTGCCGCGCTAATTCCAAGGAATTACTGGCATGGTACGAAGTGCGTTTGTAATTATTTTTGATGTACAAAACTTGCTCTTCGGTCAATTTTGACATAGCGTTTCTGACTCCAATCGGATCTGTGCCGTGACGCTTCTTGTCCTGCATGTTTTCGCTAGTAGTGGCCCACCTAAGATTGCTTAAACAATTATTGGTTGGATCGCCATCCCAATGCGCGGCATCATGCCCAGCGGGAGATGATCCAACAAATGCGCTCAAGACAAGGCGAGATATATAAGAATAAGAAACTTTCCCTTCTTTCCAAAGGGCGACGGTGCAGCGGTTTTGGCGATGCGGGTTAATCTTGGGCTTCAGAATTTTGCCCTTCATCCACTGATCACTGCGTTTGTCGCTCTTGCACAGTCGATCTAAGCTCCTGACGCGACCAAGGTTGCTTACCTCATAAAGCCCTTCGTAGCCAACGACGGGACGCCATTCTTCTATCATGGACATGATGCCTACCTCTTTCTAGGTATCCGTGGGCAGGGAATTGCAGTTCCGCTGCCCTTTCATCTTAGACGATGCCAAAGAAAATATGAGTCGCGAAAGCTGGTTTAATGCGCTCTGCTACGAAGCAGGGCTATGGGCCATTGAAAAATGGCCCTTTCTTGCCATCAATCCATGGCTAAAAATGCTAATGGGGTATTGTCGTCCAGACTGGACAGAATGGAAAACTAAAGTCGTCATGGAAGCAGTGGATAAACAAACTGCTTCATTGCTTGAACAATGGGAAAAAGAAGAAAGAGAAACAAAAGCTAGTGCATTAGCAGAGCAAGCTCAACAGCTTTTTCCCAAGGCAAAAATCACGCCACTGCCAGATGCCATTGTCCCTTCCATCCTCATTGAAACAGCCCCGCCAGACGATGCCAGCGAGGCTGTGAAGGCGCTTGGAGGAGAATTGCGAATTACGTACCAGCTTCCCAGTTCAAAAGCGCCCTAAGGCGCTTCCATTTGGTTAGTTCTTTCTCGTGATGGTCTTCCCAGCTAGCAATTGCATCATTTAGTCCTTTGATGGCGATGGAAGGGTCATCGTCAACGAGAAGCTCCTGAAGAGCGTCTGAGATGTGATCCACTTGCTGCTGATACCACTGGTCCTTAAAGGAATCCATGAACAAGCGATGAGGGCGATGACAGCTTAGCATCGCCCAACTTGCACTAGCTCCTAACTACTAATTTCATAAATTCCACCAAGATATCATCTGATTTTGTTTTATTTTGCACGATAAAGAAAATCCTGTCGTTCGTTGATAATTGCACAATTGTTTGAATGGTCCCATTTTGTGGCTGGTTTGATTGCGTGCCTGCATTCACGTAAATTTCACTTTCTGAAATACGATCAGCATTGGCATCTAATGCAGACGATGCATCGCGATTAACGCCAATGTAAAAACCACAAGTATCTTGGCTGCCAGAATAAAAATTAAACGTAGCAATGACATGAAAGCGTCCACTGGTTCCTTTATATTTCAAAGAATTAGTGGAGATGTCTTTTTCAAAATTTACCAATGAGTTAGTAAGCATTGTTCCAGATGCCACCGCCCTTCCATTGGTAATCGGAATAGGAGTGGGAGTTGTATTGGCCTTTAGATAAATAACGCCAGAGTCTTCGCTGCGTGGTGGTCCTTGCGTGCCAGGTGCAGTTAACAATACACTTACATCACTTTTTGTTACATTAATATTACTATTGTCTTCAGTGACAATAATAGAACTTTGCTGCTTTACAATTTCTACTGCGGTCATGATCAGGGCCTCCAAGAAAGGCCAGGATTCCAAAAGGCATTGCCTTCAAGGAGATAAAACTTATCCCCGGCTGCAGTCGTAATTAACACGTCATATTGCCCTTGTTCAGTAATACCGCTTGTCGTGGTTGCTTCTAAACGCATGGTAAACATGCCGCTTGGTTGTGATACAAATGGGGTGGAAAAAGTGGCTAATTTGCTATTGCCAAGTCTGTTCCATAAGGTGCCGCTAATCGTATAGCCACTCATATTGACTGGCGTTCCAGCGCTGTCTTTGTATTGAACAGGCAGCTCAAACGTGGCACCTTGATGAATCGTTATATCGTATTTACCTGGTTCTGTCATTGTATTAAAGCTTTTCTTTCATTGTAGAGACAAAAAGAAAGGGCCTTTCGGCCCTTTGCTTATTTGCCTTGTCCTCGACTAAGTTTGCGTCCATGACTTGGCTTACTATTGGCTCCATTACCCTGCCTAGTGCGCTTGCTTTTATTGGGAGAATGCAGCTTTTGCCCGCTAATACCAATCTTTGCTTTTGCTGCCATGAATCAATAAAAAAATCAACTCACCTAGCTTAATAGACGATTCACGGCTTCATAGCACTGGCATCTCGTATTCCTGAGTGGCATTGCAATAATGCTTAAAAATAATTTCGCTTGTATTTCCAGCCCAAGACGCTACTTGTGGCACTGGAATGCCAGCTTTTATCCAGCGACTAATGGCAGTATGACGGCAATCATAAGGACGATACAAATGCGAAATAATTTTGCTTTCATACAGAGGCATTAGCTTTTTCCTGAAAAAACTTTGAAAAGCAAGTCTATCCCACGGGAAAATATATTCATTGGTTTGCGAAAGTTCATTAAGCATTTCTTGACAGCGACTATTCAATGGCACCCAACGACGCTTGTTAGTCTTAGTGCTATTTTTTAGACCATGAGTGAGCGTGTAATTAGCATGAACAAGAATCTTGTTTTCTTTAATATCACCCCATTTCAATGCTCTCACTTCTCCAGTGCGCATCGCAGTTTGAAGCATGAATTCTGTATAAATAGACCAATTTACATCACGATGAGTGCGTTTCGCCTCTAAAGCTGCTAAAACAAGAGCCGTTTCGTTCCGTGGAATAACAATAATTTCTTCGTCACGTTGAGGGGCCTTGGGCATTTTAAAGCTTGCCAATGGATTTTTATCAATAATTCCCACATCTTCTTGCGCAGCCCAACGATACATCGTTTTAACGTACATTGCTACGCGACGAGAAGAAAGCACAGGCTTTTCTCCAAGTGCCCAAATCATAATTTTCCTTGCGTCGTTAATATCTTGAATAGGACAACGCGCAAGCCATTTTTCCACTTGCTTGTAATCAGAACCAAGGCTTGTTGCGCATAAAGAAATGGAGCGCTCTTCCATGAAGGCGCTCCAAAGTTGTAGCAATGTGGTAGTCATGTCCGTTTAGGAGGTGCTAGCCAATTTACCCGATAGGCTTCTTGTTGTCAAACTCGGAAGTTGAGGCGACTACGACTGCTCAATAACTTAATGGCGATTAAGTAAAGAGTCCGAGTCAGTCGTAGCAATGGGTTTGAAGTATTGGCAGGCGTGGGGATTTAGCCAATACCTGCCAGCACTTGCAGTGAAGGTGACTACTGGGCTTCAAGCTCGTCAGCGATGGCAAAGAGTTCTTGTCTCACATCATTTGCTTTCGAGAACAGTGCCCACGCGTAACCAAAGTCAACTGTTGGGCCAACGGATTCCTCCGTAGGCTCTGGTTGCCACGGAACTATCTGATCCGCAGCAGCTCGCAGGGCAGCGGCAAGGCGTGCGTGCAACACAGGTGTGGCGCGTCCGTACCCACCGCCAGCTTCAACGGCTGCGTTGATTACCGCTTGAGCGGCGGGTGAAAGTTCAAGCATAAAAGTGGAAGCGATAGCGATTAGGAAAGCTGGTGAAGCTGGTTCAAAATGGCGTTGCAGGCGTCAATCCATCCATCTTCATAAGTGTTTTCATAATCTTTGTAGTCATCGGGGTCTGCACGTAGCTGCTCGATGAAGTAAATTAGTTTTTCCTTATCAGACATGGAAATAAGCTCCACTGTTATGGTTAACAAAAATACTACGAAATTTCTTTCCTGAGTTTAGCGGCGCACGACTGGTAGCCCAAGCGATCAATCCACACTGCTACCTCACGGATGACATCACGAGTAATTCGCTCTGACTCCCTGTCGCAGGCAGTACCGTTTTCAATCTCTGCAGCTATCCGTTTTTTCAAGCTCGGCAGCTTGGGGCGGCGGCACAACATCAGGTCTTCGCCATCAAGACCCCAGTCGTCCATCAGCGCACAGCACGCTTCCAGCTCTTGGTCTGCACCCCATTGGGCTGCACTGTCAATAAGGTAGTCGTACACGCTGGTGTTCGGCGCTTCGTCAAGCCACTTGTCGCGCAGTTTCTGCGGTGGGGTGATGGGGTGTTGTTGTGTCATGGGTGATTAGTAAAGATGCCTACTAGGCTTCGATTTCGGTGGCGATGGCGAGGAGGCGATAGCGCACCATCAACAGGCTCGGAATCATGGCCGGAGATCCCGGCAAAACCTGATCTGCAGCAGCTCGCAAAGCGGCGGCGACATCGGATTTGATCTGGTCAATCGACTTCAGACAGGCGTAATAAGGCACACCGTAGCGCTTAAGCGTCACGGCATTCAGTACTGCTTGCGCGGCGGGTGAAAGTTCAGACATAGAAGTGGAAGCAACTACTCAGAAAAGGCACCGTAGATAGCGATGGCACCAATCGCAAAAACAATTACAAGGAAGAGCACGGGGTCAGTCATCGAGCTGCTCCAGCGCGCGGAGGATGATGTCGCACACGAGGTCGCCGCCGTGAGATACGCGGAATACAGTTCTGATTCCGTCTAGTTGCTCCAGCGCCTGCTCCTTTAAGCTCGGCGGCTTGGGGCGGCGGGCGGTGCGGAGTTCATCGACATCCTCTGGCTCCCATTGAGCACAGTGCATCAGATACTCACAGCACGCCTCCAGCTCCTGGTCGGCGCCCCATCGGGCGGCTTTAGTAATAGCCTCTCTAAATACTTCCGAAGTCAAAAGGTTGCGAGTAGGACCAGTCTTAAACTGATTCCAGATTGAATCCACCAGCTCAGGCGGCGGGGTGATGGGATGTTGTTGTGTCATGGGTGATTAGTGGTAATGACTAGTGTGTCTCACTACTAGGTTGCAATGGACAAAGCAATACGAGATAGGACAAAGCCAACAGTGAGCCCTGTAGCCGCGATTAGAAGATGACGTTGATTCATGGTCATAGCCGTGTACCTGTGTAGTTACAGCTTGGGCAGTGGACGCGATGTTGGGCTGGCCAGGTTGCCAGAACCATGTTTGGCGTGGAGTCCACCAGCTCCTTACCGCACTTGGGGCAAGCGATCCCATTGGGGATCGGGGCGGAGCCGAACTGGCCAACTCGCTGTGCTCGGGAATGATTGTGGTCCTCAAGAGAAATAAGGTCAGCCATCGAAGTCCTTCTGGCTAGTAGCTTGGCGGTTCATAATCTCTTTGGAGGCGCTGAAGAAATTAGTAAGCTCCCGGTAAGCGATACCGGCGTCCTCCACGATTTGCCCCTTGTATTCCATGCCGTCTGGGGTCAGGCGAAACACCGTGACACCGTTGACGATAAAGCGAAGAGCTTCACTGTCAAATTGAATGAGAGTTTGTGGCGCTGCTGGCTGAGAGAGCAGGATGGGTTCGGTTGATTTGGTCATTGGCTTAGTGCGGAAGACTTGTGTGCTGGTGGGCTATTTCTTTAGTTGCCATTCGCCGTTCTCATCTTGCTCGCCCCAGCGGCTGACCAAGGTTAGATTTTCGGTCCTGCTGGGATCCATGAAGGTCCAGGGCGCGTTGGGGTTACCCTTCATGCTCCAGTAGCACTTCCAATACCCAGGATGCGCGTCACGATCTTCATCGGTGACGTAGAGCAAACCCATCCCTTGGTGCCACCAGATGTCGCCGGGCTGTAGGCGATCCTCCGGTGGT
>Ga0129336_10002870_pt1 | contig 10623 bp, 9 predicted proteins | sample CPB6_02_DNA_FD_96878 | JGI IMG/M metagenome (GOLD analysis project Ga0129336, IMG submission 96878) | Freshwater to marine salinity gradient microbial communities from Chesapeake Bay, USA - CPBay_Sum_0.6_0.2_DNA | ecosystem: Environmental > Aquatic > Marine > Coastal | place: USA: Chesapeake Bay...
ATTCTTCATGGCTCAATTGAAAGCGAACCGGCGAGTTTGATCGATCAGTTAACGCCCGGTGGTTCGGTCGTTGCGATTTTGCGTGTTGGCCAGGTTTCGGAAATCACAAGGTGGCGCCGCGCCGTCACCGGCCGCGTGCTGGAGATTGATCATTTCGGCCGGCTCGATTTGCCCAAAATCATTCCCGGACTTTCTGAATCGCTCTGAGCGACTGAAATTCTTGGCGCGCCCGACGCCTTGGAAAGAAGTTCTTAACCTAAACAGAGGATAAATCAAAAAGAGACGATTGTTGAGTCGTTATGTGGTCATGATCGGGAGGTCGACCGTGCTTTCAAGGCCCGCGCTTCGCATTCTAAGTACCTGCGGTCTTTGCCTAATTATGTCGGCATGCGGCACTGATGTTGTGCGCATGTCAGAGCAGCTTAATCCCTTTGCTGGTTCTGCGCGTTTCGATCCGAAGACAACCGGATCTCTTTCAAAATCACAGAATAGCGGGTTAGCGCCTGCTGCGGATGTCGGTGCGTCCGATGCGTCTGTTCAGGGGAGCGGTCCGATCGCTTCCGCGCCTTTGACGGCTCCGAACGATGCTTTAACATCCGCTAAATCACCGGTCGTTGCAAAGTCCGCCGTGGCCCCCACCGCGTCGCAAAAGGTGGCATCTTTGTCATCGCCTGTCGCCAGTGCGAAGCCGGTCGCTTCGTCTGCTGATGGTGGAAAATGGGTTGCCGAGGGCGGCACTCAGGTGACGCTCGCAAATGACGAGACGATCAAAACATTGTCGGATCGTTATGGTGTTCCAGAAGATGCAATCCGCAATGCTAATGGTCTTAAGGCGAAAGCCAAGCCAAAGGCTGGTACTAAGCTGATCATTCCGGTTCATGTTGCGGCCGGCGTGCAGCCGACAAAGGCTAAAGCTTCGGGAACGAAAACCGCAGAAATTGCGGCGCCGGTAACCGATGCCTCAGTTGAGGTAACAAAGACGGATCCACTCAAGACAGATTCCAAGAAGCTCGCTCAAACAAAGACGCCACAAAAAACTGACCCGGCACAGGCCACGCAACAAGCTGCTTTAGAATCTCCTGCAAATTCGTCGCCTTCGGATCCTGCCAATGCCTCTGACGCGACGAAGATTGCCAATGTCGGTTTCCGTTGGCCCGCGAAAGGCCGCATCATTCAAGCCTTTGGTGACAAGGGCGGCGTGAAGAGCACGGGCATCAATATTTCAGTGCCTGAAGGTACACCGATCAAAGCGGCGGAAGCGGGCACGGTTGCCTATGCTGGCAGCGAAGTAAAAGGTTTCGGCAACCTTGTGATGGTGCGTCACTCTGATGGATGGGTGTCGGTCTATGCGAATGCCAGCGAGATCAAAGTGAAGCGTGGTGACTTGATTAAGCGCGGCCAAGTTATAGCACTCTCGGGTCAGTCTGGCGATGTTGCGGCACCGCAACTTCATTTCGAATTGCGCAAAGGGTCAGTGCCCGTCGATCCCGTTGATCATTTGAGTGAAGACTGATTTCAGTTTCAACGTGAATAATTAAAAGCGGCCTTTTGGCCGCTTTTAATTTTATTGTCCTTCCAGCCTCACGCCTAAGCGACCAGCGAGATCTTGAATATATTGATAGGCCGTGCGCCCCGAGCGTGAGCCGCGTGTCGTTGCCCATTCAAGGCTTTCATGCTCGAGGCTTTCGCGATCGATGGGCAAATCATAATGCCGCGCATAACCGCGGACCATATCGAGATATTCATCCTGGCTGCATTTGTGAAAACCAAGCCAGAGACCAAAACGATCCGAGAGCGATACTTTTTCTTCAATCGCTTCGCCAGGATTGATAGCGGTTCCGCGTTCATTCTCCATCATGTCGCGTGGGAGAAGATGACGACGATTTGACGTCGCATAAAAGATGACATTATCGGGTCGACCTTCGATGCCGCCTTCAAGTACTGCTTTAAGTGACTTGTACGAAGTATCGCTGGAATCAAAAGAAAGATCGTCGCAAAAGACGATAAAGCGGCAGTTTGACTCGCGCATGAGCGCCATCAAATGCGGCAACGTCTCTATGTCTTCACGGTGAATTTCTACGAGCTTCAATGATGCCGTCCCGCCTTTTGAAGCAATCGCGGCCGCTTCTGCATGGGCCGCTTTCACGAGCGAGGATTTGCCCATTCCACGTGCGCCCCAAAGCAGCGCGTTGTTAGCCGGAAGGCCGCGCGCGAAGCGGTTCGTATTTTCGTTGAGAAGATCACGCACGCGGTCGATGCCGCGCAGCAAAGTCATTTCAACGCGGTTGACCTTGGGGACTGCGACAAGCTGTCCCGTATCCGGCCGCCACACAAAGGCATCAGCCACTGAAAAATCGATCAAGGGCTTTGTCGGCGGCTTTAACCGCTCAAGCGCATCGGCAATGCGGCGTAGTTCGGCAAGAAGGGGGTCAGAGGCAGACGGTAAAGAGGACATGGGTCAACGGGGAGTGAATAGAACAAGAGGGATTTGTTCAATACAGGCGATTTAACGGAGCGTCCATTCCAGATGAGCGCTCTTCGTGCACCCAAAATGCCGTGCTTTTGATTGCAATATGACCGCCAAAAGCTATAGTCCGCCCGACTCTGGGGGGAGGTTTGCATCCTGCCCGGACTAATTGATTTTTGGAGGTCCTACGTGATTACGCCAGCCTATGCTCAATCTGCGTCCGCTTTGGGCGGTTCCGAGATGTTGATGCAGGTCGTTCCCTTCATTCTCATTTTTGTCATTATGTATTTTCTGATGATCCGGCCGCAGCAAAAGCGGCAGAAGGAACATCAGGAGATGATCAAGAATGTCCGTCGCGGCGATCAAGTGGTGATGAGCGGTGGGTTGATCGGCAAAGTGGCTAAGGTCACGGATGACAACGAAGTCGAACTTGAAATTGCCGACAATGTTCGTGTTCGTGTGACCCGCGCATCGATTGCCGATGTAAGGTCCAAAGGCGAACCTGTAAAATCCTGATCGGTTTGGCACTCATTCATCATGCTTCGTTATTCCCGCGCTAAAATCGCCGCTGTCTTGCTTCTTGTCGTTGCTGGATTCCTCTATGCTGCGCCAAGTCTTATGTCACCTGAAACGCGTTCCGCGCTTCGGGAGGCGGCACCGGGCTTCTTGCCTGCATGGTTGATCCCGCATCAGGCCATTGTTCTTGGCCTTGATTTGCAGGGTGGCTCGCATGTGTTGCTTGAAGTGGACAGTGCGGCGGTTTTGAAAACGCAAGTCGCAACCTTGCGTGACGACATGCGCCGGATCTTGCGTGATGAGAAAGTGGCGCTTGCCGGTGGTCTTGCGGTTTTGCCGCGTGGCGTATCGGTGCGCATCACGGATGAAGCGGAACGTAAACGTGTTGTTCCCAAATTTCGTGAATTGGCGACGCCCACCTCGTCGCTCTTGAGTGGCGGTGGAACGAGCGCGATTGATCTTGTTGAAGATCCTGACGGTTTGATCACGCTGGCGATTACCGAGGCGGGTGTCACCGAGAAAATCCGAAAAGCGATTGATCAAGCGATTGAAGTCTTGCGTCGTCGTATCGACGCTTTGGGCACAACAGAACCGAACATCCAGCGTCAGGGCATTGACCGCATTCTTGTGCAAGTTCCTGGATTGCAGGATCCGAAGCGGTTGAAAGAAATTCTTGGCACCACAGCGCAACTTGAATTCCGCATGGTTGCTGAGGGCAGTGGCGCTTCTGCAGACGTTGAAATGCTTCCGCAAGCGGAAGCTAATCAACCCCCATTGCCGATTGAGAAGCGCGTAATTGTTCAGGGCGAAGATTTGATCGACGCTCAACCGGGTTTTGATCAGCGCAACAGCGAACCAATCGTCAATTTTAAATTTAACATTCGGGGCGCGCAGCGCTTTGGTGCCGCAACAACTGAATCGGTTGGCCGCGCGCTCGCCATCGTCCTCGATAAAAAAGTGATTTCAGCACCGCGCATACAAACCGCGATTACAGGCGGACAAGGACAGATTTCGGGTCGTTTCACCGTTGAGGCTGCAAACAACCTTGCCATTCTTTTGCGGGCTGGTGCCTTGCCAGCGCCATTGACGATTGTTGAAGAGCGGACGGTTGGGCCGGGCCTTGGACAGGACTCGATCAATGCCGGCAAGATTGCTGCTTATGTCGCAGCCGTGCTCGTCGTCGGCTTTATGTTTGTCACTTACGGGCTCTTCGGATTGTTCGCGAATATAGCGCTCATCATCCATGTCGTATTGATTTTTGCGATGATGTCATTGATCGGCACAACGCTAACTTTACCCGGTATTGCGGGTATTGTGTTGACCATCGGCACAGCGGTTGACTCGAATGTGTTGATTTATGAGCGTATTCGCGAAGAAGCGCGGCAAGGTCGGAGTATGATCGCATCGCTTGATGCGGGCTTTACGCGCGCCTTTGCAACAATCATTGACTCGAATGTCACGATGTTCATCGCGGCGGCAATCCTGTTCTTCTTGGGCTCGGGTCCCGTGCGTGGTTTCGCTGTGACAATGGTGTTCGGTATCGTGACAACAGTTGTGACGGCCGTGACGATGACACGTATGATGATTGCGCTGTGGTATACGCGCGCGCGTCCGCAAAAATTGCCATTCTGAGGGAGATAAAACCATGAAACTCCTTCGCATCATTCCCGATGATACATCCTTCGGCTTTATGGCGTTTCGGCGCCTCAGCTTTCCTTTCTCGGCACTCCTTTCGGTGATTTCTGTCGCCGCCTTCTTTGCGATAGGCCTTAATTTCGGCATCGACTTTACCGGCGGCACGCTTATCGAAATGAAGGCCAATTCCGGCAAAGCCGAAATTGCGTCTGTGCGCTCTGTCGCTGCCGAGCTCGATCTTGGCGATGTCGAAGTGCAGGAGTTTGGTAATCAAGGTGAAGTCTCACTCCGTTTCGGATTGCAGCCGGGCGGCGAGAAAGGTCAACAAGCGGTTGTCGAACGCGTGCGCGCGAATTTTGGCAAAGATTATGAATTCCGTCGCGTCGAAGTCGTCGGGCCGCGTGTCTCGGGTGAGTTGGTGCAATCCGGAATTCTTGGCGTTGTGCTCTCGATCGTCGCTGTGCTGATTTACCTTTGGTTCCGTTTTGAATGGCAATTCGCGGTTGGTGCCGTCATTGCCACGCTGCACGATCTCGTTCTGACGATGGGCTTTTTTGCGATCACGCAAATCGAATTCAATATGACGTCGATTGCCGCCATTCTTACAATTGTCGGTTATTCACTGAATGACACGGTTGTGGTGTTTGACCGAATTCGTGAATTGCTGCGTAAATATAAGAAAATGCCGATTGCCGAATTGCTCGATCTTTCGATCAATTCCACTTTGTCGCGTACGGTTATGACATCGGTCACAACATCGCTTGCGCTGTTGGCGCTTGTCCTCTTTGGCGGATCGGTGATCAAGAGCTTCTCATGGGCGATGATTTTTGGCGTTGTCATTGGCACTTATTCGTCGATCTTCATCGCGGCACCGGTTCTCATTTATCTCGGCGCTCGTGTCACTGGTGATGCGCAAGACACCGCTGCAGAGAGTGGTGAAGCCTCTAAAACGACATCCCGATGACGGCGCGTGGCGAAGGGTTTGTTCCCGGACGCCATGCGATTGATGCGGTCGGGCAGGGCGGCTTCCGCTTTGCCGATATGTCGCATCGCGGTTCGATCCTTATCTTGCCGTCGGGTATTCACGCTTGGCCGATTTCGTCTGTCAGTGATCTCACTGCAACGTCATTTCAAGACTTGTTTGCTGAAGCGCAGGACATTGATTTTGTTCTGATAGGCACCGGCGAAAAAATTCATCGCCTCGCGGAGCCCTTGCTTTGGCGGTTTCGTGAATATCAATTTCAATTCGATATGATGGCTACACTTTCTGCAGCTCGAACTTATAACGTTCTTGTAGCGGAACATCGTCGTGTGGCCGCAGCGATGATTGCTCTCCCTTAATGAATACTGAGCTCGCCCGTTTTGTGAAGGATTTCGATCAGGTTTCATATTGGTCGGTTCTCTTTGCACCGCCTGATCGACGCGATGCGCTGTTATCGCTTTATGCTTTTGCATTTGAGATTAAACGCATTCCATCTCTCGTCTCTGAACCCGCTTTGGGTGAGATCCGCATGCAATGGTGGATTGATGGGTTGAAGGGCGAGCGTGGGGGTGAATTACAATCTCATCCGCAAGGGCACGCGCTGCTTGAAACATGCGAACGCTTTAATTTGCCTCGCGCGCCTTTGATTACTCTTATTGAAGCCTACGCATCGCGGCTTTCACAAGACGATCCGTTGCGGCGTCCTGATGAAGCGGCGCTTGAGCTTTATTGTGGGCAGACCAACGCGTCACTCATTCAGCTTGTGTCATTGATTTTGAATGACGGTCGCGATCCGCAGACAAGCGAAGCATCTGGTCACGCCGGAATGGTTTTGGGTTTGATTGAGTTGATCCGCGAGGAAACGACAGAGCTATCACAGAAAGATATTGTATCTCTTGCGCGGGAACATTTGATCAAAGCACGTCGGGCGCTTCAAACTGTTCCGGATAAAATTAAGCCGGCATTTTTACCACTGACGATTGCCGAACCTTTTCTTAAAAATTTGGCGGGAGAAAATAGTCCTGAGCGCGCGTTTCCCGCGCCATGGCGCATTCTTCTGCGCATGATGCTTGGTCGCCTTTAAGCTGGTTTGTTCAACTCAAAGAATTCATCCAGAGATCAATATCCGCAGCCGCCCGTGCGGTGAGGGCATGTTTGCGAGCGATGGATTTTTCAGTGCCGCGTAAACGCTTTCCTGTTTCATCTTTGGTTGGCGCTGCAATCGGCGGGAACAAACCAAAATTGATATTCATCGGTTGAAAGCTCGGCGGACCGGCATCAATGGTTTCTATATGGCCGCCCGTAATATGATTGATGAGTGCGCCTAAAGCCGTTGTTGACGGGAAGATCGAGTGCTCGTGACCCAATCGATCCGCTGTTGCAAAACGTCCGGCAGCAAGGCCAATCGCGGCGCTTTCAACATAGCCTTCGCATCCCGTAATTTGTCCGGCAAAACGCAAACGCGGTTCGGCTTTAAGTTTCAAAGTGGAATCAAGCAAGTTGGGCGAATTCAAATAAGTGTTGCGATGCAATCCTCCAAGGCGTGCAAATTCTGCATTCGCTAATCCCGGGATTGTTCTGAAAATACGAACTTGTTCGGCATATTTGAGCTTCGTTTGAAAGCCCACCATATTATAGAGCGTGCCAAGCGCATTATCCTGTCGCAGTTGAACAATGCCATATGGCTTAACTGTTGGATTATGCGGATTGGTAAGCCCCACGGGTTTCATGGGGCCGTGACGTAATGTTTCTGCGCCGCGCAGGGCCATTACTTCGATAGGTAAACATCCATCGAAATAAGGAACACCTTCAAACTCTTTGAATTCGGTTTTCTCGCCTTGTAAGAGCGCGTCAACAAAAGCGAAATATTGGTCTTTATCGAGCGGGCAATTGATATAATCGGCACCTGTTCCGCCGGGGCCAACTTTATCATAGCGGCTCTGATACCACGCATAATTGAAATCGATTGTTTCTTTATGAATGATGGGTGCAATCGCATCGAAAAATGATAATTGCTTTTCACCTGTGATCGATAAGATTGCTTCAGCCAAGGCAGATGATGTTAACGGACCCGTGGCAATGATCACATTGTCCCACTCTTTGGGCGGCAATCCATTCACTTCACCACGTTCGATCGTGATCAAGGGCTCTTTGGAAATCGCTTCAGTAACAGCCGAAGCAAAGCCATCGCGATCAACCGCCAAGGCACCACCCGCAGGCACCTGATTGCGATCGGCAGACGCCATGATCAATGAATTAAGTTTGCGCATCTCGGCATGCAAAAGACCTACCGCATTTGCCTTCGCATCATCGGAGCGGAATGAATTTGAACACACGAGTTCTGCCAGCGCATCTGTTTGATGGGCTGCCGTTTTGCGCACGGGACGCATCTCGTGAAGAATGACGGGAATATTCTTGCGACTGATCTGCCAAGCGGCTTCAGAACCCGCAAGACCGCCGCCGATAATATGTATGGGCTTGATTGACATGGCGCGGACCATAATGCGCGCATCGGGCCTGAACAAGACGGTAGCCCAAAAACGAAAACGCCCGCCGGGAGGGGGTGGCGGGCGTCTCGTTCGGTTCAAGGGAAAAAGGGGGATCCTGAGAACCGAGTTACCGAGGCATCGTTATAGGAGGGGGAAACGATGCCTGGTGAAATTTAATTAGCGTGCCGCAGCGTGTTTCTTTGCGATGAAGCGGATATCGCTGCGCGAAATGCCGAGATCTGCAAGATCGCGGTCAGTAAGCTGAGAAAGTTCGCGGATCGTGTTGCGCACGCGGGCCCAGCGGCGAAGATTGCTCTTCAAAGTAGAAATCGTAAGCATGGTCATTACCTCTTTGTTCGGACAAGCAGGTCAGCCGCGCATTTCGTGGTCCGAAACGGGCTGTCCCTAAAATTGTTGCACTGCATATAAGGGAGCTACCGATCTTTGACCAGCCGGTCAGATAGCAAGTCAGATATGCGTTTTTGGATGATCCAAGTTAAATTAGTCCTAATGCCATCCAATTTTCACATAGAAGACATGATTTAGCCGCAATTGAGCTCGCCTTTGATTTTGCGGTTTTTTCGGCTTTTGGAGGCCTTCTGGACATGATTTCCGCGAGGAAACGGGCGGTATGGCCTTTATTTCCCTTCACAATATCTTCCGGTGTGCCCTGAGCGACGATAACGCCGCCGCCATCACCACCTTCCGGCCCCATATCGATGACCCAGTCGGCGGTTTTGACCACTTCGAGATTATGTTCGATGACAATGACCGTGTTGCCCTGATCGACAAGCTCATGCAGCACCTCGAGGAGCTTGGCCACGTCATGGAAATGGAGCCCCGTTGTCGGCTCGTCGAGAATATAGAGTGTTCGGCCGGTCGCGCGGCGGGAGAGTTCCTTGGACAGTTTCACGCGTTGCGCTTCACCACCCGAGAGCGTCGTCGCCTGCTGACCGACTTTGATATAGTCGAGGCCGACGCGGGCGAGCGTCTCCATCTTTTCTCGAATTGAGGGCACCGCCTTGAAGAGATTGGCGGCTTCTTCAACGGTCATGTCGAGAAGATCGGCAATGGATTTATCGCGGAATTTTACTTCGAGCGTCTCGCGATCATAACGGCGTCCTTTGCAGACATCGCATGTCACATAGACATCGGGAAGGAAGTGCATCTCGATCTTGATGACTCCATCACCCTGACAGGCTTCGCAACGGCCCCCTTTGACATTGAAGGAGAAGCGTCCGGGTTGATATCCGCGCGCTTTCGCTTCCGGCAATTCCGCATACCACTCACGGATTGGTGTGAAGGCACCGGTATAAGTGGCGGGATTGGAGCGCGGCGTACGACCAATCGGCGACTGATCAATATCGATGACTTTGTCGAGATGTTCGAGGCCTTCAATGCGATCGAAGGGAGCCGGTTGTTCAAAGGCACCATTCAAGCGACGCGCGACCGCGCGATAAAGCGTGTCGATAATCAAGGTCGATTTGCCGCCACCTGAAACACCGGTGATGCAGGTAAAGGTTCCGAGCGGAATTTCAGCTGTTACATTTTTTAGATTGTTACCGCGCGCACCAATGAGCTTGAGCATGCGCCCCTTTTGCGGCTTACGACGTTGCGGCGGTGTTGGTACGCCCATCTCGCCTTTGAGATATTTGCCGGTCAATGATTTCGGATGATCAAGAATATCTTGCGGTTGACCTTCGGCTACAATTTTGCCGCCGTGTATGCCCGCGCCAGGGCCAACGTCGACAACCCAATCCGCTTGCAAGATGGCGTCTTCGTCATGTTCGACAACGATCACGGTGTTACCAAGATCACGCAATCTTTTGAGTGTTCCGAGCAACCGCTCATTGTCACGCTGATGAAGACCGATAGAGGGTTCATCAAGAACATAAAGCACGCCGGAAAGGCCTGAGCCGATTTGTGAGGCCAAGCGAATACGTTGGCTTTCACCGCCCGAGAGCGAACCGGAATTGCGCGAGAGTGTCAGATAATCGAGTCCGACATCGACAAGAAAAGTCAGGCGATCGCGAATTTCTTTTAAAATCCGGCCCGCGATTTCATTCTGCTTTTTAGAGAGCGCCTTCGGCAAATGTTCGAACCAGCGATGTGCTTCAGCGACCGAGAATTTCGATACATCTGCAATGTGATGATTATCAATTTTGACCGCGAGCGCTTCGGGTTTCAAACGATGACCGTTACAGGCCGAGCACGGCGTCTCCGACATGAAGCGTCCGATTTCTTCGCGCGCCCAGTCGCTATCTGTTTCTTTCCAGCGGCGTTCGAGATTATTAACCACGCCTTCGAATGGCTTTTTCACCGTATATTTGCGCGCACCATCATCATAGGAAAAGCGGATCTCTTCATCGTCGGTTCCAAAGAGCACTGCTTCACGTGCTTTCTTTTTCAACTCGCTCCATTTGTTGGTGAGCTTGAAACCAAAATGACTGCCGAGCGCTTGTAAAGTTTGCGCATAATAAGGCGAACTTGATTTTGCCCAAGGGGCAACAGCACCCGCCTTCAAGGTGAGGCTA
>Ga0129336_10002871_pt1 | contig 10622 bp, 9 predicted proteins | sample CPB6_02_DNA_FD_96878 | JGI IMG/M metagenome (GOLD analysis project Ga0129336, IMG submission 96878) | Freshwater to marine salinity gradient microbial communities from Chesapeake Bay, USA - CPBay_Sum_0.6_0.2_DNA | ecosystem: Environmental > Aquatic > Marine > Coastal | place: USA: Chesapeake Bay...
ACTCTTGAGCTAGTAACCCTCTTCAATGAGAATGATCAAGGTGTTGCACTCGCTGTGCAGAAAGCCCTGCCGACCATAGCTCAAGCCATTGACGAAATTTCTAAGCGGATGTCAGAAGGTGGGCGACTTTTCTATGTTGGCGCTGGAACATCTGGACGTTTAGGTGTACTTGATGCTTCTGAATGTATTCCGACCTTTTCTATTGATGAAGGAGTAGTTATCGCTTTGATTGCGGGCGGCGATGTTGCGCTACGCAAAGGAGTTGAAGGCGCTGAAGATCTTCGTGAAGGTGCTCATCACGAGTTGAAGATAGCCGGCATCACTTCCCGAGATTCGGTTGTGGGAATTGCAGCGAGTGGAAGAACTCCATATGTAGTAGGTGCTCTCGAGTTTGCTGAAAGCGTCGGCGCACTAACAGTTGCTCTGACTTGCAATCTTAATTCAGAGATCTCAAAAGTTTCTCAATATGCCATCGAGATTGACACTGGCCCGGAAGTCTTAGCAGGTTCCACGCGTCTCAAAGCCGGCACAGCACAAAAATTAGTTTTAAATATGATCTCGACGACGACGATGATTAATTTGGGAAAGACTTATGGAAATTTGATGGTTGATCTTCAAGTAACCAATACAAAGTTGAAAGATCGCGCCATTCGCATTATTCAATCTGCAACTCAATGTGATGCCCCCGATGCTGAGCGAGCTTTGAGAGAGGCAAATAACCAAGTGAAAGTCGCTATCGTTTCGCTTTTGATGGGTTTGAACGCAACGCAAGCTGCGGAAGCGCTTACTCATTCCAATTCCCGCATCCGAAAAGCGCTGCAAAAGCCGCCACATGCTTGACCTTTACGGACTAGGGCGATAATTTTCACCATTATCAGCGTTTGCTGAAATGAATTTTCACGGGGGTCATGTGGCAAAGAACTTGGCAGTCGCCTCGCACGTTTCTCACCCGAACCTAATCGAGATGATTCAAGGACAGCTTGAATCTTTTCACGCCAGCGAAATGGCTATCGCCCAAACTATTTTAAAAGATCCGCAATCCATTTCAGCGATGAGCATTACTGAATTAGCCCAGTTGAGTAAAACATCTGTTTCATCAGTTGTGAGATTTAGTAAGGCACTTGGTTTTAGGGGTTTTCCTGAATTTAAGATGGCTTTAGTCAGTGATCTCTCTTGGAAAAGTGCGAAGAAATTTGATACTGAGTTTCTAGATGGTGGAATTACTCCAAACGATACCTTCTCTCAAATCATCGAAAAGATCACCTATTCAGATGCCCGGGCGATCGAATCTACCGCTGAGAAATTAGATCTTGAAACTTTTCAAAAAGTAATTGAAGCTTTCGAAAAAGCAAAAACTATTGGGCTCTTTGGTCTGGTATCAAGCGGTTTTGTCGCGATGGATTTTCAATCGAAACTCAATCGCCTATCAAAGCGAGCAATCTCATGGACTGATTTTCATTCAGCGATGACCTCCATCGCAGTTCTTGATAAAGGTGATGTGCTCGTAGCCATCACCCACTCTGGTACGACAGTCGATACCGTGGATGTCATGAGAGAATTTAAGAATCGTGGAGTGACTATTGTGTTGCTCACCAATGCCATTCGTAGCCCTGCTGAGTCTCTCGCTGATTTAGTGCTTCATACCGCCGCTCGGGAAACCACCTTCCGAAGCGGAGCAACTGCATCGCGCATCGCGCAATTAACGGTGGTTGATTGTCTCTGTGTCACATTGGCACAGAGAAACTGGAGTAGAACGAAAGCTGCTCTAGATCTTTCAAGAGCAGCTGTTTCAATCCGCTCCGGAAAGAGCCACACCTACCGCCCTCGAGGAGGAAATTAAGTGAAAATCAATCGTTTCCGCGGTTTCGTCGCAGCAATTCTTGCGGCAACTGCCGTGGTTGCACCTGGAGCTTCTTCGGCTTCAGCAGCAACAGAGCTCACGTTCTGGAGCTGGCGTACAGAAGATAAGGCTTTCTATGAGAGTCAGATCAAGCTTTTCGAAGCGAAGAATCCTGATATCTCCGTGAAATTCACGCCTTATTTGAATACCGAATACAACGCAATCGTTTCGACTGCTTTGACTGCCGGTAAAGGTCCGGACATTATTCAAATGCGTCCTTACGGTGGAATGGCATCTCTTTCTGATGCAGGAAACTTCATGCCTTTAACAGCCGCAGATGTACCAGCGCTTAAGAAATTACCTGCTGGAATCTTGGCTGGTGCACAGGGTTATAAGGATAAGAAGCAATTCGGACTTCCTTATGCAGTCTCCGCGCTCGGTGTTATGTATAACCCCGATATTTTAGAGAAAGCTGGAGTTCGAGCACTTCCACAAACGTGGGCTCAACTTCTTGCCGCATTCGATAAGGTTAAAAAAGCTGGGTTTATGCCACTAGGTAATGCAGGCGGCAACGGACCAGCTCTAGAGCAGCTTCACGCCACAGTCGGCCCAACCTTCTACGGTGGAACTGCATTCTTCAATGATGTTGTTGCTGGAAAGAAGACTTTTACTGATAAGGGATATGTCGCAAGCCTCAAGGCCGTCGCAGATCTTGCACAGTGGATGCCAGCAAATTATCAAGGCATTGATTACAACACAGCGCGCGGACTTTTCGCTAATGAAAAGGCAGCGTTCTATATTGGTGGAAATTATGAGATTGGATATTTCCGTTCTCTTAATCCATCAATAACAATTGGATGGTTCCCAGCTCCAAAAGCCAATGCCGGTGCTAAGCGCTATGTCGGTACTTGGGCTGATGGTGCATACGCCATCAATGCCAAGACAGCAAATAAGGCAGCGGCGCTGAAGTTCCTGAATTTCCTTGGAACCAAGGAATTTGGCCAAGCGCTCGTGGATGAAATTGCATTTATCCCGACTGCTCCTTATGTCAAGATTAATGATCCTGCAGTGAAGGAAATTAACCGTTGGCGCACGACTCTTGGAACACCGTTCCTCAATGTCGTTGGCTTCCGCTTTGAGAACCCAACAAGTTCTTCAATCCTTCAGCCTGGATTCCAGAAACTTATTGTCGGAGGTACAACTCCTGCACAATTAGCAAAGGATGTCCAGACTGCGGTTTCATCTTGGTATGGGCCTCAAAAGGGTAAGTCCTAAAGAAAGTTAGTAAATCTGGGCGCACTTTGTGCGCCCAGATTTCTATATTTCACCACGAAAAATATGGCATCGGCACTTCGTAGAGAGCAGAACCGAACAACTAGCGCACTTCTTATACCTGCGCTAGCGGTTATCGTCATATTTACCACCATTCCTGCAGTAACAACTTTGAGTTATGCATTTTTTGGTTGGGAGGGATTTCAAAGAAATACTTTTGTTGGATTAGAAAATTTCAAGAAGCTCTTCACATACCCTTATATTGATCAGCTGTTAGCTGCGCTACGACATAACACAATTGCCTTTGTAGTAATCATGACTTTTCAAACATCGCTAGGTCTCCTTCTTGCCTACGCCATGTTTCGAGTAAAGCGTGGTTTGCGTCTTTACCGAGTAGTGGTATTCCTCCCTGTGATTTTTTCTCTTGTTGTTGTGGGATATCTTTGGCAAGCTCTACTTGATCCCTATTACGGCCCAGTTAACCAAATCATTGCGGGGTTGGGATTTCCGGAATTTGCAAAACCGTGGTTAGGCGATACCGCCACCGCCCTACCTTCGCTTATGTTTATCAACCTCTGGCGTTGGGTGGGATTCCCTGCCATTGTTTTCCTTGCGGGCCTGAATGCGATAAATACCGAATATATTGAAGCGGCACGTATAGATGGCGCCTCTGAATCTCAAATCTTTCGCAAGATAATCTTTCCACTCTTGGCACCTTCACTCACTATCATCACTGTGCTCACCTTTATTGGGGCATATGAGTGGTTTGATCTGCCATTTGTTCTTGGAGGATCCAATGGAAGTCCAGCAGGTGCCACAGACACTTTGGCACTGATGTTTTATCGTCTCTCATTTGGTTCAATTGATTCGGGGGCAAACAATGTTGGAGTTGGCTCAGCACTCGGTGTATTGATCTTCACTTTAGTAGGACTTGGGGCCGCCTTGGGATCAGCTTTACTTCGTCGACGTGAGGTAGAGCAATGATAAGAGTTATGAGCTCTCGAGTATTCTTTCAAACTATTTTAATCATCAACTTACTTTTAGTTCTCTTACCAGTATTTTTCTTATTCAATTCGTCATTACGCGAATCAAATGAGTTTGCACGCACTCCATTTGCCTTGGCTCGGGATCCTTATTGGGAAAATTATCAGCGTGTTTGGAGCGAAGGTGAATTTGGTTCCTACTTCATTAATTCATTTATCATCACAATTGGTTCTTTGATTCTCATTTTAATCTTGGCACTGGGAGCGGGTTTTGTTTTAGGTCGCTATTCATTTCGAGGCAACAACCTGATATTTGGATTCATTTTGACTGGAATGTTAATCCCTGCCAAACTCGCAATTCTCCCACTCTTCATTCAACTCAAATGGATGAACCTACTTGACTCACGCCTTGGCTTGATATTTGTCTATTCTTCAGCTGCACTCCCGGCGGCAATCTTTATTATGAGTGGATTCTTCAAATCGCTCCCCACTGATCTTGATAATGCTGCTCGCATTGACGGCGCCAGTGAATTTCAATTACTTCGAAAAGTCTTGGTTCCACTTGTACGACCAGGCATGGCGATTGTGGCGATTTATTCGGCAATTCCGATCTGGAATGACTTCTTCTTGCCTTTAGTCTTTTTGCAGAGTCCGGAGAAAAAGACTCTGATGCAGGGCCTAACCGTATTCTTTGGACAATATGCATCGCAGTGGGGCGTGCTCTTCGCGGGATTATGCTTAGCGGCGCTTCCATTGATTGTCTTGTATTTAATTCTCTCTGAGCAGTTCATCAAAGGCCTCACTGCGGGCGCCGTGAAGGGTTAACTACATGCTCAGTCTTGGAATTGATGGCGGCGCATCTTCGGCAAAATGGAGTTTGATTGATGAGAATGGGACTGTCGTGAAACAGGGAAGTCTAGAACCGATTGATGGACATCTATATCGCCCTGACTCACAACGGAAGTTCGACTCATTTCTTCGCTCGATACAGAATGAATTGGGCGATTACATGCCACATTTCATCACTTTGGGTATCACAGGGCTTGGTTCACCAGAAATCATTCTTGCCAAGTTACAAGAGGCGTATCCACTAGCGAAAGTAAAAGTAGGTACGGATATTTCCCTCGCGTATAAATCTGAGTTTGCTAATGGCGAAGGTTTATATCTATATGCCGGTACCGGATCAATTGCTATGTATGTTGGCGATGATGACCAAGAAATCACTGTGGGTGGCTGGGGCTATCTCTTAGGTGATGAAGGTGCTGGATATTGGATTGGCCGAGAGGCGCTTCGACATCTGCTGATGCAGATTGAAGGAAGCGAAGATTTAGATCCGCTCTCTTTGGAAATATCTCATGTGGTGGGTAAGGCAGATTGGCTCACAATTCGTGAATATGTCTATTCAAAGGATCGCTCCGCAATCGCAGCGTTGGCCCCTCTAGTGCTCCAACATTCACTTGTTAAGACACATAGCGCTGAGAAGATTATTGACGAGGCTGTTGAGCACTTAGCAATTCTGGTTCAAAGGCTCGAAAAGCAGGTAAATAAAGGGAAATTACCAATCGCTTTTGGCGGTGGAATCTCAGCGCCCCAGCTAGGAATGGGTGAAAAGCTAGAGAGGGTAATCGGTAGAAAAGTTCGAACTCAGATTAGAGATCATTCATTGACGGCAGCACGCATTGGGCTGCCTAAGTAGGTATCTTTTTTCCTGGATTTAATATTCCGTGTGGGTCAAGGAGATTCTTGAGTTCACGTTGAATTCGAAGCACGACGTTGGAAGTTTCATGTTGTGCCGACCTCACTTTGAGAGCGCCAATTCCATGCTCACCACTTGCAGTTCCTCCCATAGATTGGGCGAGAGCAATAATCTTGTTAAAGGCTTCTATGGCAACCTTTTCAGCTGCTTTGTCATTATGAGGATAGATAATCGTAGGATGAATATTTCCATCGCCTGCATGACCAAAAATTCCAATAGTGAGTTTAGCTTCCTTAGCAATCTGTTGAATTCCTGTAACGAGATCTGCGATTCTCGAAATTGGAACGACAACATCATCTAACAAAGCGTTTCCAAGTCGCTCGAGGGCGGGATAAGCCAATTTACGAACTTGGATGAGGTCATCTGAATCTTTCGGATCATCAGAATAAACCGCATCAAGAGCTCCATATTTTTGGGCAATGTGCTGAGCAGTCTTACAAGCATCGACACTCTCATCACTTTGCATAATGAGAAGTGCTTCGGCATCTGCAAATCCCATTGGCTTCCAATTTTCAACTGCGTGAAGTGTTGTCCTATCAAGCAATTCCAACATTGATGGTCGGACAGCAAGAATCTCAATTGCACAGCGAGCGGCACTTGAGATATCGGGAAAGGTTGCAATGAGCGTTACGGGCTGTTTTGGTCGCGGAACCAACGAAAGAGTCGCCTCCACAATAATTCCTAAAGTTCCTTCTGAGCCTACAAATAAGTGAAGTAAATCGTAGGTTGTCACCGCTTTTTTAGTGGAAAAGCCAAGCTCGATGATCTCTCCATCTGCAAGAACTACCGTGATGGCGCGGACATGATGTGCAGTCACTCCATATTTCACACAGCACATTCCTCCGGCATTAGTGGCAATGTTGCCGCCGATAGTGGACCACTCTCGACTTGCAGGATCAGGGAGATAAGCCAAACCACATTGTGCCGCTGCATTATCAACATCTTTGTTAATCACACCAGCTTCTACGCGTGCAATCTGATTTGTGGAATCAATCTCAATAATGCGATTGAGTTTCTCTAAAGAAATGATTATGGAGCCAGAAAGGGCATTTGCGCCTCCTGCCAATCCACTCCCAGCGCCTCTCGTCACCACAGGAATCTTGTGGCGATGAGCAAAAGCGAGTGCTCGCGAAATTTCATCAATAGAGCGCGCAATCAGGGCAGCAGCGGGAGTTGCTGAGAAAGCAAATGGCGCCTGATCTCTTTCGTAGGAAAGTAGTATTGATGGATCATCGATAATCGATGCATCAGCGCCTAATTCTTTCTTAAGCTCCTGAGCGATATTCACGGGTTCACTGTAATCGCTCTGGAATACTCTTGTCCCTTATGGCGAGAAATATCATCAACTTAGAAGGGGTTTCTAAAGCCTTCGATATTCGCCCACTATTGGTAGAAGTCTCTCTTGGGGTTTCTGAAGGTGAACGCATTGGAATTGTCGGTAGAAATGGTGGTGGTAAATCCACCCTCTTAAAAGTTCTTGCCGGAATTGAACCGCCTGATCAAGGTCGAGTAACTCGTGCAAATTGGGCCAAGCTTGGAATGTTGGCCCAAGTTGATACCGCGGAAGCTGGCGCCACTGTTCGTGATGTAGTTGTGGGAAGCAAAAAAACACATGAATGGGCGAGTGATTCTGGGGTTCGAGAGATTTTCGCTGGCCTTTTTGGGGGATATAACAGCGAGCTACTCGATCGACCTTTTGGATCACTATCGGGCGGTGAGAAGCGCAGAGTTGGGATTGCAAAGTTACTCATCGAACCGCTCGACATTATTTTGTTAGATGAACCTACAAATCATCTTGATGTCGAAGGTGTGGCGTGGCTATCGGAACACATTCGTAAACGCCGTGAACTAGCAGTCATTGTCATAACTCATGACCGCTGGTTTCTTGATGAAGTCTCCGACACCATGTGGGAAGTTGTCGACGGAAATGTTGAAGCCTATGACGGTGGCTATTCTGCTTATGTCCTGGCAAAAGCGGAACGTATGAGACAGCAGGCGGCAGAAGATGCACGTAGAAATAATCTAATTCGAAAAGAATTAGCCTGGCTTCGCCGTGGCGCACCAGCGCGAACATCGAAACCAAAGTTCCGAGTTGATGCAGCTAATCAACTCATCTCTGCAGAACCAGCTCCTCGCAATAAAGCAGAGCTACTCAATTTTGCAACGAATCGATTAGGTAATTCAGTCTACGAAATCCATCATGCGCGCCTTGCTATCGGTGAAACAACTCTGATTAATACATTGAATTGGAATGTGGGTCCTGGAGATCGTATTGGAATTGTTGGAGTTAATGGCTCAGGAAAAACAACTCTGATGCGAACTTTGGCAGGCCAATACCGATTTGCTTCTGGAAAGATTCAAACGGGAGTAACCGTGAAAGCGGCTTTTCTCTCTCAACACCTACAAGAACTTGATTCCTCATGGAGAGTGCTAGAGGCTGTTGAAAAAGTTGCCCTACACGTTGAACTGGGCGGGGGCCGCGAAATCTCAGCCTCTCAACTGTGTGAACGTTTAGGTTTTGATTATGAAGGTCAACAACGTATGGTCCGCGACTTATCAGGTGGCGAGAAACGCCGCCTTCAACTGACGCGATTATTGATGGATTCCCCCAATGTGCTTCTGCTCGATGAACCTACTAATGACTTTGATGTTGAAACCCTGACTGCGCTGGAGGATTTACTTGATACCTATGCTGGAGTACTGATCGTGATCTCACACGATCGATATTTCTTAGAGCGAGTCTGTGATCGATTTGTTGGTTTGTTGGGCGATGAGGCGCTGCGTGATCTTCCTCGAGGGGTGGAGCAGTACCTAGAACTTCGTCACTTAATGATTGAACGCTCTATCTCTTCTGCGCCGAAGAAAACAATTTCAGATGCTGCGCAAGTCAGATTAATAAAGAAAGAGATCGCAAGATTAGAGAAACAAATTGAGAAAATCCAAATAGACGAGGCAGAACTTATCGAGGAGCAAGAGGCTGCTTCATTTGACCACCAGAAATTAATTGAGATTGCTGCAAAATTAGAAGCGATACAATCACTTCGACAGAATTTAGAAGATGAGTGGTTGGAGCTCAGTGCCAAAATTATCTAGTAACTCTGTACGTTTAGATGCTCTTGCAGCAATCTCTGGAGTCATGATCGCTCTCCAAGCGCGCGCGAATGGCGAGCTGTCCCATCGACTGGACAATGCGCCTCAAGCTGCCCTTGTCTCTTTCTCCTCAGGGCTTTTCTTTGTGGCTTTATATGCTCTCTTTAGCCCCGCGGTTAAGTCAGGAATAGCGCGCTTAAGAACCGCAGTGCGAAGCGGAGAGATTCCGCGGTGGCGTTTGTTAGCTGGCGCCCTTGGTGGCAGCTTTGTAGCGCTTCAAACCAGCGTTGTACCTCTTATTGGAGTTGCGATGTACTCAGTCGCCTCCTTAGCAGGACAGACCGCAACCTCACTCGTTGTTGATCGGATTGGTTTAACTGGGGGAGGTCCCAAACCAATCTCACTGCGCCGAGTGAGTGCAGCGCTCATCACTGTCCTCGCAGTCGCCGTCGCTGTTTTCGATAAAGTAGAAGCTCATAGCTTTTCATTTTTTGCAGTGCTCCTTGCCGTAATCGCAGGAGCTTTAGTAGGTGTCCAACGCGCTCTCAATGGACAGATCAATGAACATTCGGGCCAGAGTTACACCACTTCACTTCTAAATTTCATAACTGGAACTTCGTTTTTGGTGCTTTTCATCCTCGCGCTCTCACTCTTTGGAGAGATTGAGTTGCAGCCGCTGCCTCACGGACCATGGTGGATTTACACGGGTGGAGTGATCGGTGTTATCTATATTGCTGCTACCTCGTTGATTGTTCAACATCTTGGCGTTCTCACCTTTACTTTATTTAGCGTTGGTGGCCAACTTTTTGGCTCTTTACTTCTTGACCTCTACGCCCCAAGTGAAGGCGTGAGTGTAAGTTGGTATTTGGTCACAGGAATTGCGATGACATATATCGGCGTGATTGTGGGTGGAGCTCGTCAGTCGCGTTTAGAGCGCAGATAGTTTCTAATCGTTAATCCGATAGTAAGAAGCACAAAGAAAATTGCTATCCCCCGGGAAGAATTTTTGAGAGCTGGAATAGATGCGGCGTAATACCCAAGTAAGGTAATTCCTACTCCCCAAATAAGTGCACCGAGCGCGTTGGCAGCGAGAAATTTGTAGTAATTCATCCGACCGATGCCAGCAATCGGAGGCATAAAGGTCCGGATCCAGGGATAGAAACGCGCGAGAATGACTGCGCTCCAGCCATATTTGGCATAGAACTCTTCAGCGCGAAGAATCATTCGGTCGATGCGTGGCGAGGATCGACGTTCAAGGTATGCACGCCCATATTTTCGGCCCAAGACATAACCAAATTGATCGCCAATAAATGCAGCCATAAAGATAACGGTGATGAGTAAAGCGATGTTGATGTCATCTCTCGTTGCTGCAATTAACCCTGCCGCGAAGAGGATGGAATCTCCAGGTAGAAAGAAAGCAATCAAAATTCCAGTCTCTATAAAGATGATTGCGCCAAAGGCAAGATAGATGAGGAACGGAGTTGATGCACCTAGCGACTGTTCAAGCCAATCAGCAATCGACAATTAGCAGCTCTCCTTAACGGCATCAGCAACAGACTTAACGACGTTGGGATCAAAGACGCTCGGGACAATAAACGAAGCATTGAGTTGTGATTCAGAGACGCAGGATGCAATTGCATCCGCACAGGCGACTAGTAACTCATCAGTGATTTTTGATGCA
>Ga0129336_10002872_pt1 | contig 10619 bp, 10 predicted proteins | sample CPB6_02_DNA_FD_96878 | JGI IMG/M metagenome (GOLD analysis project Ga0129336, IMG submission 96878) | Freshwater to marine salinity gradient microbial communities from Chesapeake Bay, USA - CPBay_Sum_0.6_0.2_DNA | ecosystem: Environmental > Aquatic > Marine > Coastal | place: USA: Chesapeake...
GACGTACGACGGAAGGTGAACCTGGGAGCAGGTGGGAGTGAAAGCGCCCGGGACAGCAAAGAGCACGACCCGACCTGAGCCCAGCAGTTCCGCGGTGGAGACAGCCTCCGCGCCACCAGGTGTTACGACTCGTAGCGTTGCTTCAGGAATCCGGTCGCCAACACCGATGCTCACAACGGTCTCCACTCGTCCTAGTGGCCCCCGCCACCTGCCGGCGCCTTGCCGCGTAGGAGCACGATAGCCACCACCACACCGATCAGCGAGACGGCAATCGTCGGCCACATGGCGACACCGATGGCCGCGTCGAAGACGTCGGTGATGAAGGCGCTGGCGTCGCCCGGGATGAGCGAGGCAACGTCCTCGAGTTGAAGTCCACCGGTGAGGACGCTGAGGATCTTGTCGACCGTATCCGACGTAGCCCCACTGATCCTCTCGATGATCTGGTCGCGGGCATCTGTCTGGAATACAGCGGTGCCGACCGCTACACCGAGTGAGCCACCGATCATCGAGGAAGCCTTGAAGACACCCGAGACGACACCCTCCCCCGCGTCGCCGGGATCCTCGACTGCCGTGGCGGCGCACGGAGTGATCTGCAGGCCGATTCCGACACCGATGAGGATGAAGGGCGCGATGAGTTGGGAGTAGTCACCGGAGAGGTCGAGAAGCAGGAATGCGCCGACGGCTAGACACGCCATGCCGACCGCCGTGGGCCAGGCCGGGCCGAAGCGCTGACCGAGCCAGGTGCCGAGAGGGTTGATGAGCAGGATCGGGATGGTCGCCGGCAAAAGGAGGAGGCCCGCCCTGAGGGGATCGAAGCCCTCGACGACCTGCAGGTAGAGCGACATGAAGAAGATCACGCCACCGAAGATGAAGTTCGCGATGAGGTTCGCCAGCACCGCACCGTCGAACCGACGCTTGCGAAATATCGACAGCACGATCACCGGGCTTGCCACCCGGCGCTCGATGAGAACGAAGATCACGAAGAGCGCGACGGACCCGAGCATCATGCCGGCGAAGGCGATGGTCGACAGCGTGTCGAACTGCACGAGGGCCCACGACAGCAGGAAGATTCCGCCCACCAACGTGACGACGCCCGGCACGTCGATGCGCCGGGCCGCGCCTGAATCCTTCGTCTCCGGGGTTGCCCACCAGGTAAGCAGGAGCGCGGCGATGCCGATCGGCAGGTTGATCCAGAAGATCCAACGCCACTGCAGCCCTTCGACGATGACCCCGCCGACAAGGGGGCCGAGGGCCTGTGCGCCCCAGCAGACGGCGATCCAGGCCGCAATCGCCGTGTCGCGCTGCTTGCCGGTGAAGAGCACAGCGATCATTGCCAGGGCCGTGGGCAGGATCGCCGCTGCGCCGATGCCCTCGAGGACACGGCCGATGATGAGCACGAGCGGAGAAGGTGCCAGTCCGGCGACGACCGATCCGATGAGGACGAAGCCCGTGCCGATCGCGAACAGTAGGCGGCGACCGTAGATGTCCCCGACGCGACCCCCGACGATGATGAGCGCGCCTGCGAGGAAGTATCCGTTGACGGCCCACTGCAGGGTGTCCATGGAGCCGCCCAGGTCGCGGGCGATGGTCGGGAGCGCAATCGAGATGTCGCTGGCGGTGACCCACACGAGCGCCGTGACGAGACAGAGCCCGAGGAGGGACCACCAGCGACGCTCAGAGCCGGGCCCCTGGGCGGTGTCGGCCTGTGGGGACGCCTTGGTCATGGGCGCACTGTACGGCCACGCCCCTCTCTGGGCATCGATTCGTCAATTCGACGTACCCTCGTGGCGTGGTACGAGTTGTCGTGATCGCCGTGGCAGCGGTGACAGCGGGTGTCGTGGGCCTGCTGGTGTGGGGATCCTGGAGCACCGACGACCGGTCCGCCGTCGGCGAGTTGCCGTCCGTCTCGGAGGTTGTGGCCGCCCAGGCCCATCGGCACGGGGTGGACCTTCCTGAACTCACCGAGGCCGACCGGGCGCGGCTCTCGGCACCGCCCACTGCTGGATCCAGTCTGGCTCCGTACGATCAGGTGCTGCTGCAACTTCTTGCTGTCCGGGACACCGCTGGAGTCGATGAGGCAGTGGCGATCCTGGGAGAGGTCGCACTGCAAAGCGACGTGGTCGCTGCTGAATGCGCGCGCCTCTACGCCGCGGTGGCCGGCACGCAGGGTGCGACGCAATCCGCCACCGATGTCTGCCCTGCTTAGACGCCCAGCGACATCTGCTGGCACCATCGGGCCATGCGTCGAATGAAGGTGGTCATCATCGGGGCGGGCTTCGCCGGTCTCGATGCTGCCAAGATCCTCAAGCGCTCGCCCAAGATCGAGGTAGTGCTGGTGGATCGGCATCCCTATCAGCTCTTCAGCCCGCTTCTCTACCAGGTCGCCACGGGGGCACTGCCCGAGGATGACATTGCCTATCCGGTCCGCTCAGCAATCCCCGGCGTCACGTTCATTCGAGGAGACGTCGTCCGCATAGATCCGCAGTCTCACCGCGTCAGGCTGTACGACGGCCAGGAGATCACCTACGACCAACTGGTCCTAGCCACCGGGAGCGTGGGCACAACCTTCGGAATTCCGGGTGTCGACGAGCATGCCCTGCAGATGAAGTCCATCGCCGAGGCACGGCACATCAAGTCGCGATTGCTCAACACCTACGAGGATGTGCAGGAGGGCAGGCTGCCGCGCGAGGCCTTGCGCGTGGTCGTCGTGGGCGGAGGCCCGACCGGGGTCGAGGTGAGTGGGGCGGTTGCGGAGTTGCAGACCAGCCTTGTGCGCGAGTATCCGGAGATCGCCGACAAGGCATCGGTCACGCTCGTTGAGGCGGGACCACGGTTGCTGCCTTCGTTCACGGAGGAGTCCAGCGCGCACGCCAAGGAGGAACTCGAGCAACTCGGAGTGGTCGTCAAACTGGACACCGCTGTTGATCGAATGTACGAGCGAGACGTCCACCTCAAGAGCGGCGAGATCCTCCCTTCGGGCACGGTGGTGTGGGCTGCTGGCGTGGCGGCCCCGGAGCGATGGAGCGAGTTGGGGACGACCGGCCCGTCGCGCCGCCTCATCGTTGATGAGTTCCTCCGACTCCCGGGCGTGCCCGATGTGTGGGTGGTGGGCGACACTGCCGCCTTCATTCCCGACGGGGGCACCGCGCTGCCGATGGTGGCACCCGTAGCCATGCAGATGGGCCGCCATGCCGCCCGCAACATCGTCGCGCTCGCGTCCGGCAAACTCATGCAGCCCTTCGCCTACTTCGACAAGGGACAGATGGCCACCATCGGTCGTCGACGCGCCGTAGCCGAGACGCCTCAGGGACTTCGTCTGCACGGCACCCCCGCCTGGCTCGCCTGGCTGGGGCTGCACGTCGCCTATCTCGCAGGCGGCCGTAACCGAGTGAGCGTGCTGGCTGACTGGGCCTGGAACTACCTCGCATGGAGCATTGGCCCTCGCCGAGCCATCATCGAGTAGTCCGCCTGCCGGGAGGTAGTGTCCCCGCTCGTGACTGTCGGCGAGGTTTGGCGAGCCGTCGTACCTTCCCGCACGATCCCTCGCACCCGATGGCGCAGCGAGGGCTCCCGATGGAGGACAGGCCCCGCGACATTCGTCATCCTCGTCCTCGGGCTCTGGCTCTTTGGGACCGGAGAGGCCATGCTCGTCGATGCGGCCCTCGGCAACGCCCCGTGGACTGTCTTCGCACAGGGGATCTCCGTACGCACGGGGATAGCGATCGGACTCGCCACCTTCTTCACGAGCGTCGTGGTCCTGCTGATGTGGATCCCGCTTCGAGAGCGGCCGGGTCTCGGGACGATCGCCAACGCGGTCGTCATCGCCCTCTCACTCCAGGTCATGATCAGCGTGCTACCCACCCCTGAGTCGGCCGGCTGGCGCCTGGCCCAGGTGATCGGCGGCATCGCGCTCGTCGGGATCGGCAGCGGTCTGTATCTCACGACCAATCTTGGTCCAGGACCGCGCGATGGCCTCATGACGGGCATTCACGAACGCACGGGGATTGCGGTGACTCCGGTCCGCCTATCCATCGAACTCGTCGTCCTTGCCATCGGCTGGCTCCTTGGTGGCACGGTGGGAATCGGCACGGTGCTATTCGCGCTCCTGATCGGCCCGTCAGTTGGCTACGGGCTGCGTGTCGTCGGCTGGCTGGCCGGCTCCGACCACGAAGTGCCGCCCGGGGACGTCCATCCGGAGCTCGAAGCGTGACGACTAGTCTGCGTGGGTGACTGAACTCACCATTGCCTCCCATCTCGCGAACCGCCTTCAGCAGCGTGGCGTGAAACGGGGGTTCGGCATCGTCGGCGACTACGCGTTGCGATTGTTCGCCGACATGGAGGAAGTGGGCTTTCCCTTCCTCGTCACGGCGGACGAGCAGGGTGCCGCATTTGCTGCAGACGCCTACGCCCGGCTCAAGGGCCTAGGCGTGGTCGCGGTGACCTACGGCGTTGGCGGTCTCAAGATCACCAACGCCGTGGCGGGCGCATGGGCGGAGCAGGTGCCGCTCCTCGTCATCTCGGGAGCCCCGGGGCTGAAAGAGCGCGTAGGTGACGTGCTCCTGCATCACAAGATTCGCAATTTCGACTCGCAATTGGTCGTCTTCGAGGAACTCACCTGTGCTCAGGCCGTCATCGACAACCCAGCCACAGCGGCGGATGAGATCGACAGGGTGATCACCGAGGTGCTCTCGCACCAGCGACCCGGATATCTCGAGATCCCACGGGACATGGTCGAGGTGGCCATCTCACCGCCCCAGCACGAGCACCTTCGCTCGCACATGCCGCCTGTTGATGACGAGAGACTTCGCGCGGCCGTGGCGGATGCGATGGAGTGCCTGCGTGATTCGGCGACCCCCGTGGTCCACGCAGGCGCCATGGTGTGGCGACGCGGACTCGGCGACGCGCTTGTGGGAGCTGCGGAGCGCTTGCAGGTGCCGGTTGCGACGAGTTCGCTTGCCAAGGGACTCTTCCCTGAGCGTCACCCGCTCTCCCTCGGCGTCTATATGGGTGCGGTGTCCGATGCGGACGTCGTCGAGCGCGTCGAGACGGCGAGCACCGTAGTGAGCTTCGGCGTGCTCAATACCGATCTCACCATGGGTGCCTTCACCGCTCATCTCGATCCACACAGGCACATCGACGCGCAGGATAACGAGGTGACGATCGGGCTGCGCACCTACAAGGATGTCCCCCTGTGGGCGTTCCTCCCGGCCCTGGCCGAGGCGGCCAGCGGGCAGGGGGAGGTCGTGACTGAGGCGCTGCACCACCGGCCGGGCTTCGACCCCGAAGACTCGGCGCCGCTGAGTGTCGCCCGCGTCATTGCAGCCGTGGACGCGCACATGGATGATCGACACGGTCTGCTTGTCGATCCTGGTGAGTGCCTTTTCGCCTCCGTTGATCTTTCGGCACCGCGCTGGTGCCTCGCTAGCGCCTACTACGCCACGATGGGGTACGCCGTTCCCGGTGCCCTAGGCGCGGGTATCGCGGAGCCCGGGGTACGTCCCGTGGTGCTGGTAGGCGACGGGGCCTTTGCCATGACCGGCCTCGAGGCAGCCTCCGCCGCTTTCCACGGCATTCACCCTGTCATTCTCGTCCTCGATAACAACGGCTACGGCACGCAGCGGCCGATGAAGGACGGAGCCTTCAATGACATCCCACCGCTGCGTGCCGAGGCCCTTCCAGCGGTGTTCGGTACCGGGCGGGGTTGGTTGGCGACGACGGAAGGGGAGCTGGACACCGCGCTGACCGATGCCATGGCGTCTGACGAACTGTGCATCATCCGCGCGCTCGTCCCCAAGGCGGACAGGAGCCCGGCGCTCTTGCGCCTGACCGATGCGCTGGGCAAGCGGGTCTAGGTGGCCTGCTGGGTGATCTCCACGATCACCCCGAGCGCCTCGCTCGTGCCCCCCGCGTAGATGCCCTTGAGCGGCGGGACGTCGGCGTAGTCGCGCCCGTGTGCGACCACGACGTGGGCGGGCCCTACCTCCCGGTCGTTGGTGGGGTCGACGGCATGCCAGTCCCCGTCCCAGTATTCGACCCACGCGTGGCTCTCGCCCTCCACGGTCTCGCCGACGCGTTCCTCCAGGGAGTGAAGGTATCCGCTGACGTACCGCGCGGGGATTCGAGCGGCGCGGAGCAGTGACAGCGTGACATGCGTGTAGTCCTGGCACACGCCATGCCCCTCGGCCCAGGCCTCGTGTGCGGTCGTGTACACGGATGTGACTCCCGGCGTGTAGGAGATGCGCTGGCGGACTTCACCCACGGCGATGTCGACGGCAACTCGAGGCGAGTGCGCGGCGGCCATGAGTTCGATGACCGGCGCTCTCAGCGGGTCCAACGACGCGTCATCGACGTATCCCGTCGCGGTGAGGTATTCGGCCCATCGATCCGCGACGCTGTCTGAGGTGACGGTCGCCCAGTCGGCTCGCTTGTCGATGCGACGGTGAGGCGGTGTGTCCACCGTGCTCACGGACACAACCTCCAGACGATCGTGCGGGTCATGGACATCGAAGGTCTCGACGTGAGCGCCCCAGTAGTCGACGTAGGACTGCACCGTGGTGCTGGGAGTGACGTGGAGCGTGTGGGCGAGGAGCGCCTGCCCACCGCGGTGGAGCGGCGTCATGCGCACCTCGTTGAAACTTGCGTCGACCGGGCCGGCGTAGCGGTAGCCGGTGCGATGCGAGATGTGCAAGCGGCGTCCACCGCCTGACTCGGGGATGCGCCCCATCAGTGGCTCCAGACGATCGTGCCGGATTGGCGGAAGAACGCCGCGTCCGCGATGTCGGAGGCGGTCATCGCGGCGATTCGAGCCTGCTCGGCGAGCCGATCGACGTCCTCCGGTGTGGGGCGCACCGCGAACTCCAGTGATGATCGGAGCATGCCGACCTCGCGCAAGAGCTCGGTACCACCCCCGGCGCCCAGCGTCATGATCGAGCGCACCGCATCCTCGGCCTCCACAGCGCTGCGTCGCATGGAACGCGGGAAATCCGGGTCGAGCACGAGGAACTCCCGAACCCCGTCCCCGTCGATGGCGGCTCGCCGGAGGTAGGCCGAGTGGGCAGCGGCCGAGCGCAGTGCCGCGACCGGCCCTGACTCCGGCCACACCGCATCATGCTGCACGGCGAGGAGTCTGGCCGTCATGTCTATCCGCTCGAGCGAGCGTCCGAGGACGAAGAAGTGGTATGCCTCATCGCGCGGCATCGCCCAGGCGATGACGCCGTGGACGACCAGGAGTCGCTCGACGACACGATGGAGCGCAACACCGGGACTGTCCACGCGGGCGAGACCAAGTCCTCGTACGACGGAAAGGTGCGCCGCATTGAGTGCCTCGAAGACTTCGACGGAAAGGACGTCGCGCACGGCCAGTGCATTCGCTCGCGCGGACGCGATGGCCCCTGCGACGGTCGACGGCCTCCCCGGGTCTCCCAGCACGGTGGTGACAAGCGAGCCGCCGCTGCCGTCATCCTCAAGTGAGAGGGCCTCGAGCAGCATCGCGGATGCACCCGCCTCATCGGCAGGGGATTCCTCCACGATCAGTTGATGGTGCTCGGCCACCATGCGGGCCGTCGCATGCGCACGCTCGAGGTATCTACCGATCCAGAAGAAGGACTCTGCGATCCGACTCAGCATGGTGCCTGGGGTTCGTGATGCTGACGCCCCTGCTGCTGCTGGCGCTCCTGCTGCTGAAGGCGCTCGTCATGGGTACGCGGCGCCTCATGTCGTGCGGGCAGATCCGGCTCGACCGACGCCCGCCGGCGCTGACGTGGCTGAGGCCGGGACACCGCGCCCGCGGCATCGAGGACCCACGTGTCCTTCGACCCTCCCCCCTGGCTTGAGTTCACGACCAGGCTTCCCTCGGGAAGCGCAACCCGGGTCAGGCCACCGGGAAGGACGTAGATCTCATCCCCGTCATTGACAGCGAAGGGACGCAGGTCGACGTGCCGTGCCTCGACCCGGCCGCCGTCGACGACCGTGGGACATGTCGAGAAGGTGACGACAGGCTGCGCGATCCAGCCGCGGGGATTCGCCTCGACAGCAGACCGTGTCTCGACGATCTGCTCCTCCGTCGCCGACGGTCCCATGAGCAATCCGTAGCCACCGGATGCGTCACTGGGCTTGACGACCATCCGCTCGATGCGGCTGAAGACGTGGGCTCGCTGGTCCTCATCCCCTAGATCGAAGGTGTCGACATTGGGAAGGATGGGCTCGGCGCCGAGGTAGTAGCGAATCAGTGCAGGTACGTAGGGGTAGATGGCTTTGTCGTCCGCGACGCCGTTGCCCACGGCGTTGGCGATCGTCACATTGCCGGCACGGGCTGCATTGAGGACGCCTGGAACCCCAAGCACGCTGTCGGGTCGAAGTTGCAGCGGATCAAGGTAGTCGTCGTCGATACGTCGATAGATCACGTCAACCTGCCGTGGTCCGAGTGTGGTGCGCATCCACACTCGGTCGTCGCGACAGTAGAGATCCCGTCCCTCCACGAGCTCGACACCCATGTTGCGCGCAAGGAAGGCGTGCTCGTAGTGGGCGGAGTTGTGCACTCCCGGAGTGAGGACGACGATGACCGGGTTGCTCACCGACGCTGCCTTGGCGAGTGCCCGCTCTAGGCGCTCGGGGTATTCGGCGACGGGCCGGACGACGTGCCCGGCGAAGACCTCGGGAATCACGTGCGCCAAGGTGCGCCGATTCTGGAGCACGTACGACACCCCTGAGGGATTGCGCAGATTGTCCTCGAGGACTCGGAAGCCGCCCTTCTCGTCGCGAATGAGATCGATTCCTGAGATGTGGATGCGCACCCCGTTCGCGGGCTGCATGCCCCATGCCTGCCGGTGGAAGTGCGTCGACGTCGTCACCAGTCGGCGCGGGACGATGCCCTCGGCGAGCACCTCGCCGGGTCCATAGACATCGGACAGGAACATCTCGAGGGCTTCGATTCGCTGGATCACACCGGCTTCGATGGTCGACCACTCGGCGGCCGTGAGGATGCGAGGGATGAGGTCCATGGGAAGCGGTCGCTCCCGCTCGCCGAGCGTGAACGTGATGCCGTTGCGATCGAGGTAGGCGTCGCGCAGCCGTGCACGGTCGTGCAGCTCCTCGGCGGGCAGGCGCGCGAGAACGCGGTGGAGTTCGGCTTGCGCGGGCCGAGGGGCGTTGTCGGTATACATCTCGTCGTATGCCGGGACCCCCGTGACCGTGCTCATGCGGGCAGTCCTAGCAGGCCCGTGTTTCGCGCGTGTGTCATCTCAGGGAGATCATCGCGATGGAGGGCTCGACCAGGCTGCCGAGATAAAGCCGCCCGTCGTGTTCACGCACTCCGGTCACGTAGTGGAAGTGCCGCCCCGAACCCTGGAGGTTGTGCACGACCTGGCCCTCGCCGTCGATGCCGATCACCCATGTGAGCCGACTCGCATCAGGCTGGAGACGTTCAGGGAGGGCCCACACAGCTGCACGCAGGAGCCCGGGCCGAGGCAGCAGCGCGTCCAGGAGCGCATTGCGTTCCGAGGGCAGCGCGATCCAGAAGATCCCGCCAGTGCCGGTCGACATGTTGTCGGGGAGCCCCGGCATGTTGTCCATGATCACCGACCGCCGTCCGGAGGATTCGCCGGTGAGATCAAGGCGCGTGACCCGATAGCCACCCGTCTCCGCGACGAGGAGGAAGGACTCGTCCTCCGCGAGGGCGACTCCGTTGGCGAAGTCGAGGCCGTCGATGACGACGTCCACGGTCCCGTCGGACGTGCGACGAATCACCCTTCCCGTGCTCGTGTGGGAGAGGATGTCGCCCTTGAACTCTTCGAGCCCGTAGACCGTCGACGAGTCCGAGAAGTAGATCGTGCCGTCGTCGGCGACCGCGCAATTGTTGGTGAAGCGCAGTGGGCGCCCTCCGACGGCGGTGACGAGTTCCTCGATCGCGCCGGTCGTGGGATCGATACGCAGCAGGCCCCGGTGCGCATCGCACACCACCAGCCAGCCCTCCGGGTGGATCTCGATGCCGAGGGGCCGCCCGCCGGTCTGAGCGACGCGCTCGACGACGCGACCGTCAGCGGACACACGCAGGATGTGTCCCTCGCTCGTGCCCGTGAAGACGTCGCCCCCGGGGCCGACTGCGACGTCCTCCGCTCCCGAGCCGGGGAGGGGGATGACCTCAACATCGTCGAGGGCATCGTTCACGCCGAAGGGCCCGCGCCTGCCGACATTCTTCGGCGGACGCCAGCGCTGGGGACGTAGCGGGCTCTTGGTCATGGCCCCATCTTGGCCCGCCGCGTGCCCGCGCGGGGCCAGATGGGATGTGCGGCAGGCTAGGCGGCCAGGCCCAGGTGGGGCAGGGTCGTGATCGGAGCGCGAGTCCCCGGAGGGCGATCGGCGGACTCCATGAGCATGTAGGGCTTCACGCCGACGCGCGAGAACCACGTGCCGGTAAGCGGAATGGGGCCAGCGGGGGTGGTGCTGGCGATGGTGGTGTCAGCGGGGGTGTTGCTGATCACGGTTCCTCCTTAGGGGGTCCGAGGGTGCGATCTCTCGACCGTTGAAGGGCACAGAGACAGACCATCGATGACATCCAGAATCACCCGGGGTTGCGCGGGCATGAGCACTGGTCCGCGCAGCCGTGAGCCGCATCACAGGAC
>Ga0129336_10002873_pt1 | contig 10615 bp, 3 predicted proteins | sample CPB6_02_DNA_FD_96878 | JGI IMG/M metagenome (GOLD analysis project Ga0129336, IMG submission 96878) | Freshwater to marine salinity gradient microbial communities from Chesapeake Bay, USA - CPBay_Sum_0.6_0.2_DNA | ecosystem: Environmental > Aquatic > Marine > Coastal | place: USA: Chesapeake Bay...
AGCGATTAGACAACTTCGGAAAGATACTGAAGTTAAAGCAATCCTTTCTTATGCTGATTCAAATCACCATTCTGGTACAATTTATCGCGCTTGCAACTTTAAGTACTACGGTCTCACGGATAGAAAAAAAGATTTCTATTATTCAGACGGAACTAAACACTCTCGTGGAAAAGTAAAAGGTTCTGAAGGTGAATGGAGAGAAAGAAGTAGAAAGCATAGATATCTGATGGTATTTGATAAAGACTTGCAAAAAAGGTTGACGTGGAAAGAAGAGTCGTGGTATAATAATCCTGGCGATACTTAACCAAAACCCCTTCCGTGTGACTTCAGAACCTCCTTCGGGAGGTTTTGTTGTTTAATAAATAACTTATAACGGAAACTATAAGTATTAATAAGATGGGTCTTTCACGCCTGGAAAATTTTCTGAAATCTGTTCGTGGCACTATTTTATATGTTGATCCGAATAGTCTTGACTCAACAGACTCCATTGAAAATCAAGGAAATAGTTTAACTCGTCCATTTAAAACTATTCAAAGAGCTCTGATTGAAGCAGCGAGATTTTCATATCAGCGTGGATTGAACAACGATAGATTTGGTAAAACAACAATTTTAGTTTATCCGGGCGATCATATTGTTGATAACCGTCCAGGATGGATTCCTTATAATAATGGGGGATTTGTTGACTATAAACTTAGAACTGGACAGACTTCTAATGATTTTCCTCCTTTTGAGGCATCCACTAATTTTGATTTAAGTGACCCAAATAACGCTCTTTACAAATTAAACAGTATTTATGGTGGTGTAATTGTTCCAAGAGGGACATCAATCGTTGGTCTTGATTTAAGAAAGACCAAAATTCGTCCAAAATATGTTCCAAATCCAATAAACGATAACATTGAAAGATCTGCAATATTTCGTGTAACTGGTGGTTGCTATTTCTGGCAATTTTCAATGTTTGATGCTGATCCCAGTGGTCAGTGCTATATTGATTATACAAACAATCTATTCGTTCCTAACTTTTCTCACCATAAACTCACTTGTTTTGAGTATGCAGATGGTGTAAATAATGTTTCAATTGATGATGAATTCCAAACATATTCAACAGATCGTACTGACTTGGATATGTATTATGAGAAAGTTGGACTTGCCTACGGTCAAGCATCAGGACGTGCTGTTGAACCTGATTATCCATCAACTTCTCTTGATATTGAACCAAAGATTGATGAGTATAGAATTGTAGGTTCTACTGGTCTTTCTGTAGGTATTTCAAGTATTCGTGCCGGTAATGGTGTCAATTCATCAACGACAATCACTGTTGATGTTTCTTCAACGATTGCCGGTTTAGAAGTAGATACTCCAATTAGAATTGAGGGAATTTCTGCTGATGGGTACAATGGAAACTACATTGTTTCTGAAAAACTTAATGATACTAGAATTACGTATCAAGTTCAAAATGCTCCATTAAATCCACTCCCATCTTCTTTAGGATCAACTCTTTCTCTTGCATCAGATACTGTAACTTCAGCATCTCCATACATTTTCAATATTTCCTTGAGATCTGTTTTTGGTATGTGTGGTGTTCTTGCAGATGGTGATAAGGCAACTGGATTTAAGTCAATGGTTATTGCCCAATTCACAGGAATTGGGCTTCAAAAAGATGATAATGCTTTTGTAGTCTATGATGAGACAACAGGAACTTATCAAGATAGCACTAGTGCTGGAAATGAAACAATCAGTACAAATTCAAGAGCAATTTATAAACCAACATATAGAAACTTTCATATTAAATGTATTAATGATGCGTTTATTCAAAACGTTTCAATCTTTGCAATTGGTTATGCGGAACATTTTGTTGCGGAAAGTGGTGGAGATCAATCAGTTACTAACTCCAACTCAAACTTTGGAGCAAAATCTCTTGTAGCATCTGGATTTAGAAAGAATGCATTCCCCCAAGATGACTTTGGATATATCACTCATATTATTCCACCAAAGGAACTTCCGAATGATGAAATTTCTGTTGAATTTAGTGCAATAGACGTTGCAACAACAGTTGGCGTTGGAACAACAAATGAAAGACTATATCTCTATAATGAGAAAAATCAAGATGTCCCTCCTCAGCATTTCCTGGAGGGATATAGAATTGGTGTTAGAGAAAATGATTCTATAAAGGTTCTTATTTCTGTTGGTGGAGCCACCACGGAATATAGTTCCAGAATTGTGATGCCCAATTCTCAGACAAGTTCTGAGAAGTCTTTTACTGTTGGCGTAAGTTCCGTTGGAATCAATAGTATTACTTCTAATGTTCTAACACTCACTGCTCCACATACATTCCAAAATGGAGAAACAGTTCGTGTTATAAGTCAAACTGGACAACTTCCTGACGGACTTACTCCAAACACTGTTTATTATGCTATTACTAATGCAAATGTAAACAGTGGTTTAACAACAAGCGTTGCTATTAAACTTGCAAAAACATTAAATGATGCTCAAAATGGAGGAAGTGGAAAAGAAATTACTCTGAATAGTAAAGGTGGTTCTTTAAATATTGTAAGTAGAGTATCTGATAAATCTCCTGGAGACATTGGGCATCCTATTCAGTATGACTCAACTCTTGGGCAATGGTACATAAAAGTCTCCACATCTTCTACTGACAATACCATTTATCCTAGAATTACTAGCCTTGGGGTAGGCGGTCTTGGATCAGCGACTTCAAGAACTTATTTTAATAGAAAGAAATATAACAGAAATGCAACGGATACTATTTACAGAGTACGTTATGTAATTCCTGCTGATCTTGGTGGTGCATATGCAAGACCACCTAGCGATGGATTTATTTTACAAGAATCTAATACTACAATAGCACCTACCAGTGAACTTCAGACTTACTTTGGTTCTGGATCAATTACAAATGTCAATCAGCAAAGAAACTTTAGAATTATCGCTGGTGCAAATTGGACTGTAGCATCTAATACTGCAAAAGTTTCTACTGAAATTCCTCATAACTTAAAGGTTGGATGTGAAGTAGAAATTTCAAACATTAAGAGTACAATAAATCCACTTGGTATTGGAAGTTCTGGATTTAATGGTACTTTTACTGTTGTAGGAATTACAAGTGCAAAAGAGTTTGTTGTTCCTTTAAATACCGATCCTGGAACATTTGCAAATAACACTTCTGCTAGAGACACAACTCTTCCATACTTTAAGAGAAAAAAATACAATAACACATATTATATTTACAGAAATCAGGAAGCACAGAAATATGTTCCTGGAAAGCAAGATGGTATCTACTATCTAACTTTAGTTAATTCATCCAATTCCCCGACAGTTGCACCATTCACTGAAGAAAAATATTCTCAATCTGTTAAGGAACTTTATCCACAAACCAGTCGCGATAATCCAATATCAGATCCAGATGAGGCAAAGTCATTTGCTTCTTCTTCTTTAATTGGTGAAGTTGTTGTTGCTGACGTAAGAAAGAGCATCACTAAAGAAACAATTTCTAAAATTCTTTCAGATACTGACGTTGGTGTTGGTATTACAAATATTAACTCAATTGATGAAAATTTCCATACAATTTATACTTCAATTGATCACGGACTGAATAGAATTACAAAACTCAACACAATAAATGCTGGTGTTGGGTATGGTTTTGGGGCATCTCAAAGTTTTTATAACGTAAAACTTGTAGGATTTGCTGGATCTACTACTGGATATAATGCAACTGCCAAAATTAGCGTTAATCCTACAGGTAATATTACTGCTATTCAAATTATGGATGGCGGTAGTGCTTATGGAATCGGTAATACTCTTTCGGTTGTAGGCGTTGCAACTACTACTGGATTTGTTCGCGCAGTTTTCCAAGTTGCGGAAATCTATAATAATGTAGGCGACACGGTTAGAATTTCTGGTGTCTCTTCCAGTTCTCTGGCAGGATATAACGATCTTTATAGAATTACGAACGTTCGTGTTGGTTCGGCAAAGAGTTTTTCTGCACAATCTACAAAATCAGTTTCTGGATTTTCCACAAATGTTGGTGCAACCCGCACTCAAGATTCGTTTGTATATTTGACTGGCAGGGCACTTTCAGTTAATAGTATCAATTATAACAATGTAACTGGTTTTGCTACTGTTACTACTTCACCTAACCACGGATTTGCAGTTGGAAATAAAATTAGATTATCTGGAGCAACCCAAAGTCTTTATAATGGTGACTTTGTAGTCACTAAAAATGTAGGACTATCAACATTTATTATTGATGTCGGTATTTCAACCAATATTCCTTCAACATCCGGTACAATCTTTGCTCACCGTGAGGGAGTTACTTCCAATGATGGAGTAATCTCTGCTGATAATGAAAATCTTGCAGGCAGAATGGTTACAAGTTATGCTGGTATTACTACAACTCTTCTTTATGAAGTTAGCAATGAAGTAACAACTGATGTTACACTTCGTGGTGTGGATAAGTTAGATATTAGAATTGGTGATTATCTGCAAATTGATGATGAACTTGTAAGAGTTAAAACAACTGTTCCTACTTCAATTGGTCCAACTGATGCAGTTGAAGTTTTCCGTGGTGTTCTTGGTACAAAGGCAAGTAGACATATTGTTGGGTCAGTTGTTAGAAAAGTATCCGTAACTCCAATTGAATTAAGAAGACACTCAATTATACGTGCTTCTGGACATACTTTTGAGTATGTTGGATTTGGTCCAGGTAACTATTCTACAGCATTCCCAGATAAGCAAAATCGTCAAATTTCTCCTCAAGAGGAACTACTTTCACAATCAACCAGAAGAGAAGGGGGTATTAACTTCTATACTGGTATGAATGACAAGGGTATTTCGTATTCAGGTAATAAGAAGTTAAGTACAGTAACTGGGAAAGAGGAGATTTTTGATACCCCAATTCAAACTATTACTGGTGATGACATTGGAAATCAACCTTCTTTAAATGTCATTACTCCTGTTGAGGGTAACTTTGAACGTTCTATTAAAGTTGAAGGTGGATTTGATGGAGAGGCAATTTCGGAGTTTAATGGTCCTGTAATTTTTGGAGATAAAGTTACTTCAACTTCGACTAAAGGATTTGAAGTTAATTCTCTATTCTTACAGGGTGATACAAAAGTTTCAAGAAAATATACAATTGGCGAAAGTGCTCCAACAGATGCAGGAAATCCCGGAGATGTTCAGTATAATGCAAATCCATCTAATGAAGATTATCTAGGATGGGTTTATACTAACAACAATCAATGGAGACAGTTTGGTAAAATTGGAAATGTATCAGATACTTCTGGTGTTGTTGTTAGTGCTTCCGGAGTAAATGCTGGGTTCTCAACCCTAATTGATTTTCAGGGAACAAATATTACAATTGTTCCTCAAACTAATTCTACAGGTATTACTACCTTAAGATTAATTGGTGTTGGAGTTACTGATTTACTATCTGGTAATACTATTGGAGGATCTTCTGGAAATCGTTGGAATATCGTTCCTCTAGTTAACAATACTGGAGTGATGGAAATTGGTAGATATATTGATTTCCATAACACAGATACCGACACCTCAAATTATACTTATAGACTTGATAATACTGCAGTTGGGATTTTAAGTGCTTCTGGATCATTATCCATAAACAATAATATAGATCTTAAAGGAGAACTTAACTTCATTGATGCAAGTGACAAGTATGTTGATTTCTATACAAATGATGGCACTTCAAATTATGTTGTTTACTTAAGACTTGTTGATAACGCAAATACCACTTTCCATAGTGCAATTACTATGACAAGAGGTGGTGCAGTTACTCTGTTCCATAATAACAATTCAAAACTTGCAACATCCTCTTCAGGTATTACTGTTACTGGAAATGTATCAGCGACAAATGGTATCTTTGGTGGATCGATCACTGCAGTTAATGGTAATTTCAGCGGAATTGTCACTGCAACCGATATAAACTCTGCGTCGGATATTAATCTAAAGACAAATGTTCGTGAGATTGAAAATCCATTGAATAAAGTTCTGCAAATTCGTGGAGTTAATTTTGATTGGAAAGAAAGTGGTCGCACTTCAGCTGGTGTTATCGCTCAAGAAGTTGAAAAAGTTCTTCCTGAACTGATTAGTGGAGATGAAACTAAAGTCGTTAATTACAATGGTCTGATTGGAGTTTTAATTGAAGCAGTTAAGGAACAGCAGAAGCAAATTGAAGAGTTGAAGAAGTTGATAAATAACTAATAATAAAAAAGGGTGGAGAGTGAAACCCAATGTCGATTAATAAGAATTTCGTCGTAAAAAACGGATTAGAGGTCGATACAAGTTTAATTGTAGCAAATGCTGATACTAATAAGGTAGGTATTGCGACTACTAATCCATCTTATACTCTCCACGTTAATGGCGGTATTGGTGTTACCAATCTAGCAGTTACTGGAATTGCAACCATCAAGAATTTGGTTCTTGATGGTTATGTTAGTATTGGTGGGACAACAGGAAAAGATAAGTATTATCTAACATCTACTGGAACAGGTGTTACTTGGTCTAGACTTACTAGAAATTCTTCATATTCAGTTGCTACACCTGGTCAAACTGAATTTTATCTCAATTATTCAGTAGGATCTGCAGAAGTTTATGTTAATGGTGTTCGTTTAGCACCAGATGAATTTGATGCCACAAGTGGAAATGTTATTATTCTTGAAGATGCTTGTTTTGGCGGAGAAACTGTTGAGATTCTTGCAACTGATGTTATACCAGTTGGTGGGGAATCTATTGCAATTGGCGTCACTGTTCAGAAAGATGGAACAACGATTGGCGCTGCAAGTTCCATATCCGTTCTTAACTTCACTGGTGTTGGTGTATCAGTCACTAGTGCAAGTGCTTATGGTGTAGATATTTCCATTGATGCAGTTAGCAATCCGCCAGGAAAGACAATTTATGTTGCTCAAAATGGCAGCGATTCTAATAATGGGCAAACATTAGATTTCCCTGTCAGAACAATTAAATTTGCAGCTGCTAATGCAGTATCGGGAGATACTATTAAAGTTTCTCCTGGAACTTATATTGAAGATAACCCAATTACTCTTCCAGAAAACGTTGCTGTTGAAGGCGCAGAGCTAAGAAACTGTATTGTTACTCCACAAAATCCTGGACTGGACCTGTTCTGGGTTACAAATGGAACTCATATTACTGACTTATCATTCCAAGGTCAGACATCTACAAACGATGCTTCTGTAGTTGCATTTAAGCCTCTTGATCCTACAGGTGTTTCGAGTGATCGTTACTTTGATGCTGCAAGAATGATTCGTTATAATTTAGAATTTATTGCAGCAGAAACAGTTGGATATATTAGCAGCACTGCATATCAAAATCCAGTTGTAGCAATTAATACAGCAAATTATAAAAATCATATTAGATCTACTTGTTTAGCAATTTGTCACGACATTACGAGAGGTGGAAATTCTAAATGTGTTGGTGTTGGATTGTCATTTTACACTGGAGGAATCATCAACACTGGTATTGGGACAACTACAATTGATGCATTAAAATATGCTGTTGGTATTGCACAATCTTGTGTCAATAATGTCTCTTGGGTTGGTGGATTCCAAAATCAATTTACTCAAATTAAAGACGTAAGCATTCAAGCAGATCCAGCAACAGGATCAAATATTGATATCAACTCTTGTGCCAATGTAATTTCTGCGCTTAACTCTTGCGTTGGGGTTGTTACTACGATTATTGGTGTAGGAACAACCGCAGTGGGAACATTATTCAGTCGCACTTATCCTGGAAATGCTGGTATTGGAACCACAAATCCAAGCACTATACCATCTCAAGGTGTTGGAAATGTGACAAAAGGACCTTACATTCGTAACTGCACTAACTTTATTCCTGGTAGCATTGGAATGAAGGTTGATGGTTTTAATGCCGATCCTGGTGATAAATTGGATATGGGAATCACTGGTATGATGAGTGTTGATTCTTATACTCAATATAATCAAGGTGGTGTTGGGGTTAAGATATCAAACGGTGCATATGCTCAATTGGTTTCAATCTTTACAATTTGTAATGACCAAGCAATCGTAACTCAAAGTGGTGGTCAGTGTGATATTACAAACTCTAACTCCTCATTCGGTACAAAAGGACTAGTATCAGATGGTGTAAGTTCTCCGACAACATTATCTAATTATCGTTACACTGGAATTACTTCGGCAAGTGCAACAGAAGGAGATTTGAGTATTGTCATTAGCGGAGTCGGTACGGAAAGACCTTATTCTGGACAAGCAGTTTATTTTGATGAACTGTATTATGAAATTGAAGGAGTGTTTATTATTGATGGTGGATCTGGATATACTGAACCACCAACTGTTATATTCCCAATTTCACCAACAGGTCCCTCTGCAATTGCCGCTGAAGCAACTGCAACTATTCAAGGAGGTAAAGTTACTGCTGTAAATATGATTGGTAATGGTAGAAATTATCGCTTAAGTGATGCACCAACAGTTACCTTTACTGCTCCCACAGGAATTGGATCTACTGCATCAGCAATTGTACAGTTGAGACCAATCTATTATCAAGTTCGTTCTGCAACAGCACCAGTTGCAGGAGTTTCAACAGTTACCTTTGCACAAACATTAAATAATGATGTTTCAATTGGAACGACTGCATATCTTCAGAGGCAGAGTTTACAAATCGTTTCTTCACATTCTTTTGAGTATATTGGTGCAGGAAACACCATCGAAGTTGCAAGACCATCAAAAGGTGGTGTGACAATTCAAGCAAATGAAGTTGTTAAGACAAATGGTGGAGAAATTGTTTATACAAGTACAGATCAAGATGGAAACTTTGCGATTGGAGATGATTTAGTAATCGATCAAGCAACTGGTACGATTCGTGGAAGATCTTTTGAGCGTAGTATACTAAATACAGTAACACCATTTATTATCGCATTAGGGGCAAAATAAAAAATGGCTGGAGCACTAGCACTTAACACATATAAAACGGTCGGTGTAGCAGTAACAACAGGAATAACGACTGCATATATTACTCCTAATGGTGTTGCATCGATTCATCTGTTTTCAGCAGTATCCAATATTTCATCTGGAATTGCTACTGTAACTGTTTATTATACTAAAGCAGGAATAGCAGGAACTCAATATGAACTGATTAGGAATGCAAAAATTCCTGCAACTGATACATTAAATCCAATCGCAGGAAGTTTAGTTCTTGAAGTTGGAGATAGAATTGAGATTCAAGGGTCGGCAGATAATACTATGAAATTTACTATGAGTATTTTAGAATCAGCAAAGTAAGTAAATGGCAAGTCTAAATAGCGGAAAAGTTATAGGTGCGGATGGTCAGTTTATCTCTCTTGAAGATGTGGAGAGATATTTAGGACTGCCGGATACAAGTGGTAAAATTCTAGCATCAAACACTGACGGAACACGATTTTGGACCGATAATGGTGCCCAAGGAATCACTGGAACTCAAGGTGCTCAAGGTATTCAGGGTATTCAGGGTGAAGCAGTTCAAGGTATTCAAGGTCCTCAAGGAACGACTGGTACTCAAGGAGCAACAGGCACTCAAGGAGCATTTGGTGTTCAGGGAAATACTGGTCCTCAAGGAACTAGTGGAACTGACGGAACCAATGGAACCAATGGAACAAATGGTTCTCAAGGTATTCAAGGTATAACTGGATTTCAGGGAGTTACTGGGTCTCAAGGTTCTACTGGACAAACGGGACCAGAAGGACCCACAGGTGCAACTGGTGGAACTGGTGCAACAGGTGCTAATGGTGCTCAAGGAACGACGGGGCAACAAGGTACAACAGGTGATCAAGGCACAACAGGTGCCCAAGGAATCACTGGAACTCAAGGTGCCCAAGGAATCACTGGAACTCAAGGTGCTCAAGGTATTCAGGGTATCCAAGGAACTACAGGTTCTCAAGGTATTCAAGGTATTCAGGGACTTCAGGGACTAGGTATACAAGGTTCAAACGGAACATCAGTTACAATTGTTGGTTCTATTCCATCAAAAACTTCTGGAATTGGATCTACAGTTTTAACAGCAAATGATACCATTTATCCTTGGTATCCTCCATCAAATGGAAATGGTGTAATCGCATCAGATACTGGGCGATTATGGGTATTTGATGGTTCAATTTGGAATGACGTTGGTGAAATTAGAGGTCCTCAAGGTTTAACTGGGGCACAAGGTACAACAGGTTCTCAAGGGATTCAAGGAAGACAAGGAACCACTGGATCGACTGGTGCAACTGGATCTACTGGACCAACAGGTTCAATAGGTTCTCAAGGTATTCAAGGTCGTCAGGGAACCACTGGATCAACTGGTGCCCAAGGAACAACAGGATTAACTGGAGCACAAGGGTCTACTGGTGCAACTGGTGCAACTGGATCGGCTGGTTCAACAGGTGCTCAAGGCAATACAGGTGCAACTGGTGGTACAGGAACTCAAGGTATTCAAGGAATCACTGGATCCACGGGATCTACTGGACCAACAGGTTCAATAGGTTCTCAAGGTATTCAAGGTATTCTAGGACAAACTGGTACTCAAGGGATTCAAGGAAGACAAGGAACCACTGGATCCACGGGATCTACTGGACCAACAGGTTCAA
>Ga0129336_10002875_pt1 | contig 10614 bp, 5 predicted proteins | sample CPB6_02_DNA_FD_96878 | JGI IMG/M metagenome (GOLD analysis project Ga0129336, IMG submission 96878) | Freshwater to marine salinity gradient microbial communities from Chesapeake Bay, USA - CPBay_Sum_0.6_0.2_DNA | ecosystem: Environmental > Aquatic > Marine > Coastal | place: USA: Chesapeake Bay...
AACGGCAGCGACTCCTCGATGTTCGACAACGTGCTCGAACTGATGGTGCTTGCGGGCCGATCGTTGCCGCACGCCATGATGATGATGATTCCGGAGCCTTGGTCGAAACACGAGTCGATGGATCCGGCGCGTCGCGCGTTCTACCAGTTTCATTCGTCTTTGATGGAGCCTTGGGACGGTCCGGCCGCCATCGCCTTCACAGACGGTGTACGCATCGGTGCGGTGCTCGATCGCAACGGCCTGCGTCCGGGCCGCTACTACGTCACCAAAGACGGCATGGTCGTCGTGGCCTCGGAGGCGGGCGTACTCGAATTCCCGCCGGAGGAAATCGAACGCAAGGGCCGTCTGCAGCCAGGACGCATGTTCCTCGTCGATACCGAGCAGGGGCGCATCGTCGAAGACGAAGAGATCAAGCGCTCGGTCTGCAACGAGTGGCCCTACGCCGAATGGCTAGGCGAGCATCTCGTACACCTCAAAGAACTGCCGCCGGCACCGCAGTTGCCCGCGCCTGAGCCCGATCTCCTGCTCGCGCGCCAGATCGCTTTCGGCTACAGCTTCGAAGATCAAAGAATCTTGATGGCGCCGATGGCTCGTGACGGTGTCGAGGCCGTGGGTTCGATGGGCAACGATACGCCGCTCGCCGTGCTGTCGAAGCGACCGCGCCTGGTGTTCGACTATTTCAAGCAACTCTTTGCCCAGGTCACGAATCCGCCCATCGACAGTATCCGCGAAGAAATCATCACTTCGTCCGATGTCTGGCTGGGCTCCGAGGGCAACCTGCTCGACCCCAAGCCTACCGACTGTCGACGTATCGAATTGAAGGCACCAGTCGTCACCAACGAGGAATTCGCGAAGATTCGCCGCGTCGCACTGCCCGGGCTGAAGGTGGGGACGGTGTCGTTGCTCTTTCGGGCAGCGCGCGGCGAAGAGGCACTTGCGAAAGCGATCGAGCAGATGCGCGAGGAAGCGCGACGTCTCATCGCAGAGGAAGAGGTCAACATCCTGCTGCTCAGCGATCGCGGCGTGACTCGCGAGATGGCGGCGATTCCCTCGTTGCTCGCCGTATCGTCGTTGCACCACTACCTCATCCGCGAAGGCTTGCGCATGCGCGCCTCGCTCGCCATCGAGACGGGCGAAGCGCGAGAGGTGCATCACTTCGCGCTGCTCATCGGCTATGGCTGCAGCGTGATCAATCCCTATCTCGCCTTCGAGACGCTCGACGGCATGATCCGCGACAACTTGTTGCCCAACGTCGATCACAAACTTGCTTGCGCCAACTTTGCCAAGGCGGCAACCAAGGGCGTGGTCAAAGTCATGTCGAAGATGGGAATTTCAGCCGTGCAAAGCTATCACGGTGCGCAGGTTTTCGAGGCTGTCGGACTGCGACAGGACGTGATCGACGAATATTTCACGGGTACGGCCTCACGAGTGGGTGGTATCGGGCTCGATACCATCGCCTCCGAAGTGTTAATGCGCCATCGTGCGGCGTTTCCCGAGCGCCCGGCGGGCGAGCAGGTACTGCCGACCGGCGGACAGTATCAGTGGCGCGCCGACGGTGAGTTCCACGTTTTTAACCCCGAGAGCATCCATCGCCTGCAAAAGGCGGTACGCACCGGCAGCTACGCCACCTTCAAGTCCTACGCCGAGTTGATCGACGATCGCGCGAAAAATCTTTCCACGTTGCGCGGTCTGCTCGATTTCAAGAACGGCGAGTCGGTGCCGATCGAAGAAGTGGAGCCGATCGAAAGCATCATGAAGCGCTTCAAGACCGGCGCCATGAGTTACGGCTCGATCAGCAAAGAGGCTCACGAGACGCTGGCCATCGCGATGAATCGCATCGGTGGCAAGAGCAACACCGGAGAAGGTGGCGAAGATCCCGATCGCTACGTGCCACTGCCGAATGGCGATTCGAAGAACTCGGCGATCAAGCAGGTGGCCTCCGGAAGGTTCGGCGTCACCAGCGAATACCTCGTCCAGGCCAAAGAAATTCAGATCAAAATGGCGCAGGGCGCAAAGCCGGGCGAGGGCGGTCAGCTGCCGGGCACCAAGGTTTATCCGTGGATCGCCAAGGCCCGACACACTACGCCTGGCGTCGGGTTGATCTCGCCACCCCCCCATCACGACATCTATTCGATCGAGGATCTGGCCCAGCTCATTCACGATCTCAAGAATTCGAATCGTGCGGCGCGCATCAGCGTCAAGCTGGTGGCCGAGGTCGGTGTCGGCACGATCGCTGCAGGGGTCGCCAAGGCGCACGCCGACGTGGTGCTCATCAGCGGACACGACGGCGGGACCGGGGCATCGCCGCTGACCTCGACGACCCACGCCGGTCTGCCGTGGGAGCTGGGGCTTGCGGAGACGCACCAAACGTTGGTGCTCAACAATTTGCGCAGTCGTATCGTGGTCGAGACCGACGGCCAGTTGAAGACGGGGCGCGATGTGGCCATCGCTGCGCTGCTCGGTGCGGAAGAATTCGGTTTCGCCACGGCACCGCTCGTGTCGGTGGGTTGCATCATGATGCGCGTCTGCCATCTCAATACCTGCCCGGCGGGCGTTGCGACGCAAGACCCACGGCTGCGCGAGCGGTTCGCCGGCAAGCCTGAGCACGTCGTCAACTTCATGCGCTTCATCGCCATGCAATTGCGCGAGCTGATGGCGGAGTTGGGCTTCCGCAGCATCAATGAAATGGTCGGTCGCGTCGATCGTCTCGAGCCGAAGGCGGCGATCGATCACTGGAAGGCGCAGGGCTTCGACTTCAGCAATATCCTCTACCAACCCGATTCGGGCACCGAGGTCGGCCGTTATCGGACCATGGACCAGGATCATGGTCTCGAGAAATCGCTGGATGTCACCACGCTTCTCGATCTGTGCCGGCCCGCCATCGAACAGGGCGCCAAGGTCGAGGCGAGTCTGCCGATCCGTAACGTCAATCGGGTGGTGGGCACCATCACGGGCAGCGAAATTACGAAGAGATGGGGTCCGCAGGGTCTGCCAGACGACACCATTCGAATTCGCTTCAAGGGTTCAGCCGGACAAAGCTTTGGTGCCTTCATGCCGCGTGGCATGAGTTTCACGCTCGAAGGTGATGCCAACGATTACGTGGGCAAGGGCCTCTCGGGTGGCCGTATCGCGGTGTTCCCACCGAAGGGTTCAACCTTCAAGCCCGAAGAGAACATGATCATCGGCAACGTGGCGCTCTATGGCGCGACTTCGGGCGAGGTGTTCATTCGGGGTCAGGCGGGCGAGCGTTTCGCCGTACGCAACAGCGGCGTCGACACCGTCGTCGAGGCGATCGGCGATCACGGTTGCGAATACATGACGGGCGGTCGCGTGGTGGTGCTCGGACCGACGGGGCGCAATTTTGGCGCCGGCATGTCGGGTGGCGTTGCCTACGTGCTCGATGAGGCCGGGCAATTTCAGGCGCGAATCAACATGCAGATGGTCGAGGTCGAGCGGGTCGAAGATCCGTCGGAGGCCGAGGCCTTGCGAAGCCTGATTGCGCGGCATGTCGAGGCGACCGGGAGCGCCCATGCGCAGCGCATCCTCGATGCCTGGCAAGTGCAGTTGCCGAAATTCGTGCGCGTGATTCCGAAAGATTACAAGCGCGTGCTCGCCTGCTTGAAGCGCGCCCACGATCAAGGGCTTTCGGGCGATGAGGCGACGATGGCGGCCTTCGAGGAAAACTCACGCGATCTCTCTCGCGTGGGAGGTAACTGAGATGGGCAAGCCGACCGGATTCATCGAGTACCTGCGCGAGACACCGCTCGATCGCTCGCCGCTCGAGCGAGTGCGCGACTGGAAGGAATTCCATCACCACCTCGACGAAAAAGGCCTGCGTAATCAGGCGGCGCGCTGCATGGATTGCGGCGTCCCGTTCTGTCACACCGGCAAGTTGATGAGCGGCGGCGCCTCGGGCTGCCCCGTGAACAATCTCATTCCCGAATGGAACGATCTCGTATATCGCGGTCTCTGGCGCGAAGCGCTGGATCGACTGCACAAGACCAATAATTTCCCGGAATTCACCGGCCGCGTTTGCCCCGCTCCCTGCGAGGGCTCCTGCGTGCTCGGCATCAATGCGCCGCCGGTGACCATCAAAAATATCGAGAACACCATCATCGAGCGCGGCTTCGAAGAGGGTTGGGTCAACGCCGAACCGCCCGCGACGCGCACCGGCAAAAGAGTCGCGGTGGTGGGTTCCGGTCCCGCCGGCTTGGCGGCCGCGCAGCAACTCAATCGGGCGGGTCACTCGGTGACCGTGCTCGAGCGCGCCGACCGTCCGGGCGGGCTATTGATGTACGGCATTCCCAACATGAAGCTCGGCAAGGAAGAGGTGGTGATGCGCCGTATTCGCCTGCTCGAGCAGGAAGGCATCAAGTTCGTCTGCAATGCCAATGTGGGTGACAACTACGAAGCGCAGATGATGCGCAAGGATTTCGACGCGATCGTGCTCTGCACCGGAGCGACGCAAGCCCGCGACCTCGGTATCGACGGGCGGCAGTTGGGCGGTGTGCACTTCGCAATGGATTACCTCACCGAGGCTACACAGGCATTGCTCGGTAAGGGACCCACGAAGGCGAAGATCAATGCCAAGGGGCTCGACGTCATCGTCATCGGTGGCGGTGATACCGGCACCGATTGCGTGGGCAGCGCAATGCGGCAGGGCTGCCGCACGCTCACGCAGTTCGAGATCATGTCGAAGCCGCCGCTCGAGCGCGCCGACGACAACCCCTGGCCAGAGTGGCCGCGCGTCTACAAGATGGACTACGGTCAGGAGGAGGCCGCTGCGAAGTTCGGCAAGGATCCGCGCGCCTATCTCACCACCGTCAAAAAATTCGTCGGTGATGACAAGGGTCGCGTGAAAGAGCTCGTCACCGTCGATGTTCGTTGGCAGAGGAACGAGCGTGGACAACTCGTACCCGTGGAGCAGGCGGGCACGGAACGCACTCAGCCTGCGCAGCTCGTACTGCTGGCGATGGGGTTCACGGGCCCCGAGATCGGCCTGCCACAAGACCTTGGGCTCGAGCTCGACGAACGTCGCAACGTGAAAGCCGCCTACGGCGAGTACGCGACCAACGTGCCGGGCGTGTTCGCAGCCGGCGACTGCCGTCGCGGTCAAAGTCTCGTGGTCTGGGCGATCAACGAGGGTCGTGGCGCAGCGCGGGAATGCGATCGCTGGTTGATGGGCAAAACCGATCTGCCCTGACCTCAAAGATTCGAAGGATCAAAAACATCAGGTCAAAAAAAACCCCGCGCGAGCGGGGTTTCTTTCAAAGGCACCAACACTCCCGGGTCGGTTGATTTAGGCCGCTACAAAGGAGCGACACCGCGGGCGCCAATGCGTTCCGGCTTGAACCCTTGCGGATTCCCGGGAGCCGCCAAACGAGGCCGCTTCCCGACCGTGCCCGTGCCAACCGCCTGGGGTTTGAGTTGTTTGTTTCACGCATCGAGTTGTCTTTCGGAACTCATACGCGTGATGCAAATAAGCATCAAAACCCACGAAGCCTTTCAGATCAAACACTTACGCGTTGTCTGATCGCTACGTGTGTCTGAAGTATACACCACGATTGTGGCAATGGAAGTGTGGGGAATGCGACAGCGGTCACGAAAGTTCCACCAGTTCGTAGTGGGTTTGCATGTAGCCCGCCACCTGCCCCTTGAGGAACAGGTATTCGCCATCGGCGGTGCACCAGACATCGTAGGGCGGGTGCTCCTGCGGCAATTCCGGATTGGCCACGAACTGGAAATGCAGAGCATCGAAGGTGCCGGCACCGACGGTCAGTTTTTCGGGGCCCACGAACACGATGTTGAGGCCGATCGAGAACAGCATCGGGCCCGTGGCACCGCGATGGTCGGGTGAGGACAGCAGCATCTGCTTGATGCGCTGCACCTCGCCAGGTTTTTTTTGGTCGATCAGGCGCAGGTGCCAGGCGTCGCAGGCGATGGCGTGGTTCTGGAAGGTGAGCAAGGGCGTGGCGAGATCCATGCGCTGCGAGACGCGACCCTCGAGTGAGGTGAAGGTCTCGCATTCGGCGAAGTCGGGGTGAAAGCGAAACCAACCCGAACCCATGAACTTGCTTCCCACCGAGAGTCGAACGAAACAATCGGTCGGTATCCAATGCGCATCGAGCGAGTAAGTGATGTCGCGCATGACCGACGGCCGATCGTCGATCTCGCAGTGCGCAGTACAGGTGCGCGTGCCATCGGCATGGACGTCGATGCGGAAGTACTCGCGTCCGCGCTCCTGGTTGAGTCGCTCCGGCTTCTTGCTCGTGTAGAGCACCTTGCCCATCACGCTGCGATGGTCGCGTTGCAGGATGGGGAGTTTCGGATCGGCGGGAGCGTTGGCCATGACAACAACCTCTGTAGGACTTTCTACGATAAAAATCGATGCGGCAGATTGCGAGTCTAGCGCTCAGGATCCGGGCGTCGCCCATTGACGCGCTTCGCGGGCCGCAGCGCGGAAATGCGGCAGGTTGTAGATCAGCAGACTGCCGCAGATCACCGAGACGGCTGCAGCAACGATGAACATGGAATAGCGCAACTGAGCCTCGTCGGCAAAATAGAAATCGGTGACGAGAGCCACGGCGGTCGGGCCGATGAAAAAGCCCACCGCATTGAGCACGAAATAGTAGATCGCCACTACTTGCGCCCGCATGGTTGGCGGTGCGATCGACACCACTGCCGCGGCACCGGCGGCGGTCGGTGCCGCGGCGCCGAGCGTTGCCGGTATCAAGAACAGTACCGCGAGTAGCGGCGTGGGCATCAGCGTGAAGAGACAGTATCCGGTGGCCATCACCAGGAACGAGGCAAGACACACCCGCACGTAACCGTCTTCGTACCGCTTCTGGAAGTAGTCGCTCATCCAGCCGCCGATCAACACGCCCGTCAGCCCGAAGACGATGGTGATGACGCCGCGCCACTGCACCCAAAAACCGAGTTGCTCCGGCGTCAACGCATAGGTGCGACGCAGGAATTCGGGGATCCAGAAACCGATGCCGTAGGCCATGATCGCGAGCCCGGACAGCGCAAAGAACAACACGAAAAAAGCCCGCCAGCGACTCGCCAGATGGGCAAAGGTCTTGAGGACGGGCGTGGCGATGGGCTTCGCACCCGCAACCAGGAATTCGCGCCGGATGGGTTCGCGAATGGTGAGTACGAGCAGGGCGATCAAGAGGCCCGGCAGCCCGACGTATATGAACATCAGCTGCCAAGGCTCGTGCCAGCCGATGAGTGGCAGCTCGACCGGGCCTGCCTCCTTGAGTTTGGGATAGACGGCGCCGCCGAAGATGAACGCGAGACCGCTGCCGCTCGAGACTCCTGCGGTGTAGAGACCAATCGCGCGACCGATCTTGTCCGGCGGAAAGTAATCTTTGAGTAGCGACAGTGCGGACGGGTTGAGTGCCGATTCACCGGCGCCGACACCGACTCGCGCCAAAAAAAGCGCTGCATACGAGGTCGCGAAGCCGCAGGCGGCTGTCATCACGCTCCAGAACGCAACTCCCCAGAAGATCAGCCAGCGCCGATTGCCACGGTCGGCAAGCCACGCGATGGCGACGCCGAAGAACGTGTAGAAAACCGCGAATGCACCACCCAACAACAGACTCATCTGCGTATCGCTGATTTGCAGGCTGGCTTTGATGTCGGGCACGAGCAAAGCAATGATTTCGCGATCGACGAACGCCAGGATGTAGGCGAGCAGCAGCACCACGACGACGTACCAGGCGTAGAGCGGGTTGGGGTAGGGAACCTGCGTGCCCGAGGTGTTTGCGATCGACATCGGCGTCACTCTCCTTTGACCGTCTTCATGCTGGATGCTTCATGCGAGATTCTTGCTGTTGCTCGCAAGATCATCGAAAAGAATCATCTTCGCAAGCGGTTCGGTTTTGATGGCAACGCCGGCGCTGCGATCGATGATCGCATTGACGACGAACGTGCCGTCGTGGGCGAAGGCTGCATCGAGTGCCGTCTCGAGCTCGGCGGGACTCGCAACTTGCAGTCCCGCACATCCGAAACCCTGTGCGACTTTTTCATAGGGCGGGAAACCGAGCACGGTGTTGACGGCGCGACCGATCGCCTGCGTTTGTCCGTGCAGCTCCGTTCCCCAGGCGCCATCGTTGCCGATGATGCAGGTGATTTTGAGTCCCGCTTGCGCCGCGGCGTGCAGCTCTGCCGGGTAAAAACCGAAAGCGCCATCGCCGGTCGTCAGCACGACCGGTCGGGGCTTGGTTGCCGTTTGCTCGGCAATTTCGCGTGCCGCAGCGGCGGCACCGACGGCAAGCGGCGTCCCGACGCCCATCGCTCCCATCGGGTAGTGATCGAGAAATCCCGGTGCTTGGCGCACGGGCAGTGCGGCATACATCCAGTTCTGGATGTCGGCACCATCGCCGATCACGATTGCGGCAGGGTCCACCCGCCGGGCAATCGCCCGTGCGAGTACGAGCGGATGGATGACGTCCGACGATATCTTTGAGTCAACCAAGGTATCGAGATAGCGGAATCGCGTCTGCAGTGCATCGCGTACCCAGCTGGCACGCGTAGCCGTCTGGCGCCCGGAGACGGCCGCACTTTCAAGTACTTCGTGCAGTTGCCGACAGGCGAGCCCGGCATCGGCGACGATCGCTACGTCGATGCGACGATTGCGCGAAAGTTCCTCGGCCTCGATGTCGATCTGAATGAATTTTGCATTCGCAGCGAAACGTGGTGGCAGGCCGTAGCCGAGACGCTGCTTGAGGCGGGCGCCGACCACGCAGACTACGTCGGCCTCGCGCGCCACGAGTTGCATGAATGGCCAGCTGAACGATCGAAGACCATCCTCGGGTACGAGTCCTCGGCCGAGTCCGTTGCCGGCGATCGGCAGATCGCAGCGTTCGACGAGCGCGCGCAGCGCATCACCTGCTGCGCCGTGGCAAGCGCCTGCACCGGCGATCAGCAGCGGTTTCTTGGCGGCCTGCAGCAATTGCGCGGCACGACGGATCGCAGCCGAATCGGCTGCGGGATGGGCAACTTGCGGGATGGGCGGCAGCGTACCGTCGGCATCCGAAACTTTGGCTTGCAGGAATTCCTGCGGAATCTGCAGCACCACCGGACCGCGCCGACCTGTGAGTGCGCGTTTGGCAGCGGCATCCACGTATTCGGCGAGCCGCCCCGCCGCAGGCACGGTGCGTGCCCACTTGCTGATACTGCCGACGAGCGGATGTTTGAGGTTGTCGTATTCCGACTCGGCCTCGGTCCACGAGTCCGGCAGTCGCGCAACCAGTACCAGCACCGGCGAACACGCGTGAAAAGCCGTGGCGATCCCGTTGATGGCGTTCGGCATGCCCTGATCGGCGATGATGAGCGCAACGCCGAGACGACCCGTGACCCGTGCGTAGCCGTCGGCGGCACTAACGCAACCGGATTCATGTCGATGGCCGATGATGCGAAAGCCGTCACGCTCCAAGGCCTCGAGCAGGAAAGTGTGCGAGGCACCCGCGAGCGAGAAGACGGTGCGAATGCCGTAGCGTGCCAGCGCCCGGCTGACTACCATTCCGCCGGTGAGCGACTGGTGCATCGTATCCCCCTGAGACGTCGTTAGTTCTAGCCGATTCGGACCCAACTTGAAAGTCAGTCACCATCCGGACTATCACCTGCCCCTGCCCGAGGGTCACCCGTTTCCGATGGTGAAATACACCCTCGTCTACGATCGGCTGCGCGCCGCCGGCCTCTTGCCGGCCGAGCGCATCATGCTGCCCGACGAGGCCACACGAGTCGATCTCGAACGCGTGCACACCCGCGAATATCTTGATCGCCTGTTTGGTATCGGACTGAGCGCACCAGAGCAGCGCGCACTCGGTGTGCCGTGGTCACCGCGTTTGCTGCGCCGCTCGCGACTTGCGGTGCAGGGCACCTTGCTCGCCGCACGCGCCGCACTCGAGGATGGCCGCGCCGGTAATCTCGCCGGTGGCACGCACCACGCCTTTGCCGATCACGGTGAAGGGTTTTGTGTGCTCAACGACGTCGCCATCGCCATCCGTCGATTGCAGGCCGATGGTCGTCTCGAACGAGCGCTCGTGGTCGATCTCGACGTACACCAGGGAAACGGCACGGCTGCAATCTTTGAGGGTGACGAGTCGGTATTCACGTTCTCGATTCACGGTGAGAGAAATTATCCGGCACGCAAGATGCGCTCGACGCTCGACGTCGGTTTGCCCGACGGTGTGGACGACGATGCCTATCTTGGCGCCTTGCAAGCCCACTTGCCGGTACTGACCAAAGATTTTCGCCCGGACATCGTGTTTTATCTCGCCGGGGTCGATGTGGCCGAAGGCGATCGTTACGGCAAGTTTCATCTATCCGAGGCCGGCATTCGCGCACGCGAGCGCTGTGTGCTCGATTGGACTCGCAAGCTCGGAGTGCCGCTGGTGATCACGCTGGCAGGTGGCTACTCACCCAATGCCGTACAAACCGCGATACTGCACAGTATCGTTTTCGAAGAGGCGATCAATTCATGAGTCGGGCGCCCTCGAAACCGCCGCGACCGCGTCTGATGCAGCGTTTTTTGCGCTTCATGTCCGATCGTCGCATCTTGTCCGATGCGCGCATGCTCGAGTTTTACCCGCCGTTCTGGTTCATGCG
>Ga0129336_10002876_pt1 | contig 10610 bp, 12 predicted proteins | sample CPB6_02_DNA_FD_96878 | JGI IMG/M metagenome (GOLD analysis project Ga0129336, IMG submission 96878) | Freshwater to marine salinity gradient microbial communities from Chesapeake Bay, USA - CPBay_Sum_0.6_0.2_DNA | ecosystem: Environmental > Aquatic > Marine > Coastal | place: USA: Chesapeake...
CTTGCCCTGGATGCGCATATTCCAGAATTGGAGCAGACTTTAGGAGAAGCGTTACTCACTCCAACAAGAATTTATGCTTCGGATATGTTGGATCTCATAACTGAAGTTGAGATTCACGCGATGGCACACATCACCGGTGGGGGATTGGCTGCGAATACCCAGCGGATATTGCCAACAGATGTGGGACTTGTCATCGACCGAAGCACTTGGGCCCTGCCGCCGATCTTCGACTATCTTCAGCAGGTCGGCCGAACCCCGCTCCCAGATTTTGAGCGGACCTTTAATTGTGGGGTTGGTATGGTGCTGATCCTCCCCGGCAGATCGGTCACCCCGACTCTGGCCTTGTTGCGCGGGCGGGGCTACCAAGCCTGGGAGATAGGTGAGATTTCCGCAGCGCCCGCCCCGTTGGCTGGGGTTAAGTTGGAAGGGGCCTTCCAAAACCGATAATCTCTGCCTACGAAAATTACGAATTCCGGGTATTACCTGGAGGCGACAAGTAAGGAGGTCACGCCATGGGGCGCGGCCGAGCTAAAGCCAAACAGACGAGAGTTGCTCGCGATCTAAAATATTCTTCTCAAGAAATCGATGTTGAGAAATTAGCCCGAGAATTACATGGCGAAACATCTGATCGCGATCAGAAAGATGACGACGATCCATTTGCTGAGGGAAATTACATCCGCCGCGCATAGCGGCTGCCTATGAGACCCACACCCTATGTAGCCTCACTACGAGTGTACGAACCACTCGAAGCATTTAACGAGATCGAACAATTACGGTGGAGTGAGATCTCTATGGATCAACACACTGGTAATCAAGAGCAGTCATTGGCATTGCGACGAATTATCAGACCAGAGCCACCTATTTCCCGGATTGATGGTGCGCACATCATCGAGCATGAGGGCGAACGCTATGTCGCACCGTGGTCGACAGCCTTGCGCACCTGGGCAGCGCTCTCAGATTTCAAAGAGTCGCTTCCTTCGACAGTCACTCCATATTTTCTCTCTGAGGGAATTGAAGATGTACTCACATCGGGGGTCGCAGATTCTGATATTGGCTTTGATAAAGCCCCCCATATCCTCACCGAAACTTGGGTGATACCACCACGATGGTTCACACTCTTCTCCCCAGAAGAGCGACTGCGCGGAGATTCTCCCGATGGTCCATTTACGATTGTCCGTACTACTTTGGTCAATGCGCGCAAGAGATCACAAATTGCGTATGCGGCAGTTGTCAATGCATTTGGCGAGGGCGATGTTGCGGAGGAGATGAAATCTCTCGTGGATTGGCTCGATATTTTCCACCCAGGATCTATCGTTGAATTGGATTACGGTGGACTGGCTGGATTCCTCGCGCTCGCCGAGGGGGCAATCGAAGCGGACACCTCACTTGAAGATATCCAAAGGTCACTAGCTGGCCTCATATCTGGCGATGGCCAAGAGGCCGGCATTGGTTACTCACGGCTGGTCAATCGGTGGCGAAAGGTTGCCGCTTACGAGCAGGCTACATAACTCTCCTTTTTGCTCTTAGTATGACCGCATGAAGATCACCGGATACGAACTCTTCCTTGTCCCGCCTCGCTGGCTATTTTTGAAGATCGAAACTGACGAGGGAATCGTCGGGTGGGGTGAACCTGTCCTGGAAGCAAAGGCTGAAACCACCGCGACTTGTGTCTCCGAAATGATGGATTACCTCATGGGTAGGGATCCTCGGACTATCGAGCGCCACTGGCAACGATTGATGAAGGGTGGTTTCTATCGCGGCGGTGGCGTGATTAATTCTGCTGCTTCAGGAATAGATCAAGCACTCTGGGACATTTTAGGTAAAAGTCTGAATGTACCGGTCTATCAATTACTCGGCGGCGCTGTCCGAGATCGGGTCCGTATTTATGGACACATCAACGGCAAGACCGAGCACAATGCGCAAACTCAACTTTCTCTGGCACAGGAGCTTGACGAGTTGCGTGAGAGTGCGCAAATACAAATGGATCGCGGATTAACTGCGCTCAAATTCTGCCCCGCTGATGCGCTTGAACATGTAGATACACCCGAGGAGCTCAAGAAGATTGTCGCGCGCGTCGAAGCGGTCCGAGAATTCGTCGGTGACAAGATAGATATTTGTTTGGATTTTCACGGACGATTCAGCTTTGCAATGTCTCGTAGGGTCTTTCCATTACTCGAGCCCTATAACTTGATGTTCATCGAGGAGCCAGTACTTCCTGAGTATTCACACAAATTCAGAGAGATTGTTCAGTCGACTTCAATCCCAATTGCAACGGGAGAAAGACTCTTTTCCAGAATCGAATTCCAGGATGTGTTGCAATCAGGAATCGCTATTGCTCAGCCCGACATCAGCCACGCAGGTGGCATCTCTGATGTTCGTAGGATCGCTGCGATGGCTGAAGTACATGATGTCAGCATGGCTCCACATTCACCTCTAGGCCCCATCGCTTTAGCTGCATCTGTGCAATTGGATTTTGCTACACCTAATTTCTTGATACAAGAACAGATTCTAGGGCTTGGTAAAGGATCTAACGGCGAATTGATGAAATACCTCGTCGATTATTCAGTTTTTGATGTTCAGAATGGATACATTGAATTGATGAAGAATCCTGGTTTAGGAATCGAAGTCGACGAGAAAGCTGTGCGCGAGATCGCTAAAACTGGACATCGTTGGCGAGTACCTGAATGGACTCATATTGATGGATCACTTGCAGAATGGTGAAGATAGCTCCATTTGTAACTGTTCTTACCATCGCTCTTACATTGATACATTAAGGCAAACGCCTCTTCAAGAATTTCATTTGTTGAAATAACTGGCTCATCGACAAAGACATATCCAGCCGAGAAAGCAAACACCTTTTCAAGCTCTCCGTGCCAAGATCTAGTGATCGAGAGCTGCGATAGTGCAGTGAGATTCGAAAATATCTCATCAATATTTCGCTCACACTTCAAAAGAAGCGCAAACTCGTTCTCTCTTAGAGATGCTACGACACCGCCATTGCCTAACTTTGTCTTCAACATATGCGCAAAATCATCCAGCACCAAGTGAATTTGGGATTGATTCAAATGAGGAAGGTCAGACTCAAAGTCATCGAAATTTATTATGCCGAAGGCGAAAGGCCGACCACTCTCTGAAAGAGAATCTAGACCGGAGGAGATTAGTCTCTGTGAGATTCTCTCGCCAACTACATGAGTGACTCCATCAAATCCCATTGCTATCGCCAACAATTTATCATTGGGATTGTGATTGTGGGGGTCAAAAGTGACAACTAAAATCTCGTCTTGAGATAGAGGTAGGAGCATACTATCGTGAAGATTGATCCAATGACTTATGTTTGTGGAGTTTAAACTCTTTTTTAGTGTGTAGAGCATGCGGTAATCAGATAGCCTCCTAAGTTTTGTTTGATCATGCCTTGGTGTGCTCTCAAAAAGAATAGAAAAATCAACAATTTCGTTTGTGAATGATCGCTTCACATGGAGAATTTGGAAAGGATCAAACAACTCTTCAAGAATTCTCTGAAATAGCGGTGATAGAAGTTCAGAATTTATGCTCTGTGAAGTCACAATTTACCACCTCTCTCAGGGCGTTTGCGCAAAAATGGGAGGATTATGAGGACTGTTGCGAATATCATCACAATTACAATAAGCCAACTTTCAAAATTGATTATCGGAATTAATCTCAGAGGTATTTTCCCAAGATACGCTGGAGCAGTTGGACTCTTTATCGTCAGCTTCCACCGATCATTCATCGGGTTAGCATCACCTTTCGTCTGCACCGTTACTTGATTCTTTTCGTTGACCTCCATGGCGATGATGCGATGCACATACGATCCACCTGAACCATCAGGAACGGGAAGCAGCAAGATTTCATCAATCTTGATCTGCTCAACTGGAATCGCCTTGAAAATGAGGGCATCCCCTCTATGAAACTGGGGGGCCATCGAATCTGAAATTACCCGAACGATCTGGACCCTTTCCTTAATGGCGAAACCGGCTATACCAGAGCCACCGATTGCAAGAAGAAGCATGAGGATGCTAGTTGCCATGTGAAATTTGGATCTCATGATGAGAGTGCTTGGGATGGCCTGATGTCAACTCGAGAGGACCAGGAGGAGAAAGTGGTTTGGTAGTTTGCCACGACATCTCGAGTGTTCGTTACTCGAATTATTAGATGGCTTGAGGGCAAGATTGTCTGATTGATGTTTATCAAGCCGCCATTAGCTGAACCTAGATGAGTGATGGCACCAGAGCAGGCAAAGGAACTGGAGTTCCACATACCCGAACAACTCTCAAAAATTATTGTTGGAGGATTAGAAGCATCTCCGTTGCTCTTGATTGAGTTAAAGGATATACGACCAGAGTTGAGAGTAAATGTGCCATTGTTGTTAAATGAAATTAGTGCATATTGTCTCCGAGAACTCCCTGTCCAATTTAGCACATACGGAGTCTTCGATTGCGAGCTAGTCAGGTCGCCGATATTTGACGACCAAAATCCAGATCTGATTTCTGAAAGAGATGTCGAGGAGCTTTGCGCACCAGCGAAGGATTGGTTCGGCATTGCCAAAACCATGAGAAGGGCAGTAGTCAACGCCAAGTTGTTGATGACTCTACTCATTGATTACTTACCCTTCTTCATGCCATTAATTAACTATTTGTTACTGCTCCTGGTAATTGCGCTTGATTGAAGAGATATGTAAGTGTTGCAGAGCCGTTCTGTACTGTAACTGGAGGAAGCACACCATTGATGGTGGTCTCATCCTGATTTGGCAGCCTGGTCTTAATCTGCAACTTTGCATTGCTGCCTGATGAGAGCGTGGATGAAACAGCGAAGACCTTTTGCGCAGTAAATGCACTTAAGGAAGTTTCTGCTATCTCAGTATTTATTGTCCCAGAGCATGCTCCAGTGTTGGTATCCCAGTTACCGCCGGTGCAGGAGAGCACAGTGACTGTAAGGGCTTTTGAGGTTGCCGGAGCTACGCCATCGGTAATCAATGTTGATGTGCCGGTAGAAGCGACTGACAAACTTAATTCGCGCGAATTGAGGGTTCCGCTGTTGGTCAAAGTCACATATCGATTGACTACATCACCTGGCGCGAGGTTTGAGATTGGCTGCGTGAAACCACTCCCATTATTGGCTGATGAGAGCACTAGGGTTCCAGTCGAGTCCTCTTGACTGGCCGATACAGTGGCATTGAGGCCAGCGAACACGCTACTACCCGCTACCAAGATCACCGATCCAGCAAAGACCGATGTCGCCATTAATCGTAAATGTGAACTCGTTCTTGATTCTTGCATACTTTTTCTCCTTGCCTAATACACCTGCAGTCTGCGCGGTGTGAGTGAAATCTGGCAGAGAGAATTTGCAAAAACTGCCCAAATTGCCTTTCATGGACTCACATCAGGAGTCCAATCGCCTGGCTTTCTCACTACTTAACCCCAAGTCTGTAACCGATTCCTCGAACAGCTTCACAGATTGTGGGTCCGCCAGCATTTCTCACTTTTGCTCGCAAACGCGAGACATGACTTTCAATCATATGCTTGCTGCTGAACCATTCACCCCAAACATTCTTGATCAAATGATCGTGGGTCACAGCTCTTTCTGGCGCGCTTATCAACTCACGCAAGATCTCGAATTCGGTTCGGGTGAGAGCCACCTCTACGCCATGGACCTTAAAAGTATGCTGATATGTATCAAGCTCAAGTGGCCCCACGATGAATTTAGTCCTTTCATGGTCAATCCCACCGTTTCTCCGAAATAGTGCATTCATTCTCGCCACCAAGACCTCTGGCGAGAGCGGTTGTGGGACATAATCATCAACGCCGGAAGCGAAAGCACTCAATTCGTCACTTTCATTGTTATGACCGTTTATGAAGATGACCGGTATATCTCTCTGATTCTTAAATTTTCTGAAGATTTCCATGACGCGCATCCCGTTTGAATTAGCGTCCATTAGAGCGATATCTGGTTGGAAGTGCTGGAAATTATGGAGTGCACTTTGTTCGTCTATTGCCTTAATCAATGAGTACTCACCATCAGGAATAGCCTGAAAAATCTCCCGTACAATTGCCTCATCATTCTCCACAATTAGAACTGTTTTCTTCATACCTTGTTTCTCCTTTTCGTAGTTTTGCTGTCTTTTGCCATTACTGTTGGATCTTTTTTGTAACCATCACCTGCTTGTTCACAAGTGCTCTTAAGTAAAGATTCTTCGCATATGTGGCCTTTCTCGTAATTGATCCATCGCCATCCGAGTTGAGTAAAAGTGAAGCGATGGCGCGGTACGAGATTTGACCACTTGACCTCTCAATTCCTAATTGGAGTGATACCTTCTTATCGCTGTACCGCGAATCCCAATCCAATGTGATTATGAAAAACCCATTTCGTCGAACGATCCTGGTCATGTTCTCACTCGCTTTGTTGAGATTTTGATTACGAGGAGAAAGCTCTTGGACATCTAGGATTACGACTGCAGAGGTGGGGACCAGATACCTACCAGATCCGGATATGGAGGCCAGGATCGAGCAAGTTCCCCCGTGTACTCCAGTCACCACCCCCTCAGGCGACACCGAACAAATATTCGGTGTCAGAGTTGAATAAGCGGCAACCACATCTCCGAATTCTTCGGACAGTGTCAATTTGGTCGTCTTATTCAACTGGACCGTGTTATTACCCGTGCTCGTCGTGAACACTGGCCGAACAAGCTCCGCTTTCGAATCCAAAGGCGAGGCATTGGCAGAAGTGATCTCATGCCCTGTCATCAAAAAAACGATGAACAAGACCAAACCCAAATTTTTAGACGACTTACAGAGCATTGCTTGCACCATTTCTGTTTGCAGATGAATTGATAGAAACAAACTTTCATGAGCAAGGTGAGAAGAAAAGAGCTTGACTAGCCATTGACTGGACAAATAATTGCATTCACTTGTCTAGTCATTGCTTGGTCATTGCCCAGTCATTCTCTATAAAGGTTTGAAAAGTAATTTAGGATGTAAAGAGCCATGTTAAGTCAATCAAATCTAGGGAGTATAAATGTATCTCGAACTTGTTGAGGATTTCAGCGAGTACTTGGGGGTTGATAATCAAGACTTAGACGAAGTTCTAAAGTATCTGACCTTGTTTACCTTTGCTCCATTAGGGTGCATCGGATCATTTCTGGCAACGATAAATCATGATGGTACTGCTGAAGTCATCAGCAAATTTGGCCTAAGGAGGAATATATTTGATCTCTTTCCTAAACAAATATCTCTCAGCGACACTAATCCAATCGCTGAATCAGTCAAAACCAGATCAATAATCTGGATTGATCAGATTCCTTACTGGGGCACCAATTCATTGAACCGAAGAGACGGGGCAATCATCGAAGAAGTAAAGAGTTGTATCACATGGCCGATAGAAAAGAATCATTCTCCAGTTGCAGCAGTAAGTATCTTCTGCACGATCCACATAGAGAGAACATCCGAGGTGAATGCCTATTTGAAAGCTATCAACAGTATTTTCTCCTCTTTTTTCAAAAAATCGAGCAACGGACATAATGGCTCATCTATCAGTAACCACGCATTAAATTCGGCTCGACAGGTTTTTGAGGGACGGAAATTAACTGATCGTCAAGACCAAATACTTGAATTAATGGCGGCGGGGAAGACGAATCTTGCGATATCACAGATATTGGGATTCTCAGAGTCAACAATTCGCCAAGAGACAATAAAAATCTATGAAAAATTGCGTTGCGAAGGGCGTAAAGAAGCCGCACAGATTTACGGTGAGATCAAAAAAGAGTCAGCAGTTTCATCGTAGAATCCGTTCTCTTCGAAGGATATAGAAATGGTACAGCGAGAGAGTGAGAGCCGTAATTAGAGCCGAGATCGGATATCTGCTTTGCCAGAGCTGCTGATTACCAACAAGTAGTGCTTTGAATAGGTTATAAGTTAACCAGACTAGCGAGCCTATTCCGACTATAGATGGGACTCCTATAAAGAAATAGAGATAGAAGCGACGCGGAGCAGTGGTTGACCCAAGCTCATAATCTTCAGTCAACGATGCTTGACAAAATCGCCAGTGGTATAGCCAATTAGGGCAAGAGACCAGAATGACACTGGCACCTAGGATGATACTGTCCATGCGCCCCTGAGCGCCAAGCAGACCAACAACTAGCGCGCCAAAGCCGAAACTGCCTGCCGTCAGGGTGGTTGCTGAGACTAAATATCGGTAGATCCTTGTCACCTGATCACGCTTAAAACCGTAAGCCATGCCTCGAAATATTAAGTGATAGAGGCCTAAAGTCACTACGACTCCAATAGCGCTAGGCAAGTCAGAGAAGAAGGAATTATAGGTTTGCCGTGTCTCTCCGAAAAACCAAAGGAGAATCCGATTGAGAGTAAATATTGCAGCAATAGATACCAAAATAATGGAGATGAACATCCCCCCAAAGGTATTGAAAATGCGAATCTCAAGGAGAGAAGCCCGGCTCACCACCTCTCCAAAATAGAATATTGACAATGGAGTTGCTGTGATAAAAAGGATTATTGCCTCTGAAATCTGGAATTTTCCTACTCCCAATCCCATCAAAGTCGAAATACCTGAATCCACGAAAGAGATTAGTGACATAGCAACTCCGGTAAAACCAACAAAAGTTCCGACAAAGAATTGGAAATTTGTGACCAGTGTTTTGTAACCACGCAAAAGATTGATGTGTATCACCCATACAAAGAAGGAAACTAGTGAAGATGAAATTGCACGCGAAGATATCGGAGCCCCACTGAACGCACGCAAAGCATTCTGTAGGGGCAAAAACCAGAGTAGAAGGGATACTACGGTTGTGAGCAGAAGATACACATGCCAAACCGGGGAATTTCTTCCTTTTGCATCTCTCTCGAATTCTCTGATTACAGATCGATAGATAAGAATCACTAAGGGCGTGCCGATTACTGAAAATGACATCCACCGAGCCAAATCCAATTTGGAGATAAAGAGGCCCTGTTGGTAATCAAGAAGACTCATCAAAATACCTGAGATACCTAGACAGGAAATCAAGACTGACGCAAACAAGGAGAAATATTTGAAAAAGTCGCGAACAAAGAGCATCCCATGTAGTCCGGGATGCTCTCTCAGAGTCTGTCTTACTCCAATTACTGCAAAGGAGATGATTACTGCTATGACCAATAGCGAAATCGCGCCATAGACCATTATGGTTATCTAATCTTGAAACTAATGGTCTGTTTCAGTGCAGAATAAGTATCGCCAGATGCCGGGGCGGTTGCCTTCAGCGTACAAGCTCCAACCTTGTTGAAACTAAGGAGATAAGTATTCTGGTTGTTGGCAAGAGAGCAATTTCTGGTGCTGGAGAGCACATAGGTAATCTTTGCTCCAAAGCTAGTGGTTATCGGTAGGTTGATGGTGGTGCCTGGTTGAACTCTAGTAGAAATATTGAGGCTTGGAACTGCTGGCACTAACCTAAATCGGTAGATTTTAGATATTGCAATGTACTGAGGATTTCCCGGTGAAGTGATCTCAATTTCGCAGTATCCAGATCCTTGAAGAACCGTTACTTGATTGCCATTGACGGAGCATGAAGCTGTAAGTGACTTATAAGTAGCAATAGCCCCAGATTTCGTTGTTGTTTCGATTCTGAATATGCTCTGATTCTGAACATTGATTGATTGACTACTTGATATCAATCTATTGTTCACAAATGCCCGAATCACATCAGAGTTTTCTTTCTGAACAGTGCTGCCGACGAATGTAATAGGTAAGAATTGGTCCTCACTGCGATCAGCAGAAGCTTTGTGGTCGAGGCGTATAAAGATCCCACAAGAAGTATTGACGCAATTGATGGTTTGTGTTCCATAAGTGAAAATTGCACTTGGCTTGAATTGGATATCCGCACTGGGCACATAGTCGGCTCCCAAGGAAGACGAAATCCAAAGTTGTGAAAGTGCATTACAAACCTGAGGACGAGAGTCACCGGAAACCTGTTTGCACTGTTGGATATAGAATCCAGCGCCTGTCTGATAGCCAGTAAGTTTGAGGTTGACTATCTGCCCTGTAAGAGCGAGATTCTCGTAAGGTCCACCAACTACAGAGGATTTAGCAATTCCCATAGATGGATTGCCAAGCAACATTATGAGAGTAAGGAGAAGAACTTTGACTATTCTCATTTCGCACGATTCCTATCGCTAGTTTTGTTTGATATTGCCTTGAAAGATATGGCAAAAATCTCCCCTTTGGCTCAAATTTTTTAGCCTTTTCTCTCTCAACCACATGCATAGAAATAGTGCGAGGAGAACGCGAGGAATAGAGGAAGAGTTCGCAAATTCACTCGTTCAATATTGCGGATAGATGAAGAGAAAGGATGCAGTTCATGAATTTGAATTTCAAAAAAATTGCGCGTTTTAGCGCAATTGTGGCTCTGTTACTCTCACATGTGACACTAGCAAGCCAAGTTCAGGCGCAGGTAAACGGAATCTCTCTTACCTTAGCGGCTTCTGAACCAACCTCTTACGATCATGGTGTAGGCGGTGGTCAATGGTCCCTTGGGAGACAGAATGTAGATATTCGTTATTCATTAGAAGGGGAGAATTTTAGGTGCAATGAACTGGTCAGTTATCTGATGA
>Ga0129336_10002878_pt1 | contig 10608 bp, 9 predicted proteins | sample CPB6_02_DNA_FD_96878 | JGI IMG/M metagenome (GOLD analysis project Ga0129336, IMG submission 96878) | Freshwater to marine salinity gradient microbial communities from Chesapeake Bay, USA - CPBay_Sum_0.6_0.2_DNA | ecosystem: Environmental > Aquatic > Marine > Coastal | place: USA: Chesapeake Bay...
AAGCAGGCTCGATGACCGCACCCTCAAGATCGCTGACCGAATCGGGCAACTTGGAGACCTGGTACTCCTTGAGCATCGCGAAATTGGCGAGGCCGCCGGTCTCAGCGCTGAGCCCGGTACAGCCGAAGCGAACGCATAGGTGACCATTGCCCCGGCGGCAGTGGTAGCAGCGACCACACACGATCGCGGGCATGATGGCGACTCGATCGCCAACCTTCACGTCACCGACCTGACCGCCGACCTCGACCACCGTTCCGGAGAACTCATGCCCCAGAGTCTGGGGGAGGGTCGCACCTGTCAGCGGGTGAGGAGTCGACGGGGTAACGATCGGACCCATCATGTATTCATGCAGATCCGTGCCGCAGATACCGCAGTACGCCACCTCGACAACGACGTCATCGGGTTCCCTGACCTGCGGGACCTGAACGTCCTCCAGGCGAATGTCCTTGGCTCCGTAGAAGCGGGCAGCAAGCATGATCGACCTCATCTCTCCTAACGCGCGGTACGTCGATTGGTACGAATGACGTGATAGGTCAGAGCAGCGACGACTACGAGGGCCCCCTGAGCGAAATATGTCGACCATTGATCGAGGCCGATCATCGTGGTGGCATTGAGGACCTGCGACAGTAGGATGACGCCGAGTAAAGTTCCGATGAATGACCCCCGGCCGCCCGCCAGTGCCGTTCCGCCGAGGACGACCGCGGTGATCGACGTCAAGGTGAACGCCGCGCCCTGTGACGGGTCTCCGATCCCAATCTGAGCCATGAACAACAGGCCTCCGACCAGCACAATCCACGAGATCGTGAGGAAGGCGAACATTGCTGTGCGAGTCACATTGACGCCGAGCTTCTTGGCAATCTGCTCGTCTGAACCGATGGCTCGGATGTTCAAGCCCCACCGGGTGCGACGAAGCGCGACCTCGAGAGCGACCGCTGCAATCACAAGGAGTACGAAGGCGGCAGGGATCGGTCCCCACTTGGTCTTGATGACACCGGTGATGGAACTGTTGATCGTTCCTTCAGGTCCGTCGCGCAGGATAAAGGCCAGGCCCTGCAGACCAATATAGGTCGCCAGCGTGGCAGCAACGGAGGTGAAGTGACCGAATCTCACAAGGGTGCCGTTGAGCAGGCCCGTGAGTGTTGCGGCCAAGGCCATCAGGATGACGCCCAGGATGATCTGCCCCGTCGTGCTTTCATTGCCAATGAAGAAAGATGCGACGACCACAAGGAAACCTGCTAGAGGTCCGACCGAGAGATCGATGTTCTGGGTCAGGAACGCGACCGTCTGGCCCATAGAGATGAAACCGAGGATCGATACGATTCCCAGAATGGCGCTGATGTTGAATGCGGTGAAGTATCGATCATTCTGCGACGCCACGTACATGGCCAGCAGGAAGATCGCAATGGCCAGAATCGCAACGGGCGAGTAGTCGCCCTGCAGAAAGCGACGGAAGCGAGACGACCCACGGTGCTCAAGACCCTCCGCTTCCGCTGAATGTGTCGTGGCATTCACGGCGGCCGCCACGATCTTGTCCTCGGTGACATCGGCGCCGGTGAGTTCCGTTACGACATGGCCGCGCGACATGACTAGCACTCGGTCGCAGAGTCCCTCCAACTCCAAGGCGTCCGAGGAGTTCACGACAACGGGGGTCCCGGAATCGGCGACCTCTCGGAGGATGCGGTAGATCTCCGCGCGCGCTCCTACGTCGACTCCCTGGGTTGGCTCGTCAGCCACCACCATCCTGGGTTGTGAGAGCAGTGCTCGAGCGAGCACCACCTTTTGCTGGTTGCCTCCCGACAGCGAACTAACTCCAGCGTCCATGTTCGGCGCCTTGACATCGAGCTCACTGAGTTGGCCGCCAACAATCTCGGTCTCCCGACGGGTGCTGAGCAGTCCACCCTTCACGAATCGTCGAAGGGCGAGAAGGGCGGCATTCTCTCGAACGGACATGGACATCATGAGGCCTTCGCGATGGCGATCCGCTGGTAGGTAGGCCGCGCTCTTCCGCAGGTCTTTTGCTGAAAGTTCAGAGTCGCCGACGACGACTGATCCTGTGAAGCGTGTGAGGCCCGCGAGTGTGGCCATCAACTTGCTCTGACCATTTCCGGCGACGCCAGCGATTCCGAGGATCTCACCGCGCCGAACTTCCACGTTCACATTGCTCACACCGGCACTCGTGAGGTCTGACAACCGCAGGAAAGTTTCACCTGTAGTCGAGGACGCCTTCGGTGGGAATGTCTGGTCGAGTTGTCGCCCGACGATGAGCGAGAGCAACTCCTCATCACTGACATCCGCGACGTTGGCCGTACCTCGATTCTTTCCATCGCGCAGTACGGTCACTCGGTCGGCTAGTTGGCGCACCTCCGCCAGTCTGTGGGTGATGTAGACAACGCCGGTACCGGCGGCGGCGGCCGTGCGCACTCGGGCGAAGAGCAGGTCAACGGCATCTTGGGCCAAGGGGGCCGTGGGCTCGTCGAGGATGAGCACTCGCGGTCTCAGAACGAGGGCCTTTGCAAGTTCGAGGAGGTGACGCTGCGCCAGTGACAGATTGGCCACCCGATCCTCGAGATGGGCAGTGCAGCCAACATCGTCCAGCATGGCCTTCATGCCGGCCTTGACCGATCCGTAGGACTTCAACACCTCGTTCGGAACAGCCAGGCGGATGTTCTCCGATACGGTCAGGTCATCCAGCACCGCAGGATGCTGGTGCACCATGCCAATGCCCGCATTCCTGGCCAACGTCGGATTCGTATCAACCAGAGCAGTGCCATCCACGATGATGGTGCCACTATCCGGAATCAGTGCCCCCGAAGCCACGTTCATCAGGGTGGACTTGCCAGCACCGTTCTCACCCAGCAGGGCATGAACCTCGCCGGGGCGTACTTCGAGCGAGACGTCATCGAGTGCATGGACACCGCCAAAGGACTTGCTGATGCCCGAGAGAACGAGGCAATCGTCGGTTGCCACCAATGGAGACGTCATGTTCACCTTCTTCACTCTCGCTGATTGATCGAACGGCTTGACTACTGGACAGGGGTCCAGGGTGGGGGGCGGCCCTTGTAAGACGCCCCCCACCCTGACGCGGGACTACTACTGCAGCTTCGCCTGATCGTCACCGCTGACGAGCTCAGCGGAGAGGAAGGTGAAGTCGGGCAGATCCTTACGGCACTGGACCGGCTTGCTCGGGTCCAGGCTGTCTTCGAAGATGGCGTGCTGGTGAGCGGTCGAGGCCGGGACCTCGCCACCCGTGGCGACGGCTACTGCGTAGTCGATCGCGGTGCGGGCGTGGTCATTGCCTGTCGCAACAGTGAACAGGTCAAAGCCATTGCCAGCCTCCTGCTGGTCCTGCCAGAAGCAGCCGAGGATGTTGCCGTCGGACGTGGCCAGAGCCGGGATCGGACGACCAGCCTTGGTGAACTCCGGCAGAGCGCCGACCATGGCCGGACCGAAGTCGTATGCAATCACGTCGATCTCGGGGTACTTGGCGACCGCAGCGGTGATGACCTTCTGAGCCTCAGCCGGATCCCAGTTGGTGACCTCGAAGGGATCCTCACCGACGAACTTGTACTTGTCGCCCTCAGCACCGAGGCACGAACGCAGCTCGGTCGACATCAGAGTGCCCTGGCTGTTGCCCTTCGGGCCCGAGGCCACGAGAACGGTCGCGCCGTCCGGACGCGCCTTCTTGATCCACTCGCAGTAGTTCTTGCCGTCGTTTGCGGCGTCCAGGGCGATGTAGGCGGTGTAGTCAACGCCATCCTCGCCGCCGGGTACACGCGGTAGGGAACAGTCACGACACCCGCGTCATAGGCCTCCTTCAGCGTGGGCAGGATCGCCTCGCTGGCGTCAGGGAAGACGACGAGCGCGTCTGCACCCTGAGAGACCAGACCCTGAATGTCGGAGATGGACTTCTGCAGGTCGCCCTGTCCGTCGGTGTAGATGAGCTCCTTGACGCTCGGGCACAGAGCAGCCTCGCGACGACCGGTCTCCGTGGTGACCAGACGCCAGACATTGCCGCCGAAGCCGTCCGCGAAGCCGAGTGTGATCTCATTCGGGCCACACCAGGACGGAACATCGCCGGCAGCGGCCATGTCGTCTGCAGGAGCTTCCTCAACGGCAGCGTCATCAGCGGGAGCCTCCTCTGCCGGAGCCTCCTCTGCGGCAGCGGCCTCTGAAGCTGGAGCGTCGGCCGCGCTGTCAGAGCCGGACGATCCGCCACATGCCGCGAGCGCAAGTGCGGCGATCGCAGCACCTGCTGTCAAGATGATGCGATTACGCTTCATCCGGGTTTCCCTTCTGGTCGGGCGGCACTGTTGCCGCATTGCTCCGCTGAGGCCGATTCGACCGCAGCGAAATCTGTGATCAGGAAGCGACTGCGGCTTCCTGTCGCCTGCGTCCACCGAACTTTCGGCGAATGCTCTTCCAATCGACCGTGTACAGGCCGACGCCCACGATGAGCGCGACGGCCTCAACCATCGTTCTGAACGCGAACGAGACACCAAGGCCAAGCGCGAAGTTGGACAGCTGGGACAAAAACAGGGCACCGAGGGCCGTCGCCACAGGGAAGCCGCGGCCACCGAGGAGAGACGTGCCGCCGAGGACAACCGCTGCGACTGAGGGCAACAGGTAGCCGTCCCCTTGGTACGCGGTTGGCTGCTTCAAGATGCCTGCCAGAAGCGCGCCGCCCAGCCAGTAGAGAACCATTGCCCAGACGTAGGCGCTCATCTGCTGGTTCTTCACGCGCAGGCCAGCGGCCCAAGCCGCGGTGGGATTCGCGCCCACTGCCTCGAAGCGACGTCCTGCTGTGGTTCGCTTGACGGCAACCGTGACAATCACCGTAGCAAGTACCGCCCAGTAGACGGCATTGGGAATCCCGAAGGTGAGCCCAGCTGCCAGGGACTCCAGCAGGCCAGCATTCATGGTGGGAATGCCAGCCGAGTAGGCAATGACGACCGCGTACAGGATCGCGTTCATTCCCAACGTGGCAATGATGGGATTGAGACCCACTCGACCCACGAGGATGCCATTGATGAATCCGGCGATGATGAGAACGACAAGGGCGACGAGCAGCGACGGAAGCACTTTCGAGTCATCGCCGGAAGGTCCGTGCGTGGCGATGATCACCGTGAGCGAGACGGCGCCCATGATGGAGATGTCGATGCCGCCCTGCTGCACGACGAGCGTCTGGCCGAGAGCGACGATCGCCAGAACTGCGGCGAAGGGCAGCATGCTGAGGATCGGACCCTTGGTGACGCTTGAGGGGGCAAAGATGGCACTGACGATGAAAAGTGCCACGACGGCCACGACCACCGTGATCAGTCCACGGGGCATCCGCTGCCACAGCGAGGCGCGCGTCGAGACTGGACTCACGTGAGCGCTAGCCGTCACATCTATCGCCACTGCAGCCCCCCTCATCGGACGCAGACCGACCTGAAGTTCAGCCAGACTTTACATAGACATCTAGGTGTTCACAACGGGGAAACATCACAGGTTCATAACGAATGAACACCCTTGGCTACCGTGTGCATGGACGTTCAACACGGCTTACCGCTTCCCGCAAGTCAGAGTGCGGACGGGGCCCTACTCGGCAGCTGGAACTCCCAGGAATCGAGCCAGCGCCGCCATGTCGGATGAGCCAAACCCCGCCTCACAAGCAGCGCCGACCTCATGGCGAACCGCCTCAGCAACGGTGGCACTGACGCCCTGTCCGGCTGAGAATTCGGTGATCAGACGAAGGTCCTTCCTAGTCAGATCCAGACTCATGGCGACTGGTGTAGCCGCGTCCAAGAACGCAGCACGCTTGTAGGTCACGAACGGCGCCGCCACGACACTGTCCTGGAAGATGTCGTAGGCGTCACTCGGTGAGATGCCAGCACTTGAGGCCAATGCCAGCGCCTCGGACACAGCAGAGTTCAACGTGTGAACAACCAGATTCACTGACAACTTCATCGCCTGCCCAGCACCCGGCTCCCCCAGATTGGCCACCCTCTTGGAGAACGCCGCCAGGACAGGTTCAACTGTGCCGACGGCGCGGTCGCTGCCACTGGCCATCACGAGTAACTGGCCTGCTGCAACGGTGGGGACACTGCCCGAAACAGGTGCATCCACAAATCCCACACCTAGCGCAGACAAGGCGTCAGCCAGGCGGCGAGCTGTCTCAACGCCACTGGTCGCCATGTCACACACAACGACATCGCCACTCAAGGCAGCCAACACGTCTGGGTCCAGGAGGACGCTCTCTGTCACCGCCCCAGAAGACAGGATGCTGATCACGACATCCGCTCCACGTACAGCGTCTGCCGGTGACGGAGCCGACGTAGCGCCGATCTCAGCGGCAAGATCGTCTGCAACCTGAGGGGTGCGATTCCACAGGGTTACCTCGTGGCCCGCCTCGGTGAGTTTGCGAGCTATAGCCGCACCCATACGGCCCACTCCGAGAATGGCAACGCTAGACACGGCGGGGATCCACAATCAGTTTTCCGCTCGAGGCACCGTTGGCGAGGGGTTCAAAACCCTGTTCGACGACGTTGTCCAAGGTGATCGACTGTGCGGGCAGGATCTCCGACATGCGGACTCGCTCCAGCAGCGCCAGCGCCGCAGGGATATCAGAGCCGCACACGTGCGCGACTGTCGTCTGGATGTTCACCTCTCGCAGTACGACACCGGCAAGGGTGAGGGGCTGCGGAGTCTTGTTGAGACCGACGAGCACCACATTTCCGCCCATATCGACCATGCCGAGGGCGCGCTCTGTGGCGCCCGGAGCCCCAGAATTCTCGAAGACCGTCTGGATGCCGCCAGGAACGAGGTCGCGCAGTTCCTGCCAGGTGGCGTCCGGGCTGATCAGGTGAGTCTGGCTCGCCCCCAAGGTTCGGGCGACGTCAAGGCGACCCTGCTCGATGTCCATCGCGATGACGGGGCCGTCGTGCTCTCCTAGTGCCGAGCAGATGAAGGTGCCGATAGCACCAACGCCCAGAAGAACTACGGTGTCCCCTGGATGGGTCTGAGCCCTCGAAACCCCATGGATACCAACGGCTAGCGGCTGTGCGAGAGCGGCGTCCTCATCGGAGGTCGAGTCAGGGATCGTCACGCAGATGGATGACGGGGCAGCAGCGAACTCGGCCAACCCGCCGTGGGTGCTCAATCCGAGCGTGTAGTAGTGCTCGCACAGGTTGGTTCGCCCCGCTCGGCATCGCGGGCATTGCCCGCAGGAGACACCGGCACCACTGGCGACACGCTCGCCGATCCGGTGCCGGACATTGGAGCCGGCGTCGACGACAGTTCCGATGAACTCGTGGCCGAGAATCGTGGGGCCTAGGTGGCCACTGTTCGGATGACGGGTGTTGAGAGGGACCATCATCGGTCCCTTGGCGTACTCCGTGGCATCAGTGCCGCACAGGCCGTTGTAGCGAACCTCGATCAGGAGATCGTCGTCACCGAACTGCGGATCGGGGCGATCTTCGACCCGAAGGTCGTGTGGGGCGTAGAGAACTCCAGCCTTCATTGATCAGCCCGCATTGGAGACGTAGTGCACCTTGACCTGGCTCTTGTCATCGAGCACGGTCTGAATGGCTTTGTCCGCCTCGCTCAAATCGAACGTCGACGTGACCAAGGGCGTCAGGTCGATTCCGGTCCGCGACAGGAACTCGATGGTCTGGGGCCAAACACCCGGCGACCCAATGATGCCGCGGGCCTGCAGCTCCTTTGACTGGAAGAGGCCGAGTTTGGCCGGTGCGCTGCCGCCGACGTCGATACCGATGTAGACGATGCGGGCACGGAACGCGGCCACCTCCAGTGCCGAGGCCATCGCGGCGGGCTTGCCGCTGGCCTCGAACACAACACTGGCTCCCTTGCCACCCGTGAGCTCTGCCACCTGTTCGAGGAAGGTCTCCGAGGTTGGGTCGACGGATGCATCCGCACCGAGTTGCCTGGCGATGGCCACGCGCTCCGCGGAAGGCTCGGCCACGATAACGCGGGCTCCCTTGGCGGAGGCAGCGGCCACGACACCTAGGCCGATGGGACCGGCGCCGAGAACGATCGCGGTGTCACTGCCGTCAAGGTTATCGGCGCGCACCGTGGCGTAGTAGCCACAGCTGAACGGCTCGACCAGTGCGCCTTGAGTCCAACTCACGTTGTCGGGAATCTTGTGCAGCCAGGACTCCTTGGCAGTGAAGAACTCGGCTCCCGCGCCGCTGATGCTGAAGCCGAAGTGCTCCATCCCGATGACGCACTCACCCACCACGCGGTCGCCGGGCTTCAGCGAGGTGACCTTCTTGCCGACCTCCATGACCTCCGCGGACCACTCGTGGCCGGGGATGATCGGATAACCGAAGGGGATGATGTAGCGGCCCTCGAGCAGTTCGATGTCGGAGTGGCAGATGCCGACGGCACGGCTGGCCAGCAGCACTTCGTCGTCGCCGATGCCGGGGGTATTAATGTCGTTGACCGAGAAGTCACCCGGAGCCATAAACTGAAGAGCCTTCATACCGTCATCCCGCTTTCCTGGAAATGTTCAGCAACGCTGGCCAAAGCGTAGGTGGGAGACCCTTAGTTGTCCACCGGTAGTGAACACTTTCAGTCTCGTGCAGGTGACTCCGGCGTGCAGTGGTGAACAACCCAGAGGCCGCGAGCTGGGACATTCCCGGGGTTGGTGAACAGGTGCGGGATGGAGGAGTCCAACGTCAGCGATTCGCCCGGGTTGAGCGTGTACGTGTCGAAGCCGTACGTGATCTGCAGGTTTCCGCTGAGGAGGTATCCGTATTCCACGCCGACGTGCCGGAGCATGCGCCCATCATTGGTGGACGACGACCCTGCGGGGTAGATGATCTCCATGAAGTCGACGTCGCGGTTTTGACTGACGGCCAATTGCTCCCATACGACGCCGGAGTCCATCACCAGGCGAGGTCGGTCGGTAGGACGAATAATCTGAATGCGCTCGGCTGGGCCGGAGTTATCCCACACGTCGCCGGGGGAACTGAAGTTCGATCGATTGAGCAACTCCTCCGGATCACTGTCGCCAGAAGGAGCTGAAGGTGGGAGTCCACCCACATGAATCGGGTCGAAGGGCTCGTGGACGTCTGATCTGCTGCCGGTCGACGTGGACATCGAAAGCCCACCTTCGCTACCCGGAATGCCACGCTCGAACAGCTGATCAATCGACACGCCCAGCAGTTGGGCCATGGAGTAGAGCGTGGCGACCGAGGGCTGGGACTTCCCATTCTCCATCTGGGAGATGAAGGACGGCGACACACCCAGACGTCGGGCCACTTCGCGAAGGGACAGCCCTTCCCGCAGACGGACCTCCCGTAGCCGAGCGCCGAGGTTGTTGACGGGACCTTCCACCGATCCCGCAGCATCCACTGACGGTGCCTGACTCATGATCGACGTCCTCCCCCAACGCTCATGACGCTTCTAGACAAGGACCATACCTCCATCGATCATGATGACCTGACCAGTGAGGTAGTCCGAATCATCGGAGGCAAGGTAGAGCGCCGTCCCGACGATGTCATCGGAGGTAGCCGCCCGGCCACGCAGGATGGTCGAGGAGAACTCCTCAAAGGCCTGTCCAGGGAGTTTGGCGTCACCGATGGCTATCAGGTCCTCGTCGAGTTTCTTCCACAGTGGCGTGTCAACCACACCCGGGGCAAAAGCGTTCACGGTGATGTTGTGTTCCGCCAATGCGCGGGCACCTGCCTGAGTGAGCGCATTCACTGCGAACTTGCTGGCTGAGTAGGGAGCGAAACTCGGGTAGCCCTGACGGCCGGCAATGGAGGACGTGTTGATGATCTTGCCGGAGCGCTGCGGAATCATTCGGCGGGCCGCCTCCTGCATTCCGATCAGCGTTCCGAGGGCGTTCACGTTCATGACGGAGTGCCAGTTCTCTTCAGTCACGTCCAGGAAATGCATGGGCTGGTTGAACCCGGCATTGTTGAACAGAACGTCGAGATTTCCGGCCCAGCCGACGAATTCGTCGAATGCGGCCACCACGTGCGCGCGGTTGCTGACGTCCGCCTGCAGCGCCAACGCACGGTGCCCGAGGGCCGCGATCTCACCGACCACCTGCTCCGCTGCATCTCGGCTCAGGTCGAGAACACCGACACTCGCTCCTTCGCGAGCCAAGGCGTGGCAGAAGGAGCGACCCATGCCGCTGCCACCACCCGTCACGACGATCGACTTGCCCGCAACGCGTTCGCTCAACTGTCTCACCGCCCCGTCGGGTGCGTCGTTCTGCTGTGTCTAGGAAGGGATGATGCGCTCGCGGCGCAGGCGCTCGAACAGAGCGGCGAAGGAGTCGAGCGTGACGCTGGCGTCCATGAATCCATTTCGGCGACTGTTGGCCATATCGGTGAAGCACTCCAGTGGACGGTTCATGTCCGCATCAGTGTGCCACCATGAGGCAACACGGTCGAGTTGCGCCTCCACAAGTCCCTCGCGCTCAGCGATCGTGGCCCACACGTCCTCCATGCCGGCCATCTGCTCGACCAAGGGACGAGGCTCGGTGTGGTAGCCCTCCGGCTCTACGCCAAGGAGTTCAGCGATGCGCGGCCACATCCACTTCCATCGGAAGACGTCACCGTTCGCGGTGTTGTACGGCTGACTCGGCAGGCCCTCGGT
>Ga0129336_10002881_pt1 | contig 10600 bp, 12 predicted proteins | sample CPB6_02_DNA_FD_96878 | JGI IMG/M metagenome (GOLD analysis project Ga0129336, IMG submission 96878) | Freshwater to marine salinity gradient microbial communities from Chesapeake Bay, USA - CPBay_Sum_0.6_0.2_DNA | ecosystem: Environmental > Aquatic > Marine > Coastal | place: USA: Chesapeake...
GTTACCCGACAGACCCGTAATGAACGTAGGGTAAAAGATACGGGACTGAATAATTTTTTTAATATCGTTAAAGTTACCAAACTTGACGAAGGTATCATCTTTATCAGGAATAAGATTTTGTTCGGCAGAAGGAAGAACAGAAGGAGCACTAAAAGAACGCTCAATCTCTTCTACACGTTCTTGAGTCACTTCCAAGTTCCAACGACCACGAGAAGTTTTAAATTGTTCAAGGCGGCGAGTTACAGTTTGATAATTCAAACCCCTAGAAGCACAAAACCCTCTGAGATCTCCAGAAGTAATTTCAGAACCATACAATTCTTGAATGCTTGCAAAAAGTGCTTTGTCGTTCACAGATGATTTACGAGGCATAATGTAGTTAGGTGGGTTGTTTGAACAAAATAATTATAGTGGTAATCTGGGGAATCTCATGTCCATAGTGGACAGGTCTAGGATTGTCCACTCAATTCTTCAAAATATTTTTTTGAGGCAATCTTGATTGTATATCCTGGATAATATTTATTTCTCCATCCACCTAGTCCCATTGCAGTGATTGCGCTGTCACATTGGACCCATACTTCTTTGGTTTCTTCATTAACAAAATGTTTAAGGTTCATTGCACAATAAGATCCATAAATTGATTAAGAACTTTTTTATTCATTTTTTTAGACTTAAGACTCTTAACAAATGCAGATTTAATTTGAGATTTAGTTGCAGATTCCTGCACATCAAATTGAGTTTCTGAGGAAAGAGCATTTGCAGAGAGTCCAAAATATGTGTTGTATGCACTTTTCTTGATACTAATAGTTCTTTCCTTTTTCCAGATGCTTGTAATTTTATCATACTCTTCACCATACCATCCGTAATAACGACGGATAAAGTTACCAGCATCTCTAGATTCTAAAAGACGAATTCCAATCAAATTAATTTCAGGAAAACTATCTTTAAGATCTTGCAAAAATACTTCTGTAATCAAAGCATAATCATTGGAGAACTTGTATGTGTGACCAGTTTTTCTGTTGCGGAGAATTGCATTTCCAGCAAACCCAGCAGTTCCAATATAAGGGTCTTGTTCCCAATGACGTTTTACTTCGCGGTGATATTTAATGCCACAAGATTCACCATCAGTCAAAATTACACATTGGACTTTTTGGATATTATTATCCTTTTTAAATTTTGGCAAAATTTCATGGAGAGAAATAACTGCTTCATTCAAAGGTGTTCCAGAAAGTGATAGTCCAGGAGGAGTGGGATAAGAAGAATAAGTGTATCGACAATAAGAATCTGCCAACCGAAAGATATTTTTCATCTGATTTTCAAGAGTTTTACTATTAACTTTATGGGTAAGCAAATTCATCATAGAAAACCATTCACCAACTTGAACTAGTCCATCTTTTTTTTGATAAGAAAGTTGGCGAAGATTTGCCTTACCATCTTCATAAGAAACAAGAGGATAATCTTGAGTAAACGCATAAACTTCAAAAGGAATGCCAGTTTTTTTGCAGAACCAAATGAGATTAAAAAGTTGTTTGACAGTATCCAACATAACCTCACCCATTGAACCAGACCAGTCCAGAACAAACACCAAACCATGGTTTTTACCATCAGCAAGAGTGGTGACTTTCTTAAAGAGATCTTCGTTGTATTTGTAGGTGTGAAGTTTAGAGCAGTCCAGAACACCAGTGCGAGCAGTCGTAGCACGAGCATAGGAATCTGCTGCCTTACGACACTCAAACTCTTTCACTAGATAATTTACCTCCTTTTGAGCAGATTTTTTAAATTCCAAATATTTTTTATCAACGACACCAAAAAGTTGTTCATGAGTGTACCCACAATTATTTTGGAATTCATTCCAAGTCAACTCGCACTTTGAATGAATTTCATTATTTGGAACCAAAATTTGTTTAAGATTAAGTTTTGGAAGTTCCAGATATACACTTTCCGACGCAAAATGATCTACAAGATCCTTTAAAGATTCTTCCAAAGATTCCATCGTTTTTACTTCTGGTTCTTCATTAGTTTCTCCACCAGTTTGCTCCTTAGTCTGTTGAGTAGGTTGTTGAGTAGTTTCTGAAGTACCCCCATAAGAGTCAGTTTCACCAGGTTGCTCCTGATCATTCTCACCTTCCTGCTGATCATTAAATTCAGATGCAGGTTGTTGACTTGCACCACTCTGTTGAGACTCAAGATTATCCAGAGAAATTTTAATTTCTTCTTCTTGTTTATGTTTGCAATACTTATAGAGTGTTTCTGCTGCAATCAAAACATCAGCAAAGGTTTCCGTATCAGCAATCAGATTGATAATATCCATTTCTTCGCCACGCTCAATAGGAATATCAACGTAATTACCAATCTTGAACCACAGGTTAGCACGGTCGGCAAGATTATAAGTTTCCAGTTTATCATCACCAACCTGGAAAAAATCGTCGTCGGCAAGTTCCTTGTAACCGTTATAAAAAGTCTTAGCAAGACCAGCATAACGACGCTTCATCAGTTTCTCAATGCGAGCATCCTCAACCACATTTACAAACTGCGGTGGAATTTTGTGTTCCTTCAACCAATCCTCATCAGGCGTATAGAGAGCGTGTCCGACCTCGTGACCAACCAGAAGGTCATACACCGTGTTGCTTGCCTTTTCCCACATCGGCAGGGTCAGCACACGGGTATGGACGTTAAAGCAGGCGGTCTCCACCTTCTTGTGCTCAACCACAAGGTCTTCGGTGGCAAGAAGTTTAGCAAGTTGGGACTTGATTTCGTGGCGGACGGTCATTGAATTCGTTTGAACTGAACCAAGTATACAAAAAAACCCTCCAATAAAAGAGGGTGATGGACAGTTTAAAAATTGGTCATCTATCTTGGAAGTTTTTATTGACTTCTTCCATAAACTGTTCAAATGTTCTTCCACGAGGATTATAATTTGGAGTTACATCAGATCTAATTGATCTTCCTCCAACATTTGGTCCTAAATTTTGCCTTCTCTTTTTTTCAAACTCATGCTGTTTTGCTGGAGATCTTTTCTTTTTAGGAATTGGTAATCCAGTAATACCAATTTCAGTTTCGTCTTTTGCCATCGATCTTTTTTAAATATTTATGAAAAAAGAAGAAGCGTCTCGGTTGAGACGCTTCTTAAGTGCTTGACGACGCGCTTTTGCTTGCCGCAATGCTTGGGGTTTTAATTTTCTCTTTTGTTCTTTTTTACTGTGATGTTGCCAATTCGGGGTGTTCATTGATCGTGTCCAGAACGTTAATGGTTGGGAACCATCCAATACTAGTTAGGATTGTAGTATCTGCCACGTTGTCTTGTCTCTCCCCTGGGGTCAGTTCTCTAACTGGCAGGTGTCCCATCCCCATTTTTTCTGCAAGATCTTTAACATAAACAGATTTACCAGACCCAACGGGAACTGGACCACAAATAGAACTACTAGCAAGATAACGAATTGCTCGACAAACATCTTTAACATGAATCCAATCTCTTTTATGATTGGTAACATAAGTTGCAGTTTTGTCTTCAAGCATTCTATACATCATATCTGAACGACTGTCTGGACCATAAACTGTAGTAAATCGCATTCCAACAGAATTCGGTGGTGCCATTTGCTCATTAATCCATTTTGTCATGGCATAAGGATTCTCCCAATAATCTTCTTCTACTGCACTTGAAGAAGCATATAAAAGTCTAGTATTTGTTTCTCTACACCAGTCAAAAAGTTTTTTAGATTTTACTACATTATTCTCATAAAACTTTTGTGGATTTTCTAGACTCTCTCGGATATTTGCAAACGCTGCAAGATGAATGACTAAATCATAATTATCTTCAACAAAATTCCCAATATCATATGGAAAATCCATTCCAACAACTAAATGATTATGAGTAGTTTGCCAATCAGCAAACACATTCCTACCAATAAATCCTCTATGTCCAGTGATTAAAACTTTCATGGTGCCAACTTACTAAATCCTTTAATTTTTTCAAACTTCAAAACTTCAGCAAACTTATCTTTCATTCCTTCCTTATGAGATATTACAAAAGTATTTGCGTCTTTAATGACATATCTAATTATTTTCATAAACTCATCAGTACCAAAAGTATCCAATGAAGAATCAAAAGTTTCATCAAAGATAATTAGATTACAATTTAAAGAATTTTTAATTTTTGCAACTTCTCTCCATGTAAATAACAACGCCAAATCAATTCTCATTCTTTCACCTTCACTAAAAGAAGTGTATGAGAATTCGTCATGAATTGGTGATTCAATAGATTCGGTAAACTCCTCATCCAATTTGAAGTTTATAAAAAACTCCATCATTTGCAAGTACTTATTTACCTGACTGTTGATTACTGGTAAATATTTTTTAATAATTTGGGTCTTCACTCCACCATCTTTGAGTAAATCGGATACAAAATTATAGTTAATTAAAAGATCTTTTTTAGAATCTACTTCGTTGCAAAGTTCTGTGTAGTTATCCTCAAGTTCTTTTAACTTCTCATGTTCAGTATTTCTGTTTTTAAGTTGATCGGTAATAGTTTGAATTTCTTGTTCAAGACCTCGGATTTGTCTTTGGTATCCAGAGATCTTAGTATTGATTTGAGAAATTTCATGTGTTAGGTCTGTTACCTCTTTAGATAGTGAAGTAAAATGACGCTCTCGCTCTTCCTCCTCTTTAATTGCCTGCTCCAATTCCTGGTAGCCAGATTGCAACTCTTTTGCTCTATTTTGAGCGTCATCAATTCTATTTATTCTAAACTGCTCTTCAATAGACTGTGTGCAAGTGGGGCATACCGTATTATTAGAAAAAAACTTATGATCCTCAATAACACTTGTTATCTTTTGTGATAACTTACCTTTTAAATTACCAAGCTTACGCAGTTTATCTGTTGCACCAGACAAATTAGATAATTCATTCTGTTTTTTAACTAAATTATCTTCAAGTACCAAAGATTCTGACAACAATTTATCATTATCTTGTGAGATATTATCTATCGAACTAGTTTTAAATTCTATATCTTTTTTGCCAATACTTTGAATCTGTTCGATAAAATCTTGTTGCATTTTTAATTTGTCTTGAACCGATTCTTTTTTGTATTCTAAATTTCGGATCTCATCTCTACACACCTTTACTTTATCTTTTAATACAGTATTCATTGAAGAAAAGATTTTAATATCCAATAAATCTTCAATAACCTCTCTCCTATTTGCTGCAGACAATTGCATAAAAGGAACAAAATTACTACTGCCCAAAATTACAATTTGAGTGAAAGACTTATAGTTCATTTTTAAAACTACATTTTCTAACCAGTGCTGTTGATCTTTAGTTGCAGCATCTTGATTCAATAACTCTTTATTTTTATAAATTTCAAAGATAGATGGTTTTAATCCTCTTCTAACCTTCCAATTTATAGATCCAATTTTAAACTCAATTTCAACCATACAATCTTTTTCGTTGATTGAATTTATTAATTGTGGTTTATTAACTCCTCTAAAAGATTTACCAAATAAAGAAAATGTCAACGCATCTAGCATTGTACTTTTGCCAGATCCATTGTTACCAATTACTAGAGTAGTTGGTGAGTTTGTAAAATTTATTTCTGTAAACTGATTACCTGTGCTTAAGAAATTTTTATAACGAAGTTTATCAAATAATATCATTTTGATCTGGGGGAACTACAATGTCATTTGCGGTAATAATTGCGTACTCGTATCTATTAACTTTACAAGTACTAATTATCAAATCATCATCCACTTCTACTACTGAAAGTGATGGGTAGTCTTCTTCTTCTAGCATCATTGCAAATCTTATGGCATCATCTTCTTCTTCAAATAGATAGAGAATTTGTTCTCCTCGTTGATTGGTTACAGAATAAGCTCCTTGCTCTTCTCTACCTTCTAAAGTAAGAATATACATGTTAGACTACTTCACATGCTTGTTTGTAAATTTGAGATATGAGTTTTTTAATCGATGATTTATTTATTGTGTTGTCAAAATCGTCAACGTATCTAGTTAGAATAGAAACCGTATCCTCAGACTCTAAATCATAATCATCATTAATTATACTCTGGTCTGCAAAAGTTTCAACTATTTTTAATTCAGCAATGTTGACATCATAAAGTTTATCGACAAATTTTTCAAATTTTTTTTCATTTGTTTTTTTCTTAACTACTAATTTGACAATTTTGTTTTCATAACTTCTTGCATCAAATGTTTGATAGTTATCATCATCATAGTTAATTACCTCATGCATTGTATATGGGTTATTAACTGATTCTAGTGAAAGAGTTTGGGTGTCAAAGATATGAAATCCACGAACATCTCCAATATCATTTGAATATATCTCGTAAGGATTACCTAGGTAATAGATCTTTCCATTGTTTGATCTAGTGTGATAGTGTCCCGAGAAGACATATTGGAACTTCTCAAATAATTTGCTGTCCATACCTTCTTCCATGGTGTATCCACGATAAGGAGGAAATCCTGAGAATTCAAGGTGCCCCATCGCAACCTTGCAAGTTGTATTTTCAACGCATTTGAAAGTGTCTTCAAAATTTTGTTCATTAATCCAAGGTATAAAAAGAACTTTTAACTTATCTAATTTAACTTCTGTTGGTTTTGAGTATACTTTTACATTTTTATATTCTCTCAAAAGTAAATCAACTGCATTCAAATCATTTGTATTTTTATAGTATGCAGTATGATTACCAACTATGGTATGAACTGTACAACCAATTTTTTCTAGAGTATCATAATAATTATCTTTTGCCCAAGCTAATGCTGCAAAATCAATACCCTTTCTACTATCAAAAGTATCTCCCATATCAATTACCGTAGTAATGTTTTCTTTTACTAAGGTTGGAAAAAATACTTCAGTATAAAACTTTAAAAAGTAATCGTGAAATAATTTAGAGTTTTTACGAGCACCAAAGTGTTGGTCTGTAATTATTGCTACTTTCATCAATACCTAGTTTTGGAATGAATGTTATCCTTGATAGAATTATAGTCAGAATAATTCATCCCGTCAATGACGTTATCATCAAAGAATACTTCATCAAATCCAGTCCGTTCTAAAATTTTATTTTTAATCTCTAATTGTTTCTTTTCTTTTTGAATTCTACGTAGAAACGCGTAGTGAATAATTTGAGTAAAATAAGCGAACGGGTTCTGAGACTTTTCAGGGTCGAAGTTATGGATGTATTGAACACAGTTTTCGATCCCATCTGAAATCATGTCATCTTTGAATATGTAGTTGACAAAATTTGGTTTAAATGATAAATGTGTTGCAATTTTTAAAAAACAATCTCCAAGATAGTTAGTAATTCTTGGTTTGGGATCTCCACGTTCTTCTGCTAACGCAATCTGTTTTCTGTATTCAATTAACGCTGCTAAAAACTCTTTATTATTAACATAGTGTATTGATCTCTTTCTCTTAGTCATTGGATTAGTAATACCCATAAAAACTCTAATTATTTGTTGGAATTATAACACTGGGATACAAAAATAATCAAGGCTTGACAAGGGTATTCAAAACTGTGTATAATGCCTTTGTTAAGGTTTATAAATTAACTATTTCTATAGAGTTTTTCTAATATCTCTTTAGCATCACTAACATTAGAGATATATCCCATCTTCCTATTGATCTTCCTTCTAATCCCATGTGGATTATCTTTTGGATTAAAATCTGAGGAATCCCTTATCCAAGATTGATACATCATAATCATTTCGACATCTTTGGATTCACTCATAGTAATAATATCATCCATGTCCAAAATAAACATGTCTTCTTTGGTTGTTTTTAACCAAGATTCTATTTTATATCCAGTTGACCCTGTTCTTGTGGTTATTTGAGAAAAGGTAATTGGATTAGTAATTAATAAAAATGTTTTATTTTGCTCAAAACACGGCATTACCTTTGCAAATATTTCTTCACCACTGTTTAATTTAACTGTTGCATAAAAATCGTCTTCCATAATTATTCCTTTAAGTTGATTGTTATTATTTCATAATTAAACTTTTCCTCATTATAAATTTTAATCCGTTCTATTAAATGATTTAAAGTGTAATTCTTTTTAGAATTATATGTACAATCATCAGATATGTCATATAACATTGCCTTTGTTTTATTTTTACCTTTCCTAAGAACTCGTCCAATTGATTGAAGATTACGAATTCTTGACTTACTAGGAGAAGCAAAAATAACATTATGTAGGTTTCTAATATTTATTCCTGTAGAAAATACTCCATAAGATGCAACAATAATTGCATCATCTTCTCTTTCTGTAATTTCTCTAACAAGTTCTCTTTCTTCAGTATCTACTCCACCGTGAATAAAAAATACTTTTCTATTCTTTTTTTTATAAGAATCAATTAATTCGTATAAAGGTTTACCATGAGTTTCTACTCTAGAGAAAAGAATTAAAGTATTGCCTTTTAGATCTAGAGCTAGATTTTTTATAAAATTATTTCTTTTGTTATGAGATATAATAAACTGAACTTCATCTTCGTAAGTTGCAAATATTTTTGGAGTATGTTTTAATACTAAACATCTAATATCTAACTTTGAGACATGTCCCTTCTCCATTAATTCGGAAGTTCTTACAATCTTATAAGATGGTCCAAATAATCCTTCCAAAACCCATTTATGAGTTTGTGTGCCATCAAGAGTTCCAGTAAATCCAAATCTATATTTTGCATGATGAAGTTTTGTCATTATTTCAATTAATGACTTGCTTTTAAATAGATGCGCTTCATCTCCTATAATTACATTATAGTCTTCAAAGAATGAACGTTCTAATTTATATACAGATTGCCAAGTAGTAATTGTAACAGGATGTTCGTTTGTTTTTTCTCTTCCAGAATAAATTTTATGGCAGTATGAATCAGCATCCCAACCATAATCCTGAAAATCCTTATACATCTGCTCTACTAGAGATGTCGTTGGAACAACTAAAAGAATTTTTTGTCCTTTACCTACATAATATCTTACGATTGAATAAATCATCAGAGATTTGCCAGAGGCAGTTGGTGATATCAATAGTTTTCTATTATGTCTTAAGGCATCGTATACTCCCTCAATTTGATATTGTCGGGGAGAATGAGAACATATAGATGTCATGTAATCTTTAACACCCTCATATGAAATGCCATCATTTACTTCAAAGGGCATTCCATAAAATTTGTTTTCTTCAAATTTATAGTTGTAATTATAATTTTCACAAAAAGAAATTAATTTATCCAACAATCCAACATAAAGTTGTTTGCTTCTCATATCGAATAAATGAATTTCCCCATTCCAATTTCTACCCCGATATTGGGGCATGAATTTTGCATTAGGAACTTCAAATTCAAAATAATCTCTTAATTCATATTCAATATGAGGTTCACATTGAATTTTTAAATATACTTCATTTGATTTTTGAATTATTAAATCAAAGTTATCAACCATATCCTGCTTGGAATCTTAAAAATTCGATAGCATTCTTAATTTGGTAAGTTCTATTTTGTATTACCTTAAGAATACTTTCTAAGTAATTTAATATCGTCTCGTAATATTCGACCTTTAAACTAACCTGAGACAATTTTTCGTCAGCATCCAAATATTTTTGAAGTGTATCTTTATCTCTAATTTTTTTAGGGAAAGGATCTTCTACGTAAACTTCTGGGTCTGCTTTTCCTGTAAAATACTCGTAACGTTCGTGGCGAATATTTTTTCTTTGTTGTTCTGCTTTCTTTTTGAGAAGGATTATATTGTTATAGATCTCAAAATATTTAGCATGTAAAACTGGAATATTAATTGATTCTGTATGTAAATTGTCCATATCAATGTGGGCATCTTTTTCCCACATCTTTTGGATCACTTCAAGGTCAAGAGTCATAATTTATTTCCTTGTGGATCATAGATATCGTAAATAGTATACTTGAAAGATACCTCTGCAGTAAAGTATTCTACGTCTGGATTGGTAGCATCAAATGAAAGTTCTGTCAAATCGTAGGGAAACATATCCTTAAATATTACATCAAACTGAGATCTTTGATTGCTATTTAAAATTGATAATGTACCGTCTGAATAGATATTCATTGATTTACTATCATACCCAAGTTGAGTATTATCTTCTCTTTGCAGTTCATATATTTCACTTAAAGATTCTGGAAATCCAAGACCTCTCATCCATCTTTGAATTTCCATATAGTTCTCAAGATTTTCATCTACAATAAATCTTAGTGTAAAATCTTGAAATGTAATTTTATCTCCAGGAATATCAATATTTTTTAAATATGTTGGTTGCTCAGTAACACCTAAGGTCATTCCTGGAATATTTGCAGAGTTTGAAAAGAATGATACTTTACGCGCTCTGTTTAAAGTAAACTTAAATCCAATTGAGGATAAAAAGTTTCTATTTTGTATTTGATTACTAAAAGCGTTACCGACTGCCATTTTTTTCTAACTATTTAGATAAAAAAAGAGACCCTTTCGGGTCTCTTGCATAAGTTGTGACCAGACTCACATGAGGTTCTTGATTTGAACTCTTCTGTAGTAACGGTTTGCGTTAACTTGAAGTCTGCCGAGACCCTGAGTGGTGCCTTCAGCGAATGGGTTAGCAACAAGACCGTA
>Ga0129336_10002882_pt1 | contig 10598 bp, 5 predicted proteins | sample CPB6_02_DNA_FD_96878 | JGI IMG/M metagenome (GOLD analysis project Ga0129336, IMG submission 96878) | Freshwater to marine salinity gradient microbial communities from Chesapeake Bay, USA - CPBay_Sum_0.6_0.2_DNA | ecosystem: Environmental > Aquatic > Marine > Coastal | place: USA: Chesapeake Bay...
ACTGCCCGTGTTGTATTGAACGCCTATATTACTGTGATTCAAGGTAATAGGCATAGATATTCAAGATATGCTTAGATGCTCTATATAAATAATTATAAATAATTATAGCTTTAAAAAACAAAGCAAAAGCCGGATATACAGAATTATAAGATACTTTATAGGTTGATTATTAAGAACTTATTAAGTAAAGTTTTGCAATAGTTAGAAATTAAATAATAATAATACTTAATTATAATAGATTAGGAAAAAATATTCAATATGATAGAAAAGTGTTCTATTGGTAATATTAGTTATAATATTCAAAATATAACATTAATAATTTTAATGTTAATATTAATCATAGTAATTATATATTATCTTAAGAATAGCGGTGTGAAACACAGCGAAATAATTGAGAAATACACTGCTACCAATACAAATACTGCTATTGATACAAGCAGCTATCAAACACACAATAGTGTTGCCAATTCCGTTAAGAATAGTCATTTTCCAACTACGGGAACTGTTGTTACACTTAGAGATTGTCAGGTACAATTTAATAATGATGGTACATCCAAATATGAATATAAAGACGGCTGGAAAGAAATAGCGACTCTTAAAGAAACGCCAGATTCTACACCGATACCAATAACAAAAAAGATAATATCGCGAGATAATCAAACAAATATAAACGACGCTGATACTTCTGTAAATTATACGGAACATTCTAGATGTTTTAAAAAAATGGACGCGACAGATAATAAATATAAATATCAAGGTAATAATTTGATTAAATATAATACTGGTAATCATATAGAATTAAAAGTAGGTGCTAATGGAGTTCCCGAAAAATACATGGAAATGCATTTTGACTTGAATTCGGCCAACGCCGATGCCTATTATAATAATCTAACGAACTCAATATGTTCTTTAAACTATTCCACGACACTCTCGGGATTGAATGGTAATTTACAATTAATAAGATTATCATTGAATGCCAATAATACAATTACAGCTATAGATAGAGTTATTGTAGATTCTGGGAATAATCATATTTTTAATTCAGATAGCACTTTTGATATTTCTAGTTTAATAACGAGCGGCAATTCGGGAACTTATAGATATACTGGCAGTTCATACGAATATGTGATTACTAATTCGGCTTCATCCAGTCTTATCGCTACTATAAACTTATATAAGTTTGATAGAAATCTACTATGCGATAAAACTGCTGGAGGCAAAACTTATCAAACTATAAAAACATATACAAAACTAAATGATGCTAAAATTGATGTTACCAAAATTATTAATTTCAATTTACCACCAGCATCGCCAATAGCTAATACAATACTTCCTACGAGATATTCAAATAATATAACAATTACTGGAAATGGTCTAATTAAAGATACTTTAATTGCCAATATGAATACACTGATAGATAGCGAGATAGCAGCAATTAATAGTCCTATTAATATTTCTATAGATGCAGCTAAAACCCTAAAAGGAACTTTGGAAACAAGAAGAGATACCTTTATTTCTGCTAACAGTTCAAAACAAACATTTATTAATAATGCTATAATAAAGGGCAATTATGATGATCTGGACTTAAAATATAATACTCTTCTAAATACAGCAAATTATAATTTAATATTAGGCAATGTAAAATACAACAACCAAGTAATTGATATTGAAGATACAACTATAACGATATCTTCAAGCGACGAACCAACTATTAAAGAAATCCTTAATGCGGGAGAACAAGATATATATGAAATAATAGAGTATAAGAATGCTGGTAATATTACAATTCCTCCAAATACCGAATGCGATATTTTGATTGTAGGTGGTGGTGGCGGCGGAGCAAGAAATGATGGTGCCGAAGGAGGTGGCGGTGGCGGTGGCGGAGGTGTAATACATGCTAAAATTAAAACACCATCATCTTCTTCAAGAGAAATAACTGTAGTAATAGGTAATGGAGGAGGAGAGAATACTTCTGGTGGAAAATCATCAATATATTATAATAATAATTCTGGAAAACGTATTGTATTGACGGCAGATGGAGGAGGTACTGGCGGTGGTTCTTCGGGGGCATGTAGTTGGAATGGCAGTGGTTTAGGAAAAAGTGGAGGTTCTGGAGGAGGTGGTTCGGGTTATTGTGGCGATCTTGACGGTGGAGCTAGTACAGGTATTAGGAATAAATCTGATATTTCTAATGTAGATGAATCACTCGTTTCTTATACTTATTATGGAAATAAAGGCGGGCTAGGCCATAATCAATCTGGTGGAGGTGGCGGTGGTGGAGCAGGTAGTGCTGGAGCGAGCACATTAGGCCGATATCAATATTCTGGAAGAAAAGGAGGGGATGGTATTAATATACCGTTATTTAATAATAAATATTATGGTGCGGGCGGAGGTGGTAGTGGTGGAGCTGGCGTACAGTGGAGTGGTTATGGAGAACACGGGGGGTTAGGAGGAGGCGGCAAAGGTGGATTACGCGGTGTTAATGCCGCAAATGGTCTTGCAAATACGGGAAGTGGAGGCGGTGGTAGTTCTGAAGCTGCTGCAGGTTCGGGTGGTTCGGGTATTGTAATATTAAGATATAAAAAGGTTGCTGAGACACAAAGTAATGGAGATAAAAAATATATATCATTACAACATGAAAGTATTACAAATATTTATAGAGATAATGATAGTTTTACATTGAATTCATCTTCTACCGCTGAAATATTAGTTGTTGGTGGAGGTGGAGGTGGTGGCGGTGGTATAGGAGGTGGTGGAGGAGCTGGTGCTGTAGTTCATGTACTGAGTGCTGAAATGCCGAGAGGTAGCTATACTATAACTGTTGGAAAAGGAGGTTCTGGAAGTGAAAGTTACGACAAGGGTCCTAGCAATAAAGGTTCTCCTTCATCAATATCAATTACACGAGGGTCTTTCAATATAGTAGCTGAAGGAGGAGGTGGAGTAACAAGAGGGCACGATATAGGTTACGGTTTAGTTGGTGGTTCGGGAGGAGGAGCTGCTGGTCCAAATCAAAATAAAAACAGTGGTGGTGCTGCTGGAACATCAAGTTCATTGGGAGGATTTAGTGGTAATATATATGGAAATAGAGGAGGGAATAATACACAATTTAGAAGAGGCGATTGGACAAATGCAACTGGTGGAGGTGGAGCAGGAGCTGCTGCTCCTGATACTGACCCGAGCAGTTGGGAGAGAGGAAATGGAGGTAATGGCAAAATGTTTAATATAACAGGTTCTGAAGTTTTTTATGGAGGCGGAGGAGGCGGAGGAGGTCATCCTATTGCGGGTAGTGGAGGACTAGGTGGTGGCGGCGACGGTTCGGCACAGGGTGCGAGCGGCAAAGGAGAAGGAGGATCAGGACAGGACAATACTGGAGGTGGCGGAGGTGGTGGATGCTGGGCAGTAACTATGGGGGGCAATGGAGGGTCAGGTATTGTTGTTATTAAATATAATAATATTAAATCATATAGATTGAGAGTTAAAGAAAAAACATATTTTACAATTGTGGGTGTCGGTACGAACATTTCGCGAAGCCTATTTTTACACGGAATATACAAGATTGAGATTAGTTCTACAAATACAAAAATAATGAAAGACGCAGACAATAGTTTTACTGGAATTAAAACAATAGATGTTGAAGGTGCTATTAATAATGAATTAAATATTAGCTCAAATAAAATAGATATTACTTATAATTTGCGTAAATCTATAGCTGATATAAATAAAACAGAACTATCAATACCTTCTGGAACAGCTGCTAATATTGTCTCTTTATATAATGCAAGCAGCGGGGGCATTCCATTCAACGATAATTCAAATAATAAAAAATATTATAGATATAAAATTAGCACATATATATCTAAAACATATAAAAATGGGGATGATAATGTTAATTTTAATATTGAATTATATACAATACAGAACGATTTTATAACTTCCGATAATTATGATATTAGGTACGTATTTCCTCAAACTTCTGATACAAATGTAATAATTCCCATTGATATATATATAACAATTAAGCCTATAAGCAATATATTGGCTAAGAAAATCATAGTAAAAACTTATTCAAGAACAAGGTTGGGAACAAATGAAGCCGAAATATTCGCATTTATAGGTAATGGCACGGGTTCAGGTTCAACGAGTATAAACGATTTTAATAGTATTACTACGTGGAATACATCTTTGTCAGAAAAAAATGTGTGGGGAATTGTAGACAAAACAAGACATATAATAACCTTAGAAAGTTCTAGAATTACCATTGGTAATGATGGTAATATTGTAACTAAATGTGATGATATGACGCTATCAAATAGAGACCGCATATGTGACATTAAAAATCTTATTATAATTAAAAATACAATTAATACGGCGACATTTTCAACTACTGCACCCTCATTAAAGAATGGTATTTCTATAACATCTTCCGATTTATTTCTAAGTACCTCTGGAAGCTCTATTCTTAATTATAGCATAACTGATTATATATCTTATGAATCTGCTACAGTAAAAACCCCTGCTAATCGCACAACAACATTCAATATATTAGATAATGCGACTAAATATGTCTATTTCGCTATAGCATAAACTATATTAACATATATATAATATCTAAACAATCTTTGTTTTTTATCGTTATAATTATTTATAATTATTTATATAGAGCATCTAAGCATAACTTGAATATCTATGCCTATTACCTTGAATCACAGTAATATAGGTGTCCAATACAACACAGGCAGTAATTATATCATAGAGACTGTCAAGAGTGATTTATATCTTAGAGATACTAGAACTGATATTACTAGTAATTTATTAGCTGAGCCTACTGTCGTATCCCCAGTATTTACGGAAAGCATTAGAACATTTGCGCATAGTGGAGGAACAGAAAATCAGACAACTCATACTATTACAGTGGGTCAGGATACTATTTGTGATATTTTGATAGTTGGTGGTGGCGGTAGTGGTGGTAGGTCAGGGGGAGGAGGCGGAGCAGTAATATATACACAAAATGTCTTGTTTCCAACAGGAACATATTCTATTAAAGTAGGTAATGGTGGTATATCAAATAAGACAGGTTCAGCCTTTACTTTAGGTTTAGGTAATGATGGTAAAAGTAGTGATATAGTTTATAACTCTACAACAATTTTCAGTGCTATTGGAGGTGGTGGTGGTGGTTTGAATGACAATGTTGCTGGTAGGACAGGAGGTTCGAGTGGAGGAGGTGAATTTTCATCGGCAGCTGTTTCAAACGCCAATATTATTTCAACAAATACTTTGTCATCTTCATTTACGACTTTAACAAATCAATCTCCAAACGGTTCAACAATTCATGGTAATATAGGAGGTAAAGGGTTTGTGGCTTCTGCTAATTATATGGGAGGTGGCGGAGGAGGGGCTGGTGGTGCAGGTGGTAATGGTAATAATTCAACATCAGGAGCAGGAGGGACAGGAATAAATAATAATATTACTGGAAGTGATATTATGTATGGTTCTGGTGGGTCAGCAGGTGTTTTTAATCAAGTATTTGGGAGTTCTTTGGTTGTAGCTGGTTCGGTTTCATCAGGCGGTGGTACAGGCGCATATAATACAAATTCAAGTGGTGCAGGTGTAGCAGCAGGAGCGACAATTGCTGGAAGAGGAGGAGGAGGTGGTGGTTTGACTGTATCTGGAAGCGTTCAATTTTACGCAAGTGATGGAGGCTCTGGCATAGTAATAATTAAGTTCAAATCAACTACTGTTATTTCAGAAGGCAACCCTATAACTCATAAAAGGCTTAACTTTGCTTATAATAGTGATAATTTAGTTGCTTGGTACAAGTTTAATGGAGACTATCTTGATAGTAGTGGGAACGGACATAATTTAACTAATGTTGGTACAGTAATTCAATCAACACAAGTAATAGAAGGCCAGGCTGTAGAGTTTGATAGTACAGATTATTTAGAGTTTCCAGCTACGATAAATCCTTATACAATCTGGAATGGCAAAGGAATAACATTCAGTTGTTGGGTTAGATTTACAGCACAAGAGACTTGGGGAAGTTTAATATTCTTTCAAACAGATGTATCAAATAATACTGGAATTGGATTTTGGATTAAGGGAACACCTGTTGGGCCTACTGAAGCTATATATCTTAGAGTAAACAGTACTATATTTCGATATGGCGACGCTAATACTCCGTTAATTGCTAATTTAAATGTATGGAGACATTTTGTATTATGCGTAGGTATATCTGGAAAAATGGATGTATATCTTGATAATGTAAGAATTAATGGTACTGAAACAGCAAATATTCCAAATTTAACTTATAACGCAAGATATATAAATAGGGGTGTTACTAGTCATGGAACTTGGGACGGGCAAATGGACGATTTCCGTATATATGATAGGGCTTTATCAGCTGCTGATGTATCAAGTCTATATAATAAAACTTATTCTATACCTCCTAACACATACACATTAAACTTTCCTGTTCCTACAATAGCCGACATTAATAACAATAGTAATATTGTATTACGAGGAGATTATGATATATCTTTGAGTACTACAAACTCTTCAATAATCCCAAAATCAGGTCAATATATTCCTAAACTCTTACCACTAACTACATCAAATATATCCATCCGTTATAATCTCTTAAACCCAACTCTAGACCCTATAGGAGCTCAATGGACTTATAATTCTTCTAATATTAATGTGTATCATATGGGTAATGTTGGAATAGGAACTAAGAGCCCCGAGTATCATCTTGATGTCCGCGGTAGTATCTATTCATCATTGGGAGGATATACACAAACCGGTTTAACTACTTGGTCTATAGCTTCTGACAGAAGAATAAAAGAGAATATAGTTAAGGCGTCTTATGAAAAATGTTTGGAGAATGTTAAAAATATCGAGCTGTATAATTTTAATTTCAAGGATAATTGCGTTAATACCAATGACAAGCATCAATTAGGCTTCATAGCTCAAGAGGTACAACAAGTATATCCTAAGGCTGTTGAAGTCGGGAAGATGATATTGAATACAAATGAAACAATTGATGATTTACTATCATTAAATACAACACAAATAGATTACACGCTATATGGAGCTGTTAAAAACTTAATAGAAAAAATAGAGGATATAGACAATGAACTAGGAAATATAGAGAGGAATATATAAGCAGAATTATTCGTATAATCATATGGATATTAGGATATATATTATATTTTTTGTAATTTCTAAGAAACTTTAGAAAAACTTATGTGATACGCATTGCTACTAAAAATAAAAAGTGTGAATAGTATGTATATATAAAAAAGAAAAAGTGATTAGATAAAGGGAGTATATAGATAAAGGATGAATACCGCAGATATGAGCGAGGAGATATATGAGGAGATTAATAATTTAAAGGAACCGAGAGCGATTGCGAATAGATTGAAGGAATACTCAGAGGATTTTAGGGAGGGATACCGTAGATATGTGAATAAGATGAGGAATAAGAAATACCGAGAGGATAACAAGGGGAAGATAAACGAGAGGAGGAGGAAGTGGATTTAATGGAGATGGAGGCAACGGTGGTTCAGGCATAGTAATAATCAAGTTCAAATCAATTGTTGGCACCGGCATTTTAGATGGCATAACACATAAAAGATTAAACTTTGTTTATGAACCAAGATACCCATCTATAAGTGTCGATAATACAAATTTGAAAGCGTGGTATAAGTTTGATGGAAATTATGAGGATAGTAGTGGAAATAACAATAATTTAACAAATGCTAATGCTACATTAACTACTGCGTTTATAGGCGATGGTGTATATTTTGATAGTACGGGGGATATAGTTAAAACATTAAATAATTTTCCATTATTTAATATGACTTCAAGAATGTCTATATCTTGTTGGGTTAGAAGAACAGCAATTTCAGCAACGCGTGATTTTATATGGGGACAAGGACCATCAAATACATATACCCAATTCGGAGGAACTTTTGTTGAAGGTAATCTAATATCATTTTATATATGGGGTTCTACTGAAATACGACCAACTACTACTTTTACAAACACAACAATTTTTAATCATATTGTATATACAGTTGGTGATGGAATAGCAAAAATATATTTAAATGGTGTAGAATCAGGTTCAGCAAGTTATACTAATATTAATATTCCCGCAGCTCCTTTATTTATTGGCAAACAAACGCCCACAGAAGGTACTAGCACTTGTGTAATAGACGATTTCAGGTATTATGATAAGGTATTAACTTCAACAGAAATATCTCAATTATATAATATTCCTACACAAAACACATACACATTAAACTTTCCAGTTCCTACAATAGCCGACATTAATAACAATAGTAATATTGTATTGCGAGGAGCTTATGATATATCTTTAAGTACAATGAACTCTTCAATAATCCCCAAATCAAACCAGTATATTCCTAAGCCTACGACATTTGCTTCTGATTTATTATCAATCCGCTATAATCTCTTAAATCCCGTATTAGATCCATCAGGGGCTCAATGGACTTATAATACTTCTAATACTAATGTGTATCATATGGGTAATGTTGGAATAGGAACTAAGAGCCCCGAGTATTCTCTTGATGTCCGCGGTTCTGTAAATGCTAAATCTTATTATTTAAATGGAAGACAAATTAATGAACCGATTAGTGAATTAGGATTATCAGAAGGAATGATAGCACAAGTAAGACATTTAACTTATACTCAAATGGAAATTAAAAATAATACTGGCTGGGATGCTATTAACGATAATTTAACAACCGGATTTGTAATAGCAATAACACCTAAAAGCAATTTAAGCAAGATATTAGTTAATATAATAGTACATATAGGTCTGGCTGCTTCAAATTATAGTGTATGGTGGGGTATTAAACTTTATAGAAAAATAGGAAGTGGCGATTGGACTGAAGTAACAGGCCCTAATGGAACAGAAACAGGTTCTGCTGCTGCCACAGCTGGAACACCAGTCTGGATATCATATACTATGTATGCGGGTGATCTTGATTATCAATATAAAGTAACAAATGTTACAGGGACTTATTTAGATTCTCCTAATACAACATCAACCGTTTATTATACGGCATATTGGAATAATAGATTGGGAGACAATCCTAGTGCTATCAATACTATTTACCTAAATAGGGCTGAATCACACGGAGATGCCTATAGGCCCGCGCCATCATCAAGTTGGACGGCAAGCGAAATATGGTATGGATAAAAAATAATAGTATTATATATGACCAATTTCAGATAAATAGACAGGGGGTTGAAAATTCTACGATTTCTAATAAGAATCAGATATTTTATAAAAATGAAAGGAATAATTTGAATAGAAGTAAAACTAAAAGCGAAGAGAAAAAAGACGGAAACCTCTAAGAAGTCTGTAGTATATCAAAGTAAAGAAAATAAATATAAGGATGTTTTTATGTAAAAGGATAATAATTTATAAAAACCAGATTATCGTAAAAGTTTATAAGATATAAGAGATGATAGAATAACTGATAAGTAAATGGGATACATTTTAGGACTAATATTTTATTTTTTGGAAACATATTAGCATCGTTATGTTAATATAAGGATAAAAACCTCTCCAAAACCTCTTCCAAGATTAAAAGAAGTATAGATATGATTTTATATATATAAATATATGATGTTAATATAATATATAACTATGGAAAAAAAATATAAAATGACTATTATAACACCCTCATATAGGATAAATAATTTACAAGAGATAAAGAAAAGCCTAAATTTCGATTATATAGATGAATGGATCATTGTATATGATGGTAATAAAATAGAATCAAATCCAAATATATTTAATGGAAATGAAAAGATAAGGGAATATGTATATAAAGGAGAGGGAATCTCCGGTAATCCGCAAAGAAATTATGCGTTATCTAAAATTACAAATGAAAACACGTTATTATACTATTTAGATGACGATAATATAATACATTATGATTTATATAAATTATTGGATTGGATTAATGCGACAGGTAATAATGACAAGATCTATACATTTAACCAATATAAAAGGATAAGGGGGAATAATATAAATGTAGGTTATATAGATACTGCGATGGTATTAATACCATATAAATTATGTAAAGAGATAAGATGGAAAATAGATATATATGCCGCAGATGGTTATTATATAAAAGAATGCTGTGATAATAACAGAGATAAAATCGAATATATAGATAGAGATTTATGCTATTATAATTATTTACAAGACTATAATCTATCTAATTGAGTGATTATTGAGGGTGGTTGTGATGTAGATTTCTAAATATTTACGAGACTATAGTGAATATTGTAAAAGAGAGGCGAATTTAGAAAGTATAGCGATAGAAAAATAAACAAATATAATTGTTATGCCACAGCGTATTGGAACAATACTATTGTTTCAAATGATAAGAATTCCAGGAAAGATAGCAATCCTATTGTAAATACTAAGAAGGACAATAGTCCCGTGATAAAAGCTAAGAAAGATAGCAATCCTATTGTAAATACTAAGAAGGACAATAGTCCCGTGATAAAAGCTAAGAAAGATAGCAATCCTATTGTAAATACTAAGAAGGACAATAGTCCCG
>Ga0129336_10002883_pt1 | contig 10598 bp, 19 predicted proteins | sample CPB6_02_DNA_FD_96878 | JGI IMG/M metagenome (GOLD analysis project Ga0129336, IMG submission 96878) | Freshwater to marine salinity gradient microbial communities from Chesapeake Bay, USA - CPBay_Sum_0.6_0.2_DNA | ecosystem: Environmental > Aquatic > Marine > Coastal | place: USA: Chesapeake...
AGTCCTGGAACGAAGTGCCGTAGCCCATCCATCTTGCCATATCTGCATGATATTCAAACTCCTCTATACTTCTATTTACAATGTTGTCATTCTCACTGGCCAACACACAGAATTGTCCAGGATGAAAACTGAGTCTAACATCCAAGCGTCTAGCAGTTTCACCAATGGGTGCAAATATCTTTTCTAAATGCCGTTGTACGTCGGCCTGCTGCCACCAAGCTTGCCAGTCCTTTTCAGTATAACCTTGTAGCATTTCAGATCCCAAACGCACCATTCTGCGTTCAGCAGGCAGTGTTGCCACACGTTCAATCATTTTTACCGCAGCAGCGGCATTGTGATTCATTATATCCCATTGGCGTTGTTCGGCCTGTTCGGGATGTTCGCGTAGCCACCTCATTGTAGTACTACGGCCATTGAGGTCACGATCCTTTGCATTAACCTTCATACCTCCACATTCGCTAGGATCATTCAACCATTTGCAGGCAAAGCCAATACGTTTAATCATGAATTCCTTATAACATACATTGTGAGTCCAGCATTTTTATCTACCACTACACTGTCCTTGGGATACTTACGATATGTTTCTACGTATTCTCCTGTGCGTCGATTGATTCTTTTTTTAACCACTGCTTCAATAATAATCATTTTGTTACTCAATCTAGCTACCTTACCAATCATGAGTTTGTTTGATTGAGGAAATGCTACATAATCATCTACACAAATGTCTTTGCCGAGTGCGTCTGTGTGCATAATATTTTTAAGTACAAAAAATTTATAGTAACAGATTCAAAATATAGTGTCAAGTCAGGTAAATCTTAAAGCGAACTCGGTTGCCACACGTTCATTTTTAAAAATATACACCGTAACACTTTCTTCTAACGGTGCTTGTTCGGCCATTGGATATTGCACATAATACAACCAATCGTCACCGTTTAACCAATGCCTAATTTCTCCTTCGCGTCCGCCGTATCTTACCGAACCAGTTCCGGCATTGTCTCTTAACCAAGTATCAACTTGGTCTTGTTGCTTTTCCATTTTTGTATATGGTATTCTTATTTCGCTTGGCATTGATGTTTTAATGCAAATTCTGTAATAATACGCAAACTTACTGTTTCATTAAATTTTACTATATTCACTTGCGAATTTCCTTGTATCTCTAAATGCCATTGGCTTGTTTCGCCTCTATATCTTGCGAATTGACCTATAGAACTAAAATGGTAAGGTTTTGGTTTGCCTGCAAATTCGCCTATTGTATGACGTTCGCCGACATCCTCTACTTTGCCAATCAACCAATCAAGAATATGTCTGTAACCACCTGCTACATTTTTAAATTCTACAATCCATTCAATTTCTTTGTCCATAATGGCACAAACTAACCACCCCATTTTAGCAAAAACAGTGTTGCATCTTGTTGGCGTTTGAAAACGAAATAAAGGCCGTTGTTGCGCCAAGTGCCGGGTGAGAAGTTTTCTATACAATAGGCCTCTAGCTTACACATTTGCTCCCGAGCGTCTGGTTCAGGCAACATTCTAAATTGATGCGGCCAATGCCGTTTGTTATAAGTTTGCATTATAGACCATCATTGTAATAGCCTTCCGCCACTATCCAACCTAACTGTTTAAGGTCACTTCGAATTTCGTCTGTTATCACAGATTCATTTACAAAATTACTTATTATGTGCAGATTTTCTAACTGATCCGCGGACAGTTCAATGGTAATGCTATCGTCGTAATAAACACCGGTGTCTCTTATCCCCGAACAATACCAATCCATGTAATCACCTTGGCAGCGAATGTCTGCAACTATGCCACCGGCGTAGCGCCAGCTGCAACTCCACACTTCGTCTTTTAACACTGTTATAAGCTCTAATTTTTGAAATGCATTGTTACACATAGCAGCATATAAGTGTTGAGCATAAATTTCACTGTCGCGCACTTTAGCAACAAACCAAGGTGCATCTTTCATATCACGTTCTAAATTTGGTTTCATTGCCCTTGCCATCTTAATTGAAATAACATAGCTTCTTGCTCATTAGTGAACTCAAATTCAAACCTAAACAGCCATTCAGCTTCATCGTCGGATGACAAAAATAAACAGGCGTCTTCATTTTCATAAATCAGCCAACTTACAAAACTAGGGCAATGTTCAATTGCCCAACGACTGGCTGCTTCTTCGTCGATATCGTAAAGTGTGATTATTGCCATCTCAATAAAAAATTACTTGCATCAGACTTGTTTTCAATAACTACTACCATGCCTTGTTGATGTTTTCTGCCCTTGGGTAAACATTGATCCATCCAAGCATATATCTCAGTTTCATTGTCTGTCCACCAACGATAATCAACAATTATAATGTAATGATGTGGCATCTCATCATCAAAAGGTCCTGTGTGAATAAATCTGCCTTTTTCTTTAGGAAATACTACGCTCACGGTTTTTGGTTCTCTTTAGGTGGTTTGACTGAACAAATAGCAACAAATCCTTTGTTATCCCATTCTTTACGTGCATCCATACATTCTACATAATTTGGATATACTTTACTGTAAACAAATTTCATCTTTGGAGGAGGATCGGTCCAAAGTTGCACGACTAATATCCAAGGCATTAAATCTAACATATCAATTCCTTAATATTTCAAAAGTCCAATTGGCACTATCGGGATCTACCTCAAACCATAAGTGATTACTTTCGTCAAGCCACACAGTAAAACCTTTACTGGTAAAAAAATCTACAGCAATTTGTTTAAATCGTTGATCATCGTAATTGGGAATAGTTTCTGCTGCTTTTTGAATAGCGTGTAATTCATCGGTATAATAGTTTAAAATATGATCGTGAAACCATTTGGGCGCATACCTAAAAGAGAATTGCACATCAACCCCACTTTAACAAAAACATAGACAGTTCGGCTTCGTTGCGAAACTTAAACGTATCAAATGATGTTCTTTTACCACATCTATTATACATACACCATAGTTGTATTGGTTCAAGATTGTGTTCTCTCAAACCTGTTTGAGTAACGGGTCCATGATCGTAGGCAATTCTAGCGATTACTATCAACGGATATGCTGCATCTCTTTCCCAAACTATCTTCATTAATTTGTCATCAAAAAATGATCGAAAAATTTCTTGATCGATCGATAACTGAAGTGCTTTTGCTGCCTGCTCAAGTACAATCTCCTCTATGTTCATATTATCCGAACACGATTCTTTTCTGCACGGGCACTATAAAGTCGATGACCACGAGATCTAAACAACTCGGCTGCTGCCTGTGGATCGAGTTCAAACATCTGTGCAATATCCTCTTTGCTTACGCTTGCATCACAATCAACGGCATAAAGTTCGTAGTGCCTTTGTTCATTAAACTTGGATCTAAGACTCAGGTTTTGAACAATATTATTTAATGGATTACGAACAGTCTGTTCATTATTTAATATTCTAAATGTATTTTCACTATCCCAGTGTTCATACTGAGTAATAGGAATTACGCTTTCTAATCCTTCCTCACACCAATAAACCAAATAGGCATTTGTAGTCATAGATATTTGATTTGAAAAAAGGTAGCCTGCGCTGGATCCTTAAAATCAAGTCTGACATCAGATTTCCGGCCAGCTGGGTGATACCATTCGCTATGATTTCGAGATGTAAAGCCTAACTCGCGTTCGACTCTATATCTTATAAGAAAAAAGTTATCTCCGTATTCTTCGCAGATACGGGCCTTTAACTTTTTCCATTCTCTATGATCAAAAACTAAGGTTGTCATACTGCATTATAGCAGTATATTTTGATTAGGTCAAGCTGTCCAACCTTGGCCGGTTATTTGGTGATACCACGGATAAAACGGTCCAGGAATGTCGAGCATCCAAATGTCTGTGATCCAGCTGGTAGGTGGATTGGACAAATGTAGATACAATGGCATCACTTGTTTATCGTTAATGGTTATTGTTAAGATTTCAACTGCACCATTTTGAACTTGACAATAAAAATTTATTGGCTGTAAAAGATCTAGGTATATTACAGATTGATTTTTTACCAAAATATGATTTACAGTAAAAAGGTATTCAGGGTTTTGATGTTCTTTCAAAACTACACTAACACGTAATTTGTTTTTACAGTCAATAGTTGTAATGTCGTAGAAAGTTTTCATATCTTGGCAAGTAATCTAAAACTGTATTTTTTCTTAATGCTTCAAAACCTTTGATAAATTTGACCAATTCAACTCTACATTCTTCTATATTTTCCGGCTGTTCGTACTCGCACATGAATTTGTAGTAGTCCAAAATTATATTTCCGATGGCGTGATTGACAAGATTATCGTCTCTGGTGTTTACTAAATGATGTTTATCCAAGTTATTGTCATTTATTATTTTTTCAAACTTATTTTTAATTTCTTGTCTAATATCATCGGGTATTAATTCTATCCGCAAAGATCTAGGATTGTGAAGAATATTACAACTTTCTGCACCAACTTGATTTTCAAGCATGAACAAAAATAATTCATCCAAATCGTAAATTGAAAAAATATTTGGAGTAATACGTAATGAAATTTTTAGTCCTGTATTTTTGTTCCTTAGTTGTAAAAATTTCTTGATATTTTCAATCACGGAAGAAATAGTGCTGGGATATCTTATGTAATCGTTTAAACTGGTAACAGATTCTATACTGATGCCTAAATGAAATTCTTTGAAATTTTTAATGTATTTTTCTATTTTTTCATTGTACAGTGTGCCATTTGTGGTAGTACCAATTATAATATTTTTTGCTAAATCACTGTCACAAAGTTTGTCACAAATTTTATAGAAAGTGTGCTCGTATAATGTTTCGCCACCTAAAAAATGAATATATTTTAAATTTTTAATGTTTACCAATTCATCTATAAATCTGTCTACTAATTTTTCATCTTTGATCCAAGGGACATATGCTTCAGGTTTGGCAAATAGTTTTGAATCAATTGCGTGTAGTTTTTTATAGTCCTGCTCGAGTCTACTACTGGCTTCAGGTCCACACATGATACAGGCACTGTTACAGGTGTTACCAAGTTCTATCTGCAAGTCAACTGGTTCCATTGAAGAATGTCCGTTGTTTTGCATACTATGTTCAAAACTGTTGTAATGCGGACTGCTTCGCATAGTCAATTCAAAGTCGCTTGTATCAACTGCGCTTTTATGTAATTGTCTGACACGACCATTTAGTTTTCCAAAAGATTCTTCATAATAGCAACTTGCACAATGTTCAGGACTTTGACCGTTTAATAGTTCCTGTCTCAATGCTCGCATTTGATCACTGTTGTAATATTGTAATAGTGTTTGATCTTGAAATTTGTGTATTCTTTGCGGATTCTTGGCCCACCTACAGGATTCATAGCTTCCATTATAGGTTATCCTAAAATGAAACCAAGGACTAGAACAAAATGTTTTGTTGAACATTAATCAATAATGCCAAAGTTTGCCCAGTTGGCTCCACCCAGACAAATCCAGCCCAAAGGTCCACCAGGATTGGGATTGGTGTTCCAAACCACGTGACATCTTTGACTGATATAATTTGGTGGAGAATCGGCCGTGGTAAATTGCATGGGTCCAATTTTTAGTTTACTGACTTCAACCGATCCATCTTCATGTAAAAGAATGTTATCACGATTATTGGCTGTTAATACCAGCTTTTGTTGTCTGGTGGTGCCTAGTATTCCGACATTTTTGGACTTTTTCTTTGCTACTATTTCTATTTCATCATCCCACACTGTGAGTGCTGCAGATGGTTCTATGGTATTAACGCCAACTCTTTTGGGAGTAACATAAAGTGTTTGAGCAATTATGCTTTCTCCTGCCACTCGTAGTTCTTTTAATTCGCCTAGTGTCTGCAAATTACTGTTAACAATCGCAGTACCCAATGCACTGGATGTAGCTACTTCCAGACCATTGATTGTTATTTTTTCAAGGTCCAGTCCATCGTTTTTAATTTTATCAAAAATAATTTTACTATAATTGCTAAAAAGTGTGTCATCAACCGATGTAAGAGTTTTATGACTGGTGCTTGCTACCAACGATTTGTAAAATGCAGAATCTTCCGGTACTGTGCCATTGACTACAAACTCTCCATTTATTGTCATAGATCCTTGTACAGTAAGATCTTTTGTCAACAAATTGTTTTCTATAACCGTGCTGTCATCTAAAATTGTAAGAGCAACTTGCGATGCTCGGTCGTCAATTCCAGTGCTGCTAAAATTTTCAACAATACCGCCACTGATATTGTCTCCTGATAATTTTAAATCAGCTATTTTAATTGCATCTGCATTTATACTGTTGACAGGAAAAATCATTGCTGACATTCTATCAGCAACAATTGTACCAACTGCATCAGTTAGAGCCTTTTGGAAGTCTACTAGGTTTAAACTTTCTTGTACTTTTTCTTCTACTAAATTTTTTGTGCTTTGTTGTGCATCCGCAATTGTTTCTCTAATTTTGTCAACAACTCTATTTTCTAATTTTTTTGGATCAAGAGTATATTCACTTACCTTTTTTTCAAATGCCGCAGCCGCAGCACTTTGAATATGACTGGCAAAATCGTAGGCCGCTAGTCTACCATCAATGGCATTGTTGATCACACTATCAACTCTAACTAACACGTTAGATGTAATGTCTGTTACTAAGCCTTCTACTATTTTGTTAAGATGTAAGTTAAGATCCATTATCAAATCGAATGCTAATTACGTGTTCGTAATTTTTTTTGATTAAACTTTTGTACATTAAATTTTTATGTACATTAAAACCCACTGCACCAGCATCATGACTAAACTTTGCCAATTGCTTGAAATACAAAGCTTTTCGGGCAAATGGTCCACTATGCTGAAGTACGTTATTACTTATTTGATAAACATTGGTGAGCCAACTATTTTTATCTTGGCTGCTAAAATTATGGTATTCAAAAAATAAATTATCTATATTGTTTGTTTTGATCAGGGCAGGAACCGAAAATTCTCTATCCTTAAATTCTTGATTTTTATAATCCCTACAGGTGGTGATCAGGTATTCCGTGGCCAATCTTGCAACATCTATTATTTTGTCTTTTTGATTGTTATCGCTATCTGCAAAAGTAAAATACTCATCTAGAGCTATAACACAATCAAATTTATGTTTGGACGGATTAATAGTTTCTTTTGGAATAAACGTAAATTTTACGCCAGCATTTTTCAAATAATTTATTACTTCATTTGATACTTCGCTAATATAAATTTCTTTAGTTTTATCTACAAGGATAACAGGATTGAATCCTAGATAAAGAACGCTTGTGGGACTATAGTTATGAAAAATTGCTATTTCATCTAGTATGTCTTTCTTACGTTTTAAAATTTCACTTTGTTTACTATGTAAAATAAATGCTCGCAGTAAGCAATCAGTATAACTATCAAAACCCATGATAACCTTTTATTTTTGTTGTTAGTTATTTATAAGGTTTGGCGTACTAAGTCTAGTGTCACACAATGAAACCCACCACCTAATGTACGAGAATGCCTCAATTCAAGCGGAATTACTGTAAAATTGTAATTTTCTAAGATTTTTATCAATTTGGTTTGATTTTTATCAGCTACAACGGTGTAAGGATCTAATACCAGCAAGTTTAACGCAATCCAGCGGCTGGCATAAGGGTATTGATAAAATCCTTGCTCTACTATGTCATTTTCAGTGACCCAAATTATATCCCAGTGGGCAAACACACTAGGCAAATTGTTTTCATTTACACGACTAGCATTAACCATTACCAATCCTTCACGTAACGGAACAATGGTACTGTCAATGTGTACGCCAGAATAAAATTTACAGATTTCAATTTTTACATCTGGAAACTTGCCGCGCAACCAATGTGCTGCTTGGTAATTTCCGCTGGCACTTTCTAAATATAAAATTTTATCATTTAGACGTAACGCATTTGCAGCGTCCATTACATACCTATTGTCGCGTGGCATACGATAAACTGTATCGGCACGATAAATTATATCATCTAATGCTTCTATCTCCATGTCTCTGCACGGATACATCATGACAGGATCTACAATGGTATTACCATAGATTAACAATCTATCTCTAGGGCAATAATTGTACATTCCTCCGCGTTGTTGAAAATTAATTGCTTTGGGTCTATGTACAATTGCACCGTGTTGCTCTAGGACCGATGCCAACATATCTAAGTCTTCATTGGCTTCGTCTATGATCCAGTCTGGAACAGGGCCGCTAGGCACAGGAGTTGCTGTCCAAGTAGTTTTTTCACTTTCACGAGCAAATACCGGATCATTGCTGGGCCAGTTGGCAAAGTCTGCACGACCTACAACTACTTCTCGAAGTGGATCCCATTCGTTGTAACTATGAATCATACGTGACCGGTTATTTGTAGAGTATATCTAGGTTCAAATCCCATATTATAGGCGCCGTGCGGCGCATCCCAGCTCCATACCAATGTGAATCCTGCTTGCCATTCGGCATAACCTATATCTTCACATTCTGCAAAATGTCCTGGTTTACGATCTTGTAAAAAAACTACTGCTCTACGAATAGTATGTTCTTTGCCTGATAAATTATAAATTTCTTTATATTTTTTGTATGTGTCTACGTGACGCGGAAGATAACTGCCCGGGTCCATTCTGTAGTACGAGGTACACACATTTTGCCAATGTTCATACCGTTCAAAAAAATCTACAAATCGATTGTTCCAAGATGGCTGCGGTCTACGCATATCACACATCCATCCTCCAAAGGGTCCTTGAAATCCGTTGTCTTCCCAATGTATTTGTGATAGTGGGTCATTAAATTTTTCTTTGATATAATCTAATTTTGTAAATTCGTCATCCCAAAATTTTGCAATTTTAAATGACTCGTGTGTTGCCATAATGTATGACCTCGTAATCTTTATTGGTTTTGTATTGACGCCAGGGATCCACCACTGTGCTGCCAGCCGCTAGATCAACATAAAGTTCTTGTTCTAAATCTGTTCCTGTGTAACCGTATGTAACAGTTCGATTGTGTGCTAAAAATGCAATCACAGGCAAGTCATTGAATGGAGGTCGATCGCCTGTTAACGGATCAACAAAATAAAACTTGGCCTGTATTTCATCTAGGTAATGTCCTAACAATAAACTATAACTACCGTCAAGAATATCCACATCTGGTTTGTAAGCTTTGCCTAATACAAAAATAGGTAAATTTTTTTCTATTTGCAGTTTTTTTAAGAATTTAGCGAGATTTCTGGCTTGCATTTCTCGCGCAGACATAATTGTATCAAAAATATCATATCCTAGATTTAGATGTTCTGCCAACCATCTTAATGCAATATTATCTCTTGGATGGCAGGGTCCTGCATCACCCATTCCTGCTTTCATATATTTTGGACTCATTATACGTATATTGCTATTGGCCAGAGCATTGGTCACTACATCAACATTTATATTGCCCGACTTCATGGCAACATCTTGTATCATGTTTACCAAGGAAATTTTAGTGCTAATAAATGTGTTGTAGAAGATTTTGATACATTCCGCTTCGTCCCAAGTTCCTATCACATACCGAGGACTGTTTTTCATTAAAGGTTTATAAAAGTCAATTAGTTCTTGAGCGTCTGCGGTCTCTGATCCATTTTTGGTACCGATGATAACCATTTCAGGATTTACCATGTCCCATTCTACACTGCCCATTGCAATTAAATATGGATTGTATATAAAACGAGCGTTTGTGATACAAGGTTCTAGTTCTCTACGAACTGTTCCAGGTAACACAGTAGAAATTAACACTACCAATTGGTGTGGAGCTGCCCAGACATCAATTTCTCGTAATACGTTTTTAACAATCGTGTAATCAAAATCTTTGTTAGGTAAATGTGTTATCGGTCTGCTACCGTCATATACAGGGTCGTGAGGTGTTTGTACTGCTACAAAAACAATATCTTTACCAGCAACAGCTCCACGTAAGCTATCAGAAATTTTGATTTTGTCGCTGTGTTTTGGATAAATGTCGTAACCAGTAACATCGTAAAATGATGCCATTGTTTCTGCACAAGGCATTCCTAATTTGCCTATACCTATGAATCCTACTTTCATTGTAAGTCCTATTGAAATTTTTAATTGATTTGATATAGTATTTATAACACTATATTTTGTTTGAAATAACACTAAGTATCAGTTGTTCTGTGTCGTGAATTCTTGTTCTAGTTGTCAAACTGTTTAATACAACAAACAGTCTTTTTTGATTGTTTACATTCACACTCATTACAAGGCATCCGCCGGACGCTCTCACATAGCCTGTTTTACTTACAATCACATTGTATTTTCCAACCAATGGATTTGTGTTGTTGTATTTCCATTTTACTATTTTCTTTTTTTTCTTTTTTACTAATTCACCAACCAACTTATTGCTAGCCGACACAATTAATGGATACTTTTCAGCAGCTAACAACAGTTTTATTAAATCTCGCGGCGTACTAACATTTCTATTATCTAGTCCACTACTGTCTTCAAAACGAGTATCAATCATTCCTAAAATCTGCGCTTTATGATTCATATCATTTATACACAGTTTATACCCTCTATGATACATTTCACATAACAAACGTGCAGCTTGA
>Ga0129336_10002884_pt1 | contig 10597 bp, 10 predicted proteins | sample CPB6_02_DNA_FD_96878 | JGI IMG/M metagenome (GOLD analysis project Ga0129336, IMG submission 96878) | Freshwater to marine salinity gradient microbial communities from Chesapeake Bay, USA - CPBay_Sum_0.6_0.2_DNA | ecosystem: Environmental > Aquatic > Marine > Coastal | place: USA: Chesapeake...
CCGATGTGAAGCGAGAACGCTCGCTATCTGATGCGATTGTGACTGGAACTGGGACGGTTCTCACAGATGACCCCTCGATGCTGGGAGACAGAAAGAATCCGGTTCGCATCGTGATGGGAAACCGTTCTGTGCCAAAGGATAAGAAGATCAGTTCTGCTGATGCTGAGACCATCATTATCCAAAGTCGAAGAAGTGATGACTTACTCGCCCTCGCTCGTGAACGTGGTTTCAATCGACTCTTCCTTGAATGCGGACCCACCCTCGGTTCTGCGCTCTTTCAAGAAGGTCTTGTCGATGAGCTACTTATCTACCAGGCACCAACGATCGTCGGGAGTGATCGACGATTCACGACGGGGATCAACCTCTCAAGCATCAATCAGCAGATTCGGCTGCGCAGCGAGGTCGTCGAGGAACTCGATGGAGACATCAAGCGCCTTCTCTTCCTCGATAACGCCATGAATAAGGAGTTCTCATGTTCACCGGCCTAGTCCAAGACCTCGGCGATGTCACTGAGATCGAGTTGAAGCAAGAGAGTGCTGTCATAGAGGTAAAGACAGTATTGGCACCAAAAATCTCACTCGGAGACTCGGTAGCGGTCGACGGTGTCTGTCTCACTGCGACTCATGTGAATGGTGATTCCTTCAGCGCCGATGTCATGGTGCAGACGCTCAACGTGACATCCCTTGCGAAGATGAAGGTTGGTTCTCGAGTGAATCTTGAACTTGCACGTGCCGTCGATGAGCGTCTCGGCGGACATATCGTCCAAGGTCATGTAGATGTCGTTGGGACCGTCAAGGCATTGAGTGAAGGCGAGAAGTGGTGGCGTTTCGATGTCGAGGTGCCTAAGCACCTTCGTCGTTACATCGTCAATCAAGGATCGATCACGATCAATGGCGTCTCGCTCACTGTCGGGGAGATTGAGGATGAGTCATCGGTTGTCACTCTCTGGCTCATCCCAGAGACGATTGCGCGAACGAATCTCGGAGCACTTCGAGATGGAGATCTCGTCAATGTCGAAGTCGACATCCTTGCGAAGTATGTGGAGCGCATCGTGAAGTTCGGAGAGATGAAATGAGCGATATACTGCAGAACGCATTAGAACGCCTCAAGAGTGGCAAATTCGTCATCGTCACGGATGACGCCTCGCGCGAGAATGAAGGTGATCTCATCGCGCTCGGTGTCGGCGCTACTGAGGAGAACTTGGCGTTCATGATCCGCTACAGCTCAGGCGTTATCTGTGCTGCGATCACATCAGAGGCAGCTCGCCGACTCAATCTCCCACCGATGGCTCGGATCAATCAAGACAGCAAGGGAACGGCTTTCACCGTATCCATCGATGTCAAAGAAGGCCTGACAACCGGAATCAGCGCGAAGGAGCGGGCGAATACTCTCCGCCAGCTCGCCGATCCGAAGGTGAGCGCGCGAGACTTCGTTCGTCCCGGCCACATCTTCCCGCTCACAGTCCGCCCCGGGGGATTGCGTGAGCGACGTGGCCATACCGAAGCAGCGATGGAATTGGCAGTCTTGGCTGGTCATCCACCCATGGCCTTCATCGCCGAATTGGTCAACGATGACGGGTCGATGATGCGCGATCAAAGCCTTCGTGACTTCGCAGCAAAGCATCAGATCCCGGTCCTCTCGATCGACGAGATCGCAACTGCTTCTATATTCAGTGAAGAGATCACATTCCCGGAATTGACTTGGGCGAAGTTACCGACGCATTACGGCAATTGGCAGATCGCGTCATTTCCTGGCTATGACGGCACAGATCACCTGCTCATGAAGTATGGCGAACCTGGTTCGAGCGCGACGATCCGGATCCACTCGGAATGCATCACTGGGGATGCCCTCGGTTCCCTTCGCTGTGATTGTGGACCACAACTTGCGTATGCGATGGAGCGGATCTCCGAAATCGGAAGTGGCTATATCGTCTATCTTCGTGGACACGAAGGGCGTGGCATCGGCATCGCAGAGAAGATCAAGGCATACGCGCTTCAGGATCAAGGGATGGATACCGTCGATGCCAATCTTGCGCTCGGTCATCCCGCAGACTTACGTGACTTCCGTGACGCCGGTTCGGTTCTCTCTCATCTTGGTGTCAGCACCGTCCGCCTCCTAACCAACAATCCTCGTAAGGCCGATGCGCTCGACCTTGCTGGGATACGCGTGGAGATTGAGACGACTGATGTCGGAAGCAATCCCTTCAACGAGCAGTACATCGCAACAAAGCAAGAGAAATTCGAGCATCTCGCACCGAAGAGAGAGGGCTAAGCCAAGATGATCGGAGCATCACCGAAGATCGAGATCAAAGGTCTCGCAGGCAAGAAGATCGGCATCGTCTCATCACAGTGGCATCCAGAGATCTGTGAAGCGCTGATTGCTGGCGCAATGCGAGCGATCAAGGAGGCAGGAATCACCGAGACAGTGGTGAGAAAGGTCGCTGGCTCCTTCGAGATACCGCTTGCTGCCCAGCGCATGCTTGATAGTGGATGTGATGCAGTAGTGACCGTCGGGTTGGTCCTCCGTGGCGAGACCCCACACTTCGACTATGTCTGTCAGGGAGTCACTTCCGGCGTCATGGATGTGATGCTCTCTCGAGGAAAGCCGATCGGATTCGGGGTTCTCATGTGTGACAACGTTGAGCAGGCCCATGCGCGGAGTGGACTGCCAGGAAGTAAGGAAGATAAGGGTTACGACGCGGCGGTTGCTGCGCTAGATCTCCTACGGGATTGAATGCAGGTCAGTTCTTGGACTTGATATCCGGAATAGAAGAGTACGGATGTTCGGAATTGATGATCCGAATCGTCTTACTCCGGGAGCGCATCACAATAGATTGACTCCTGACCACTCTCCGATCAAATCGCACACCATGGAGCAATTCGCCATCAGTGATGCCTGTGGCGGCGAAGAAACAGTCATTTCCTTTGACGAGATCACTTGTTGTTAGGACCTGAGTCGCGCTGAGCCCTCGCTCGGCGAGCGCACGATGTTCCTCGTCATTACGAGCCCAGAGCCGTCCTTGGATCTCGCCACCTAAACACTTCATCGCACAAGCCGCGATGATTCCTTCAGGTGTCCCACCGATTCCCATCAGAAGATCGACTCCCGTGTCATCTCGCGCAGCCATGACTGCTCCTGCGACATCGCCATCGGTGATGAACTTGATTCGCGCTCCGGCCTCCCGGATATCTTTGGAAAGTTGATCGTGACGTGGTCGATCAAGGACTACCACTGTGAGGTCATTGATCGGAACGCCCTTCGCATCCGCGACGCGCTGAAGGTTCACTTTGACTGGAGCTTCGATGTCGATCTTTCCCGCAGCCTCTGGGCCACAGACGATCTTCTCCATATAGAAGACTGCAGAAGGATCGAACATCGCTCCACGCTCTGCAAGCGCTACGACTGAGATCGCATTGTTCATGCCCTTCGCAGTGAGTGTGGTGCCATCGATCGGATCGACAGCGACATCGACTTTCGCTCCCAAGCCTTCACCGACCTGCTCACCATTGAAGAGCATCGGCGCTTCGTCCTTCTCGCCCTCACCGATGACGACAGTTCCATCCATATGGACGGTTGAGATCATCTTCCGCATCGCATCGACAGCAGCGCCATCAGCAGCGTTCTTATCTCCATGGCCTACCCAGGCAGAGGCTGCGATCGCAGCAGTCTCGGTCACTCGAACCAGTTCGAGTGCGAGGTTTCGGGAGGGGAGTTGGTTCATCGCTGTCAGCCTACTTGAGCCACTTCTTGATGTCTCGCTTCATCGCCTTCCAGGTCTTCGCGATCAACCATCTCGTAGGAAAGGTATCGACGACTCGTAGGTCGAGAGCGACGAGAGCGCGAGCCGCGATCTCTACGGGGATGTTCTCTGGTTCCTCGCTCACACCTGTCGGAATCTTTGCCGAAGAGAAGGTCTCGATATCACCAATGATCTCGATCCCAAGTCCTTTGATCTCGGTAACGCTCTCTCTCGAGATCGCTTCGATCTTCTCAACTGCCCACTCCGGAGTGAGAAGTCGATTCGCATCATCCGCTGGTTTCACCTTATTGGTGAGGTACTTCATCGCACCTTGCCTGATGAAGGTCTCGTAGTCATGCCAGGTTCTACGTTTCGGGAAGATTCGATTGATCTTGCGAAGGAGTGTGATCTCATCGAGAGTCAGGGATCGATTTGAATCCTTGTCCTTCTGCTCTTCAAGGAGGGGTTTCTTGAGGCCTAGGGCATCGTTGAAGACTTGATACATGAACTCTGGGTTCTTCTCATCGACGATCACGAGCTTTACGCGATCCTTACCGTAAGCCTCGATCCACTTTCGCAATACCTTCGCGTGTTGATGTCTGACCCAGAATGATGGCGTGATGGTGGAAGTACCAGGGTTATCGAGAATGGAGTGGAGCCACTTCTCGTAATCGCTGCGAATCCCGATCTTCAGATGTTGTTGGTAGGCAGAAGGAACTATCTTGAGTAAGGGGCGAAGCGTGAAGTAGATCGTGACATCATCAATCCCAATGTCACTCTTGAACTTCGCGATCTGCGCTTCATTCAACTCACAGAGAAACTCAGAACTGATGATCGCCGTCTCTTTCGCCCGACGAACTTTCTTGACCAATTCGGGCCACTTCTTGAGATTGACGGGATTGCCCCCTCGATCCTCCCAACCCCAGCCTTTCTCCATCAACGAATAGATCGCTTTGTGATGCGCCTTTCCGCCGACATGGGGGTAGGTGAACCCTCGCTTCTCCAATTTGTCGCTCACTGCGAAGAGCGCAGATTGCAGCGCAGTGGTTCCAGTCTTATGGAAACCCGCATGGACTATCACTCTCTTTGCCATGGAGTTCAGCTTCCCGCGCGCCAAGAGGAATGAAGAGGGCGACCTTCCCCATAACCAGATGCAGATTGGATTCCGATCACCGCTCTCTCATGAAATTCAGCAAGATTCCGTGCTCCAGCATAGGTACAGGCAGAGCGAAGTCCTGCGACGATCTCGTCTATCAAGTCCTCGACTCCGGGACGCTTTGGATCGAGATACATCTTTGAGTGGGAGATTCCCTCTTCAAAGAGACCTTTCATCGCCTGATCGAATGAGTCCTCATCCGCCGTCCTTGCGGCGACCGCTCGTGCGGAAGCCATTCCGAACGATTCCTTATACATACGACCATCAGGGGAGTAGTGAAGGTCGCCAGGGGATTCGAATGTCCCTGCGAACCAAGACCCGATCATCACCTGCGAAGCACCTGCGGCAAGAGCGAGCGCAACATCGCGAGGATGTCTTACTCCACCATCCGCCCATACGGATTTACCGCGTTCGCGTGCAGCCTTCGCACACTCGAGAACTGATGTGAATTGTGGTCTGCCAACACCGGTTTGCATCCTGGTCGTACACATCGCTCCTGGACCTACTCCTACCTTGACGATATCTGCACCAGCATCGATGAGATCCAGTGTTCCCTCCCTCGTTACGACGTTGCCAGCAACGATTGGCGTACTCCCAGCGATGGATCTGACCTCTTTGATCGCAGTGATCATCTTCTCCTGGTGACCATGAGCAGTATCGATCACGATGAGATCGGCACCGGCAGCGATCAAGAATTCAGCCTTGCTCTTGACGTCGGCATTGACGCCGATAGCCACACCGATTCGTAACCGCTGATTCCTATCGAGGGCTGGTGGATAGAGCTTCGAACGGAGCGCACCCATCCGCGTGAGGAGACCGATCAGATTTCCTTCTTGATCCACGACTGGTGCGATCTTCAATCGCTTCTCTTGCAGGATCTTGAAGGCATCACGCGTCTCGATCTTTGCAGGAAGTGTGACCAGCTCGCGACTCATCACCGTCTGCAATTGCGTGAAACGATCGACACCTGCGAGATCATCTTCGGTGACGATGCCGACTGGCTTCGATGAGGTCGAACTTTCAACGATCACGATGGCCCCATGAGAGCGCTTATGGATCAGACTCGTGGCATCGGCGACAGTCTGCGAAGGTAGAAGCGTCACAGGAGTGTCGAAGCGTGGATCTCTCGATTTCACCCACGAAATGACATCAGCGACGACTTGATTGGGGATGTCCTGCGGAATGATCGCAAGGCCACCGCGTCGTGCGACTGTTTCGGCCATTCGGCGACCTGCAACCGCTGTCATATTGGCTACGACAAGAGGAAGGGCGGTGCCGGAGAGATCGGTTGGGGTGAGATCTACTTCAAATCGGCTCGCGACGCTAGAGCCATTCGGGACCATGAAGACATCGTCATATGTGAGATCAAAGGACGGCTCGGTAATGAATCGCACGTAGGGAGACTATATGCCATCCACACCACTAGAACTGCTGAGCATCTCATCGACACAGAATTAGACTTCCAACATGCGACTGCTGCGCTTCCTACGAAACTTCCTCATCTCCGTACTCGCGCTCTACCTCGCCCTCTTTGCCTTCACCAAAGTGATCCGCTATCCGGAACCGATCGCTGCGATCAGACTTGGGCTCGCACCAGCATCAGAGACGCCGACTCTGATGCCATGGCATGAGATCAAGGAATCCTCCGATCCCATCGACCTTCCAGTGGGCGATGAAGAGATGCCAGCTGAGGTCGGATATGACGGGTCGACGGTGACCTTCCAAGAGTTCCTCGATGAGACCAAGACGAATGCATTCCTTGTCGTGCGTAATGGAGTGCTGACCCATGAGTGGTACAAAGAAGGATTCACTGGTTCGTCACGCTTTCCTTCCTATTCGGTGGCGAAGACGATGACCTCTCTTCTCATAGGTCGTTTGATCGAAGAGGGGAAGATCTCAGAGAGCGATCGCTTCGTCGATTACTTCCCTGACCTTGCTAATGGAAGCACTTTTGATGATGTCACCATCAAGACCCTTCTCGACATGCAAGCAGGTGTTGGAGTCTCAGATGACTATCCCACCGGACCACAAGGGTGGGGGGTTGCCATCGCTCAGATGTATGCAACCACCGATATCGACTGGTTCATGAAGAACAACCGGAAGATGGCCTTTGATCCAGGGACGGAGTCCGAGTATCGAAGCGTCGATACTCAGATGCTCGGAATGATCATCAAGAAGGTCACCGGGATGCGAGTCGCTGACTTCTTCCAAGAAGAGGTGTGGGAGAAGATCGGAGCAGAATTCCCCGCGACATGGAATGTCGATCGCGTTGGCGGCACGGAGAAGACATTCTGTTGTTTCAATGCAAGTCCTCGAGATTATGCTCGAGTCGGTCTCCTCTTCATCAACGGCGGTTACTCCGGATCCACACGCGTCATCTCGAAACCTTGGCTTACAAGGATGACGACGCCAGTCACCACTCTTGATCACGATTGGGGTTACGCTGCACAAACGTGGCACCCCTTCGAAGATACCGTCATGGCACTCGGTCTATATGGACAATTCATATTCGTCGATCGTTCAACGCGTACAGTTATCGTGAAAGTGAGTGACAATCCACCAGGTACCGACAATGAGTATCCAACGGCAGAGGTACTTCGCTTCATCTCGCAATTGAAAGATTGATTCCCGCATAGATTTCATGCGGGAATTGGAAAAGGTGACGAGAAAATACCGCTGTGGTAGCCTGCGCTGCACGTAACGACAGAGCGCCGTTATATAGATAAAAAGGAAACGCAAGGAGCGTGCACATCAATTAGCTGGTTCACATAGTGTGAATCGTCTTTGACTGTACAACAAACCCCATGTTTGCCCCAAAGAACCATCCTGAGACCCTTCGTATCCTGACGGGGAAATCAACTCCCGTTCCGCAATCGAAGATCGAAAGAGCCCTGCAAGAGCAGTGGGATCTCTTCAATAAGAGCGTCGCAAACTCCGGCAACGAGAACACAACCGCAAAACTCTCCTCCCCACTTGGCGTGCAATCCTCATTCCAACATTGGGATCCATTTCCGATCTCGATCAAGTCCGCTAAGGGCGCATGGATGGAAGATGTTGACGGCCGCAAGGTCCTCGATCTCTCCATGGGCTTCGGTGCGATGCTCGCCGGTCACCTCAATCCAGTCGTCGTAGAAGAGGTGAAGAAGATGCTCGAAGTGGGCACCCTCTTCGTCACCCCTTCCCCTCAGACTCGCGATGCTGCTGAGCGAATCTGCCGTCGCTTCATGATCGATCAGGTTCGATTCACCAACTCCGGCACGGAATCGACGATGTATGCCATCCGAACCGCCCGTGGCTACACAGGTCGTGACGGAGTGGTCAAACTCGAAGGTGGCTATCACGGAAGTTATGACGCACTCTCAGTCTCGGTAAAGCCTCCACTTGATCAGGCTGGTCCAGCATCCGATCCCACTCCAGTCGTTCAAAATACCGCTGTACCCGGTGAGATCCACGTCGTCCCCTACAACGACGCTGACGCACTCGAGCGTCTCTTCAAGAAACACGGATCGACGATTGCTTGTTTCATCCTCGAACCCGTGATGGAGAACATCGGAATCGTCCTCCCCGATCAGGGATATCTCGAGCGAGTTCGCGAACTCTGCGACAAGTACGAGATCGTCTTGATCTTTGACGAGGTAAAAACGGGTCTTACCGCCGGTTACCAAGGTGCAGCACAGAGACTCGGTGTGAAGCCAGACCTCATCTGCCTTGCGAAATCGATTGGTGGCGGTATCCCACTCGCTGCATTCGGTGGCAAGCGAGAAGTGATGGAGACCATCACTTCAGGAAAGATGGCTCATCTAGGAACCTTCAATGGTCATCTTCTTGGAGTGGCATCGATCATCGCGATGGATCGAGTCGCAACGAAGGAGACCCTCGCAGAGGCTGAGAGCTTCAATCGTCAGGCGCTCACTCGAATGAGTGAGATCATCGAAGAGTATGAACTTCCTGCACATTCAGTCGGGTTCGGCGTCAAGGGTTGCACCACTTGGTCAACCAGCCCCGTGCGCAACTATCGTGACTACAAGGCCACGGATTTCGATTTGGCTCAACTCTCATTCCTTTGGTCGGTCAATCACAAGATTATGAGTCCACCGGGGCTTGATGAGCAGTGGTTAATTTCCTTCGCTCATAAGCAGCCGGAGATTGACTTCATGGTCGATGACTTCCGAGAGTTCGCTAAATACCTGCGGAGCTAATCTCATCTCATCCTGAGATGTAAGTCTTTGTGATGCTCGCTAGCATCTGGAGCATGCAGAGGTTCTGGTCCACGGTTCTTGCAATAACTCTGCTCTTTCCTATTCAACCTTTAGCCTCTGCGAAATCGCCAGAGCTAGAGATCAGTGCGGTGAATGTTCGCACGACACAGGTAGAAGGTGCCCGGGGCGCAGCTCTCGCAGTCGGACGTAACGGCACCATCTATCTTGGTGGCGGAGAACAAGGGGACACCCTCTTCTCATATCAAGATCAATTGCTAACCAACCTCGGAAGAATCTCGGAGGAAGGCGAGCGACTCCGTGATTCTCGTTTTGGCCCAACCGACGTGGCCATCCTCAAGGAGACTTCAAACGAGATTCAATTCTTGATCTCCTATCCGCAACTCAATCAAGCCGAGCGCTGTGTGACGCTCGTTGCTTTCCGATACAGCTATGAGATCAGCAGTCGCTCACTACAAAAAGAAGAAAAATGGTTCCAGGGAAGACCGTGCGTCCCCATCGGAGCGATCCAACATGCAGCGGGGCGAATCGAAGTCATCAACGAGAGGTCTGCCTACATCACCACCGGTGACCTCGGATTTCGTGCCATCGATGATCGTTCCGCGCGTGGCTGGCTTGGAGGAGTCTTCAAGATAACGAAGGAACGAACTGAGCAACTCTCCCAAGGACATAGAAACCCGCAAGGAATATTGCTCATCGGCAAGGATCTATATATCTCCGAGCATGGCCCTCGCGGTGGAGATGAGATCAATCTGATCGAGAAAGGCAAGGATTACGGATGGCCTTTCGTCACATTGGGTCAGCCATATAGCTCAGGTGATTACATCCGACCCGAAAGAACAGGAACACATGCCGGATATACCAAGCCACTCGTCTCCTGGGTTCCATCTGTCGCACCTACTGAACTCGTAAGAATTCCAAGAGCACCTCAGTGGGGAGACCGTGCTGGATTGATTGTCATGGGCACTCTCGCTGAGGAATCCCTGGTCTTCCTGGAGCGCACCTCTCGACGTAAGGTCAAGGAAGTAGAGCGCCACTACATAGGTGAACGAATCAGAGATCTCGACATCGGCTCCAACGGTGAACTAGTCGCAACGACTGACAGTGGAAAGCTGCTATTCCTTACACGCAAGTCTTAGTTCGGCCAAAGATTTCGCGCCTCTTCGATGGCAGCGATGATTGTCTTGCCTTGACTCTCTCTGTCCAGAGTCGGCTTTCTAGGAAATTCGCCGCTCTGTTCCGGGAGAAGCGGCAAGTGGATGAAGTCCATCCAAAAATCTCCCTTTGAGCTCTCAAGGTGATGCATAACGCTATAGAAGAGATGATTACAGACAAATGCTCCAGCAGATAGAGATTCCTCTACAGGATGCCCTTGCTGCTTCAACCTCTCGACGATTTCCCACACAGGTAGGTTTGCCATGTAGGCAACAGCCCCTTCTTCAGAGATCCGCTGGTTCATACGAAGTGCGCCTCCATTATCTGGAA
>Ga0129336_10002885_pt1 | contig 10597 bp, 4 predicted proteins | sample CPB6_02_DNA_FD_96878 | JGI IMG/M metagenome (GOLD analysis project Ga0129336, IMG submission 96878) | Freshwater to marine salinity gradient microbial communities from Chesapeake Bay, USA - CPBay_Sum_0.6_0.2_DNA | ecosystem: Environmental > Aquatic > Marine > Coastal | place: USA: Chesapeake Bay...
AACAATAAAAGATGGGTCTAATGTTCCATTTTATAATAAAGCAGAAATAATGGAGCAGGGTGCATCAGTTATAATCAAACCTAAAAGATCAAATGTCCTGGCATTTCAGGTTGATGGAGAAGATGTTTTTACGTCAAATCCAGTTATTGTAAATAGACCAGGCGGAGATACCCAGGGTCAGTTTACAAAAGCAATTAATGAATTTTTTGGTTTATATTTTAAGCAATCATTTTTAACAACAAGCGGACTCGGTAGATATTTTAGTAACCCGATGGTTTACAAAAAGAATATAGGATATGGCAAACGCAGTGGAAGGTACGCAGGAATTAAAACTGGATTTCAGTGGGTTGCTAAAGCGGGGGCAATGAGATAATGACAGAATCTACGTCAGTATTAAATACACCAGTGCTATGGATTAATCAATATCTTAAAGAAAAGATTTCTGAGTTATCTGGTTTGGAAGATGTTCCATTCTTCCCAACTGGACCTTCAACTTTAGAAACACTTCAAAAGCAGTTTCCAGAAGGTGGAACTATGGCTGTTTGGGATAGAATGTTTAAGATGCGTAGAGGCCCATTTCCACATATTAAATGTGAGCAAGTTTTATATTATTTTTATGCTAGTGGTTCAGAACCTACAATACAGATGATTAAAATACAAGAAGCCGTAATGAGACTTTTAGATCGTGGAGATGAAAGTGCACAGGAGTTAAATTCGTGGGTAAAAGGAAAAACGCTTGACGGTATGAGTTGTGAATTCTTTTTCCATGATTTCAAAATATATCAATTAGAAGAGTCAAGAGATATAGTCGACTTTGGAACAGCCAGAACCTACGCTGGTAATAAGATTATTATTGATTATGACTATCATCAATCTACAACAAAATATGCAGAAGCAACTGGGTCAACGCCAGATAGACCAAGATACGATAAAGATACCGTTATAAAGCCAGGTATTCTGCAATAGATTATTCATAAAAAGGCTGTATACTTGTCGATGAGGAAACACGCCTTTTATTTCTAACACAAAAAAGAGGTGAAAAAATATGCCATATACACGTGGTACTAGCAATAATATCATCGTTGGTGCAGCAGCGCTCTTCACACACGAAGCAGGCGTTCTTGCCGAAGGTGATCTTCCAGCCTACGAAGTGAATAAGTCTTTTAAGGAATCCCTTACATCAGACTCAGCATTCCGTAACGTTGGTTATACAATGAATGGTTTGGAACTTCAGTTCCAACCAGATTTTGGTGAAGTTGCAGTAGATCAGGTTCTTGACGTTGCTAAGTTATTTAAGCAAGGTATGCAAGTAAACCTAAATACTACATTCGCAGAATCAACACTAGAGAATCTTCTTTTTGCACTCGCATCTAAGGATGAAAATCTAGGTTCAGTCACAGGAACAGGTCTTGGTGCAGGTTCTGCATCACTAAACCTTTCTGCAGGTGACATTGGAGAATGCCCAGTTGAGCGTGGTCTCGTAGCAGTCGGTCCTGGAACAGGTGACTGTGCCGAGTCTGAATCAATTGAAAGAATCTATGTTGCATACCGTGCACTCTCAATCGAGAATGTAACAGTATCAGCAAAGCGTGATGAAGCAACAATGTTTGAAGTTTCATTCCGTCTCCTTCCAAATGACTCTGGTTCATACGGTAAGATCGTAGATCGTACCATCCCAGCAGCATAATACAACTTAATATCAGAAGGCCCAGTCATATTTGAAAAGGCTGGGCTTTTCTGTTTGATATAATGAAGTAATGGCAACACAGGTATACGAAACAGATAATATTATTTTAATTAATGGCACTAGTGTATTTTTGACACCATTAAAAATAAAATATCTAAGACAATTTATGACTGCTTTTGAGGATGTTAAAAAAGCAAAAGATGATGCAGAAGCAATAACTGCATTAGCACACTGTGCTTTTATAACTATGCAACAATACTATCCATCAATTACAACTATAGAAGAGATGGAGGATTCAATAAATTTACCAAACATTTATAAATTATTGTGGATTGCTGCGGGAATTAAGATTAATGAAAAGGCAGAAGAGTCTGTTAAGAAGCAGGCTACAGATAGCGGATCTAGTTGGGAAAATCTAGATTTAGTTAAATTAGAGTCTGAACTATTTTTGCTGGGAATATGGAAAGATTATGAAGAATTGGAATCATCATTGTCTATGCCAGAAATATTAACCACTCTAAGTATAAAAAGAGAACTGGATTATGAAAGTAAAAAATTTCTTGCTGCCATGCAAGGTGTAGACTTAGACAAACAGGCAGGCAAAAACAATGCATGGGAAGAAATGAAGGCAAGGGTATTTAGTAAGGGTAAGACTGATAATCCAAACGACATAACAGCCCTACAAGGAGTAAACGCCCAAAGAGCAGGGTTTGGTATTGGCATGGGGCTAGACTACGAAGACCTTACTAAAAAATAAAGTCTGGTATGGTATAATTATTTCACTTACCTTAAGGAGGAATAATGGCAGACAAAACTCAGCCATCAGATATTAAACTAATCGACGGAACAATACTAAAAGCAGTACCGCTAAAAATCTCTCTATTGAGACCTTTTATGACAAGGTTCGCAGATTTAACAAAAGTGGCGGAAGATAATGATAAGTCAATGGACGTTCTACTAGACTGTGTTCAGATTGCGCTTAAGCAATATAAGCCAGAAATTGCTGATGATCGTGAAGCATTGGAAGACAATATCGATCTCCCTACAGTATATAAACTAATCGACGTAGCGTCTGGTGTAAACCTACAAGGCGTTGATACAAACGATATTCTAAATACTGTTGGTAGAAAATAAAGGATAAAGAGGTGCTATGAAAAGTGTCAGATGTTAATGCTCGTATTGGCATAGATTTTGACACTGGTAGTGCGCTTGCTCAACTAAGACGACTTCAAGCAGGATTAAGTAAGTTTCATCAAACTCTTGCTGAAGGTAATCTTGCTGCAGCGCAGGCCCAGAGGGGACTAAACGCTACCCTAGCACAGAGCATTGCTGCAAATGGTAAATTTGCGGTAAGTCAAAAAGCAGTAGCAACAAGCACACTAGCATTTACAACTGCTTTAGAAAAAAATAAATTAAGCATGAAAGAGTACTTTAGGTACTCTGCTGCTGCTGCTACTGCAAATACAAAAACATTCTCTAGAATGTTTGCTCAAGAGCGAGAGATTATTAATCGTGCTCGTAGAGATAGAGTAAAAGCATTACAGGCACAATACATCCAGATGTCCAAGGCACAGGGTGGATTTGTAGATGCAATGCGTATTATGCCAAGAACTCTAATGATGGCCAACGGCCAGTTCACAGAACTTGGTACAAGAATTCAGTATGCAGCACAAAGACAACAATTTTTAAATCAGTTATTAAAACAAGGATCAACAAACCTATTAAACTTTGGTAAAAATATGCAGTGGGCTGGCCGTCAGTTGATGGTTGGTCTCACAATACCTTTGGGAATGTTGGCTGGGTATGCATCTAAAGCATTTCGTGAACTAGAAAAATCAACAATTAAATTTAAACGTGTTTATGGAGATGCCTTTACTAGTGATGCTGAAACTGCTGCTGCCGTACAAAATGTTAGAGCAATTGCAAATGAATACATGAAGTTTGGCGTTGCAGTAACAGATACTATGGAGATGGCAGCAAATGCTGCTGCTGCAGGTTTTCAGGGTGGAGATTTAGATAAACAAATAAGGTCTGCAACAAAACTAGCAGTACTTGGTCAAATTGAACAACAGCAAGCGCTAGAGACGACTATATCTTTGCAAAATGCTTTTGGTTTATCTGCAGATGAACTAGCACAAAAAATTAACTTCTTAAACGCAGTAGAAAACCAAACAGTCCTCTCTATTGAAGATTTAACAATTGCAATTCCAAAGGCTGCCCCAGTAGTTAAACAACTAGGTGGTAATGTAGAGGATCTTGCATTCTTCCTTACTGCTATGAAAGAGGGCGGCATTAACGCATCAGAAGGCGCTAACGCACTTAAGTCTGGCCTTGCATCTCTTATTAATCCAACCAAAAAGACTTCTCAGATGCTTGCTGAATTTGGAATTAATATTAGTGGAATTGTTGAAGCAAATAAAGGAGACCTTAAGGGAACTGTCGTTGGCTTTGCTAGAGCATTAGATACTTTAGATCCACTAAATCGTGCAAGAGCAATTGAACAATTATTTGGTAAGTTCCAATTTTCTCGTTTATCTACACTATTTCAAAATGTTGTAAAAGATGGATCTCAAGCATCAAGAGCATTTGATTTAGCAGGTGCATCAATAGAAGAGTTGGCAGTATTATCTGAACGAGAAATGAAAAAAATTGAAGAGTCAACTACATTTAAATTTCAAGCAGCGATGGAAAAATTTAAGCAAGATATCATGCCTTTGGGTAAAGCATTTCTAGAAGCCCTAACTCCAGTAGTTCAATTTTTTGGTAAAGTTTTTGAAAAATTTAATAGTTTTAGTGATGGAACTAAAAAGGTAATTACAGTAGTTACTGCTATTATTGCTGGTATAGGACCAGTTGCTCTTATGACATTTGGTTTGATGGCAAATGGTATTGCAAACTTAGTTAAATTATTTGCAACTCTTCGTGGAGGCATTGCTAAACTTAATGGACAAAATAGTATATTAGGTGGAGGTTTTGATTATGTTACACAGCAAGAACTAGAAAATCAAGCAGCCTCACAAGCCTTACACAATACACATACCAGATTAACCGAAGTCTTTAATGTTGAGAAACTTGCAGTAACCCAACTAGCATCCTCATATGCTCAGTTAAGCACTCAGATGAGAGCAATGGCACAACAAAACCCAGGATTATTTGCAGGTGGGGCAGCAGGAGCCAAGTCAGCAGTTAAGGGATTGCCACCAGTTCCAAAGGTCAAAAAGTTCTCTGATGGTGTAATTAGCGTTCCAGGACCAAAAGGTGCAGGAGATGTAATACCAGCACTTGTTTCTCCAGAAGAGTCAATTATTCCTGTAGATATGTCAAAGAAGTATAGAGGTCTAATTACTGCAATATTTAATGACGATGTTCCAGGTTTTGCCACAGGAAGACTACCTTGGGGAAATAATCACCCAGTTAGACAAAGTGGACCAATTGATATTAAGGGTCCAAGAAGTTTTAAGGACACACAGTCACAAAGATTAGTTTCAGAACAAATAGCAGACGCAGTAAAAAGCGGAAGATTTGGCAAGATGAAGCCGACAGATTTTGGTCAATTGGTTCAGCCATTCTCTGGTCGCAGTTTCCCAATACCAGGTGTTGGCGGGGTATATAAAAAACCAAATGGAGAAATGGTAGTAGTAAAGCCAACGATGGATGAAAAAACCGCATTGGCAGAAGTACGTGCAACTCAAATTGCAAGAAATGTACATGGTTTGATATCTCCAAAGCAAGCCATAAAGACCATGATAGATCCAACAGACCCTGCAGGTAAAAGAAAAATTATTGTTCTTGAGTCTCCATACGATAAAAGAATTGCTGAGTCTACTGGTAAGTTTAGTCAAAAAGATATGGTTACTCAGTTGGTTGCGTCAACATTAAGAGCAGACAAAGATTTGTCGTCAGCAAATGTATTCGGAAAGGTTTTGGCAGATCCTGGAACTGCTGGTGTGTTTGCAAGAGCATCTGGTTTTAGAGATTATCAATCCACACTTCCTGGAATGGGAGAGATGGGGCTAATAAATCTATTAGGTGTTAAGGGTGGTGCCAAGAAGTTCTTTGCACAAGAAACATCTTCTATTGCAGCAAAAATGACACCTGCACAATATCAGGCTAGTATAATTAAAGAGATTGATAGGTCATTGCCAAAATTAAGAAAACTTATTGATAGTTGGAATCTTAACCCAGTAGAGAAGCAAGTTTATGAAAGTATGTATGCAAGGCTTGAGGCTGGTAAAAAAGTTGATTGGGAAAAATTACATTCAGTTCATATTGCTGCAGGTAAAAATGTTAAAAAGTTTGAAGGGGGCAACCTTCCATCTAAGAATGAAGAAGTAATGAGAAAAGCACTTAGCAAGTTTATGGTTGCCGATACTCAATCAGGTAGATATACTTCGTCGCTTGTAAATGATTTTGATAGTGCATTTAGTAAAGAAATAGAAGGACTGAAAAAGACAAATCCAGAAAGGGCTAGAAAGATAGAGGCAGCCTGGACAGGATTTGATCCAGAGACTAAGGCAGCAACAAGAGGAACTAAGAGACAAACACAATTTCATCAAATAATGAAAGATATGGTTCCAGTTAGAGTTGGAGATGAAATTAGATATATTTCTAAAAAAGATTTTGATAAATTTGCATCAAACCCAGATCAACAGATAAAGAATGCTAGAACGAAAGAACAGGTTATAAGTAAAGGTTTGTATCGTATGGGCCTTCGTCCAGACGTAAACGGAAGATTTGTTGGTGGAGGAGACTTAGCAGCAAGTAGAGCATTAAGCGCAAAGCATTTTGCTTTTGATATGCAATATTCAGACAAGGCTGCTGGCGGTGGAAAGGCTGTATTAAGTTCAATTATTAAGCCTGAAGATATTAAACAAAGAAAAATTTTAGATGATAAACTAAATAAAATATTTGGCAAAGATGGATTGATGGGTTCCAAGTATGCTCAAGAACTAAGGGCAATGGGACTTTCTGATTCAGACATTCGCAAGAAACTATCATACGAACTTTCACACAGAGAGTCAACAGGTTTTGGAGGAAGAGATCCAAGAAAGTGGACAACTGGCCAAGCGCTTCATGACTTGCAAATTATTAATAGATACATGACCACAACAGATAGAGCATCAAAACTACTTGCATGGAATGATAAGCAACTTGCTAAAGGTAAGCCAGGATTTTTAAGCAAAGAGCAGGCTAATGAGTTTAGGGCAGCAGCCAAGTTTATGTCATTAGAACAACATCCAGTGACTGCAGCAGAAAGAGCACTTGCTGCTAAAGCAGCACAACTAGATCAATTAGCATATCAAAATGGAGTTCCAGGAGTAACACAAAAGCAAGCACAAAATGCTAAAGTCGTTCAAATGATTTTAGAAGATCAGATTGGCAAAAAACTACCAACACCTAAAGCAATTTTAAATCTTGCTGCAACAGATAAACGTGGTGCCTATACTCCAGTAACTGCCGTTAAGCCAAGCGAAGCACTTGCAATACCTGGAGGAAAGGTTATACCATTTACAGGATCTAACACTACCAGGAGAGGTGGTAATGTAGTAACTGATACTGGTAATAGAGATACTAGAATAGCAGCAACACCACCTGGAAGTACTGTATTAAAATCATCACAGGCTAAACAGTTAATAAGGATGCGTGGTGCTGCAGATGCTCCAGAGGCTAATAAGTATCTAAAAGAGCAAATGCGAAAAAGACTGCAAGCAAATTATCCAGGAATGAGTTCAGCAGATATTGAGAAGGCTATAGAGAAAAAACTAAAAGCAGATGCTAGAAGTGCTAGAGCAGCAGAAAAAATAGCAGCAGCCCAAGAAAAAGAGGCAAGAAGACAAGAACAATTGCCTAAGCAAAAAGCAGCAGAACAAAGACAAACTGATAGAATAAATAAAGCACACACCGAGGCATTGGCAATGCATGCTAAGTATAAAGAAGCAGAAGCAAAGGCAGCCAAAAAAGAACATATAAAGCAACAAAGAATGCTACGTCAGGAAAAGGTTGGAAGGTGGTCTGGCGGTGCATCAATGGCTCTAGGAACTGCTGGTATGGGTGCTATGATGGCTGGAAACCAGGGGCTAGGTATGGGCCTTATGGGCGCTTCTGCAGTGGCTGGTATGGCACCAATGCTAACAAATCCATACATTGCTGCTGCTACTGCTGTGGCAGCACTTGCTGGATCAATGATCTTTTTAAGAAAAAGGTTTGATGATTCTGCAAAAAAACAAGCAGAGTATGTTAATGCCACAAACTCTTCAATTCAAACATTAAAGAAAGTGGGAGAAGTTAATAATAGAGTTGGATTTTCTGAAAAAAGAGCAAAGGCAAGAGATTTAGGCCGTACAGATATAAATAAATTTAGAACAAATTTTGAAAGAGGCGGACAGCAATATGGTACAAATTTCTTAGGTTCTGAAGTAGGACAAAAAATGCTTCAAGGATTTAAGGAAAACTTTACAAAACAGGGTATAGATGCTGCAAAAGATATAAGCCTACAACTAGCAACCTTTGTTTCAGACGGAGTTATGTCTGTTGATCAAGCAGAGAGCGTAGCAAGATCTATAGGTGTAGCATTAAAAGATCAAACTATAGGCGCAGATATTAATGGAAAGTTGAGCCAATTACTAGGTCCAGATGGAACAGATATACTAACAAATCCTTTAGAGGTAAGATTAAAAATAGTTAAGGGTCAAACTACAAAAACACAAGACATTCTAGATACACTAGAAAGTACTGATTCTGGAGGCCCTATTGGAAATAATTCTAATTATGAAATTCTTGCTCAGGCTGCAGTTCAAAATTCTAGAAATCTTGAAATTATCCAGCAGCAAAGAGATGCACAATGGGAAACTAATAATTTAGAAATAAAATCTTTAGAGACTAAATTAGCAGCAACTAAAGATGCTGCAGCAAGGAAAAAAATAGAAGATCAACTTGCAACAGCAAAACAAAAACAATTAGATGATGATTCCAAACTTGCAACTACACAGCAAGACTTATTAAAAACTGCTAGAGATATATATGCTAAAAAGAATGAATTTAGTAGTGGAAGATATTTAGCAGGCAGAGCAGTAGAAAAAGCCTTAGAGGGTAGTTTAAATGAAAAGTATAAAGATGACCCAATGCTCAAGTCGTTCCTTACTCAAAAGAAAGAAATAGGTGCTGGAGAAACTAGAGTACAAATAATGACTGCAGTAGATAGTGGTCAGATGCCTTTGAGCACAGCAATAAATTTATTGAATGTTTTTTCAGGAACAGAAGAAGGACAAAAAAATCTAGAAACTATATTAAATACTGCAGTAACTACTAAAAATCCAGAAGAGTTTGCAGCAATTGTTGCATTCTCTAAAAAACTTGGCAAAAAACAAAGATCTCAATTTATTTTAGATATGGTGACAAAAGATCCATCTAAGTTTAATGACAGAACTGCAGCATTAAAAATGATTATGGATATGGACGGAAAAGAAATTAATGTTGATGTATTTCTTGAGGGAGATCAGGCAAAGAAAAATTTAGATGAATTAATAAAAGATCTTAATGTTGTTGAAAATGAAAAAGAAGAAATTACTATTAGTGTTTTACAAAAATATAATGCAGATCCAGATATGCCAGACATGTCTGGACTTATTGCAAATTGGGAAAAATATTCAAAACTACCACAAGAATCAAAGAAAACGGTTGTTCAAGAATACTTAACTATTCAAAGAACAATTACTCCAGAAGAAATTAGTAACTATCGAATAAAAAATAAAGTTCCATCAATGATGAGTGATTCATATGTTGCTGGACAGATTACAGGAACTAAACTACCATTTAAAGTTGGAAAAGATATAAACGCAAAAGGCGCAGATGTACCTGCAGACTCAAGCAGTGGCGGTAAAAAAGAAGATCCATATGCCAATATTTTAGCAAGACTAAAGAATGTTAGAAATGCAGCAATAAATGCAGCAGGGGGATTTAAAGAATTACAAAAGGCCATCGCTGCGTCTGGAGATAAATCAGTAGCAAACAAGTTTGTTGGTATAGAACAGCAACTAATGAAAAAGGGATATAACAGAGATTTCATCGACTATATAACTGGTCTTGATCCAGAAGAACAAAAGAAGTTTGGTTCTGTAGCAACAAAGAAAGGAAAAAGAACATACAACGAGTTTAACTATGAAACTGGCAAAATGCAAAAACGAACTGTTAAGTATAAGAAGGGAGACTTTGTACTAACAGAACAAGGCAATACAATGCGTCAAGCCTACGACAAGGCAATAGTCGGAGATTTCCAGATAGCACAAAAAGAAGTAATTAAAAATATTAATGAGCAAGAAAAGGCTTATAGAATACTAAAAGGTTTAGGTTTATCAAATCTTGAAATTGAAAAGGCTATGGAAAATCAATCCTACGTTACTGCTATTGCTACTGGACAAATAACCAAAAAAGAATTAGAGACAAATGCTGCTTTACAAAAACAAGCATTGTTAAGAGAACAAATTAAATCTATTACAGATAAGACTAATCAAAGTCAAACAAGAATTGATGCATTAAAGAAAGCACCAGACCTAATTAATTTCCTCAGTGGTCTTAAAGCAATTGACTCTGAGGGTAAAGAGGTAGGCCTAACAATTACATCTATCTATGATGCAATACAGGATCCAGAAACATTGATTGAGATGATTGCTGTTATGGAGGCAATTAAATCAGGAACTGGCGATGTTGAAGCACAAATGAAGATTTTGTTTGATTTAATTAGCAAGGGTGAAGCAGCAAAAGACTTAGAGAAAAACTTAATGACACCTTTGGAAAAATTCCAAAAGGCTTATGATGCAGCACAAAAAATATTTGATGCATATAAAACTATGGATCAATATACTATTCAGTCAAAGACATCTGGGTTTGCACCAGAAACTGGCGTATCTCAAT
>Ga0129336_10002887_pt1 | contig 10596 bp, 4 predicted proteins | sample CPB6_02_DNA_FD_96878 | JGI IMG/M metagenome (GOLD analysis project Ga0129336, IMG submission 96878) | Freshwater to marine salinity gradient microbial communities from Chesapeake Bay, USA - CPBay_Sum_0.6_0.2_DNA | ecosystem: Environmental > Aquatic > Marine > Coastal | place: USA: Chesapeake Bay...
AAAACTGGAAAGTACTGTTCTAACGCTTGTCAACAAGAGTTTCAAAAGAAACATCGTATTGAAGAGTGGTTGTTAGGAGGTAAAAAACCTGGTAAAATAGCACTGAGAGAATATCTCACAGAAACACACGGTTACAAATGTTCTTGCTGCGAAATTACTGAATGGAATGGTAATCCAATCAGTTTAGAGGTTGACCACATTGATGGAAACCCTTATAATGATAGTCCTGATAATCTAAGGTTTATCTGCCCAAACTGCCATTCACAAACACCTACATATAAGGCAAAGAACAAAGGTAATGGTAGAGTAAATAGACGTGAAAAAGCAAGATTAGATTTTCACAGACAAAAAATTTGCCTCTAAAGCATTGTGGTGATGCACCGCTCTTGTAAAGCGGAGACGACAGTTCAATTCTGTCTAGAGGCTTGAGTTCTATAACTCCAATGTCACTTATTTCACAAACAGACCGCGAGATGGTCATTGAAGCACTTGAATATTATGTTCAGAAACTTAAGGAAGATGACTGCACTCCTGCCTCTATCAGTGCATTCCAAACCCTCCTTAACTGGGTTGAATTGGAGCACTTCAAGCATGAAAGTTAATCTATGGTACTGTGAGTCCATGAAGCAGTGGCGTTGGATTCTCACTGACGACTCCAGACCAATTATTAAACAAGAATCAGGACAACAACCATTTCTCCGTGATGCTATGAACGATGTAGCAAACACTGTTGAATATATGATGGAATGCAAACAAACTGAGTAAAAATACTTAAATGAAGAGCGATTACTTTATAGATAAGGTAAGTAAAGAAGAAGTCAAAGACCTTCTTTATACTTACCATTATCTTAAAGACGAATCAAAAGATTTTAAAAGTGGATATAACTACGCTCTTTATAGAAAATCATTCACAGATGTACTTAGAGTTGGCGGGAGTCTTGGGGCTTGCATTTTTACTACTCTCCCAGTTCCAGAAATAGCAGTAGGAGCATTTGGATTAAATCGTAATGAACAACAAGGAATCTTTGAACTCTCAAGACTTTGTATCGAACCTGATACGCAGTCACGAGAATATAACATCACTTCTTGGTTTGTGTCAAGAGCGATTAGACAATTTCGGAAAGATACTCAAGTTAAAGCAATCCTCTCTTATGCTGATAGTGGTCACCATGTTGGTACAATCTATCGGGCTTGCAATTTTAAATATTACGGTCTCACGGATAGAAAAAAAGATTTCTACTTTGCAGACGGAACTAAACACTCTCGTGGAAAAGTGAAAGGTGTTAATGGTGAATGGAAAGAAAGAACCAGAAAGCACAGATATTTGATGATTTTTGATAAAGATCTGCAAAAACGCTTGACATGGAAAGAAGAATCGTGGTAAAATAATATGGTGTGAAGGAAGTGTGAAAAGAGACTGGGAGTAATCCTGGTCTCTTTTTTCGTTTGATAAATAACTTATAACGGAAACTATAAGTATTAATAAGATGGGTCTTTCACGCCTGGATAACTTCCTGAAATCTGTTCGTGGCACTATTTTATATGTTGATCCCAATAGTCTTGACGCAACAGACTCTATTGAGAACAAGGGAAATAGCCTAACTCGCCCATTTAAAACTATTCAAAGAGCACTGATTGAGGCAGCAAGATTTTCATATCAGCGTGGTTTGAATAATGATAGATTTGGCAAAACAACTATTTTGGTATATCCAGGAGACCACATAGTTGATAACCGTCCTGGTTGGATTCCAGATGGTGCAAATAATTTTAGATTGAGAAATGGTCAAACTTCTAATGACTTTTCTCCATTTGAAACAATAACAAACTTTGATCTTAATGATCCAAATAATGCTCTTTATAAATTAAACAGTATTCATGGCGGAATAATTGTTCCAAGAGGAACATCAATTATTGGTCTTGATTTAAGAAAGACTAAAATTCGTCCAAAGTATGTTCCAAATCCAACGAATCCCAACATTGAAAGATCTGCAGTCTTTCGTGTAACTGGTGGTTGCTACTTCTGGCAATTCTCAGTGTTTGATGCTGATCCAAGTGGACAGTGTTATATTGACTATACAACGAATCTTTTTGTTCCTAATTTTTCTCACCATAAACTTACTTGTTTTGAGTATGCTGATGGCGTAAATAACGTAACAATTGCTGACGATTTTCAAACATATTCAACAGATCGTACAGATCTGGATATGTACTATGAAAAAATTGGTCTTGCATATGGACAAGCATCTGGAAGAGCAATTGAACCAGATTACCCATCAACTTCTCTTGATATTGAACCTAAAATTGATGAATACAGAATTGTAGGATCAACAGGTCTTTCTGTAGGAATTTCCAGCATTCGTGCTGGAAACGGTATTACTCCAACAACAACTATTACTGTTGACATATCTTCAACAATTACAGGTTTAGAAGTAGATACTCCAATTAGAATTGAGGGAGTTTCGTCTGATGGATATAATGGTAACTACATTGTTGCAGAAAAACTTAATGATACAAGAATTACGTATCAAGTTCAAAATGCACCTTTAGTAGCACTTCCATCTCCTTTAGGATCTTCTTTAGCACTCGCATCTGATACTGTAACTTCTGCTTCGCCATATATTTTCAACATCTCATTGAGATCAGTTTATGGTATGTGTGGTGTCCTTGCCGATGGAAACAAGGCATCTGGATTTAAGTCTATGGTTATTGCCCAATTCACTGGAATTGGACTTCAAAAAGACGACAATGCTTTTGTAGCCTATAATGAAACGACAGGTACTTATGAGGACAATACTGTTTCTGGAAATGAAACAATAAGTACAAATTCAAGAGCAATATACAAACCAGAATATAGAAACTTCCACATTAAGTGTGTTAATGATGCGTTTATTCAAAACGTTTCAATATTTGCGATTGGTTATGCTGAGCACTTTGTCGTTGAAAGTGGTGGAGATCAATCAGTAACAAACTCCAACTCAAACTTTGGTGCAAAGTCACTGGTAGCATCTGGATTTAGAAAAAATGCATTTGCCCAAGACGACTTTGGATATATTACCCATATAATTCCACCAAAAGAAATTCCAAATGAGGAAATATCTATTGAATTTACTTCAATTGATGTCTCTAAAACAGTTGGTATTGCAACTACAAATGAGAGACTCTATCTCTATAATGAAACAAACCAAGATGTTCCTCCAGAATATATTTTTGAAGGATATAGAATCGGTGCAAGAGAGAATGATTCTCTGAAAGTTCTTATTTCTGTTGGTGGTGGGACAACTGAATATAGTTCCAGAATTGTAATGCCAAATTCTCAGTCAAGTTCTGAGAAAACTTTTGTTGTTGATAGAAGTGTTTCTGGTATTAACAGTATTGGATCCTATAGTATCGGTGGGGCAGCAAATGTTATTACATTAAAATCTCCCCATACGTTTGAAAATGGCGAATCTGTTCGTGTTCTGAGTGAGACTGGTCAACTTCCAGATGGTCTTACTCCAAATACTGTTTATTATGCAATTACAAATACTAATGCAAGTAGTGGACTTACTACCAGCGTAAATATTAAACTTGCAAAAACTTTAAACGATGCTAAAAATGCTACAGCACTAAGCATTAATAACAGAGGTGGATCATTAAGTATTGTAAGTAGAGTTTCTGATAAAATTCCAGGAGAAATTGGGCACCCAATTCAATATGATTCAACCGCTGGTCAATGGTACATAAAGGTTTCTACTTCTTCAACCGATAATACCATTCATCCAACAATCGTTAGCCTTGGAACAACATCTCTTGGATCAGCAACGGCAAGAACTTTCTTCAATAGAAGAAAATATAATAGAAACTCTACAGATACAATTTATAGAGTTCGTTATGTAATCCCAGCATCACTTGGTGGTTCATATGCAAGACCACCAAGTGATGGATTCATTATTCAAGAATCAAATACATCAATTGGACTCACAAATAATGAAGTCCAAACTTACTTCGGAAGTGGTTCAATATCTAACATTGCTCAGCAAAGAAACTTTAGAATCATTGCAAATGCAAGTTGGAGTTCACTATCAAATACTGCAAAGGTTGTTACTGAACTTCCCCATAACTTAAAAATAGGGTCTCAGGTTGAACTGTCTAATATTAAAAGTACATTAAACCCACTTGGGGTTGGAAATTCAGGATTCAATAGAACATTTGATGTTGTTGGAATTAGTAGTGCGAAGGAATTTGTCGTTGGATTAAATACTGATCCTGGATCTTTTGCAAATAATATTGATGCAAGAGATACTTCTCTACCATATTTTAAGAGAAAGAGATACAATAATACTTACTATGTCTACAGAAACCAGGAAGCACAGAAGTATATTCCGGGAAAACAAGATGGTATCTATTATCTCACCTTAATTAACTCTTCAAATGCACCTACTGTTGCACCATTTACGGAAGAGAAATACTCGCAACCAGTTAAGGAACTTTATCCGCAAGTCAATCGCGATAATCCATCATCAGATCCAGATGAAACAAAATCATTTGCTTCATCTTCCATAATTGGTGAGGTTGTTGTTGATGATGTAAGAAAGAGTATTACAAAAGAGACAATTACTAAAGTTCTCTCTGATACTGATGTTGGCGTAGGTATTACTAATATTAATTCTTCTACTGAATCTACTCATACTGTTCATACCTCAATTGATCACGGACTGAATAGAGTCACTAAAGTAAGCATTCAGTATGGTGGTGTTGGTTATGGATATGGGTCTGGCGGAACTTTCTATAATGCAAGACTTGTTGGATTTGCTGGATCAACCACTGGATATAATGCTACTGCAAGGATAACAGTAAATCCATCTGGTAATATTACTAATGTTAAGATTATGGATGGTGGTAGTGCCTATGGTATAGGCAACACCCTTGCTGTTGTTGGTGTAGCGACTACCTCTGGATTTGTTCAAGCAATTGTTAGAGTTACTGACATCTATGATAACGTTGGAGATACTGTACGAATTTCTGGAGTATCTTCTAGTTCCTATAAAGATTATAATGATCTTTATAGAATCACCAGTGTTCCTACAGGTGCTTCTAAGAGGTTTGTTGCGTCCTCAACCAAATCTATTTCTGGATTCTCTACTGATGTTGGAGCAACCCTAACGCAAAATTCCTTTGTCTATCTAACTGGTAGAGCACTTTCAGTAAGTGGAATTAATTATAATAATGTAACTGGTCTTGCAACAGTAACTGCGGTTGGTAGTCATGGATTATCTGTTGGAAATAAAATTAGACTTTCTGGGGCAACTCAAAATCTTTATAGCGGTGATTTTGTAGTTACTAAAAACGTAGGTCTTTCAACATTTATTGTAAATGTTGGAGTTTCAACCAATGTTCCTACAGTATCTGGGACAATTTTTGCTCATAGAGAAGGCGTAACTTCCAATGATGGAGTTATTTCTACTGATAATGAGAATATCTCAGGTAGAATGGTTCCAACTTATGCTGGAATTACAACATCGCTTCTTTATGAAGTTAGTGATGAAATCACTGATGAAGTAACGATTCGCGGAATTGATAAACTTGATATTAATATTGGGGATTATCTCTTAATTGATGATGAATTAGTAAGAGTTAAGACAACTGTTCCTACAACAATTGCTCCTACAGATCCTGTTTATGTTTTCCGTGGAGTTCTTGGTACAAAAGCAAGTAAGCATGTTGTCAATTCTGTTGTTAGAAGAGTCACTGTAAATCCAGTTGAATTTAGAAGACATTCTATTATTCGTGCATCGGGTCATACTTTTGAGTATGTAGGATTTGGTCCTGGTAATTACTCAACTGCATTCCCAGATAAACAGAATCGTCAAATTTCTGCACAAGAAGAACTTCTATCACAGTCAACCAGAAGAGAAGGTGGAATTAACTTCTACACTGGTATGAATGATAAGGGAATTTCATACACTGGAAATAAGAAGTTAAGTACAGTTACTGGACAGGAAGAAATCTTTGATACTCCCATCCAAACAGTCACTGGAGAAGATATTGGAAATGATCCTGCATTGAATGTTATTAATCCAGTTGAGGGTAATTTTGCTCGTTCTATTAAAGTTGAGGGTGGAAACAGTGGAGATGCAATCTCTGAATTCAATGGTCCAGTAATCTTTGGTGATAAAGTAACATCAACGTCAACGAAGGGTCTTGAGGTTAACTCACTATTCTTACAAGGTGATACAAAAGTTTCAAGAAAATATACTATTGGAGATTCTACTCCTACTCTTGCTGGCAACCCAGGTGATGTTCAGTATAATGCAAGTCCGTCTAATACCGATTATTTGGGTTGGGTTTACACAAAGAATAATCAGTGGCAACAGTTTGGAAAAATTGGAACAATTGAAAGTCAAACTGGTGTTGGTGTTGGAACGTCTGGTGGAATTGTTGGATTCTCAACATTAATTAATTTTAATGGAGTAAATATCTCAATTATTCCACAATATAACTCTACTTCAGGAATTACAACTCTAACTTTAGTTGGTATTGCAACTACGGCAATACTTAGCGGAAATACTGTTGGAAGCACTCCTGGAGATCGTTGGGATACTGTTCCCATTATTGATGGAAGTGGAGTAATGGAGATTGGTAGATATATTGATTTCCATAACACGATTGGCGATACTTCAGACTACACCTATAGACTTGATAATAGTTCTGTTGGATTCTTAACAGCTTCTGGATCTCTGTCTGTTAATAATAATATTGATCTTGGTGGAGAACTTAATCTTACTGGAGCAAGTGACAAATACGTTGATTTTTATACAAATGATGGAGCCACAAATTATACTGTTTATTTGAGACTTGTTAATAATGCCAATACAACTTTCCATAATGGCATTACCATGGCAAGAAGTGGTGCTGTTACTCTATTCCATAATGATTCTCCAAAACTTGCTACATCTTCAGTAGGTATTACTGTCACCGGTACAGTATCTGCATCTACAATATCCGCAACAACTCTATCTGTAAGTGAAATTTCAGCAACTAATGCTAATTTTGTTGGTGTTGTTACTGCAACAGATTTCAATTCATTATCTGATATTAACTTAAAGACTAATATTCGTTCTATTGATGATCCATTAAATAAAGTTCTCCAGATTCGTGGAGTTAATTTTGAATGGAAAGAAGATAATAGATCTTCTGCTGGAGTCATTGCTCAAGAAATTGAATCTGTTCTCCCTGAACTTGTATATGGAGATGAAACTAAAGTAGTTAATTATAATGGTCTAATAGGAGTTCTTATTGAAGCAATGAAGGAACAGCAGAAACAAATTGACGAGTTAAAGAAGTTGATAAATAACTAATAATAAAAAGGGTGGAGAGTGAAACCCAATGTCAGTCAATAAAAATTTCGTTGTAAAAAACGGATTAGAAGTTGATACAAATTTAATTGTAGCAAATGCTGACACAAATAAGGTTGGTATCGCTACAACTAATCCGTTACACACTCTCCACGTTAATGGTGGTATTGGGGCAACCAATTTATCAGTAACTGGAATAACAACAATTAAAACTTTATTTCTTGATGGAACTGTCAATATTGGCGGAACTACAGGAAAAGATAAGTTTTATTTAACTTCTACTGGAACTGGAGTTACTTGGTCAAGACTTACAAGGAATTCTTCATATTCAGTTGCTGCTCCAGGACAAAAGAACTTCTTTCTTACTTATTCAGTAGGATCTGTAGAAGTTTATATTAATGGTGTTCGTTTAGCACCAGATGAATTTACTGCTAATACTGGAAATGTTGTTGTTCTTGAAGACGCTTGTTTTGGTGGAGAAACAGTTGAAATTCTTGCAACAGATGTCATCCCAACTGGTACATCTGTAGTTTCTATTGGTGTTACAGTTCAGAAAGACGGATCAACCATTGGATCTGCTAGTTCTATAACGACACTTAATTTTACAGGTGCTGGAGTATCTGTAACAACTGCAAGTGCATACGGTGTAGATATTGCTATTAATGCTGTTAGTAATCCCCCAGGAAAAACAATTTATGTCACTATAAATGGTAGTGATACTAATGATGGATTGACATTAGATTTTCCAAAGAGAACTATAAAGGCAGCAGTTGGCATCGCGGTTACTGGTGACACTATTAAGGTTACTCCAGGAACATATGTTGAAGATAACCCAATTACTGTTCCAGAAAATGTTTCTATTGAAGGTGCTGAACTAAGAAACTGTATTGTCACACCTTTAAATCCTGGTTTAGATTTATTCTGGGTAACGAATGGAACACATCTTACCGATCTATCTTTCCAAGGACAAACCGCAACAAGTAACTCTGCAGTAGTTGCATTTAGACCTCTTGCTGGTGTAGCAAGTGATCGCTTCTTTGATGCCGCAAGAATGATTCGTTATAATTTAGATTTTATTGCAGCAGAAACTGTAGGATATATTAGCAGCACCGCATATCAGAATCCTGCAGTTTCTATTGGTGCTTCTAACTATAAGAATTATATTAAGTCCACCTGCCTTGCAATTTGTCATGACATCACAAGAGGTGGAAATTCCAAATGCGTTGGTGTTGGACTATCTTTCTACACTGGTGGAGTTATCAATGCGGGAATTGGAACAACTACAATTGATGCACTTAGATATGCTGTAGGTATCGCAAGATCTTGTGTTAATAATGTTTCTTGGACTGGTGGATTCCAAAGTGAATTTACTCAAATTAAAGACGTAGATATTCAAGCAGATCCTATTACTGGATCAAACACCAATATTAATTCTTGTGCTAACGTAATTTCTGCACTTAACTCTTGTGTTGGTGTTGTTACTACGATTATTGGAGTAGGAACGACAGCAGTAGGAACTTTATTTAATCGCACTTATCCAGGAAACGCTGGAATTGGAACAACAAATCCACTAAATGTTCCAACTCAAGGAGTTGGTCTTGTAACAAAGGGACCTTATATTCGCAACTGCACCAACTTTATTCCAAATAGTATTGGAATGAAAGTTGATGGTTTCCACGCTGATCCTGGCGATAAACAGGATATGGGAATCACTGGTATGATGAGCGTTGATTCATATACTCAATATAATCAGGGTGGTGTTGGAGTTAAAGTTTCTAATGGTGCATATTCACAATTAGTTTCAATCTTTACTATTTGCTGTGATCAAGCAATCGTTACTGAAAGTGGCGGACAGTGTGACATTACCAATTCAAATTCTTCATTTGGAACAAAGGGACTTGTTTCTAATGGTGTCGCTGGACCTGCTACAAAATCATCATATCGTTATACTGCAAACGTTGCAGCAGCAGCAACTGAAGGAAATCTAAGTGTTGTATTGAGTGGAGTTGGAACAGAAAGACCTCATTCTGGTCAAGCAGTTTATTTTGGAGAACTGTACTATGAAATTGAAGGGGTGACTATTGTTAATCCTGGATCTGGATATGCGGAACCACCTACAGTTGTCTTCCCAATAACACCAACTGGACCATCGGCAATCGCAGCTGAGGCAACTGCTGAGATTACTGATGGAAGAGTTACTGGAATTAACATGATTGGTTTCGGTAGAAATTATCGCGCAAGTGATGCACCTACTGTGTCATTTACTGCTCCTGGAAGTGGTGGAACAAGTGCAACTGGTGTAGTTAATTTAAGACCTCTTTACTATCAAGTTCGTTCGGCATCCACTCCAACTGCTGGAGTTTCAACAGTTACATTTGCTCAAGAATTAAATAGTGATGTTGGAATTGGAACAACTGCATATCTTGCACGACAAAGTTTGCAGATCGTTTCTTCTCATTCTTTTGAATATATTGGTGCAGGTAACACCATTGAAATTGCAAGACCATCTAAAGGTGGATTGACTATCCAAGCAAATGAAGTTATTAAGATGAATGGTGGTGAAGTTGTTTATACAAGCACTGACCAAGATGGAAACTTTGCAATTGGCGATGAATTAGTCATTGATCAAGCAACTGGCACCATTCGTGGAAGAGCGTTTGAGCGTAGTTTGCTAAATACAGTAACACCATTTATTATCGCGTTAGGGGCAAAATAAAAAATGGCTGGAGCACTAGCACTCAATACTTATAAAACGGTTAGAGCAGAGGTAACAACAGGAATCACGACTGTTTACACTGTCCCTAATGGTGTCTCATCAATTCATTTGTTTTCGGTCGTATCAAATGTTTCTTCTGGTATTGCAACTGTTACGGTAAATCATGTAAGAAATGGAAGTTCCTTTGAATTAATTAAGAATGCGAAAATACCTGCAACTGATGCATTAAATCCAATTGGCGGAAGTCTTGTATTGGAAGTTGGGGATAGAATTGAAATAACTGGTTCTGCAAACAGCGCGATGAAATTCACCCTCAGTATTTTAGAATCTGCAAAGTAAGTAAATGGCGACTCTAAATAGCGGAAAAGTTGTTGGTGCTGACGGAGAATTTATATCTCTTGAAGACGCGGAAAGATACCTGGGACTGCCAGGTACTAACGGATATGTTCTTGCATCAAATACTGATGGAACAAGATTCTGGACTGTAGGTGGCGCTCAAGGAACTGCTGGATCTGGTGGTGCCCAGGGTGCAACAGGAACACAGGG
>Ga0129336_10002888_pt1 | contig 10591 bp, 20 predicted proteins | sample CPB6_02_DNA_FD_96878 | JGI IMG/M metagenome (GOLD analysis project Ga0129336, IMG submission 96878) | Freshwater to marine salinity gradient microbial communities from Chesapeake Bay, USA - CPBay_Sum_0.6_0.2_DNA | ecosystem: Environmental > Aquatic > Marine > Coastal | place: USA: Chesapeake...
GATCTATATCCGATGGCAGAGGTGAAGGCTCTGGTGAAGGCTCAACAGTGGGCTCTGGTTCAGGAGTTGGATCTGGCGTCGGTTCATCTGTGGTTTCGGAATCTGGAGTTGGAGTGGGATCGTCTGGTTCAGTTTGGTCAGGCGATGGCTCAGGAGAAGGTTCAGGCGTAGGATCAACTGTTACGTCTGGTGTTGGCTGCGGCTGATTTGCCATAGCAGCGGCTATTGCTGCAGCAACTCTTTGCTGTTCTTCAAATTGCCAAGTTTTATTATATAGTTCCCATGCATCATCTATTGCATTATTTAAATCAATAATAGATTGATCATAGGCTGACTGTGTATTATTTTTAGCAGTCAAGGCATTTGCTGTATTTGTTACTGCAGTATTATGTGCGGTTGTCTTAGTTGTTAATGTTTGATTATATGTGGTTAATGCAGAGCTTGCTGTATTGTATGCATTAAGTTTATTATTGTATATTGCTAACTTATTATTATAATCTGTTTGTGCCGCCGCTTGTGCTGTAACTGCGGCATTGTATGCGTCAATTTGTGCCTGTGTTGCACCAGCTCCATATGACATTGCAGATGAATATACACCAGTCCATCCTCCAGGTATTGCCCAGCCAACATGAAAATATCCTGGGCCTCCGCCGTTGTACCACCATATTTCTACATTTAAAACATTATTTTGGCTTACATTATATACAGGAGAGTATTCGCTCCAAGTGGATCCCTGTTCTTGCCATTGATCAATTACCTGCGTTCCATTAATATACATTTTAAAACCATCATCTGTATACCCTGCAAAATATGTTGTTCCCCATTGTTGAGGAACTGTTATTTTTCCAGTAAATTTAACTACAATATTTTCATAATACCCGCATGTTTGCCATCCAGGAGAAAGACTTGATTGCGTCAAAACTCCGCTACATAAATATTGATCTGGGACCGCAGTATTTGATAGCCATAAAAATGAATATTCTCTTTTTAATGTGTAGACTTCATATTGCCAACCTTGATTTCCAGCGTTCTGTACTGCTGATTGTGTTGTTTGCAAATTATTATTTGCAGTAGAAAGATTGATCTGGGATATATCAAGGGCATCTTTAGCAGAATTTTTTTGAGTTAATGCCGTAGCAACTGTAACAGTTTGTCCATCTACTGCTGATTGAGCTAAATTCTTTTCTTGTAATGCTGTTGCTTCTGCTGCTACTGCCGTATCATATGAAGTATAGGCATTATCTCTAGCCTGTTTTGCGGCCACTGCATCATCGTATTTATCTTCTGCTATATCTATAAGGGCTTGAGTTTCAGCCTTTTCTGTTAAATTGACAACTTCTTCATTGAGTTCTTGTATTTCTTGAGCGGCTAGGCTTAACGGATCATCGCTATAAGCAGGTGTGAGAAATAGCCAACCAAACCCTAAAATGGCGGCTAAAGATAATCTCCATAACTTAGTCCTAGTCAACTAATAACTCCTTGTTATAACTTTTATAACAAGTTAATTATATCATTGAACTACTTAGCGTTATCTGTTTTGTAAAAGCCGTTACCTTTAAATTGAATACCAAATGTGCCGAACTGTTTAACCATTGCAGCACCGCATTTATCGCATAACTCTGTCATAGTTGATTCACTAATTGGTTTGTTAACTTCTTTAGTGTGTTCACATATGATACATTTGTAATCGTAGTTTGGCACATTTCTCCTTAAATTTTAAGGAGCAGTTTAAACACATGCTCAGGTGTATCCTGCGGGTAGCGGCCCGCATATAATCTGCGACTCCCCAGTGACGGGGTGCAGATTACTATTATACTATTATTTGATTTTGATTGTCTTTGGCTTCTTGTCTTCAGGTACAATCTTTTCAACTGTAACTGACAATAGACCATTCTTTAATTCAGCACCAGTGACTTCCATATATTCACCCAACGCAAATGTGCGGGTAAATTTACGAGCAGCAATTCCTTTATGAACTGCTTCACCAGTTTCTTCTGCTGACACTTCTCCCTTAATTACAAGGGTTCCGTTATCTACAGTTACATCTACATCTTTCTTATCAAAACCAGCCAAAGCTAGGTCAACACGAAATACGTCATCTTCCACCTTTACAATATTATAAGGCGGGTATGATTGATGTGATGCTGTTGTATGTACTGTATTTAGGCGGTCAAACATGTCGTTGAAACCAATAAAAAAAGGATCCTTGAAAAGGTCCCATGTATATGTTGTTACCATTTTATTCCTCCTTCAAGCGAATAAGTTAATTTAGGTCCCGTAAGGCGACCCAAGTATATTATACCAAATCCAGGGTTGGCTGGCAATTTTCTAAATATTTAGCTTTTATATCCTCTTTAGATATGTTATATATATCATCTGATTCTACAGTTACTTCTGCTATAACATTTTCTCTAAAATAAGTCCTTTTAATAAAAGTACAAGTCTGTCCGTGAGAATAATCACTCCATCTTCTTTTTATAAACCAAGAAGGGCTGTCCCCAATTCTAGCCTCTCCGCCACTCCAAGTTAAGTCATAGGTATCAAATTTTGGATGATCAACCTTATAAACAATAGCATGGTACTTGTTGCCATACCTTCTATGCAATATAAGAATGTCTATCATTTCTGATACTTTAAAATAATCAAGACTTTCTTGCATTTTATCGTCTAAGGATTTAATAATAATTTGTCCAAGATCTAGGTCTGGTAAAAATCTATCATCAGTTATTGGAATTCTAGATTGTACAAATTCCCGTGTTGTTTTTTTAGTTTTAGATATTTTTTGTTCTTTTAATGATTTTACATTAAATGCATATTTATCATTATGAACATCAGCCATAAAATGATCGCCAGGAATTCTAGTTCCATTTACGGAATGTGCAACTATTTGTTCCCATGTATCTGGCTTTATAGTACCCTCAAGCTCTGAGTAATACCACACATCCGCCCTAAATTGTTCTATATCGAATTCCACTTATTCTCTTTTCTCATGCGTCCTTGGCTGGGATCGAACCAGCGACCTACTGCTTAGAAGGCAGTTGCTCTGTCCTCTGAGCTACAAAGACTCTCTGCTAATAGATTTTTTTCTTTTTAGCAGCTTCTTTTTCTTCATTTGCAGTTGCAGCGTACAATGCTCTTTGATGTGCAAGTGCTCTGCTTCTACTTGGGTGACAACCTTTTAGTTCACCCTGATCATTTACAACTGCCCAACCTTTACAGCCTGCAGTATTTTCTTTGATGTTGTATGGCATTTTATCTCCTAATCGTTTGGTGGCTCTGGCATATCTATTGGAAGTATGCCTTTTGCCTTTGCTATTTCATATCCTTCTTTGCTTAAACTTATCATCGCCTCAAGATTCTCATCGTAATCAACCTTAACATATCCAGCCTCATATAATTCTATTAAACTTCTATCAACATATTCAGTATGTGCTTGCCATAATTCAGGAGCAAGTTCTTTAGCACTATCGTTTATTGCAAAAATCATTTCTCCATTTTCATCCATTCCAGCAATCTCAATAACACCTATTTCTAAATAATATGCCATTCTATTGTCGTCTGAATCTTCGTAATCTTCCACATATCTCCTTTGTGCAACAGGTAGGACTTGAACCTACGATAGCCGAATTATGAGTTCGGGGCCTTAACCAACTTGGCTACTGTTGCCAGTTGGTCTATTGTAATGTACCATCTTCTTTTTTGTCAATGGTAGTTTCTACTAATTGCTGCACATAATCAGAAAAATGTTTTCTTATACTGCCAGCAGGGCGTGTCCCTAAAGATGTCCACAGTCTCTTATATTCTATCACATTTGCAAATGTTGTTGGGCAAAGCATTATTCCGTTGTATTCTTTTAATACGGTAGGAAGAGGAACATGTTTTCCACAACACTTACATTCTTTAGCTTTTTCTTGATATATACTCATACTATTTCCATTCCGTCTAAAATATCAGCCAACTGCTGGGGCATTCTTGGTGGCCTAATTACATTCATTCTGCTTTCAATATCTGCTTTTTCTTTATCCCAGGCTAAACTATCATATGTATGAACTTCTATTTCATTATCATTACGAGAAACTGTCCTACTAATAGCATTATAAATAGATCCACAAACGGCATCCGCCAAGTCCTTAGACCCTTTTCGTGGGTGGTCTACTCTATCACGCATAATCTTTAATTGAAGTAATTCGTCTATAAGAAGCGGTATGCGTGGACCAGATAATCTTTCTTCCAAAACGATCATAGCCATATCGTCGTAGTGTTTCTTAGCTACCGATAAAGTCTCTGTATTAATTCCGTATGCTTTTAATTGCTGCATCATATCGTGAGAATTCCATCGGTCAAATGTACACACACGAATATTAAATCCTGCAGATCTTAATCCTAATATATAGTCTTTAACTTCTGTAAAGTCTACAGACTTATCTGCAGTTGGTGTCCAATATCTTACTGCATCAACTTCAACAATTGGAGCGGCTTGAGAATAAGTATCTGTAACTTTTACGTTTACCCACTTATTTACATGAGACATTGCAACTGCACAATGGTCATGTTTTTGTGCAAGGTCCACATGCAAAAAATATTCTTTATCTGGATCTGATGCAAACCAATGCTGTAATCTACCAAATTCATCAATTGCCAATGCTGTGTTATTAAATGCTTTTTCAATTTTTTCACGAGACTTAAAGAATGCATCAACTGCTTCTGGCGGCATACAGGCAAATCGGCTAAGAGCATCTGGCATATTTTTATAAAATTCTACCTTAAAATCTTCTATCTTTTTTGTTGGATTAATTTCCCAGGTTGGTCTTTTAATTGCATAAACTTTAGGAATCTTGTATGAAACTATATGGTCTTCTTCCCACTCTACTGTTATTTCATTGCCTTCTGTTCCGTCTGGCAATTCGTTATCCATTTTTAATACTTTACTTTGGACTATAGTTTCTTTTTCTGCTATTACAGAATCATAAAATTTTTGAATAGGATCATTTTTAAATCTTGGGAATGAAAGAAGAATTACTTTGCCGTAGTCTGGAAAACGAGAAACAACTGATCCACGATACATATCGTATATAGCATCAGCAGTTTTAGCTTGATCATGGCCAGTTGTATTCTCTGTAGCAAAGCCAGAAATTTCGTCTAGGATAACTGCTATTACGTTATACCCTTCCCATGCTTCACGCTCAGAGTGACCTGAATGAACTGTAATGGCCTTATTAAATTTCATTTCTGAAGCCTTAGCTTCATATTTTCCAACAAACCAAGGCGATCTGTCTATTCGTGTTTTAAATCCTTTAAAGAAAACGTTATTGGCTTGCTGTGCGTTAATAGCAATATTAAGAATGTCTATTGAGTCTCCTGGAGGCTTTCCATAATATGTAGCAGGATCTTTAAGACATAACAGTAGATATACCATGTAAGACACAGCTATTGTTGAACAATAATCTTTTCCGCTACCCTTACCTAATTGTGCAATTACTTCATTACAAGTTTGTTTAAAACGACGCTGACCTTCAGATTCTCCAAAAAGTTTTACAAGGGTAGACTCTTTGTAGATCTGGCTGCTTTTCTCAATGAGTGTATACTGGTGCTCCGAAAGCGGAGGTAGGCCGAGATAGTCTGGGCTTGTAACAAATTTTCGTAAATCGACTGGTCTTTCATCAAATTCCTCTCCGTCTAGGATATCAATGAGATCATTAAAATTAAGATCCACTTACTTCCTCAATTATCTCTACTGGCTCTACAATTCCAGTTATTTGTGACAAACGCTTTGCCACATCCATTTTACATTTAGGACATGTTGCTGTTACTTCTTTTAAAATCTTTACAAGGATATCTTGTTTCCGCTCAGTTTCCGCCAACTGTGTTGCAAGTTCTGCGTTGTCTAATAGGCCAACCTCTTGAAGCATTCCAATACGCTTGCCTTCAATATCTGCAATTAATTTTAAAGCTGTGGCTTTTACATTTAATTGACCTTGCGTATCTGCATCTTCTACAGTCTTCCAAGCCTCTTTAATGAGCATAGCGTAATGTTGGTCTGCCCCAGAGATGGCTTCCTTAGCCCTCTCACGGGCTCCAGAATCGCTTCTAACGACCTCTTTCCACTCGTCTATATACTCTATAACCTCTGCCCGTTTAAACCCTGTTAAAGCGGCAATCTGGGTAGGATTGTTACCCTTAAGTAATTCTGCTACCACTTTATTCATGCGATCAAAATGATCTACTAATTCAATATCCATATATATATATTATACCATCTTAGTTGACTAAGATTCAATAGTTTTTGATTTAGCTATTTTGAGCAAGACTAAATATCCAATTAAATCATCAATATCATTATCTCCTGGATATTCTGTGCCCTTCATAAGTCTATTTAATTTATCATCAATACGGACATGAAGCTGTTCTCTTGGTCCCGCCTTTGAAAATATACGAACAGGGTCAAGGGCTGAGTTGCCGTAAGCAATATTCTTTTTGACTAGCATGTGTGCAATTTCATGACATGTTTCCCATATTTCTTTACCTGCTTCTGTGCCTACAGTTAATAAATATAGATCTTCACATCTAAATTCTTTTACATCTGGAAATACTGGTTCCACAATTACCGCCTTTTTATTAATCCAAATTGTTCTAGATATCTCTGTATAGTCATAGCAGAGACCTTACATTCTGCCGCAATTTCTGTGACAGTTTTCTTTTGAACTACATATCTTCTATATAGCCAATCTTTACTTTGATATAATTTCATTTTTTTCTCATTACAATATTTACAACCTGATGAGACATAATTTGATCAACTGTTGCTTCTGGTCCCTCAATATAATTTAAATAATAGATATCTTGTAAATCCTGTATAAATTCTTTAGGATGTGCTGATCCTAGCTCAATAACTATTAGCGGACAATCAAATATTTTTTCTCCAAATCCACCAAAAACAAAATGCTCGTGTCCTTCTACATCTATCTTAATAAAATCTGGAGTATCATTATAAACATCAGAAAGCTTTTTAATTTCTACTTTTTCAGAATAATACTCTCCCCATTGATCATCTACTCCAAAATTTGGTTTATTTGTTAAAGAAGACCCACCAATATTATTTTTCCATATATGAATAAAGCTATCTTTTGTTTCATTAGATAAGCCAAAATTGTTCATGACAATTGGTGAAGATTCAGAATAGTCGTTTAATTTTTTCCCCTCATTATATAAGTTAACTAATCTACTTATAGGTTCAAATGCTATAACAGACCCATCTTTCCCAGCACATCTAGCCATTACTTCTGTAAAGTAACCTGTATTTGCCCCAATATCTAAACATTTCCAGCCAGGCTTTATTGTTCTAATCATAAAAGATGTTAAATCAATATCCCAAATACCCTTATCTCTGCAACTACCTTGAACATATATATCTTCTTGATCTCCAGCATAAATGTAGAAAGAATCTAATACCTTATAGTATGAACCAATATTTTCTATATTTTTTGGATTTATATTCATCTTTCTGTCAACACCGTATTCGAATAATGAGCAATGCCAAATGCATCTGCTACGTCAAAATCATCTAATTCTAAATTGTACTTATTGTTAAAATAATCTACAGTTCTTTGCTTCCTAATCTGACGCATTTTATTTTTATACCATGAATCAGCATATCCTGGATTTTCATACCTAAGCGTGTCTTTCTCCAGCTTTGTTGGGTTTTTATTTCCAATATGTGCCTGCCAAGATGTAGGAGATATAGTAATAACACTAGCCCCAGTAGACATAAGCTCAGCAATGACGACACCATATACATAAGACAATTTTATCACGGCATCAGGGGATCTGACAAGCACTGCTCCCTCTACTGCAATATAATCTGATTTAAGTTCTTCAAGCATAGCATGCATTTTAACCTTAGCATCATATATTTTTTCAAATATGTCTGCTCCAGTAAATTCAATCTTTCCCCATTTTAACGGTTTATTATTTTCCATTAAACAAAAAGCAACAGAATTTGTAGATGCGTCAATTCCCAGTACCCTATTGGCTTTAGTTTTAACTAGTTCAGCTAATTTCATTTAACATCCCTAGTAGCTTTGCTCTATTTTCTTGATTAACTGCTTTATTGCATGCAGAGCACAAATCGCTTTCGTTATATCTACTTAAAGATGCTTTACATTTCTTGCATGCCCTGTATGCACCGTTTCTAATGGCCTTCTTTTCATAATACTTCTCCATAATTCTTCTATTTGTAGCAACACGACAACATTCATCTGAGCAGTATTTTTGATTATGGGTTTTAGCATCAAAGTCTTTAGAGCATTCTTTATTTGCACAAATCATAACTTGGGAACCTCTAAAGGCTCTATTTGTGCAGTTCCAGTTCTTTCAGCCCAGCATGCTTTTTTAATTGGGCAGTATTTGCAAGAATAACTAGATTTTGTATAAGGTCTAATTGGAAGATCTCCGTCTTTAAAGTTATCCCAAACTTCGCACATCCAAGTAAATGTATCTTCAATAATTTTTTTATTTCTGTCATTCATTATTACTGGAATTATTAAAAGCTCTTGGGTATTTTTATTCTCATAAATAAAAAATCCCTCTTTAGAATTTTTAAGTTTCATATATATAAGAAGTTGCAATAAGTGATTTGCAGATGGAGACATTTTAGATTGGTGAGTATCCCACACTTCCTGCTTAGCAGTTTTAATTTCTCCAATTATTTCTTCGCCTTCTTGCTCCATTACTATATCTATAAAACCACGGATTGGAGGATACTCATTAATAATTTCTACTTCTTGATCTTTATACCCTGGAAGTGTTTTAATTAAATCCTGTAGACGTTCATGTGCTTGAGTTCCATTTTTCATATTTGCAATAGCCTGTGCATCGTTATCATCAATAAATACTGCACCAGTAAAAGCCATATACCAGTACCTTGGACAATTTCCATGACCGTAACCAATAGAACTTGGACTAAATGATTTTTTTGTCATTTCTCCATCAACACGCTTAGTAGCCATATAGGCATCATCAAGCATTTGTGCAAATTTTGTTATATCAAAATTTCCATCATGTTTTTTAAATTTAAGATTCTTTACTATATCTCTACCCATTATAACGAACGACATACTTGAGGGCATCCACAAGTTTATCTATCGACTCCTTTGCTGAATAATATACATTCTTCTTATTGTTATTGACAGTTCCCGCCTTATCTTTAGCAATAGTAGAATATACTGCTGCAAGCATAGAGAATTTAGTTGACATGGCTTGCAATTCTATAATTAATTGTGGAGCTTTAGCGGCAGGAACATCTGGATTCATCAACAACTTAACAACGATGGCCAAAGTTTTGTCAAGGTGATCATCCTTCATAAACTCATGAAGATCATTAAATTCAGTAATGTCGCTGATTAATTCTAAAGAGTTTTTATCTTCCGCCATCTTTATACCTCTTATCTAGTTTATTAATAAATAATCCGAATGGGTATCCTATTACAAATCCGACTGCGATTCCCATCATAAATATTGCAATATCTAACATTAAATAAACCTCTGAACTATTCCATAGCCAATCCAAAGACCTACGATGCCCATAAGCCCAGCAAATACTGGTGGTGCTGGAATTGGAAGTTTAAAAATACTAAAGATACCGCCTACTGCAATACCAGTTAATGTTGTATATAATATTTCTTTCATTACTTCGCCTTTGTTTGTTTTACCTTGTATGGGCCAAGATCGGCCTTTACGGTTCCATCTTTTCTAAGCCTGACAATTCTGCCGTTTTTAATCTGTGTTGGATTAAAAGGATGTTTATTATTTCTTTTACCACTAGACATTATTTTTCTCCCATTCTTCAACTAATTGTTCTAGCAATGACCATTCAATTACCGCAAGCCTCGTTTTGCTATTGTCTCTGCCAAGGATGAGTTTGAGTACTGGATACTTATCCCTACTAACCTTAAAAGTGTCTGTACAAACTTTAGCCCAAATATCCTGCGAGATAGAGATCGACTTTTCGTATTCTTTATAATCCACCACGAAAGTTTTCCACGTAGCGTCACCCTTCTGATAATCACCACGTCCACTATTTTTTTGTTGCTTCGCACCATCTCTTTTAGCTTCCGATCTTTCAGACATTAATTAACCTTTACTTGATTTGAATGTCCATTAGGGCATTCCCAAGCAAGAATAAGTGTAGTTGGATCCCAGAAAGCTTCCTGAGCATCCCCATCACATTTAGAACATGGCTTGAGGCCATGTATTTTTTCTAATTCAGCCCTATGAATAATTTCTGGCTTGTGAAAAAATTCATTAAGATTTGGCATTAATTTCTCCAGTCAACTTATCTACTACTTCTGGATTATCACGAAGGTACTGCACCGCTTTTGCACGTCCCTGGATCCGTTCCCCATCCACGGTGTACCAAGCACCACCCTTTTCCACAACCCCACACATTTCTGCAACATCAAGAGTTTCTCCGACACCGTCTACACCAAGAACTTCCCCTTGGTAGTAAAAGTCATACTGTCCCGATAAATTTGGGGGTGAGACTTTGCTGTAATCAACAATCCAGTTAACTGGTCTTCCGACTCTTTGTTCGATA
>Ga0129336_10002889_pt1 | contig 10589 bp, 14 predicted proteins | sample CPB6_02_DNA_FD_96878 | JGI IMG/M metagenome (GOLD analysis project Ga0129336, IMG submission 96878) | Freshwater to marine salinity gradient microbial communities from Chesapeake Bay, USA - CPBay_Sum_0.6_0.2_DNA | ecosystem: Environmental > Aquatic > Marine > Coastal | place: USA: Chesapeake...
CGCCAGGGACATTTTCCCAGACAATCCATCGAGGTTGAAAACGTAGCGATTTTAAGGAATGTAAGCATGAGTCCGCCGCGGGGGTCGTCGAGCCCCTTGCGCAGTCCTGCAACGCTGAAGGACTGGCAGGGGGTTCCTCCAACGAGAAGGTCAACTGTTCCGCCTGGTATGTTCCACTGTTCATATTTGGTCATGTCTCCATGGTTGGGAACCTCCGGCCAGTGATGCTTGAGCACAGCGGCCGGGAATGGTTCGATTTCTGAAAAGGCGAGCGGGGTCCAGCCCAAGGGCTCCCACGCCACGCTGGCGGCCTCGATGCCGGAGCAGACGGAAAGGTATTTCATCTGCCCGTCTCCACATGACCAAATTTCAGGTTATACCCGCGGAGCGAGTCGTGCTCCTTAAGCCGGCGGTTGTCCACGACCACATGAATGGATCCAAGGTTCTGCCCCAGCCAGACCATGGACTTGGCCCACTGCTCCTTCCCGATCCGGCCCAGCTCCTTGCGGAGCGTGGGCCGTTCCAGGTCGAGGTTGCGGATCATCGGTCCAGTCTCCTCACAACCATTTCAATCAGGATCCACACTCCCCAGATGACCAAGCCAATGGATATGACTGCGCAGATTTTTTCAAACATTGAATCGCTCCTCCATGAGTCGGTTGATGATTTGGTGCAGCCGGTAGTTCTCCCAGGAGAGGTACTCCATCACCCTCTCGATGCGGGTCCCGGGGTCGGCCGTGGTGAAGGCCGCCAGCGGGTCGTTCCACTCCAGGCTCTGGGGTCCGATGTGGACGGAACTGCCGTACGTTTCCACGTTTGCCTTGGGCTACTTTCGGTCAATAAGACCCGCCACCCAGTTGGCGAAGCGCAGGACCAGCGCCCCGGTCACGCCGAGGACGGTGGCCCATGCGGTCATCACCATAAACAGGATGGCGAATTCGATGAGTTTTTCGGTCATTTGGTTTGTCCCTCCTGGAGTTTGAACAAGACGAAGGCGGCCCGGCATAAAGCCCGCTCGGCGTGGTCGCGCTCGGTTTCGCCCTTGCCGTCCGGCGAGCCGACACTGCCCTCCACCTGCTGCATCACGCGGATGGTGTGGCTTATGACCCGGTCGGAGTTGTAGCGGAGCGAGTCCCGGTGGAACCACTCCCCATAGGCCGACTTGGTCGAGCCCTTGCCCATCACCTTGCGGATGGCGGCGGCGGCCGCCTCGGCCACGTCGTCGATCTGCGGGGTGCTAAAGCCTTCCGACTGCCAGCCGGAATTCTTCTGCCCGTCGCAGATCTTGTTGAGGTCGTCCTTGAGGGAGGACAACCGGCCTTTCAGTTCCTCCAGCGCCTCGAGCGTGCTCATTTGGCCGTCCCCTTGGGCGTGAACTTCTTGGTCCAGCACCACAGCTTTTGGCACAGGTGGAACGCGTCGAGGGCCTCGTCGAGTTCCTTGTCCGACCAGACGTGGATGAATGGTGCCGCAGGCTTTTTGCTGGAGCAGACGATGGAGATGCAGTTGACGTTTTTTCCCAGTGCCAAACGATACGCTGACAACTGCATCGCATCGGTCGGGTACACGGGTTTTCTGGAACTATCCGGGTCCCAGCTCCGATTCTTCAGATCGGCCAGGACCGTCCCGTGGTCGGTGTGGTCGAACAGGGCATCGGCCCGGCCGGCATAACCAGGCCCGACCAACACCTTTTCGGTCCACTTGGTTTCCACCACGATCGCGTTCAGCTTGTCCGCCAGTTGTCTGGCGAATGGCAGCAGATCCTTTTCCACGCTGATTCGTTTGACCTTGTCGCTCATACGACCTCCACCCGGGAACCGTCCCTCATTGCCTCAAGGATCATTTCCTGCACCTCGTGCATGCGGCTTCCGAACTCGGCCGCGGCCTTGGTGATCGATCTGCTCTCTTCCAGCACCTTGGCTGCCCAGTCCTCGATCGACTCTCCGGGTTGCCGTGGATTGTTGTCCGCGGCAATCAGGATCTGGTTCTGTTTCCATGCCTGGAGGTCGGGCTTGTCGAGGACCTGCATCACCGAGGTGACGCTGGGAAGGAGGTGCACGCCATCCTTCTCCAGCTTCCTCACGTCGCGCAGGGTGGTTGACCTCGGGTTGCCGTTGGCGTCCGGCACCGTGTGGTACGGCTCGCCGTCCGTTGAGTACCAGTGCGCGCTCTGGTCCGCGGTCACCAGCTTGGCCGGTGCCTCTTCTTTATGTTCTAGGACGAGGCTCATTAGAAGGGCATCCCGTCGTTGTTGGCGGCCGTCTTCTGGTTGCCGAACTCGTCCGAGGCCCGGATGCGGTCCTGGAGCCAGGCGGGGAAGTCCTTGAAGGCACCGCCCTCCTTTTCCGAGATGTCGTAAGACACCAGCGGATTGACCCTTTCCGGGATCTTGGCAAAGCCCTTGGGGATCTTGGCCGCACCGGTGATCCGGGCGTAGGTTTTGCCGCTGGTCTTGGAGACCGCGTGCTGGATGTTGAGCAGGCAGGACCGGCCCAGGTACTTCCTCAGGTCCAGTTCGGCCAGCTCCTTGCCGGTCAGGGCCCGGCCCTCGATGCCCTCCAGCAACTGGCGCAGCTTGGCCTTGGGCCCGATTGAGGCGGTGTAGTCCTGGCCGATGACCATTGGCACCTGCTTCTTGGTCACCGGTCCGCCGTTGACCTGCTCCTCGAGCTCGATTGTTTCGTTGGGCAGCTCAGCCACAATCCGCAGCTTTTTGACCTTTTTGAGGTTGTCGTCGAACTGGTTGACGTGGGTGCCGAGGTGGATGATCTCCGTGATGTAGGCCGGCTGGGCTCCCGCCTCGACGACCTTTCTTTCGGTTTGGGGTTTCTCGCTGAGTACTAGTCCATTCATGTGGTTTCGTGTCCTTTCGTGTAGGTTGGGGTTACTGTCTGCGTGGTTGAAGTGGTGTGAAAGATTCCTTTGCATTGCACTACATTTTGGGCCGGTGAGTAGGGCAGAGCTTGGCGTACAAGCTCCAGCCAGTCGGAAATCCTCATGGTTACATGCCAGCTTTCGTTGTTTCTTCGGTGGACGACCACCGGGACTTTCCCGTCCCGGGCGTCGGCCACGGCTTGGCGCATCCATCCATAGACGTCCGTTTGCTGGACGTATTTGACCTCGGTGTGGAAGACCCAGTGCGGGCAGTCGACCAGTACGTCACTAGCCCCGCCATCCGGGAAGCCGCAGAACTGCTGGGCACGCCGAGCGTCCCAGCCAGCCGCACGGAACAATGAGGATACTTCACGCTCTCCCCGTTTACCCTTGTTGCGGCTCCGTCTGCCCGTGGAACTCAAATTCCGGGGCATCAGGCTCCGTTCCTCCCAGTAGCCGGTGCGACTCGTAAACGAGCCCGGCGGCCTGGTCCCGGGTGAACTGACCGATGATTGTCAGCTCCCCTCCATTTATCCTTGTCCTGATTGTATTCATCGCATATCCCTTTCGTGATATTTGTTTGTTTGTTGTTCTTTTTCTGGATCGGCAAGGATCCACGAAAGGATCGGACATTTGCGGTCCTAGTCTCGCGTTCAAGCGCAGATAAAACGTCAGCGAGGCAGATCAGCCGGCCGCCAAAACTTTTCCGGCAGGCCCTCCGGCGCGCAAACCAGTACGCGCCGCTTTCGCTCGTGCCAAGGAAGACCGCCAGCTCGCAGATCGTGAGCCAAGGCTTGGCAGAATACTGCGGAACCTGAGCGGGCGTTTGCATTGGGTTTTTCGTTTAAATAACCGAAAAAATTCCGTCAACATCTTTTTTTATCATTGAGCTTTTTTGCGCTACATTGCGATGCAAAACGGCCTACTACGCATATATACCCTGCAAACATTCTGCTAAATTCCTGCTTGACTTGAGCTACGCATTGGAAGAGGGTTGGTTATGGCAAAATCAAGTAAGGCATCCTGGGAAGATAAGGTCCTTCTCGACACCAACGTGGCCTTGCGATGCGGCAAGGCCCATCGCGTCATATGGGGGGAGGTGGCCGCCCACACCGGCATGGCCATCAGCCAGATCATCCTTCGAACCAGCTTGGAATTCATTCGGCTGGCCAAAAAGGGAAAGATTGACTGCCCGCTGGGCAACTATATCCACTTTGCATTCGGGGGAGGCAAAAAGAAGTAATGGCAACCATTCGTCGTCGCGGCCGGCTTGGCACTTACTACCTCCAGGAAAAGGTGGAGGGGAGATGGGTAAGCCGATCCCTGCACACCTCCGACCCGGCCATCGCCAAGGCCAGCCTGTCCGAGGCCATCGCCCGGGAGGGCCACGCCCTGCGCCGGCAAAAGCCTTACATCGAAAACGTGGATCGGCCGCTTGAACTCACCGAGCTCGCCAAGTCCTTTGAGAACGCCACCCGGCAAAGTTTTGCGCTGGGCCAGATCTCCGAACCTACGGCCCGAAACGTAGCCCACCGTACGCCGATCATTTTGCAGTTGCTGAGAAAACTTGGCTGCACCCACGCCCAGGATGTTTGCCGGGCTACGGTCCGCAAATTCACCTACCTGGCCCTCGAGCACCCTTATGCCGTGACCACCGTCAACCAGCTCTGCGCCCTGGCCAGCCAGATGTGGGAGTTTGCATTGGAGGAAGACAATTTTGCCGAGCACAACGAAAACCCGTGGCTGGGTAAGAAGCTACGTCCCAAGTCCCGGCCGGCCCCCAAGCCGGCCCTGACGCCGGAGGAGTACGTCATTGCCCGGCAGGAGTGCCACAACCGCAAGCCCGAGGTCCGGTTCCTAGTCTTCGTGGGAGCCAAGACCGGCCGCCGGATCAGCTCCATTCTGCACCTCAAGGAGACCGATTTTTGCGCGGAATCCAAGACCCTCCAGATGACCGGGAAGGGGAAGACCGAGCTGGTCGAGATCGACGACGAGCTCTGCCAGTTTCTGCTCGACTGGCCGGTCCGGGAGGATGGGCACTATATCAAGCAGATCACCCAGCCACAGGCATCGGCCCGGGTTGGGGAATTCTTCAAGCGTCTGCGCCGGCTCCATCCGGGCAAGTTCCGCAAGGCCAGCCACCACAGCTTCCGCCGGACGGCTGGGACCGCCCTGCGCGTGGCCCAGGTCGAGGGTAGGGTGGCGGCCGATGCTCTTGGCCACTCCAGCCTTCACATCCACGAAAAGCACTACGTCGACCAGCGAGCCCGGAAGACCGGCTCAACCCTGTCCGATGCTTTAAGGGCTTACGAGAGGGTGTCCGATGTTTGTCCGATGCCTGACTCACCCTCTGCATAGAATCGGCAAATTTGCGCTAAACTCTGGCAGAGTAGGCCATGAAATTACTCTGTAGACTACGATAACCAGCTAGACGATAGGGCCGGACTTTTGAGTATTTATAGTGAACAACTTACAAAAAGTAAGCAAATTATTTGTCCGATATTTGTCCGATGGAAAAAAAATCCGTATGACGGTGAGTTACGGTGAGCTACAAAATCGCTCAAATGTCGGATAAGGCAGCCCAGGGGATCGAGTTTCTGGGCTGAACACTTGTGGTCCTTCCGCATTTTTTGGGCGGCAAAACCCATAAAAGATCCTTGTCCATGGCCACCAAGGCGATCAGGTCGCAATCGTCACCATAACCGGTCTTTACCGCATGACCCCGTGCTGAAGAAAACTTGTAGCCCGGTCCGCGGGACCCGGAATTGTTCAGCCTTGGGGCCAGCGCGGTCTTAACCTGAATGCGCCGGTATTCTTGGCCCTTATCGCTTTGCCTGTGGGCAAGCAGGTCGTACCCGGACCCGCCGTCCTCCATTGGCCAGGCCACATGCCACCCGGTGGTGAGCAGCCCGGCGGCCACCTTGGCCACGCCGGCCGCGCCGAGCGTTCTGTGATTAAGCCGGGACAACGCGTCCGAGCTCGTCGAAAATGTCGCCGCCCGGGGTCCTACCTGTAGGGACCTGACCGGCCCCGCCAGAAAACGGCGTGCCCAGGGGCTGTCGGGCAGATGGCTGGCTGCCGAATAGGCGGAATCGGTTGACGATGCGATTTTGTAGCCCAGGGAGGAATTTGTTACGGCTGGGGTCACGTGCCGCCAGACTTTTCTCGTAAGCCCACTGCTCGACGCTGACCCCTTTCATCACCTCGGTGGGATCCTTGCCCTCGAGGGCCGCCAGGGTCTTGGGTCCAAGGGCACCGTCGTCGGGCACGCCCAGTGTCCGCTGGAGGAACCTGGTTGCCCCGCCCATGCCCCGGTTAAAGGCCAGATCCTGAAAGAACGGCCGGTAGGGCTCGGGCAGTTTTGAGGTGAGGGGGCTTGTGTATTCGACTACGTAGGCCGCCGCGGCCGGACGCCGTTCCGGCGGGGCCATATTCTTGAGCTGTTCGGCCATTTCCGGGTGAAATTTATTATTGATGCCGGCGACTTCGTAGGAGCCCCCGTAGTCCCCGGACGGCAGCTCATAGACCATGAGGTTGCCGTCCTTGTCCTTGCGTCCCTCCATGTCCACCGTGCTGGCGGCCGCCTCGTAAAGCCCGGTCGGGGCCACGGGGCCGGTCAGTTTTTCCTGTTCCATGATTTTCTTGCTCATTTCGTCCTCCATTGCGGTTCCCATTAGTTCCTTCCTCATGTCCGCCATCCCGGCCGCGGCCCGCATCCGCTCGGCCATGGCCACCCGGGCCTGACCCTTTTCGTCCGTCCACCCGGCACGGGTGTCGGCCAGGTCCTCCTCCGGCCGGCGCTGTTCCCGGGCGAACCGGGCCGTAGTGCGCGGCGTCGAATTTCTGCTTGCATTGTACTCCGGCGTGAGGGAAATATTAGCCATGACAAAAATCCTATTGTTACTCGTCCTGGCCGCAGGGCCAGTGCTGGCCCAAGACCGCGGTGGGGCCATTTACATCAACAACCGGTACGCCGGGTACCAGAGCACCAGCGGGGCACTCTACATCGACAACCGCAATGCAGGTTTTGTCAGCACCTCCGGGGCGGTCTACCTCGACAACCGGTACGCCGGCTACAAAAGCTCCTCCGGCAGTCTCTACCTCGACAACCGCTACGCCGGCTGGATTGCGGACGGGGAGTAGGGTCATTGGGCCTCCTCGGCGAGGTCAATGGCTGCCTTTTGGCGTTTTCTGGAAAGAAGCGCGGCCGGGGATAAAAGTTCTTCCCGAATTGCTCGACGCTTAACTTCGGTTTCTATATCCGGCTTGGCTTCGCGGGCTGCTTCGTTGACGACACGTTGAAAACCAGTTGGTCTCTGAGCTTGTTTGCTGCTTTCAACCCCACGAGCTGCCGCCGCATCTCGCGCACGATTCGCGCGTCCGATCCAAGCCGCTCCTCGGCCCTCGGTATACGCCTCTCCAGCTCCTGTATTAAATTTTCCATAGCTTTCTTTTCCTATTACTAGAGTATCATATTTTACTACATTGGCAAAGGCCACCTCTTCTTGTGACATAAGGGTATCGGCCAAATCTTCAAGCCTATCTTTAATAGTCTCCGCATTGCGCAACCAGTTTTTATCGCCAGAAAACTCGGGCACATACTGATACCTGATTCCAATAAACTCATCTGGCATCCCAGCCACTCTTGCGCGCTCGTCCACAATCATGGTAAAGCCATCGATCCCGGCCTCGGACACCTGTCTGGCCATGGCATTCATATCCAATAACCGGCCCTTTTTCTTTAGGTAAATTTCAATGCCGGGACGCGCGTTTTCGTTTGCCTCGTTTCCGTCAAGGACCCTGCTTAAAAAAACATTTTCCTGGTCGCCGGCCTTTGCCACGACTGCCTGAACAAGGGCTGCTGGGTCAAAGTCTGGGGTGGTCACAATTTCTGCATCAAACGATCTTTCAACCGTGCCCATGTAGGACCCAATTGAGTCTTTAACCTTGGTCGCAATGATGCCGGGAGACTCCGAAATGGTGTTTCTTATGTCCGCGGCAAAGGAAGCCTGCTGCTGCGATGTTGGCTTAAAGTCCCTAGTCTCTTGACTCAGTCCGACCACGTACCTGGACGGCTGGGTCAGGTCTGCTTCAAGCTCAAAGGATCCGCCTTCACCGGTTTTGCTGGTCCAATTATTTTCGGCCCAAATCTCTTTTTCAAGAAACCATACAACTGCCTGCAAATCCGGCGGCGTAATATCCTTAAGATCCTCAACCCCGGACTGCCTCAACTTTTGAGCGGCAAGCTCGAAGACATCTTGACCGTATCCAAATTGGCCACCGACCTTACTGGTATCAGTCAAAACATTTCCAGTAACGCCGGTTTCAGCCACCGTTGGAATTCTTTCGAGACCAGCCACGCGTTGCAGGAATCTGGCGGCCCAAACATCAATGGTCGCCTTTAGGGATTGGCCGACAAGGTTGAGCGCAAAGTTTCTGGCCTTAGGGGCTTGGCCGGCCTGAACCTGACGCCACAAATCCAGCATGGCAATCATTCCGTTGTCAGAATTCATGCCAAAAAGTTTTTGATTTTCCTGCAAGATCATGGGCTTTCCAGCCTGCTTGTATTCCGCAATCGACTTGCCTGACCGAACCCAAGCATCGGCCTGTTTTAAGATGCTGTCGTAATCCCCGCGAGTAACCCGACCAAGTGCCTCGATTCCAAACCTCCAGTTAATGTCAACGGACGTGTTGGGGCTAAAAGCTCCAAGCAGGTCTGCAAAGTAATCTGCCATTCCACCAAATGAGCCTCTTAAAACTTCGTTCATTCCCCGGTACCATGTCTTATGACTAATGATTTTTTGTGCGTTGGCGTCTCCGTCATTAGCCCTCTTGACGACCCTTAAAACCTCTTCCACGACCCTGTCGGCGTGCTTCTGGACTCGGATTGGGCGGGTGGCCGCGTTATCACGGCCCGTCTTGGGGTCTTTCTCAAAGGAGTACGGAACCGGCTTAAATACCGGGGCAATCTTAGGATCGGCGCCAGCCTTGGACGGCTTGATAATCTCAATGTCTGAAAGCTCTATTTTTGCCCATCCAGACGCCTGGGGAAACCGAGCTTTCACCTCGCGAACCTTGCCCTCAATTGCGCCTGGGGTGACTTTCGCGCCGGCCTTAACTGCCTTGGATGACAGCCTGGTTTTTCCAGCTACCGCATTCTGGATGACTTGCTTGTCTTCTGGTCGGATCGGAACCTTGGCCATCATTTCCCGTTCTTTTCTTTGAATCTCAAGATTTCGGCTTGCCGCGCTAACGCTTGCCGGGGCCAAGTTCTGCACCTGCTTCCCGTAATCAATAAACCACCCGGTTTGGCCGGTCTCGCGGCTGTTGGCGATGCGGTCCAGTCGGTAGGACTTGATGAGCGAACCGGGCAGTTTGCCTTCCTGGTTGAGCGGGTTGACCTCCTTGCGGCCAAAACCGAAGAGGTAGTTGAGCGCATCGCGCTTGGCAGATCCGATGCCGGTATCCCCGGGTAGGTTGTTTTTGTGGTTGTCCAGGTACTGAAAAAGGTCTTTCTGGTAGGCGGCCAGATCCCCGCCCCAGAGCTCATCCACCCGGCCCTTGCCGGTGCGGCGCAGGTCGAGCATCCGGCCGCGCAGTGCGGTGATGTCCACGGCCTGAAGAAGGATGTTCCCGTTCTTGGATAGTCTCCAGGCCACCGGAGCCACCTCGGCCTGTCCGACCTTGACGTTGCCAAGGTTCTTTTTGACGGCCGCGGCCCAGCTCCCTTCGTCCCCGGAACCGATCTTCTGGTACCAGATGGAAAAGGTGCGGCCGGTGTCTCGGGCCGACTCGTACTCCCGGGCGAGGTTCTTGTGAAAATCGTTGAAGCTGTCCAGTTGGTAGAATCCCTCCGGCAGGGTCGGGCCGCCGACATACTCCTTGCCGTCTGCCTGTAACTTTTTCCCGAAAACCGGATCGGCCCGCTCCAGGATTCTGTTTGGATCATAGAGGCCCTTGACGTCTCCGATCCTGGCGGCCTCAATGGCCCGGATGCCGGCAATCTCGTTTGGCTGGTTTTTAAGCCTGACGGTGCCGTCGGGGAAGCGGTAGGCAAAGTCGTTCTCCTCGATGCCAGACCTGCTTTTGGTAAAGGTGACCGCCGGGTTGTTGGCTAGGTTGCGGTTTCCGGCCCCGGTGACCAGCGGTGCGTCCTTAGTTGTCTCGGCCTTGGCCAACCCGTCCAGATATTTGTCCCTCTCCCGGAACCAGCGCGAGGTCAGCTCGCGAAGGCGAGGGGAGGGCGTCAGGGGATTGTCGGCAAAAATCGTGTCGATGTTGACCGGGCGCGGACCGTTAAGGTCCAAGCCCAGACTGGACAGCACACGGCCAAGCGGGGCCAACATGCCTTCCTGTAGCCTGGCAACGTTGGTGCCCGGCGGTGTACGCCGGCGAAGGTCGTTGAGATCCATCCCGCGGAACTCGGCCTGGAACTGCTCGGCCAGGATCTCGTCGGCCGCCCAGTCCAGCTCGCCCGAGCGTGGGTCAACTGCCCGGGCATCGTCCCGGAGCTGGTCCATCTTGGCCCGCACCTCGGCCTCGGTCGGGATGCGCCGGCCGTCGGTCTCGGCCATAAGTAGCTTGCGGGCATACTCAGCCCCGCGGGCCTCGACGCCTTTGTCCCCGTAGACCTCAAAGACCGCCATGCGGCCCTCGGACTTGTTAATGGCCGGGCTCTTCATCAGGGCGTGGATCATCTCGTGCCGGACGGTGTC
>Ga0129336_10002891_pt1 | contig 10586 bp, 10 predicted proteins | sample CPB6_02_DNA_FD_96878 | JGI IMG/M metagenome (GOLD analysis project Ga0129336, IMG submission 96878) | Freshwater to marine salinity gradient microbial communities from Chesapeake Bay, USA - CPBay_Sum_0.6_0.2_DNA | ecosystem: Environmental > Aquatic > Marine > Coastal | place: USA: Chesapeake...
CCTAGATGGTGCATGTCGAATGGTGCGGGAAATGCTCTTTGAAAAGGTCGGCAAGGAGCACCATGTCGATCCCATTCGACTTGCCATTGTCGACACCGACGTCGTGGACACGATGGGAACCCTGCGCGTTCCAGTACGTGAGGCAAGTGCGGGTGTCTCGCTCAGCCACACCTTCGAACATCATCATCGTCCAACGACCGATTTGGACGAAAACGGCCAGGGCAACTGCCATGTTGCCTTCGCGTTCGTCGCACACCGGGCTGTCGTCGACGTAGACCCGGAACTTGGATTGGTCAAAGTCGTACAGATTGCAACAGCACAAGATGTTGGACGTGTCCTCAATCCCCTTTCGGCAATCGGCCAGATCGAGGGTGGAATAGCCCAAGGTCTCGGACTAGCAGTGATGGAGGAGATCGTCATCGACAACGGCCGCGTGCGCAACCCAAGTTTCACTGACTATCTGTTGCCCACTGCCTTGGACGCACCGGTCGTGGAGGCCCGATTCATCGAAGAACCAGAGCCGATGGCGCCGCTTGGCGCGAAGGGTATCGGTGAGCCACCCTGCATTTCTGTGACGCCGGCAATCGTTGCCGCCATTCGCGATGCCATTGGCAAGGACATCGATCGCGTCCCGGTTAGGCCACAAGACATCTGTCTCTAGTCGCCTACCGCCATCCTCCACATCGTCCACGCCAGGAGGACGGCGGCAAAGCCAAGCGAGAAAAGGGACAACACGTGATATCCAACCGCAGAGCGGATGAAGCCGCTCGAGAAACCTGCCAGTGCGCCACAGCCGCTCATCAAGAGATCGGCTGCGCCCTGCGTACGAATGCGCAGATCAGTGGGAATCGCGTCAACTAGCAAGCTTGATCCTCCGATCAATCCAAAACTCCACCCGATCCCGAGCAGCCACAAGGACGGAAAAAGCAGTGCCGCCGATTCGCCGGACAACGCCGCCAAGGTCGTGGCACCGATGGTCAGACATGCCCCCGTCACGATCGTTGCCAGACGGCCCTTGCGATCACTGAACTTCCCCACCAACGGGCTGAAGGCGAACATTCCCGCTATGTGCAAAGAAATGACGAACTGACTCAGCGATTCGTATCCATGTTCCTTCAGATGTACGGGAGTCATGGTCATCACCGCCACCATCGTCGCTTGCGAGATGGCCATACTGCCGAAAGCAAGCTGAGCTAGGCGCGACTTTCCGAGGACCACCAGCATTTCGCGAAATCCTGCCTTGGGAAACTCTCCGATGGGTGAACCGGTCATTTCACGCTGAACCATCAGGGGGTCAGGACGCAAACGCATCAACGCGTTGATCAAAGAGGTGAGAAAAAACAAACCCGCGAAGACCCACGGACCGGTGTATTGGCGCCATCCAAACAGCGCCACACCCAACTCTTGAGCTGGCTGGATTAACAACGGACCAAACACCGCACCGAAGGTGGAAGCGAACAGAATTCGGCTCATAGCTCTTCCACGTTCAGCGGGCAAAGCCAAGTCAGTAGCCGCGTAACGGGAAAGAAGATTTGCAGCTTGCCCATTACCGAAAAAGAACAATCCAACCAAGAACATCGTGAGAGATTGGCGCTCCACACCCCACCCCGCCACGAGGCCGCCCGAGATGGCTAGCGAATAACCGAGGACGAGGCCGGAACGGCGGCCACTTCCGCTCATTCTTCGAGCAAGTACTTGCGCCATGATCGCCGTGCCCATGGTGACCGTGGCGCTGGCCATTCCTCCCCAGGGTGTCTTCTGCCCGAGGATCTCCTGGACCACGAAAGCACCCACAGTGACCGCTGCCGCGAGCGCCGCAGATCCCGCCACCTGACCGAAGACGAGTACGCGAAGGGTACGTTTCTGAATTTCCGCAACTTCGGTCGTGGAGAAACTCATCACTTCACGACGCTAGCAATGGTGTCGAAGGGGGGACTTGAACCCCCACGCCCTTTCGAGCGCCAGCCCCTCAAGCTGGTGCGTCTGCCAATTTCGCCACTTCGACGTGCAGGTGATGCTATCTACGCCCTCGCCTCGCTACACGAGGAACATGCCGAGCGCAACCACCGTGAACAGCCAAACGAGACTGATTGCACCGGTAATGCGATTGAGGTTCCGTTCCGCTGCTGCCGACCCAAGTGCGGTAGCACCTCCTCCACCAAACATGTCACTCAAGCCGCCACCACGGCCGCTGTGCAAAAGGACTCCTACCACCATGCCAATCAGTGAGAGAACATTGATGACCAAGGTGATGAGAACAATCACGGAACGCACATCAAAATCCTACCGTCTGGTCAGCTCGACCACTCGCTGCCGAACACCGCGGGCATCACCTCGACACCCTGCTGGCGAGCCTCAGCAATCAGTTCATCTCGTAGATCGCTTGGCTCCTTAACACTGCTGATAGAGATACGACGCCGACCAACGACCAACATCAGTGTTCCGGCTTGTCTCGTCACTCCTCGACGGCCGCTTGGCGCTTCACTCCAGCGAAAAGGACCAGGCATCCGTGAAATACGAGTGATCTCGCGCCACTCAATCGTCCGAGCGCCGATTGGACGTTCAACTTGAATTCCCTTCTCAACCACGCAAAAGCCCAATGGAAAGGTTCCGAAACTCCACACTCCAAGAACTGTGAACACACCACACAGCAGAGAGAAAGCCACATTCCCCGACTGAATGGACAACACGGCGACGGCTGTCATGATGAACGAACCGACACCAAGTAGGAGCAACTTGACGAATCTCAGTGCGAACCTACTAACGATTCAGTCGAGATACCAGTGATTCATCTCGACCCAACGGAAAGTGACACGCCACGCTCACTCCCTCCATCGACTGCATCGCGGGTCGTTCGGTGACGCATCGCTCCTGTGCGATGGGACAACGGGTTCGAAATTCGCATCCAGATGGTGGATGGGCGGGGCTAGGTACATCACCCTGCAGGACGATTCGCTTTCGAGAACGCTCAGTGACCGGATCGGCTAACGGAACCGCGGAGAGCAACGAAGCCGTGTACGGGTGTTTCGGATTCTCGTACAGCGACGTTCGATCACCGATTTCCACCACGCGTCCGAGATACATGACCGCCACACGGTCACTCACGTGGCGCACGACCGAGAGGTCGTGCGCAATGAAGATCATTGAAATCTGCTTTTCCAGCTGAATCCGACGCAACAAATTGAGAATCTGCGCCTGGATGCTCACGTCGAGCGCCGACACCGGCTCATCGAGGATCAACACCGAAGGATTGAGGATCAATGCTCGAGCAATGCCGATTCGTTGCCGTTGGCCACCAGAGAATTCATGCGGGTAACGGTTTCCGTGCTCCGGAAGCAAACCCACCTCCCGAAGAATTTCCCCCACTCTCGCCCGCCGCTCCGCTTTGGTGACTCCATGAACGGCCAACGGCTCACCAACGATTTCGTTGATGGGCAAACGTGGATTCAACGACGCATAGGGATCCTGAAAGACGATCTGCAGATCCTTGCGCAGACCTCTCAATCCGGAGCTGTTCGCCGTCAAGACGTCACTGCCCCCGTACATGACTCGTCCGGAATCTGGCTCGACCAAACGGAGAATGGATCGTCCCAGCGTCGTCTTCCCACATCCCGACTCTCCGACCACCCCGAGGGTCTCCTTAGGCATGAGGTCGATGCTCACGTTGTTCAATGCATGAACGTGACCAACAGTGCGACGTAGCAGGCCCGCTCGAATTGGATACTTGGTAATGAGGTTCTCGATACGAAGAATGGGTTCACTCATCGCAATACACCCAGATCAGAGGATCGAAGACAACGAGAAAGATGGTTCTGCCCCACTGATTTCAATTCAGGACGAGTCATCCGACAATCTTCCGTTGCATGCACACAACGTGGCTGAAACAAACAACCAGGAGGGGGCGATAACAGGCTAGGGGGATTACCGCCGATCGTCTTCAGCTCAGTTCCGGGAACGCCTAGTTGAGACGGAATCGAATCAAGCAGCGCTCTCGTGTAGGGATTACGTGTCTCGTAGAAGATTCGGTCACGTTCGGCTGTTTCCACCAGTTGTCCCGCGTACATCACCTGAATCCTGTCAGCAAACCCCGCGACCAAACCGAGATCGTGCGTGATCAACATCACGGTCAGACCGATCGATTCTTGAACGCTCCTGATGACCTCCATCACCTGAGCCTGTACCGTCACATCTAGAGCGGTCGTCGGCTCGTCGGCGATGAGCAAACTCGGCGAGTTAGCGATGGCCATAGCGATCATGGCGCGCTGACGCATTCCGCCGGAGAACTCGTGCGGGTATTGATCCACCCTGCGCCTGGAATCGGGGATGCCAACGAGATCCATCATTTCGATTGCTCTCGTCTTGGCCTCTTGTTTCGTGCAGTCACGGTGAATGAGGACCACCTCGGCGATCTGATCCCCCACCGTGAACACCGGATTGAGCGCTGTCATCGGATCCTGAAAGATCATGCCGATACGGGCCCCGCGAATCTTCTGCATCTCCTTCTCACTCATCGTGAATAAGTTGACACCCTCGAAAGAGGCCTCGCCATCGATCAGCGCAGTTCGATCCAGAAGTCGCATCAAGGCGAGTGCCGTAACGGACTTACCGCTCCCCGATTCACCCACCACCGCCAGGGTCTCCCCCTTGGACACACTGAATGAGACCTCGTTAACTGCATGCACCAAGCCGAACTCGGTGCGAAATCGCACATTGAGTCCCTTCACGTCCAGAAGGAACGTCATTGACGTTTACTCCGTGGGTCTAGAGCATCTCGCAAGCCATCACCCAGAAAATTGATGAAGAGAACGAAGAAGACGACGAAGAATCCCGGCAGGAGGACACGCAACGGGGCATCGTCGATCGCACCTTTCGACTGTTGAATGAGGTTTCCGAGCGTGGGAATCGGCGGTTGTACGCCCAAACCTAGGAATGACAACGTGCTCTCGAGGACGATGGCTGTTCCGAGAAGCAGTGTGATCTCCACCAGCACCGAGCCAACGACGTTCGGCAGGATGTGGCGGGCGACGATTCTTCCTGGTTTTGCTCCTACGGCTTTTGCAGCGAGAACAAACTCCTGCTCCTTGTATTGCATAACCACACCGCGCACGACACGCGCGATGCGCGTCCAGAGCAGACCCGACAACACCAGCGCCAGTCCCACAGGCGATCCGCCAAAACGTTGTGCAAACACCGCAAGCACGATCAACGCAGGCACAATCAAAATCAAGTTGATCATTTGGCTGATTGCGGTATCCACCCAACGCCCGAAATAGCCGGCTATCGCTCCCAGAATGGTGCCGATTGCCGTTGCCAATAGGGAAACTTGCAGGGCCACCCGAACCGAATACTGCCCACCGAGCATGGTACGGACAAAGAGATCCCTGCCAATCTCATCGGTTCCGAAGGGATGTTCACGGGATGGGTTTTCCAACCGCTTCGTCACATCGACCGCATCGAAGGCGAAATTCGAAAGTCGTCCGGCAAAGAAGAACGCCAGAACCATCAGGATCAACAGGAACAAAGACACGATTGCTGGCCTGTGACGAACGAATCTGCGCAGGGCGAGGCGTCCAAACGAAAGCGATTCCGCTCCCAAACCCTCGCGGGAATTGACGTCGACCAGATCAGTCAAAACGAATCCTCGGGTCGAGCCATCCGTACAAGAGGTCAGCAATGAGGTTGAAAACAATGGCAATCACTGCAGCAAGAATCGTGATCCCCATCACCAAGTCGAGATCGGGTTTGGTGAGGGCGATCACAAAGGCAGGGCCAAGGCCCGGCCAGGAAAATATCGTCTCAGTGATCACGGATCCACTTAACAACGCGGCAAAGTCCAGAGCCCACAGCGTCACCAGCGGGATCATCGCATTACGCAGAGCGTGCTTCCAGATCACCCGACTTTCAGATAGGCCTTTGGCGCGAGCAGTTCGCACGTAATCACTGGAGATGATTTCCAACATGTTCGCCCTGCCGAATCGACTCTCGGCAGCGACACTCACAATGACGAGTGTCAACACCGGGAGTGTGATGCTTTGCAGCAACTCGAGGACACTTCCCGTTCGCATCGAGCCCGTGTAGAACGGCTTCATGCCAGTCCACTGAGGGAACCAGACGCCCCAGAACACTTGGAGTACAAGTCCGACGAAGAACGTCGGCAGGGCGAGACCAAGAAACGAAAAACCTGTCAACACATAGTCGGTCTTGCTGTATTGGCGACGAGCGGAATACACCGACAACAACACTGCCAAGAGTGCGGAGATCAGGAACGCCGGAATTGCCATCATCGCGGTGTTCAGACCACGTTCGAGGAGCACATTGCCGACGGGTTCCCCCAACGCCTCGCTCTTGCCGAAATCACCCCGAATGGCATCACCGAACCAGGCAAACGGACGAACCCAAATACTTCTGTCGAGCTCGTAGATCTCCACTACTCGGTCGTAACCCTCCTGGCAACGCGGGAGACAAAGACGCAAACTTGCGAGTGGATCACTCGTCGCGGAGACGCCGACGTGAACCAGATACATCGCCCCGATCAAAAGGGGAATGGTCGACAGGACGCGACGTATGACATAGGTCAACACGACATCTCGCTCCCCAAGCGATCGAACACGAACGAAAATCTAGTCCGAAACGGCAAAAGGGGCCCTGGTTGCCCAGGGCCCCTCTCTACCTCGAAGAACTAGTTCTTCTTGAAGTCCGCAACGTTGAGCAACGGACCAGCGTTGTTGGCATCAGGCGCCACGCCAAAAGAGGCGAGACGTGTTGCCGACACGGCATAGAACGAGGGCTTCTGCGTGATCGGCAGCATGAACAGACCCGTCTGGGCGTCCTTTTGCAGCGTGACCGCGTAGAGGTTCAACTCGTTGTAGCAAGCTGCGCGCTCAGCGTCATCGATGGTGGCGTCACACTCGTCGGCCTTGGCATCGAACTCCGCGTTGGCGAAGCCATAAATGTTGTTGCCAGAGCCCGTGCGCAACACACCGGACTGTCCGCCCGGCCATGGTCCACCGACCCAAGCGAATTGAGCGATGTCCCAGACGTTGCAGTCACCTTCCTTGCCACCCGAGTTGGCGCACTTCAGCGCTTCCTCGTTGAACGGCTGAGCACCCCAGTACTCACCACCCGGTTGGTTGTAGATGACGATGTCGATACCAGCTTCCTTAAACTTGGCCTGCAGCAGCTGCTGCTGAAGCTCACGAAGCTTGTTGCCACCCGTGGTACCCACTCGCAACGAGAGGACTCCGTCAGTGGGGTGGGCGTAGATGCCATCGTCGCCGAGCACATAACCTGCCGACTCGAGCTTGGCCTTGGCGGCCGCTATATCGCCCTGACCGTAACCAGCCTCGGTCGTTGCATCGGAGTAGTCACCCTGATTGCTCATCCAGTACACGTTGCCCAAACCTTCGGCCGGCAGGCTGTCCCCAAACAGCGGCGTGTACAAACCTTCCATCACGTCGCCCTTGTCCATCGCCAAGGCAAGTGCCTCGCGAACTTCCGGCTTCTTGAGGTGGGTGTTGAACAGGTTCAGACCCCAGTGCTCATAAACCGGACCAGCGGAGGACGCAACGGTGAACTCCTCATTGGTGCCGAACTCTTCGAACGCCAACTGCGGCTGGGTCATGATGATGTCGGCTTCGCCAGACTTCAGCGCGTTGATCTGCGCATCGGTGTCCGGGACAAAGTTGATTTGTACACCATCGACCAGTGCCTTGCCGGTATTCACCGCATCTGGACTGGTCGAACCGTGGTATTCGGGGTTGCACACGAGCGACATGCTCACACCCTTGTTCCACTCCGAGAACACGAGTGGACCAGACGACGGCAACACCGTGCCGCCCTGGTTCCAGGTGCGCAACGCATCGTTTTCCGCAGCAGCGGCCTCAGCCGGATCTGCAGGGAAAACGTGCATCGGATGCACTTCACCGAACAAGGCCTTCCAACCAGCGAAGAACGCGCTCCAGGTGACCGAGAACTGTGTCGGCGAGGTCACCGTAAAGGCAGTGATCGTGTCCAGACCCGTTCGGTCACTCAAAAGATAGATGTACTCGTCCGCAGCGTCCTTGGCCATCACCATGTCGTAGGTGTACTTGACATCGTCTGCGGTGAGGTCGTCACCGTCGGACCACTTCAGACCCTCACGCAAGGTGTAGTTCACCGTCACCGAACCGTCGTCAGCAGTCACCACTTCCGGCTCACCAGCGAGCAAACGCGGATAAAACTCGGTCTTCGAGCTGACGCCAAAGAGGCCTTCCCACATGCCGGTACGAATCCAGGCAGTGATCGTCAAACCATTCTCTGGGTCATCCAGGTGCAAGTCACCTGGCTCTTGCTCATGGGCCCAGACGAGTGTTCCGCTGCCACCGCAGCCCTCACCACTGGAGCCTGAGCCTGTTTCATCATCGGAACCACCGCACGCAGCGAGCACCAAAGTACCCGCAGCGACGATTGCACCGAGACGAGCGAAACGCATGCGCTGTCTCATCAATCGACCTCCCCGTCGACTCTGCGGACCGAATCCGCGCCACAAGGCCGAGTGCCTTGTGGTGGACTCAAACTACCAGCAAGGAGTTCCTAGGCGGGACGAAGTCGGTACTGGACGATCCGGGCAAATTCGGCCGGATCGAGGCTGGCCCCGCCCACCAAGGCTCCGTCGATATCGGGCTGTGACATCAATTCACCGATGTTCGCGGCCTTCACACTGCCGCCGTACTGCAATCGAACCCGCTCCGCCGCTCTCGAGCCATGAACTTCGGCGACGGTCGCGCGAATGGCACCGATAACCGCCTGGGCATCACCGGCGGTTGCCGTTCGACCTGTGCCAATTGCCCAGATCGGTTCGTAAGCGATCACCATCTCACTTACCTGTTCTGCTTTGATCGAAGCCAATCCCTCACGGACCTGACCCAGCACCTTCGACGATGTCTGACCCGACTCCCGTTCCTGCAGTGTTTCACCCACGCACAGGATCGGTGTCATTTCGAGCTTGAACACCGCAGCGACCTTCTTAGCCACCATGTCGTCGGTTTCTCCAAAAATCTCGCGCCGCTCGCTGTGACCAACGATGACGTAGCGGACACCGAGCTTCGCAAGGAAAGAGGGTGACACCTCGCCGGTAAATGCACCCTTTTCTTCGAAGTAGCAATTTTGTGCGCCCAACTGAATGCGCAATTCATCAGCATCGATGAGCGTCTGCACACTCCGAATGTCCGTGAAAGGCGGATGAACTGAAACATCAACCATGGCGTAATCATCTTTGGTCAGGAGATACGCAAGTTTTTGGATGCACTGAATCGCTTCGTAGTGATTGTGGTGCATTTTCCAGTTGCCGCTGATGAGCGGACGTCGATTGCTCGACCTGACGAAAGTTTCATCGGACACGGGGAGCTCCTCTCAATGCGGCGAGACCCGGCAGATCTCCTAGTTCGAGAAATTCGAGCGATGCACCACCACCCGTGGATACGTGATCGACATCGTCGTCAAAACCAAATTCTGCGAGCGCCGCTGCCGAGTCTCCTCCACCAACCACGGTGAACGCCTTGGTCTCGGCCATTGCTTCGGCGACCGTGCGAGTACCAGCTGCGAATCGCGGGTCTTCAAACATGCCCATCGGTCCGTTCCAGAACACCGAGCGCGCGGCAAGGATCACGTCGGAGAAGCGCGCAGCAGTACCCGGACCGATGTCGAAACCCTTAGCGCCTTGTGGCAAACGCGTCCCGAATGTGGCGTATTCTCCGGAAGCGTCGACACCGACGATGTCCTCGGGGAGCTGAATCGACACACCTTTTGCCATCAGTTTGCGGCAATGTTCGATCTGATCTGGCTCACACAACGAATCGCCGACGGTGTTCCCCAGAGCCGCGAGGAATGTGAAGCACATTGCTCCACCGATCAACAGCTCGTCGACTCGCTCGATCAGCGCTTCGATCACTCCCAGCTTGTCGCTCACCTTCGAACCGCCCAACACCGCAACGAACGGGCGCTTTGCCGACTCACGCAATCCGCCGAGCACCTCAACTTCACGCTGGAGAAGACGACCGGCGGCCGACGGCAACGTTCGGGGCGGCCCCACGATCGAAGCGTGCGCCCGATGCGCGGCCCCAAAAGCATCGTTCACATACAGATCAAACCCCGCAACGAGCTGGCGTGTGAAGGCGTCATCGTTGCCTTCCTCCCCCGGCGAAAAGCGCAGGTTCTCCAGCAAATCGACACCGGGGGCCAACTCAGCGAGGCGCTTGGCGACTGGCGCCGTCGAATACTTGGCGGAAGGAGTCCCCTTTGGTCGACCGAGGTGACTGGCACACACGACGATGGCACCTCGTTCCCGCAGCCATTCGATGGTTGGCAGAGCGGCCCTGATCCGGAAGTCGTCCGTGATGTGTCGATCTTCGTCGGGACCAGACATCGGAACGTTGAAGTCCGTGCGAACGAGAATCCTTTTCCCACGCACATCGCCAAGATCCTCGAGTACCGGCACCTGCGCTGACATTGGATTGACGACCGGGATCTATTTCGTGGAACCGATGTGGGAAACGAGATCGACGAGTCGATTCGAGTAACCCCACTCGTTGTCGTACCACCCCAGCACC
>Ga0129336_10002892_pt1 | contig 10585 bp, 10 predicted proteins | sample CPB6_02_DNA_FD_96878 | JGI IMG/M metagenome (GOLD analysis project Ga0129336, IMG submission 96878) | Freshwater to marine salinity gradient microbial communities from Chesapeake Bay, USA - CPBay_Sum_0.6_0.2_DNA | ecosystem: Environmental > Aquatic > Marine > Coastal | place: USA: Chesapeake...
CAGCAGATAAAAAGACTGCAAATTGAAATCCAATTAGGTAATTAGACTCTGTAATCAAAGCAAGTGCTAAAACAGTGGTGGTAATACCAGCTGAGTATCTAGGACCTCTGGCATCTATTAAAACCACATTCTTATTACTATCTGTAATTGTTGACACCTTTATTTCTCCTTTTAAAGTAAATTAGTTTAAAAAATTAATTATTTATATAAAATTAATTACTAAACCAACACATACAACCCTTAGCGCGGGCGTAATCAATAACGCGGCGCTTTGTGAAAAATACTGGTTGTATAAGTACCATGCTTCAATAATACAATAAATTGAAGAACGGCATTTGCAAAGAATTTGCAAAAGGAATAATAGTAGTTTATCCTACATACTATCGAGATAGTTTTTAAAATTCTAAAGCTGTCGGCGGTGATTTAGTTTAATCTAAACCTGATGTACGGCTCAGAAATAATTCAGCAATTTTAAAGTCCTCTTCAGTGTCTATATCAAGGGCTTCGATAGGTGATTCAACTATGACCGGTAATAAACACGAACCTAGAAAGGAATTACTTGACCGAAGTTCTTGAGGTGATACTAGATAGATTGAGCCGTTTAAAGTATATATCTTCGATTTATCACGAGTCTTTTTTATTAGAGAGCTTTGCTCTTGATACTGGATGAGAAATTCACCTTGTTTTTCTAGTGTATACAAATGGTGGTTTTGAACGGGTGAGACACCGATTATCGAACTTCCCTTATGGTTTTCAAATAATCTAATTGCCTTTTGAATTGTTGCATTTGTTCTAAAAGGTGATGATGGTTGTAATAATAAAATTCCATCAACTGTCCCGTTTTCTTTCTCAAACCAATCCAATGCATGAATTGCAACATCCTCGGATTTGGATTCATCTGTTGCTAATTTTATTGGTCGAAGCCAGGGAACTGTTGCTCCCGCAGACTTTGCTATTTCTGCTACCTGAGGATCATCAGTCGAAACCACAATGGCAGATAACTCAGGAGTATTTAATGCACTCTCGATAGTCCAATTGATTAATGGCTTATTCCCAAGTTTACGAATGTTTTTACCCGGAACTCTCTTGGACCCACCACGTGCGGGTATCAAAGCCAAAATTCTCATTGAAGAATAAATCTTCTTAATATCTTGAGGCCTACAATGCCACTTTTTTCAGGATGAAATTGGCAGCCAGTTATTTTCTCTCTGCTGATAACTGCAGAAACTTTGTGACCTCCGTAATTAATGTACGCAATTTGATTTTTTTGGTCACTTGGTTGGGACATAAATGAGTGAACAAAATATGCTGCATCACCCGGTTTATTATCTTGCAAAAGTGTATTTTCCCAAGAACTTCTAGGGCTTGAAACATTGAGTGAGCTCCATCCCACATTTGGGATTTTTTGAATAGTTCCTTCTATAGTCTTACTAGGTACTACTACTACTCGGCCCGAAATTAAACCCAAACCATCCGTTTCACCAAACTCATCACTTCCTTCTAGCAGTAATTGCATTCCTAAGCAGATTGCCAATAACGGAGTACCTTTATTTGATAACTCTTGAATTACTGTATCTAAATTTAGACTCTTTAGTGCTTGCATAGCTTTAGGAAAGGCACCAACTCCTGGTAGAACCACTCTTTGCGCGGATAATATTTTTTCAGGATCTGAAGTTAACTCAACCGAGGCTCCAAAATATTCAAACCCTCTTTGAACACTAAGGAGATTGCCAACACCGTAATCGATAATAGTTACATTAGGGGTACTCATATCGTCTGACTCCCAATCCATTAGATTCAGCGAAAGCTCTAAGATCAGCGATTCCTGCTCTTTCATAATGGAGGATATCAGCCATTGCCACACCATCCGCATCACCTTCAATAACTACCGACAATAAATCTTCTGGTCTACCCATGCCACCGCTTGCAATTATTGGAACATTTACTTTTGATGATACTGCAGCAATTAAGTCGACATCAAAACCCTTGCGCGTACCTTCGCGATCGATGGAAGTGATTAAAACTTCTCCAGCACCGTTTGCAACACATGTCTTTGTCCAATCAACTACATCTATTCCGGTGCGCTCACGCCCATTATTTGTATAAACCTCCCATTTATCGGCTATAATTTTTTTTGCTTCAACTGATATGACAACACACTGGGAACCAAATTTTCGAGCTAACTCGGTAATAATTTCTGGATTCGCCACCGCGGCGGTATTTATTGCGATTTTGTCCGCACCTGATCGTAGGATTGATTTAGCATCGTCACTAGTTCTAATTCCTCCACCAACAGTTATAGGTATAAAAATATTTTTAACAGCCTCTTTAATAATGTCACTTAAATGATTTCGCCCATAGAGGCTGGCTACACAATCCATATAAATTAACTCATCTGCCCCTTGCTTGTAATACCGTAAGGCAAATTCATTTGGATTACCAAGAATTCTTAAACCTTCTAATTGAATACCTTTAATTAAATTATGACTTTTTATATCTAGCCTAGGTATTAATCGAATGTTTTTCATAAATTTTGAATATATTTATAAATTTTGAACAGGGTAGCGTAGATTCCATAATCCTGCATCGTTAACCCAAAGATGAGGAGAGCGAAATTTATCCATTAATAATCTAAAATACTCGCGATCCATAATTGGATTTTCAAACATTTTAGATGCAATCGGAAATTCTTTTTTGCTTAAGGATAGATATTTAAACATTTCTTCAATAAACCTTTCAGGGTATTCATGATCAAATTTTTTGACTAAAGCAACTCCCTCTTCCCTGGTGATATCGCCAGAACGTATTTCTTGGGCGGCATCATAACTTGCTCTTCCAATACCAAACTTAATACCAGTAGTTAAATAATGTAGATCATCTATCCGATCATCAATACTGTTATATTTTGAGTATGTACCGGGAGTACGCTCTGGAGACGCAATAAACCCACCTTGCTCTACAGCATAGTAATAACAGGATTGTGGATGCCACTTAAGATAATATCCAAGGTAATGAACTTCTATTTTTTTTATGGAAATTTGATCAGCATCCGCAGGTAAATATGGTTGTAAATCATTTGGTTCTAATCCAAATTCGGATTTTAGCTCAGCAATCGAAACTCCACCAAGATAAATCGAGTTTTGATTCTCAGCAGTAAAATAAGAAGTACTACGAATTGCATTTTCTGTATCGCTGATTGGATTCCCATATTCCGCTTCATTTTCTCCATAAAATACGAGAGGAATATCAAAAAGAATTGCCATCTTAGGAGCTAACGATTTTTGCCCCAACATAAAAGGCTGGAAGGGGTGAAAAAGTAATTCAGTAGAAAGTCTTGTTAGAAGTCTATGGACTTTTCCATTAGGAGTCATTAAGTAATTGTCATGGCCTGCATGAATCCATGCTTGGAAATTTTTCCAGCCCCAATCTGTATATACATGGGGTGCCCATGTAACTGTGAGTGGATGCATCCCATACACTGTTTTTAAAATATGAGACGCATAAAAACTATCTTTACCACCGGATCCAGGGACGATGCAATCGTAAGAACCATCAGTACTCCTGTATCTATTACATAATTCGCGTAATTGACTATCCCTTTCCTCCCAGTTAATAACGTTGATTTTTTTACTTGCAAAATTACAAGCATCGCAAACACCTAATTCGTCAAAATTAATTGTTAACTTTTTAGTATCTTTTTTATGGATATACTCAACAGTAGAATTTGGTCTCTGATTCGAGATAACACACTTGGTACAGTACTCAACCTTTGAAGGTAAACCATAATAGGCTTCCGGATTTGTTCTATTCTTGGCATACTTAGATAGGTCTACGGGTAAAGGGTATTCAATTGGTTTCATTATTTTCCTGACTCAAATCTTGAGATTTTTCTTCTAGTCTCACTAGGTCTTCTAATCGACCAAGATCAGTCCATTGTTCATGACTTGGGTAAGCAATGACAAGTTCGTTCATTTCTTGGAGAATTGTAAATACTTCTGGCATATCATATTTTGAAGATTTTCTGAGTAATTTAATTACCGAAGGTTCAAGAACGTAAACACCTGCATTTATATAATTTTGGGAAATAGGCTTTTCTTCGTACCCAATAATTTGTAATCCGTCTGTTTTAACTACTCCGAATGGATTTTGCCACTCTTGAAGCTTAATCGCCATCGTAGCCCTTCCTTTATTTATATTGTGAAAATCCAAAACTTCTCCATATCGAATATCTGTAAGAACGTCCCCGTTGGTGACTATAAATGCAGAAGTTGGTAAAGGATCAAGCAAGGTAAGTGCACCAGCTGTACCTAAAGGAGATTTTTCTCGTAAGTATTCTATTTTAGTGCCAAATCTCTCACCATTTCCAAAATAGTCTTCAATGACATTACCTAAATAATTAATCGCTAAAATAAAATTAACAAATCCTTCTGCTTTCGCTCGATTGATAATGTGCTCAAGTATTGGCTTACCGTTAACTTTTATCATTGGTTTTGGACAATTTTCAGTTTGCGGATATAAGCGAGTCCCTTTTCCTCCAGCCATTATCACCATTGTATCAGTGCGAATATTTGTAACACTGACTTCGTCCCAAGTGTGTAAACCTAATACTTTCATCTCTTCATTAACAATTGGGATTTGTTGAATTTTATTTACTGTCATTAATTGAATAACCGTTTTTCTTTTAATTCCAGGCGGAACTACTAATGGTTGATAATTAATAATTTTCTCAATAGGACTTGAAAGGGTTAGTCCATTCATTAAGCCTCGCCGGACATCACCATCTGAAATAGTTCCTTGCAATACTCCATTTTTATCGGTGATGAGCACAATTTTTAGCCCTACCTGATTTAGTACTTGAACCGCCTGCTCAATAGTTGAATTAATCAAAATCGCAGTTTGAAGCCAGGGCAAATTTTTATTTGAATTCGTATTAATCATCATATGGCAAACTATAAGTCATGGAAAGCTTTCTTGATAATGCCATCAAGGGAGATTGCTCCCAACACTTCTATAATTTTATCGCTTACGCCAGTCCCACTATATGGATTAGTAACCCTATTTAGTAGTGTTTGAAAACTAGAAGAATAAAGTTTCTCTATTGCATAAAGAATATCTTTTTCCAAAGGCTTACAGTTAATTATGCTTTCTGCCTGTAACCGACCTAACTGTCGATCACCAATATTAATTGTGGCTTTTTTAAAACTAGGGACTTCTATTACACCGCTCGATGAATTTCCAACTACGCCGTCCATGTTCAAAATACATGAGAAATACAATAGTTGGCCTAAAGATGTAAAAGCCTTCGCATTTTTATTTTTACTAACAAATTCTTCCACCATATTTATGAGTTTACGCCCGCCGGCATCAGCATTAGGCATTGTAAAAATAAGTGTTGTATCTTTGTAATTTGAAAGTGCCTTTAACAATTCTCTAAATTGAGATTCCGAACTTTCAACATCTAAAGTTACTGGATGAAAAGTAATCAGTAAACTTTTATCAAGAAATTTAACACTTAATTTATTTTCTAACTCATGCTTATTTAATAGATTATGTTTTTTTATACTATCTACCCCAAGCCCTCCAACTAGATATACTCTCTCGGGATTTTCTCCAAGTTGGATTAAACGCTTTTTATACTCTTCTGCTGCAACAAAATGTAGACTAGACATCTTTGAAATTGAATGTCGGAATGCATCATCCAATGATCCAGCTGTTAACTCGCCCCCATGTATGTGAGCAATCGGAATTAAGGCAACATGAGCAGCTATTGCTGCTGAGTAAATTTCATATCGATCTCCCAATAACAAAATTAAATCTGGCTCTAATATATTGAATGCTTTTGCACATCCTATGATTCCCTTTGCTATTGATTGAGAAATTTCTTCTGGGGTATCTAGATCGTTAATTACTTCTACTTTTTCGTCAATGAAAAACCCGTCAGACTCTATTTCTTTGTATGTTAAGCCAAAATAAGGTGACAAATGCATCCCAGTTACAACAACTTGAATAATCAGATTTGGGTCATTTTTTATTCCCTGCATCACCGAACGCAATAAGCCATAATCTGCACGGCTGCCAGTAACTACACATATTTTACGATTCATAACTCAATGAGTTCGTCTGCTAAATAATCACGATTGGATTTTGTACCAATTATTTCATCAATTTTTAGTGGTGATACTCCGGTTCCTGGTCGCTTTGTTGTTAAATTTTCGTAAGAAAAGATTTCACCTTTCTGTATATTCACTTTTGTAACAATTGATTTACGGGCTATTAACTGGTTTGAAATTTCACTTGGCATTACACGCTTAATTCCATTTCCCATAGCCTGTTCTATTCTGCGAATCCCTCTAATCATACTTCTAAGTTCATCTGGCTCCAGGCTAGCCTTATGGTCTGGTCCAGGTAAGTTTTTATCAATTGTAAAGTGCTTTTCAATAACGCTTGCGCCTAAAGCAACTGCAGCTATGGCAACTTCAATTCCTAGTGAGTGATCGGAATAACCTACAGATACGTTGAAAGCCTTCTGAATAGTTTGCATAGCATTTAAATTAATATCAGTCATAGGGGCAGGATAAGCAGAGGTACAATGCAAAACAGTTATTTTTTCCTTTTGAGTTCCAGAATTTATAAGTATCTTGATCGCAAATTCTACTTCTGCTAATTCGCACATACCTGTTGAAAGAAATACTTGTTCGTTTTGTTGGCCAATATATCGTAAAAGAGGAAGATTTGTAATCTCACCAGAAGGAATCTTTAATCTATCCTGTCCTAACTTAATTAGAGTTTTAACACTTAGGATATCAAAACCAGTTGCAAAAATGCCAATATTTTTTTTCTTTGAATAAGTGAATAATTCTTTAACCATGCCTTCAGTTAGTGCAAGTTTGTTTAGCATTGAATGCTGGGATTCAAAACTATTAGTTGCATTAATCTGGTAATCAGCTTTCGGTGCTTTTTTAGTAGCTAAATTGTTTGCATCAAACATTTGAAATTTAACTAGATCAGCACCACACTCTGCGGCAATATCAACCAATTTTTTTGCTTGAGTAATATCTCCGTTATGGTTAACTCCAGCCTCAGCAATAATTAAAGTTTTCATTTATTAACTTTCTTAGTTTGGCTTTGTAAATCATGCAGTAAAATTGTACCTATCCCGACTAAACATTCATCTCCAATAAACAAATTATCACATGTGAAGCTACGGCTCCCAATAAATGTCCCACTTCCTATTTGTACCCCACCACTATCAACTACTCCAATCGATACAGGGCAGTGATCAGAAACTTTTACATCATGCTCAATCAATAATCTTGTGTTTATTATGCAGTTACTACCTACAACTGAACCACTATTAAGTATTACGTCATGCATCACGATGGTACCATCACCAATTTTTGCGTGCTCAGAGACATAAGCAGATTTTGATTTTATGCTTGGGACTTTGAACCAGATTGATTTGATTTGACTGTAAAGTCGGATTCTACTTTTAGCACTTTTGATATGGCCTATAGTACCTAATGCAAATTTAAAATCCAAAAAAAGTGATTCTAAATCTGCATTGGATGCATTGACTTCGTAACCAAAATGTCTTGAACCTATCTCATTTGGATGCCCAACCAAGCCTGCAATATCGAATATTCCGTCTTGCTCTATAACGTCGATGCATGAATTAGCGTAGCCACCAGACCTAATAAGCAATAACTTTTCCTTACTCATACCGTAACTTTGCTCAAATTTGAACTACTTGGAATATTTATTAGACCAGCCACTAAATCTTTTGAAGTTGATAAATCCATTTTAGGGAAATGAGAAAAAGGTTTTAGACTACTGATTAAATTCCAGGATGGCCTCGTTACATAGCCTGCTTTATTTGTTTTTTCTAATACCTTATCTCTAAGCTCCATGGAGAAATTATCTAATTTTAAAGTCTGAAGCCAATAATTACTTTTACAATTTTCGGGTTCTTTTACTATTGTAATACCAGTTATTTCTGAGAAGGCATTTCGATAAGCAATGAATAAATTTCTTTTCGATTCCAGTTTTCTTGGAAGTTGCTCTAATTGAGCACAACCTAGTGCCGCATTAATATTTGGCATACGGTAATTGTATCCAATTTCATCATGCACATACTCCCATGCATGGGGAATTTTTGCCGTGGTAGTTATATGTTTAGCATGGCGAGCAAGGCCGTCATCATTAGTAAGTATTGCACCTCCACCGCCAGTAGTAATTGTCTTATTACCATTGAAACTCATAGTTCCAAGCAAACCAAAAGTTCCAGTGTGCTGGCCAAAATAATAACTTCCTAAAGACTCTGCCGCATCTTCAACAAGAGTAATATTAAAATCTTTTGAGATAGAAAGTAATCCTTCAATATCAGACGGGTGCCCGAAAGTATGCATCGGTACCATGGCTCTTATTACTCGACCTGTAGCCTTATTAATACAATTACCCCCATGTTGCTCAGTTTGACTACTTAGATACTCACGAAGCTTATTTGCATCCATTCCTAAAGTACGAACTTCGCTATCAACAAAATGTGGAATTGCATTACAATATGTGACCGCATTTGCAGTAGCGACAAAAGTTAGTGCTGGTACTAAAACCTCATCATTACTTATAACCCCTGCTAAATTTAGCGCAATATGAAGCGCTGCAGTACCATTTACAACAGAGATCACATTTTTTGCACCTGTTAAATCAACTAAATCTGACTCGAAGCGATCTACAAATTTGCCAACAGAAGACACAAATGTTGAATCTAAACATTCCTTAACATAATTCCATTCATTTCCATCAAAATTTGGTTCATGTAGTGGTACTTTTCTAGACCCAGCAACAGAAATTATTGCTTCTAGCACTTGATTTTCTATTGGATTTACTAAATTAGATGTACTCATAAATTATAAATATTTGGTTTATAGTTTTTGAGATCAACTGATTCGCTAAACCAATTTATAGTTTCTGTCAACCCTCTTTTTAATCCTGTGATTCCGGTATATTCCGGTCTCCAGCCAAATAAATCTTTAGCTTTACTATTATCAGCCCATAATCTTTCTACCTCTGAATTTTTGGGGCGCATGCGATAACTTTCCGTGTTAATTTCAATCTTTTTTTCCATTAATTCTGCAATTATATTAACAGTTTCTAAGATAGAAATTTCATAATTACTGCCAAGATTTACAACCTCTCCTAATCCATTTTCGCTTTGTAACGCCGATATGTATCCTAAAACTGTATCTTTAACAAAGTTGAAGTCTCGAGTTGGTGAAGTTGCTCCCAGATTAATCTTACTTTTTCCAGATGCAATCTGAGTTATTATTGTAGGTATGACTGCTCTGGCAGATTGTCTTGGTCCATAAGTGTTAAAAGGTCTTACAATTAAAACGGGTAAATTAAAGGAAGAAAAAAATGAGTATGCTAATTGATCAGCTCCGATTTTACTTGCAGCGTAAGGGGATTGGGCATTTAATCTGTGGTTTTCTGTTATCGGTACAAATTGGGCAGTTCCATACACTTCACTAGTCGATGTATGGATAAGCCGTTTCACACCTAACTCTTTTGCTGCCTGTAAAACATTCAAAGTTCCTTTTATGTTTGTTTCTATATATGTATCAGGCGAGTGATAGGAATACGGTATTGCGATAAGTGCAGCTAAGTGAATGACTAAATCACATCCCTTCATAGCTTCTTTAACTCCATATGGATCGCGGATATCTCCAGCAAATACTTCAAAATGATCTTTTACATCATTTGCGCAGTGGTCAAGCCAACCCCATGAATTAAATGAGTTGTAATAAACAAAAGCACGGACATCGTAGCCTTCACGTACAAGACATTCGGTCAAATGGGAACCTATAAAACCATCAGCACCTGTTACTAGTATTTTAGAATTGTATTTACTGCCACCCAAGATTCTTCTCCTTTTGGATCAGTGATCATATTCTACTTCCTAAAACAGTTTTAGTGTAGTTATGCGCAATATCGAGTCGCCATGAGTGTCAATTCCAGCCTAAGATTCATTTACTCATACTGAAAACAAGTAAACCAAAATGATTCGTTTAATTTTAGGTTTAAGGGAACGTAAATTCGAATTTGATTATATTCGAGTATATAAACAATAGTTTATATCTAAATAAACAACATTATAAATTTTTAAACAATCATAGAATACGCAATTTTATTTAATCTTTGAGTAAATTATTTAAAACTAATAATACTCTTTAAAACCAAAACCATTAAATCTTTAGCTTTAACCTAAGGTTCACTACTTACCACCTAAAACAAATATTTCGTTTATTGTTTTTATCAACTGATCACGTTTAGGCGCCCCAGTAGCCCGAGCGATCTCAAAGCCTTGTTTATCTAAAAATAATGTGGTTGGGGTAGATCTAATATCAACTCTTCTTACTAAATCTAAATTACTTTCAGCATCCACTTCAAGGTAGGAAATATCCGATTGATCTTTGACCACATCAGAGATTAAAGCTTTTGCCGCCCGGCAGGATGAGCAGAAAGAGGTTGAGAACTGCACAATTGTTGCCCGATCCCCATAGCTACCACCGACCTCAGATGGGGATAG
>Ga0129336_10002894_pt1 | contig 10582 bp, 13 predicted proteins | sample CPB6_02_DNA_FD_96878 | JGI IMG/M metagenome (GOLD analysis project Ga0129336, IMG submission 96878) | Freshwater to marine salinity gradient microbial communities from Chesapeake Bay, USA - CPBay_Sum_0.6_0.2_DNA | ecosystem: Environmental > Aquatic > Marine > Coastal | place: USA: Chesapeake...
ACTTGTAGTGTCACATTACCACCTATAAGACCAATATTCAAAGTACCATCTTCATTATTCCAACCAACGCGGCCAACTTCCGGTGTATAAACTGTAGATGCGGTATAAAAACTGATATAATCTAAATTTGTTATACTACCACTTGCAGAAATTATACTACCACTAAAAGTATTGCCAATATTTAATATAGTTTGTAAAGGTACTAAAGGTCCCGTTGGACCTTGCGGTCCTTGTGATCCTGTCTCACCTTGTGGTCCTGTCTCACCTTGTGGTCCTGTTGCGCCTGTAGTACTACAACAAGGTCCTTGAAGACCTTGAGGACCAGTTTCTCCTTGAGGTCCCTGAAAACCTTGTGGACCAGTGTCACCTTGAAAACCTTGTGGACCAGTGTCACCTTGAAAACCTTGTGATCCCTGAGCACCTGTCTCTCCCTGAGCGCCAGTAGAACCTTGTAATCCCTGAGATCCGGTAGATCCTTGAGCACCGGTGGAGCCCTGAGGACCTGTATTGCCTTGAACACCAGTAGCACCAGTAGAGCCTTGAAGACCTTGAGTACCTTGAGCACCAGTAGCTCCTTGAGGACCGGTATTTCCTTGAAGCCCAGTGGCACCAGTATTACCTTGTAATCCTTGTGGTCCCTGCGCCCCAGAACCACCTTGTGGTCCTTGAAAACCTTGGGATCCTCCGCCACCACCACCTCCTGGTGGTGTTATGACACCAATATAAGAATTAACTGGTATATTAGTGAGTACTGGTTGGTTAAATGCTGTGAAGGCAGCAGAATTCACTACTGTTAAATAATAAACACCTGTGACATAATTTGTAAAAACACTCTGAATCGTAAAGTATCCAAGAGTACTATTTGAAGGTGATAATACCAATACAACTTGACCAGGAATAGCCCAATTATTAGAATCTAATCTTAAAGTCACAACAGCGTCAGTAGCTGGTATTGAATCTGGATAAAGTACTAAAGCCAAATTGTAAAATTTCTTTTATTATATATTAATAAAATAAAAGTCAGGTGCTATTATGTTGGCTGGTTGTTACTATCTTGACCAGCATCCATCTTCTTATCCTTAAAACTCATAAAAGAATTATAACCACCATACCCTAACCAAACTAAAATAATCTCTATAAAATCTCGAGGTTCTAACTTTGAGATATTTGACCACACATAAAATGTAGTAAGCACTAAAAATACATTGAAAATAATAAATCTTTCAATTTTTTTTGAAGATAATAATGATTTTCTATTCGAAAAAGTTAAAATAACTTCATCAATAAAATTTTTAGAAGGAGTTTCATTGTTTTTCATAAAATATATATTAAAAAGCAAAACAAAAAATGCACACAAAAATCTACCAATTATATTTAGTCAACATCTTTTTAAAAATAAGAATCTGGATAATATGTAAACTATTTCCGTTAAGTTTAAATCATCAAAGAACCAGAAATCAAAAAATTGGTTATAAAATGACATTTTTTGATGATTTTGAAACACTTGATAAAAAAATTTGGCAAGATATGCCATATTACGGATTTAGATACCATCCGGCAAATATCATGGAAAAAAACTTAGAGCCTTTTCAATATTTTGATAGTGGTTGTGTTACTGTTGAAAAATCTATTTTAAAATTGGAATGTAATACTAATCCGATAGAAATACACCATATAGAATATGACGGTAAAGATTGGGGTAAGTGGAAAATTCCTTATAGGTTAGGGTGGTTACAAACGCTACCGAAGACGTTTTCTCAAAAACATGGATATTTCGAGATAAGGTCAAAGGCTCCGAATAGTGGCGGAACTTGGCCAGCATTCTGGTTAGCATCGACAGAAGCTTGGCCACCGGAAATAGACATCTTTGAAATTTATACATCGGATAGTAAAAAAAGATCTACATCATCAATTCATTGGGGAAAAGAACCAAAACATCCAATGAATACTGGTGGATATACTACATTAGATTTGAGTGAAAACTTTTCTGTTTTTGGATGTGAATGGTCTGAAAAATATATCAAAATATTTTATGGAGGCTGGCTTGTTAGAATATTTCCTACACCAGATGACTTCAATTATGAAATGAATATAATAATTAACAATGGAGTAGAAACTGATGAATTCGGAAAGAATAGAAATCAAATAATTTCACCAAATTATTTTGAAGTAGATTATGTGAAAGTTTGGAGAAAATTATGACTTCTTCTTTTTCGGCTCAACAATAACCATATTAGCTGGTTGAACTTCTTCGATTTCTTCAGCACTAAAAGTTTTTGCAGCTACAGAGTTTTTATCATCTCGTTTATCTTCACGGAAATCTTTGGCCAATTCTTCCCAACTAACTGTTGGTTCTTTGAATTCTTTATATGATTTAATATTTTTCATAAGTTATATATTATTTTTTTTATATATAATTTATGGTTTATTTAAATAGTTTTGAAAAACATTTAGAAGAAATAAAAATTAAAGAAATATTAGAATTTATTGATTTATCAATAAATGAATCAGCAGGTTCGCAATCAACTTTAACAAAAGTTTTTTCGAAGATTAAAAATCTATCAGAATCTGCAAAAAGAAGAGTTCTAAAATATGCAATCGTTTCGCTATTAGCTTTTGATTCAGTTACTAATGTAATAAGGATAATACAAAACTCAAATATACCAAAAGAAGATAAAAGAATGGCGATAGAAGTAGTGCAAAATCAAAAAGAAGATGAAGAAGAAAAAAAAGATGCATTTGATAAATATAAAGCAGGATATGAATTTGATATTTCAGAAGCTGGAATATCTCACATAAAAAAAGAAGAGGCATTGAGATTGGTGGCATATAAACTTGGAGATGGTAGAATTACAGTTGGATATGGACATGCTGAAAAACCAGGTAAAACAAAACTAAAAGTCGGTGAGAAAATTACCAAAAAGGAAGCTGAAGAACTATTCAAAAAAGATATCGATGTGGCAACATCTGGTGTTAAAAGAATATTCAACGAGTGGGAGAAAAAAGGATTAGAAATTAAAATAACTCAAAAAATGTTTGATGCGTTAGTATCAATAGCATTCAATACCGGTGTTTCATCATTAAGGAAATCAGATGTAATACAACATCTCAAGAAAGGAGATTATGAATTGGCAGCAGATTCAATAAAAAGTTTTAAAGTTAGTTCTAAATTTCCTGGATTATCCAAAAGACGAAGTGCTGAAAGCCAAATGTTCAGTATTGATTTAAATATATAACAATATGATAATCAGGAAATTTTCAGATAAAAAACCAAATATTCTAATCTTTCAAGGATCACCAAGACGTGAAAATTCCTGTGCAAATCAAGTTCCTAAAACACAAAAAGTAGCTGAGTATTTACTTGATAGATGGTCACCTGTTGCAAAATTGGAACTTATTGATTTGAGTGTTGGTAAAGTAAATATACAACCATGCAAAGGCTGTATATCAACTGCAAATGGTATGCACTGTCATTGGTCATGTTCTTGTTACTCAGCTGGATCACAAGATAAACCAGATTTAATGTATGAAGCAGATATTTATAACAAGTTAGAACAATGTGATGGATTCATCATAATAACACCAATACACTGGTATTCAGTATCAACCCAAGTAAAAGCTATGTTTGATAGATTAGTATGTGCTAATCAAACAATAACTTATGAACAAGCAGTTGAAATATTCGGGAAAGGTAATACTAAAAATTCACAACTTACCGGTGCAGCCGAGTTAAGTGGTCAGTATAAACATTTATTGAAAAACCATTTAGAGGGAAAGTGGGCTGGATTTTATGCTCACGGTGATGATGGTGCTAATGATTACGATGGCAATCAACCTGACACGGGAGATTATGAATGGGATGTTAAAAATTGTGTAATGCCACTTGTTTATCAATGCAGATATTCAGGCATTAATGCGCCTGATGATTTAATAGAATCATTTTATATCAATAGGGGCAAGGATTATTACCAAGCAAATTTAGATGCGGATCATACGCATGAGTTTTTCAACAAAGCAGACATCCTAATAGAAAAGATGATTGATTACATCTTGGGTCAATAAATTATTTCTTGCCGTATTTTTGATCAAGGTATTTTTGAAATTTTTCATGTTTTTGGCCATTAACAAAAAACCAACCAAATTTTGTCTCAAAAAATTCTATAAATTTCTTCATGTTAAATTATTTTAGAGTGTAAATATACAAAAAAAAATTAAAAAAGTTAAATTTTTTCAACTATTCTTTTAAATCTATCTAAATCTGCTAAAATATCTTCTATTTGCGAATAACTTAGGGCTCTATCTAAATATCTACCTGCTCTATATTCATCATTTAAATATTCTGAAAAATCCGAAATGTATTCAAAGTTTGAAAATCTATCACTATCATCAAAAATATTTCTAATAGATTTCATTTTTTGTAGTATAATCTCCATATCTTCAATATTCTCAACTTTGAAAGATTTAAATTTACCACACAACATAGCATTGATTTCTTTTAATTTATCAATTATTAGTTTGTTGTTTTCACTCTGTGATAGTTTATTTAAAACCATTTCTACATTTCTATTATACTCTGCGTTTCTTTCAGTTTTATAGGTTAATTTATCTATCATTCTTGAATAATAATGCTCTCTGTCTTCACCTTTAACAAATTTGTATAAATCTGAAATGAAATAATTGAAATCTCTGGTATCCTGCCCAGAAAGAACTTTAAATCCTAATTTACTAAAACCAAAAAACCTATCGATGATACCATTTATATTTGTGAGTTGTGTGTCAATTTGTATCTTCTTAGAAGCTTCTCTGAAATATCTTTCTAAATTTTGTTGTTTTATTTCTTCATCATTCATAAGAGCGGTTGCTCCTACTTTAGATTCCTCTCTTTCAGCAGAAATATCTTGTACCGTTTTGAATCCGGATTTTTTCAATTCCAAGAAATCCAAAATTATGCCAAAATTAGCTTCTGATAATTGAATCTTAACATCTGAATCGTTTTGAAGTGTTCCATATTTTAAATCTACAGGAGCATTCCAAGAGTAAGGATCTACTTTTTCAATTTCATCTTTTTCTAAAAGTGAATTAGGAAATAATACTTGAGGGTACCCTGCATATTCACCATTACTAATTACCCAACTATATCGACCGTATTTCTGCCAATTCGATCCACTTGGACTTCCACCATCAGCTCTATTTTGAATTAAATAAACTCTGCTTCCATCATTCCAAACTCTACCAATTACACTTTTTCTATCAACAGTTGCTTTAATAAAAGTTCCCAATTTGAGTTTTTTTAAATCTCTGGAATTTCTGATAGTTTCTATTACTTGGTAATCTTCTATATTTTCAGAAGTTTCTGTTATATTTGAGACATCTACTAAATTTGAAAGTTGCATTTGGTTTCTTATGTTGCCATCAGTTGCGGTAACCCCAACATATTTACCATTTTTATCAAACCACCACTTAATCCATTTAATTTCTGTTAATTTTTTTGGTTTTACACCACTACCTTTACACACAGGACAAGAAACTTCACGAGTTCCAGATCCCCACCTTCTTTTTAATTTACCACCTTTACATGTCTCACCAGAAATTCCATATTGTGGAATTTGTTCGTCAGATTTAGCATCACAGGGTTCATCAATAACTGACATATTTTTTTCAAGTGCTTCATCTAAAGATAAATATTGAAAATACTCATCTGAATATTTAGATAATGGTAAATCTATTTTGTTAGCTATCAATTTCAAATCTCTTAAGAATTTTTCCTTTGATTCTTTTGGAAGATAAGCTAGTGTTTTTGTAAGAATTATTGATTCAATAGCTTCAAATAATCTTAAATATTTTAACTGTCTCATATTTTTGGTCCTATAATTTCGATTTTTTTACCTGCAGATTTCAAAGAATTTATTAGGTTCTTATTAGAATTTGATACATCAGAACTTAATACTAATTTTTTAAATTGTACGCCTTCTAATTTTTTAGATAAATCACCAGATTTCAAAGTATAAACTAAATGTAGTTCCTCTAATTCACCTAACTTTGATAAATCAACATTAGAAATATCACAATTTACAAATTGTAATTTTTTAATATTTTGAAAATTTTCAACAAAAGCTACCAGAGTATCTGTCATAAGAGAACATTTTTCAAAAGCTAAGCTAGATGTCTTAATATTTTTAAAAGGTTCAGCTGAATTTATTTTCAAGAATTTGAATTTAACCCAATCTGGATTAAGTTGTAATTTAAAGAAATTTTCAGGTAAATTTGCAGTTTCAATCGTGAGTTCATCAACTTTAGCATCAACAGAAATCTTTGTCTTACTCCAATCTGTTCCAACGCCAAATTTTATTGTTTTAGTATTTACACCAATATATCTAGCGCGACTGATACCCAACCTATCTTGATATGGTTCCCTGATATTCTCTGCCTCTTCTTCAGGCAAATCAGGTGAGAAAATGTATCTACCTTGATCTTGTGTAAAATTCTGTTTATTTCCAGAGTATTTTGGAACCAACTCATCAAAAAGGTTTTTCATTCTATCTGGATAAGCTCTATCAAAAAATATTTTTGGTTCTGATTCAGGATTAAAGGTCTCAATGTTGCGAATAATCATTCTTGATACTGGTAAAGTATCTGAAATATGTCCGCCATATTTATCGTGAATACTTGAATCAAACAACAAAAAAGCTGGAATACTATTAGGATCAAAAACATTTCCTAAAACTCTATCCCTATACCCACCAGTGTATAAATTCTGACAAGATGAATAGAATCTTGAAATTGACATATTCAAAATATCCGTTGGATTATGTTGAATAGACAAATACATATCTCTTCCATAAATATCAACCTCAACTTGATATTCTTCACCACTAAAATCTTCTCGTGATTTTGATACCAAACGAGCTATATCACCGGATGTGAAATCATCAGCATTTATTTTTTTATCTGGAAAACAACGATTGAAATCCTCAACAAATGAATTGATATTAGTCAGGTTTTTAGAATAAACTAAATCACCAGGCTCTTTTTGAACTTTTTGTGGTCTGCCATCTGCACCAGGAACCGGCCTTCCAGTTTCATCTCGTAAGATAACTTCAGATGCCAAAGTTTCTGATACTGAAATTTTTCTAAAAATTGGATCTGTTAAAACTGAAATTTGATTAATAGTTGGTCTTTTTATATTGAAGTTATTTAAAATCTTTTCCCACTTAATATCTGATTTTAATAGTGTCAAATCCACTGATGAATTTATAGCTTCTGCAAATTTTTCATCAAGATTTTCAAAAACCTTGAAAACATTATCAAGATTAGCGGTTAAAAAGGTGCCTAAGACCATTCTTTTATCTTCTTCTGTAAGCTTCCACTTACCAGTTTTAATATTCTCGGTTGGTTTAATTTGCTCGAAATCCAAGAATTTTTCACCCCAAACTTTTTTTACTGTCTCTGCTTGTCTTTGTGAAATTATATCACGAATTTTTGCCTCATTAAGGAATTTTTTTCTAGATTTTAACCATTTCATAGATTTATAAATATTTATAGTGTTATATATTAAGTTTTTTAACACTAAAATTAAACTTAAAAAATATTTTTTGTAAAATCATCATGAAAGCTCAATTTCCTATTTCAATTTGGGGAATAGATTATTTAGTCGATAGTGATTTTTTTTCTAATTTCAAGATCATAAAAACTGAACTTGTTGGAGAAAATTATTTTTTCACAGTAGAAGATGGCTCTCAAATTTCTATAAATAAAAAACAATATTTAAACCTCTTAATTCATCAAATACTAGAATAATACTCAGTAATATATAAGCAAATATAATCTGATTATTATGTTACAACTAGATTGGTTCTACCAGACTCCCTTAGATTTTGAACACAAAAATTATCTACTATTGCAATATCTTAAATCAGTAGATGATAGTTTTTCTGAACACCATTTGAGTCCATATTTATTATGGACAGAAAAATTGGTAAGTGAACTTAAATTGTTTATGACTAATTCCAAAAAACTAGAAAATTCTCTTCAGCAAAAGATGATATCTTTTGACTTGGTAAAGATGCAGATCATTAAAAAAGAAGTTGAAAAACCACAAGAAGTTCAGATTATCTTTGAAGTTGTAGAATATTCAACTCCACTTTTAGAAAGTAAAGTAAAACTTGGTTATAAGTTGTTAAATAAATACCCACAAATTTTGTTTTAAATAAAAAATCCGATAGTGACCCAGTGCGAATGGGTTCAACTATCGGATTGAGATTAAAAGTCTCGCACACTTTACTTCTCTGATGTCTTTTTTATCTCGAACAAATTTCGACATCAAAATCTGTTCAACCTGCGGTGCCACAGGGTTATGGACTGGCCCAACCTACCCTAATAGGGTGACTCAATTTATATCATCTGTTAGGGACAGATTATTTATTTGAGTTTTTTATGGAAGTTTCGCGGTCATTTGGTTAGTCGGCTTTTGGCAGCTCCCATTTGACATTACAAATATACAAAATATATCTGAAATACAAAATATTTTATGCCATAATTTTGTAAAGTTTGAAATAATAATTAATTCTCTCAACAACTAAATCCATTACTCGGTATTGGAATGAATTTGTTGGATTAAATTGTCGCTTAGAAGAATGCAAAGTTATTTCATCATTCTTCAAAACATAGAAAGACTCTAGTGATGTGACCATATAGTTTTCATCAATCTTATAGGTGATTCTTAAACAATCACTATTTTCTAAAGTGATACCAATTTGTATCTTGTTGATTTTAGAAGATTGACCAACATCGACCTTCTTAACTTTTGAACCAAATAAATTGTGAGTGGTATAGTAAGCCAATAGGTAATCACACACACCAATCATTATCTTTTTATTTTTTTCTGTTTGACTTTCTTGTCTAAAAGGCCAAAATTCCTCAAATGTTTTCATGTTATTCATATCCATATATATTATTTCTGAATATGAAAAAATCAATTAAGATTTTAATAATTGAAAATCTCTACGATATCTGAAAACCGCCAAATCTTTTGCCTTTGCTTCAAGTTCTACGTCAAAATCAAGACCAAATGTTTGAATTTCTTCATAAATATAATCAGCATGTGCTGTAGCAATACCTTTGAAATCTTCGATTTGTTTAGAAGAACTCATGTGTGTTAGGGGCCTTGTAGTCCAGGTAGAGTGTGCCAGTTTCAAAGCTTCTTGCATAGTCTGGTCTTGAGGACCGTAATTGAAATGATGTTGATCAAAAATTATCGGAACACCAATTTGTTTATGAATCCACTCATATAACATCTTCACTGAATATTGTGTAGGACTATCATCATTTTCAATAGTCAATCTTTTCTTACAAGAATCTGATAATAATTGAAAACTCTCACAGAATTTTTTAGCAGCGGTTTCTCTATCAGGTTGAGTAGTGCCAACATGGATATTTATAGGATAGTAAGTTGTTTGCTCAAGTTCCATAAGATCCATCAAAGTTGCATGTTGATCTAAATCAACAATTGAACGATAAATAACTTCTTGACGAAGACTTGGCAACACATTGAATGGACCGGGGTGGTACGACACTCTCATACCATTTGATTTGACTTTATTACCAATATCTTGAAGAAGTTTATGTATTACTTTGAAATTAGGCAAATCTTCAAACAAGTACTCAGACATCCACGGGAATGAGTCACTCGACATTCTATAAATGAAAATATTATTCTGTAAATTCCAATCAAGTACTTTCAAAGTATCTTTGAGATTCAAAATAATCAGCTCTGATACATAAGGCAGACCTTTAGAATCAAAAGTTTTTCTGATCATAGATCGATTTACCAGAATCTGATCTTTCTTTTTTTTATCTTGATTACAACCAAGAGGAATACAACAATAACCTATATTTCGCATTATATAATTTTTATCAAATATAAGTATAATTTGTTTAGAAAAAAAATATATAAAAGATATATGAAACATTTATTTGAGTTTTCCGAATACCAAGATGGTGGATTTACAAAAGATGAATTTCAAGATGTCAAAAGTTTATATATTGACATGACTGATGATTTAGACTTGTTCGATGTAAAGACAAAAGCTGAATTAGATTCAGCTATGACTTCTACTCTTAGTTGGATTGGAAAAGTTGGCAGTGATTCACCATTTCGAATAGAGTTTGCTATTAGAACTGCTACTTTGAAAGGATATCAAGACTATAATGTTTATGCAGTTGCCAGCAAACAAGATCAAGATAATTATAAAAAAGTAAAGGATTATCTATTATCATTAAAGGTTCGATTAGAAGATATGGGCTTTAAAGTAATTTTGAGTGATATTGATGTGAAGTTAAACTCTTGGAATTATTTAACATCTGGAATTAAAATGTGGATTGAAAAAAATTAACAACATTTATAAGAATTGTTTATAAAAAATAGATGTATTTTGATAAATTAATAGAAGAGTGTGATGGCTACTTGGCTAACAACAGAACACAGGATCACGAAAATTTATTTTCAGATAATTACTCACCATTGGTCTATTCCTGGGGTACAACACCTTTGGAAACTTTCAGAAAAATTATTTCCGAAACAAAC